>ENA-UERU01000145-UERU01000145.1-human-gut-metagenome-genome-assembly--contig:-NODE-145-length-66569-cov-9.435285_pt1 | contig 66569 bp, 61 predicted proteins | sample MGYA00242988_ERZ507989 | MGnify/ENA primary metagenome ERZ507989 (study PRJEB26167, sample SAMN06115519) | human gut metagenome | host: Homo sapiens | place: China:Hunan | collected 2015-08-21 | study...
CGGTGCGTACGGGCCTGTGAGGCACCGGCCATCAGGCCCACGTCGCGCAGGTCGCCGCCGAGGGCGAGGAGCCATTCAACGGACGAAGCGGACTTTTCGCAGAGCGTGCGGACGAGTTCGGGATCGTTCTTCCAGTGACCGCCCTTCATCGTGTCGAAATACATGATTTCGACGGAGTCCTTCGTACCCTTGGCGGCCTGGAGGGCCGTGCCCGTGGCGTTGAGACCGCCGGCGGCGCGGATCGTGTTGCCGCCCACCATGGCCATCTTTTCGAGCACAACGACCTTGGCGCCGAGGTCGTTGGCCTGGACGGCGGCGGAAAGGCCCGCACCGCCCGCACCGATAACGGCGACGTCAACCGTGATGTCTTCGGCGGCGTTGGCAAGGCCGAAGCAGGAGGCGACGGCGGCAGCAACAAGAATCTTCTTCATGTGATTTCCTCTGTAGAGATGACGTATGCCCGCATGCGTAGAGAGCGTGCCGTATCACGGTAATGGAGTGCTCAGCCGCTCGCGGGAGTGTCGTCACTATATCGGGATCACTTCCAAAACAAAATTGCACGTCATGCAATGACGCGTGATGAAACAACAATCAATATCGTGACGCGGAGCCGATCCGGTTTGGCGGTGACTCGCGATCATCGGCATCGTTGATGCCGGTGTTCATCCTTGCGGCAAAATTGCAAATTCAGCCGTCCGAGCATGCAGTGTCCGCAATTGCGCAATTTTCTCTGAGTATTTTCCCTTATCGTTTGCGACACGTTAGTTGTTGCTGAATGTTACAGAGAAATAAGGTTAAGGCACGATACAACCTCTTTTGAGGAGCTCTCCCATGATCATGCCCCGCCGCCGGTTCGCTCGTGAGTTCAAGTTCAAAGCCCTCCGGCTTGTTTTCAATGAGAAGCACCCCGCGTGTCAGGTCGCCGACGAGCTTGACATCCCTCGCAAGGTCCTCTGCGGACGGCTCCAACCGTACCGCCGGGGCACCCTTCAGGAGACCCCACGGAGCCTAAGAAAGAAGTCGGCGCGGATAAGGCGGGAGTCGCCCGCCTGAAGGTCGCTCTTGCCTGGTCCCGGCAGGGGGGGCTCCTCCTAAAAAAGCGCGGCATACCTGACCACGACCGGCCTCAAGTGAGATATACGCCTTCATCGAAGACGGTCTGAAAGAGCTCGAGCTTGTCGGTATCTCCGTCATGCGGCGTCGATGTGTCGTGTCGGACGTCAGTGTCAGCGGCTTCTACGATTGGACAATCGCGTTCGTGAAGAGCGGCCGGTTGGGAATCCCGGGTCGCAATCGAAGGTTTCCGACGAGATTATCCTCGTCTGGAGGACGCTCTGCAGAATAGACGAAAAATCCCGCCGTTGTTGGGTTTTGGGACACCCACGGGACAACGGCGGGACATCGGTAATTAGTCCTTCGACTTATTGTTCTTCAGTCGAAGAATGCTGAAAACACTGGTGTTCTTTGTCTTGTATCGAAAATGGGGGCCATTTTGGGGGCCACACAGCAAAAAACCCCGTTGCCGGGGTCTCTTGCTGTCTTCTTTCATACAGATGCCAAAACATCCTCTAGGGTGCTCGGCTTTCGCTCACGCATTTTAGCGCGTAGCGACCACGCACGTTCGTTTGCGGCGAGGCTCTTTCGCAGTCTCCAGTCGCGTAGCTGCCCGATCGTCCACCCGAGCGGGCGGGTCCTGGACGGCGGCGGGATGTCTCCTGAGTCAATGCTCCGATAAATCGACGCCCGCGACTTCACGCCGAGAATCGCCTTCATGTTTTCGAGGTCGACGGAGATCACATCTGACACGCTCATATCGTCGAGCGTTCCGGTATCGAAGGTCGTCATGATCGCTCCAAAAGAAAAACCCCGAACGGGACGGGGGGTTGAGTTGCCTGTCAGTTCTTACGCGCGAGCGCTTTTTCGTACCTATCGATCACGAGCTTCAGGTTGTCGAATCGCGCCTGGATGGCGCGGGCGCTCTTGATGACGTCCGCATCGAGGCGCGCCCGACCCGCCAGGCGGGACGCTTCTGCCTTCTCGATGACGCCTTGGGTCTTCTTGATGAAGGCGATGATGGTGCCGAGCTCGACGGTAAGGTCCTCGGGCGTCGCCAGGTTGGGGCGCTCGTGGAGCGGAAGAGGCTTGCTCTCGTGTTCTTTGTAAATAGCCATTGGGGTTATCCTCCGAAAATGTTTGTCGCGAGCTCGAAGCCGTGCTCGATGATGGTTGATACGGCGCCGAAAGCGAACGACACGAGCCAGACCGACGCGCCGAGCGAGAAGCCGACGATCGTCAGCCCGAGTGCGATGAGCATGGCGCTAAGCACAAGGTCTTTCACTTGTCGTCCTCCTCTACGTCAATTTCGTCTCGCGTGAAGGCCACCTGTTCCAGGTGGCCCCGAACGGGGAGCATCAGCAAGTAGGCGCTCTCGAAGACGAAACCCTCCTCTTCAGACTGCTTGGGCACGAGAAGGAGGTCGACCTGTGCGGCTTTGAGCTGTGCTTCCGTGACGCCGAAGTACTCGCAGACGCGCTTCGCAATCTCCGGCTTGAGTCGGTATTTCATTTCCTATCCTTACGAAAAAGGCCTCACGCGGAGGCCATCGGTTAAGCGTTGAAGCTCATCTCGAGTTGGTCGTTGCGAGTCACGAGCCCTTCGTCAAGCAGGCTTTGGTAGATGCGAAAGAGGCCCTTCGGCGTCACATGCGCCGTGACCGAGACCGTCGGGCCTTTTTCGGGATGCTCGAAGTTCGAAACGCGGGGACGGAGAACTTTCTGCTTGACGCGTTCGCTGTACGGCTCGTTGCGGGCGGTGATCCAGTCGTGTGAGCGGAGCCAGTCGAAGAGGAAAGTCGGCCGGACGCCGAGGGTCTTGGCGGCCTCGCGGATGAGCATGTCGCCGTGCGCCTTGATGACCGCGTCGCAGAACTCGACCTTCGGAGCGTCCTCGCGCACCTTTGCTTCGAGGGCCAACTTTTGGTCCTCGATGTCGGCCGCAAGGCGCAGCGCCTCGGAGAGCGTCTGCGGGATCTTCGGGGTGGCGACTGCCGCTTCCTTGGCGCGATGCTCACACTCGATGAAATAGAGACGCGCTTCCTTGCCCTTCGCAGTCCTCTCGACCATCGCGAGTTCCTTCGCCATGTTGATCGAGATGAGGTATTCCTTGCGTGGCCGGCCTTTTTCGGAATTTTCCGAAAAAGTCGAAAAGTCTTGATTTTCAACGAACCCAAACTGGTCGATGCGGTCTTTGATCCAGCATGTGAATCGGTCGCGGTTCCCAAGGAAGGTGTGGAGGTCGCGAGCGTTCACGGCGTTAGTTTCCTCGCCGTCGATTTTGGCGTGGGTCAGAGGTATCAGCTGATTCACTAGTTTTCTCCAAAAGAAAAGGCCCCCGATCTCTCGGAGGCCTTGTGGTTAATCGTTTGCGGCGCTCATCGTCGAGCGCTGTGCAGGTATGTACTTTACCAGAGACACTTACTGATGAAGCGTAGCTGGTTCTTTACTTTCTCAACAGACTTGTTCACCTCAACTTTTGTTCGATGAATTGTCGTTTTTTCGCCGGCATGCAATAGCTCAATCGGCTCAGAACGGGCCGAAGAAATCCGCCCGCTACCGAGGAAATCATCAAGCAACACAATATGATTGGCCGGATCATCAGTAGTAAAATTTTGAATATTTCTAGCGACAATATCAAGAACCTGTTGAATATACATTCTCGTCTGTTGGTTGGGCTCGTTACGCGCTCCCGGCCGTGTCGACCAACCGCAGTGTGTCAACACCACCATTTGAATTTTAGGGGTATGCATATCAGACGGCATGCAACGCCGAAATTCACTCGAAGGGTTAGAGAGTAGCTTCAGCAACAGGTTTAATGAGTTTATGGACTGTTGGTCCGTGCGCACGGGAACAATCAGGGCATCAGTTGAGTGCCATACGAGATGAGTGCCCCCAGCGAAGAATGGCGATGTATCGATCAAGCATCGGGTGCAACCAGTTTCTGATTTTTCACGTCGAATTTCTGAGTCCAACGAATACAGAATGGAGTCCTGCATCTGGGCACGAATGTTAGCTTGAGGGACGGAACCGGTCTGAGACAATGCTAAAGCTACCTGATTGGGCAACACATACATCATGTCACTGGACGGGATGAAATAAGCCTTTTTCCCTTTGAAGTGCTTATTGGTTGCGGAAATACTTTGCGCAACACGAGTTGCGGGCCCTAATCCTGGCATGATGTGAGGCAGAATTAGGTCGTAAACTGTGGTTGAGTTCCTGGAGAAGTATTGATTGTCATAGAAGTACGACAAATTTCCTTGCGGACATGTATCAACCATCAGCACGTCATCTGTTAGATACGAGAGATTGAAACACAAGGAGGACTTCCCGATGCCCCCACGGAGGTTGCAAATTGCATAAGTGTCAAAGTGTGGCAAGTTCAAGGGTTCAGCAGACCCCTCAGAGATGCCAAACTGTCGAGAAATGATATGTTTCATGTTACTAAAACCGTAGCTTCAAGAAAAAAAAAAAACGACCGAACAAGTTCATTGTAGTGTCGGAACTAGTTTGTGTCAACGTCGGAACTAGTTTTTTTTCTTCACGGGACCTCCGGGCCAGCAAACGCCTGGAACCCCAACCTGCTGTAGGCTCCAAAAGAAAAGGCCCCCGATTTCTCGGAGGCCTTGGTGGTTGTTAATTTCACATCATACGGCGATGTGTGCCAGCCAGACGCCGGACTAGAGGCCGTTGGGCGTAGTCCGGAGCGGGAGACGGTGAGATTGCATTACCGCTCTTCCTTGTCATGGTCTTTCCCCTCAAGCCGCTTCCGCTCTTCGCGCTCAAGCTGCTTGATGCTTTTCTCGGGCGTGGGAAGATCTTCAGGCATGGTCCCGCCGAGTCGCTTGATCGTCTCGCGAACCTCTCGGCCCACGTCGAAATGCGCCTGATTGGCTTGCTCCTTTCCTTGGATTCCTTCACGCCTCAGTTTTGCTTCCGTCTGTGTGGCGCGAAATAGGTTGCGGCGAGTTCCTCGTGACCCATGTGGTCAAGGATTTTCTGTGACTTTTTCAAGCCCTTCCTCGCGTGGATCTCGCGTTGGCCGAGGCCACCGTACAATCCCTTGTAGCCATGGTTTTGAAAGATGGCGTAATCCCTTGCGTCGATAACGCTAGCGTCGTGCGCGGCGTTGACAAGCCGCTTGTTGTGCTCGGCAACCTCTCGTCGGAGCAAAAGTCGCTTTTGATCATCGCTGAGCTCCACAAAAGTTTCTTGGTCTTTGAGCTCTTGGCGTCGCGTCTGTATGGCGAAGTAGGTTTGACCTGCCGCGATCACGGGTTTTGTGGGATCGCCGTTTTGGACGATCAGGTAGCAGGCGTAGCGAGAGAGGGCGATGTCTTCGACCTGCCGTTGAGCTCCCTTCCCGATTTCGATCATTTTAACAGTGTTGTTAAAATGATCATCCACATTGATATTTAAGGAAAAGCAAGCTTGTTTGGCTCCAAGCCTGCACATCTTCTCGCGAGCCGTTCTTGCTGTAGTAGACGCCTTTTCGCGTGATGGAGGCTTGCCACCTGCCCGTGGGCAGTTGTCTGACGTAACCTTCGCCTTTGGCCGATATCTTTTTGCTCTGTGTATCCGTCATCGCGTCCGGGAGTACCCGCCCTTCGAACCATAAGACCCGCGGCTCGACGTCGAGTTCGATTCCGCGCCCCGGTAGTCGTCGCCGTCGCGCGAGCCGAGAAGTTGCAGGGTGTCGCCGATCACTTCGATGGTCTTTTGCTCGACGCCCTTCTTGTCAGTCCACGTGCGACCGTGCAGGCGCCCTTTGATGTAGGCGAGGCTCCCCTTCTTCAGGTAGTCCCGAGCAGCCTCAGCCGTGCGGCCGAAGAGAACGACGCGGTGCCAGTCGGTTTCGGTCTCCGTCTCGCCTTCCGTGTTCTTGAAGCGACGTTGCGTGTAGAAGGAGATGTTCGCGATGGCCGTGCCGTTCGCGCCCTGGCGCATGTCGATGTCGGCGCCGACGTAGCCCACGAGGATGACCTTGTTCACAGATGCCACATTTGCCTCCGAGTGATTCCGATCAAAAAGAAAAGTCCGCGGACAAAGGCCCGGGGCTTGAAGGTGGTGCGGTCTCTGCGACCGCGGTTCGAAAAGTAGTGAGAGCGAGCCAGGCGACGCGCTCCCGCGTGCAGTCTCACGACGCCTCCGCTTCGGCGGCAAGAGCCTCCTCGGCAGCCAGCAGGTCGCAGACTGTCCTGACGCACGTGGTGAGCCAGGCCATAACGTCCTGCGCGTCGATTCCTGTTTCGGGGTTGATGCTCGCTCTGTAAAAGAGCGTGATGCTGACGAAGAGCTCTGGATCAAGCGCGCCTTTGGCGGCGAACTCGCGGATGGTGGAGGGGGTGATTTCTTTGGGGTAGTGATAGCGGTAGACCTTGCCGGCAATCTGGCGAAGAGCGTTGCGCCCACTGAGGATGATGTCGGTCATACGAAAAGAAGGAAGATGAAGAAAGCCAGTGACGCGGCGGTGACCGCGCCATAAAGGAAAAGCAACAGGTAGCCCATACTCACCCCGCGAGCGAGTCGACTCACCAGGAGCCGAACTTCCCGAGATGAGACGGGGAAGAGCTTGGCGCCGCCTGGCAGTCCGTATCGAGCCAGTGCGACGCCGCCGCTCTTCGTCAGGATCGTCACGCAAAGGCGATCGTCGACGATGAAGCGGCGGACCGAGACGGAGGCCTGCTTTTGGTCGAGACAATGCGCGACCGAAGCGTTGAGAAGCTGGGAGATCATCAGAGCCACCCCTTGGCCCGAGCGACGTGCTCAAGCACGCCTCCCGGAACGAAAAAGGCGAAGAGCGTGATGGCGAAGATCGCGCCGAGGATTGCCGCGAAACGCGCCTCGCGGCGAGGCGTGCCGTCGGTGCGGCGCCCGTGAAGCCAGTCAAGCATCAGTCTTCTCCGTAGTAGCCAAGTCCGACGCACTCGCAGACACGCTCGACGCGGTCGATGTCGACGCCGAGGCGCTTCGCGATGGTGCGACACGCTTTGTCGTGATCAAAGGGTTTCTCGAGGCGCTCGCAGTGGTCGTATCGCCTCTGGATGAGCTTGGCGATGCGCTCGTCTGAGACGGCGTCGCTCTTGTCGTCGCGGGTGGCGGTCATGGTGGTCTCCAAAAGAAAAGCCCACGACAGGGCTCGAAACTGAGCGCTCTCGCGGGCCTTCCGGGCATGAAAAAGCCCGCACTGTGGCGGGCTTTATTGATTGTTTTATGTTGCTTGTGGGGGAAACTGACCATTTGTGTCAGCTAAGATTGCATCGCTGATAAAAAGACGTTGGACTTCTCCATTTTTATCAACCAAAGCTTTCGCGATAACTTTCACGCGAAGGTCTTTTGCAAATGCGGTCACATAAACATTTTCTGGAATCTGAAGCATAGGGTCGGAAATTGTCCCATTGAGGCGCTCTCCAGGATCGATAGTCAATTTGCAATTGCCAGTGATCTTGTCAAGTTCCGTTAGATGCCCATAAAAATACTGTGATTTAGTAACCTGTTCGTCATCGGTCGCGTTCCAAGCGGCTTTGTCACTCAGGTCTGTGGTTACAATCTTGTCATTCTTTTCATTAAAAATTGAAATTTCTGTACAACTTTTTCCAATGGGGGAGACTGCCTGGCGTCGTGCTGAAGCTAACCCATCACTCATTCGATCGATGATCTTGATCAGCTGTTCCGTGATGCGCCTGGCGTTGTCTGCGTTCTCTTTGTTTTGAACGAGAGCTAACTCCAACGCTTTCGCTAGATGTTCCATTTCTTCCTGGTTGCCGTTTCTATCGTTTCGAGAAAGGATCCGTTGAAGAACCACTCCCAAAATATTGCCGGCCGTTCCCGAAAAAATATTCGATGAACACATTGCCTGGATGCTCGCAACAATGTCAATACTTCCAGGTTTTAACTGAGCGTCGGTCGTAACGGTGACTGTTTGAGCACTGTACTGACTTACATATTGGCCTGTTGCTACAAAGTGCCCTGCCGTTGCAAGAATTTTTGCAAACCCCTGTAAAGATTCACCCAGTGAGGCTAGGTCAATGACGTGTTCACCAAGTCTCAGACCGTCGTATTTGATTGTAAATGCGATCGGAGGCATTTCTTCTGCAGCTTCCAACATGTTCATCTCCGTAGGTGGCGGGCATCAGCCAGGCAAAATTATCAGTTTGCCGCCTGCTCGTGTCAATCGAAAATCTTGTGGGCGACCAAAACATGGAAAAACGCCTGTTTACGAAAAAAATCCTAGTTTTTCAATAAATTACGTTTCGTAAGGCTTTTCGAATTGTAACGCATGCCTAATCATAGCCTCGCCTCCTGCGAGGCTTGACCCTTGTCTGCCTATCTCAGAGGATCGCCGTCATGAGCACGCCCAGGTTGCCAAGGGAGTCAGCCGAACTAAGAGCCCATCCGTCAGAACGGATCGGGGTCTTTGGTGGCAGAGATGTGGTCCCAAACCTTCACGATTGACCAGTTGCGCTTTGTTCTTCTGGTATTCATGGTCAGCAGGGCATTGACTCGCAGAAGGTCGCCGTGGCCGAAGCAGAGTTCTCTGTTTTTCACTCGAACAATGAACTCTGAGTCATGGATGCGTGCTGAAAACGGCTCGCCCATGAACTCGAAGTTCCACGGCTTGTTCCCGCTCAGGCAGACTTCCTTGACTTCGATGAGGATGTTGGTCAGGGTTTGCGCTTTCGGCGCCCTCTTTATGCCGGCCTTGACCGGGGTTTCGTCGTTTGGTGAAAAGTCCATCGTTTTACCTTGTCTTTGGTGAAAAGTCCCACGGGAACCGCCTCGGCGAAGAGGCTCCCGTTGGCTTTCCCCCTCCTTAGGTGAGATGATTGACGTGTCGGGACGTTGCAGTTTCGATGTTCATCAACCAACTACCCGAGGAGGGGAAATGAAACCAGTAACAAACCTTGTATTTACAGGTCGAGATGGGAAGAGATACACCTTTGACGTCTACCCGCACAACATTCGAGTGAACGACGGGCCGGCCCTCTATGCTTTTCTGAAGAAACTCGAAAATCGATACTTCGTCCTCTACATCGGGCAAACAACCGATTTGTCCGAGCGTCTCAAAAACCACCACAAATGGGATGAGGCCGAACGCCTCGGATTCAAATACCTAGCGATTTGTCGAGATGTTCAGGCTCGGAACCTTGAGGCCGATGAGGCGAATCTGATTCAGAAATATCTTCCTCGTTGCAACGAAGTGGTTCCCCACTGATCGGACTTATCACTGACATAAACGCCGTCCACGCCGCAGCCAGTGCGTAGATTTCCGTCACTTCGTCAAGCGTCGACGGCGTTATGATCAGCTTCCGATCGATGATTTCGTTCATTCTCAGTTCTCCTTTGTTATGGCGCAGGGCATGCTCCCGCCGCTCAGGGGGCTACCGAGAACGCGAGTCTTACACAATCCCTCGTTCTGGAGGGCTTTTTCGTAAGCCGCCCGGGCGTCAAGCAGGCTCTTCATGAGGCAATCGGGCTCGGATGTGACCCCCTTGTCCAGGAGAGACTTGAACGTCTCGGCCACCCACTCAAGGGTGAGGGGGTTCTTTTCGTTGGTCATTTCAATCTCCGTTTGGAACGCCGAAGGCCCACGACAGCAGCTCTTGACGGAGCGCTCTCGTGGGCCTTCCGGGTATGAAAAAGCCCGCTCGGAGGCGGGCTACTTAATGGTTGTAGAGCTTGAAGTTGTGATCCAGCCAGACAACGAAGAAAATTCGATCTCGCCGAAACCCAACCATCGGCTTGAGTCCATTGAATCGAAAGGCGATGAAGTTAACATCGGGAGTTATTTGTCTGGGCAAGGGAGCCTTGATGTCGTTGCGCCTGATCTTCTCGAACCCAAAGCCGTGGCGGGATGCCCGCTTGATCTCCTTCCATGAGAGTTGACTAAGCTTGTAGAGTTGCACGGCGAGAGCAGCCTGGTCATCCTTGTCAAGATCGTCGACGCTATGGCCTTTAACCATGTACTCAAAAGAAAAGACCGGACAAAGGTCATCCGGCCTTTCTTCGCTCTGTTCGATGACGATCGTGCGTCCTTTGGACGGTGCGATCTTGGGGATGCGCTTAACCATGAAGGCGCCCCTTGAAAAACTCCAACATGGAGGCCTGAGAAATCTCGTTACCGGTCGGCGTGTTCTTCCACGGAGCCTCTTCGTGCGTCATGTTGCGAAGTTTCCACGCGGAAAACTGCCCGTACACGTCGTAGACCTCATCCATCAGGTTGGAATCTTCCTCACTGAACTTGCTAAAGTCGACGTCAGCCGGGGCAGGAATACCCAAAGCCCCGTTTGCCTTGTATTTGTGGTACAGGGCAGGGCAAACAGGTCCGTGCTGCCATGCCTCAATGCCCTCCGGGAAAAGCGGGCGGCCGTACATGGCAAGGCAGAACCCTTGCGCGTAGTAGACAAGCTTTTGAAGCTTGAGGTTCGAGATAACATCGCCGGCATCCTCGTCCGCCTTCGAGAGGAAGTACTCGGCTACGTCAAAGCATGTAAGCATAACGTTCTCCTCAACTAATCTTGCGGGCGCTCGACTCGGACTCTCGTTGTAAAACCTTCTCGAAATCGCCCCGGATGTTCCTGGCGTCGACCTCCCTGCCAACGTAGGAGCTCTCAAGGATGGACTTGTCGAACCTTAGCTTTGTTCGTTTCGGCTCGAAAACCCTGAACGGAGCGGTCAGTCCGTCAAAGAGACCGCGCCGGAAGCACTCGTACTTCGAGGCGGAAACAGTGGCGGTGTGCATAGACGTTCTCCTAAAGTGCCCTCATCATACCCGACGACGGGTGGGGCTGCCAGCTTCGGTACCCTGATCATACGCGAGCTTCTCTTAAGAAAGCTTAAGGCAGGGGCCGCTCGGGCGGCGGGCCTTCGCTTACTGGAGACGCGGAATCTCGCGCCCTTCCGCTACGAGCTTCTTGAACCATTCGGGCTTGCGTCCGAGGTTCGAGCACGTTTGCTTGGGGTTGTCGGGGTTGATGTAGAGGAAGCGTTTGCGGGGCTTCCTGTCGGCGCCCTCCCGTACCTCATCGAAGAGGTACGGCGGGCGTCAGTCCGAGAAGGTTGATCATTTTTCGACACTCGGCAATTCCGGCATTGCGCACGGCTTTCTTGCGTTGATTGAGTTCTAGCTGCGCCTTCTGAATTTCGTCGAGCCCTTCTTCGAGTTGAATTTCCATGGTTTTTCCTTGTTGAGGATAAAAATTTTGAAGAGCCTCAGGCGGCCGCCGATAACGTTGCTCTTCCGGTTGAAAAACATCGGCGACCGTTCGAGGGGTTAAGGTCAGAATCCGTTGAGGAAGCTGTTCACGAGGTCGCTTCGGGCCTCGATTTCTTCGAAGCACGCCTTGCACAGGGCCTTGGCGTCTTCGTCGGTTGCGGTCATAACCGTGATTTTCCCTTCCCCGTTGTACTTAACCTGGACGGGAAGACCTTTGATCCTGGCTATGTCGAGGACGCTCGCAAGGTCGAGGTCGACTTCGATTTTGAGGTCTTCGAAGGACCCGAGGTCGAGGCTCCATACCGTGACGCGCATTGTGTTCTCCATTGTGTGTGGCTCGGGAAAAGTTCCACAGAAGCCTGCTCCCGCCTCTCCGAGTGCTCAAAGCTACTCGAACGAGATGCGGAGCTACCTGAACGAGGTTCGGACTTCGCTCAGGAAGTGGTGGCAGACAAAGATGCCGTTGTCGAACTGAAATGAGAAGCCCCGTCGGGCTGCATCCGACAGGGCTTTTTTCATCGACGTTCGGCGAGAGCGCTCTCAAGTGTTTCCATGGGGAGGATCGCATCGGCCCAACGCTGCATAACTTCACGACGTTGCTCAAGCAAGCCCGAGCGTTGGTAAGCCTGAGACGACGCGGTTCCCACAACGTGCATCAAGCAGGCTTCTCGTACTTCGGGGTTGACGCCTTGTTCTGCACACCATAATGAGAACGTCGAGCGGCAGCCGTGCATGGTCAGCGAGTCCGACTTCGTGGCGGTCCGAAGCGCCATGAGGACAGCGGCCTTCGTGACCGCCGTGCCTTTGCAGTAGCGACTTTCGAAGATGAGCGTTCGAGGCTCTTCGATGGCCTTGAGGATGGCCTGAGCCTGCTTACTGAGCGGGACTTGGTGCGGGTATGGCTTCCCGTCCTTTCGCCGCTCCGGCGGAATGGTAAAGGTTCGACGGTCGGTTGAAATTTCCGGCCACTCGGAAAAGAGCGCCTCTGAGAGGCGGCACGCCGTGAGGATCGTGAAAGCGGCCGCGATCGGCCCTGATCCTCGGGCACGAAGCAACTTCGGCAACGCCTCTTTCAGCTCCTTGAGACTCGGTGCCGGTCGATGTATCACAGTGTGGATTTTCGAGAGGGGAGGTAGGTAGAGCGAGAGGTTCCCGCGCCAGAGGGCGGGGTTTGAGGTCATGAGGCCGTCGCGCATGGCGACGGTGAAGATCTGCTCGAGGATCATGCGGACGTTGACGCCCGTAGTCGGCCTCTCGGTCCAGATGGGAAGGATGGCATCTGCGCAAATTGCGGGAGTGATCTCCGAAAGCTTGATCGCTCCAAGAGCGGGAAGGATGTGGTTCCGCACCTGTCCTGCGTAGTTCGCGGCGGTTTTTTCCTTGATGCGGCGGACCTTGACGTACTCCTCAAGTGCGCGCTCCCAGAAGTCGTCGAACGTAAGTTCGGTCGACTCTTCGGGTTGGGGCGCTTTGAGTGTGTCGCGTGCAACAAGTGGGTTGATGCCCTTAGAAAGCAAGAGGCGGCATCGTGCCGCTTCGTCTCGGGCATCTGCGATGGTGATTTTCCGTGCCGATCCAAGCGAAATTTTCCGTCGGCTTTTTTTGGCCGGCGAGATGTATCAGAAGATGAAGGATCGGGACGTCCCTCTGACGCGAAGATAGAGATTGTCCGAGATCAGGTATTCCCCGTCCGGAAGGGTATGGACGGTTTTTGAGGTGACTGCTGGCATCTTTTGGGGGCCACGACGATCGACAGTTTTCCCAGCAGTTCCATTTTGGGGGCCACAGAGACGGGACAAATGCGAGACTGTCGCGGGATTTATGAAAGAAGACGCCGTACAGAATAGACGAAAAAGCCCGCCGTTGTTGGGCTTTGGGACGCCCACGGGACAACGGCGGGGCATCTGTAATTAGTCCTTCGACTTATTGTTCTTGAACACCACGGACGCTTCGATGTCGGCCGTGCGGATCGTAAAGACGTCGTTCAGAAGCTTTTCGGCGAGCGCTTCCGCCTTGGCGAGAACGTCGAGGTTGAAGTCGTTGAGAAGCTTCAGGGCGGAGGCTTCGTCCTTGGCGAAGCGTTCGACGAATTCGGCTTCCATCGCCTTTTGTGCTTCGGCCGTTTCGGCTTCGAAGGTGCCGAACGCAGACTTCACGATCGGGGCGAGCTTCGGATAGTCGGTCATGACGAGGGTCTGCAGGCGACGGTACTTCCAGTAGGCGGACACCGTGTCGGCGTGGTCCGTCCCCATGCCGTACTGGGCGGGAACGGCTTCAAGACCGTGGTAGAAGGGAACGAAGCACGAGAGGTCCGCCATGCCGAACGCGACGTACACGACTTCGGCGATCGGAAGCGGCAGCCAGGGACGAACCTGCATGACGTGCGCTTCGTAGGTGCGGAAGACGCTGATGGGGCGCCAGGGTTCGGAGCCGTTGAGGCCGTTGCCGTACGGGTCGTGCTCGGTGCCTTCGAAGTGGTGGCGCATGAGAAGCTTCATGTCTTCGAGCGTCACCTTCTTTTCGGGCGTGAGGTAGACGGGGAAGCTGCGGCCGGCGTCGACCGGCTGTTCCAACGAGGGATTCAAGTGCTTTTGAATCGCCCAGACGCGCGGATCGTTGTAGACACGGTCGCGGCCGTCGTCGCGGGTGTAGGCCTTCGAGAAATTGAAGGCGCCGTCTTCCGGACGATAAAGTCCCTTTTCGGTGGCGAACGTCACGAGCGTGGGGCTTGCGAGCTGATTGGGATCGGCGGGGTCGTAGTTGCCGAGACGTCCCTGATTGCCCGAACCGAAGTAGGCGTCCGCGGGCGTGCGTTCGGCCATCCACTGGTGGCCCGAACCCGTTTCAAGGTACCAGACGTCGTTCATGTCGACGAAGGCGACGCCGAAACCTTCGCCCGCACCCTGCGTTTCGATGATCTTGCCGAGAAGCTCGACCCCTTCGCGGGCCGTGCGGCAACGCGGAAGAATCACGTCGGGAATGTCGTCTTCGGTGATGCCCGAGGTCTTGTTGTAGGGGTCGACGGCAAGCGCTTCGTCGCTCGCGAAGATCGATTCCGTTCCGGTGAGACCGAGCCCGGCTTCGTTGTAGCCGACGGCGCCGTGAAGCTGCGTCTTCCAGTTCGGAACCGTCGTGAAGCGCATGGCGTTTTCGGGGAGCGGATACGTGAAATCGTTCACGCCGCCGTGCGCCTTGCAACTGTAGACACCCGACTGACCGGTCTTGGCCGGATGGATGACGAAGTGCTGCGCTTTAAGGGAAGAGCTGTCCGCGCTGCGGGCGACGAGAAAGGAACCGTCGGCCGTGGCCTTTTCACCGACGACGATGGTGGTGCACATAATTGAAAGCCTCCAGGAAAACGCGCCGGCGGGTCGCGGACCGCGTCCGAGGGGAGGCGGCAGAAGGGAGCGACCCGGGCGTGCTGTCACATAAAACTGAGACATTGTACCTAACACGGGTATCGGATCCGCATACGAAAAACCCGCGTTCGCGGTGGCAAAGTGCGCAGTTGACCGTCTCGGGCGCGTAATGGATCAAGACATGGGGAGTGACCTTGCCGTTCGCAAGGTGGTAGTTTTGAACGAACGACTTCGGATCGTTGCAGGTCTGACACTGAGCGGTCGGGACGGGTTCCCCGACCTCGTCGACGTAACAGGCCGCACATTCGAGCTTGTGCTTTTGAGGTTTCGCCGTCGCGATTCGGAATCGGTGATTGCGGAATTGCCGCCGAAGACGGGTATCTTCTCGATCATGATGACTTTCTTGAGGCCCCGATCGAGCGCTTCGTTCTCGACGAAGGTGGCGGCAATGCCGGAGTCTACGATCACCGTGTCCCATTCTTCGTCCCGGCGGACGTCGGAAACCTTCTTTGTTACGGCAGGTCCTCCCGCACGGGCGGCACCGAGAAAGGGGCGAAGCCCTGCTTCGGTGCCTGGTTGCTTTTTTGGTCGTGGTCTCGGTCGAGAAGCGCGACCGGGCGGTAAGCGGGCGCCTGGCTCTCGGCAAAACAAACGGGCACGCTCTTCGGCTTCAAGCCGAAAGAAAGCGTGCCCGACGTACGTTCTGCGGTCCGACGTTTGCGGCGATTACGGTTTCTTTACGAATACCGAGTCGAACCCGATGAAGGGCTTTTTGTCGGTCGTGCGACCCGTGACGTAAAGGGGCGTATAGCGGCCGGGGAGCGCCCCTTCAAGTGCGCCGGCGATCGGGAAGGTGATCACGGCATCAAGCCGCCCGTCGCCGTTCACGTCGATGCGGTTGAGTGCGGTCGCTTCGGAGCGGCGGTGGTTGGGTTCGCCCGAGGCGAGAGGAATCGCCGAACCGAGACCGAGCGACTTGCGAACGAGTTTCGTCGCATCGAAGTCGGGAGTGCTCAGGACGTTGACGCGCACCGTGCGGTCTTTGGTCGAAAGGGTGTCGGCGAGAATCGTCACGCTCGGGGTAGCCCGGGTGCGGTAGTGCTCGAAGAGCACCGCCCGGGCGCGGGCCCGCGCGATGGCGTCCGATTCCGCAAGGTGGTGCGCGCCCTTGGCGGGTGAGACTTTGTCGGCGAGAAAGCGCGCTTCGGCGAGTCCGTCGGGGAGTTTTTCAAGAGCGGCGAATTCGGACGCAAGCCACGGGGCGTCGGAGTTTTCCGAGGGTTTGACGGCGCCGTGAGCGGCGTCGAACGCGTAGAGTACCGCCGCGTGACGCTGGAAAGACCGCGCGTCGCGGAAACTGAAGTCGAAGGTCGACTGCACGGCCGTTTCAACGAAAGGCGTGTTGTCGCCCTTCGCGGATGCCGCGCCCGTTTCGTTCGAGCGCGCGAGTATTTTCACGGGCAACTGAACGGCCAGGGGGTGCGTGGCGACGTAGGGGATTACGGCGGGGTGCGCCGACGCGACGTCTTCGCGCGTCGTCCAGGCGGGCGTGCGCGGGTCGAAGACGGAACTTCGGGCCGTGGCGGCATTGGCAATCCCCGAAGGGCTCTCGAGGTCGGGCGCGCTCGAGCGCATGAGGGCACGAAGCGCCTCGGGCGAAATCTTCGTCTGCGGACGAATCGTTCCCGGGGCGACGAAGCGTCGGTAATCCATGCCCGTCGCGTCTCGGACGGCCTCTTCCGAAAGACCGCCGATACGTTTGAGGAACGTGCGGGTGCGCGCGTAACTTCTCAGACGCGCCTGAAGCGTCGGGGGTTCCGCGTAGTCGATCCAGTCGAAGGTGACGGTGCGCGCCGTGCCTTCGGGGATGTTCGCAAGAAGCATTCGCGCGCGTTCGCGCGTCAGGGGCGAGACGATCGTATTCTTTTCGTCAAGCAGGTCCACCGTGCCGAGCGTCTGCACTTCGGCCGCAAGCACCGCTTCGTCGTCGGCCAAACGCCGTGCGACCGCCGTGCGTCCGGGGAGTACCGCAACGAGCCACACTTCTTCGGTGTCCGCTACCGTAAGCTGCACGGCTTCGCCCGCCCAACCGAAACGTTCCACGAGGCGCACGGCCTCTTCGACCGCACGGCGCGCGGTCGAGCCTCGCTCCGTCATGAGCCGCATGAGCCCGTAGACGATCCCCGAGGATTCGAACGCCTCAAGTACCTCGGGCGCGTCCTTTTCGGGGTCGGGGAGGGGTTTCATGTCTTTGCGCGCGACGAATTCTTGCGAAGCGCGGCGCATCCGTTCGATTTCCAGCGCGCTCGGAAGCACGTACGGGAGGCGATTGGGGTCGCTTGCGTGATTGCGCTTTTCGTAGGCCGGGTCGGGACTGCGAACGAGCCCGTTCAGGGGTCTTGCGGCCTCTGCGGCCGTGAGGTGCAGGGTGCGCTCCAAGGGAAGCGGCATCGAGAGCACGAGCACCCCTTCGTCATTCAGGTAGCTCTCGCGCATGAGGAGCGTCCCGTCGGGCAGGAGCGACTCGGTGCGCGCATGCGCGAAGCCGATCGTGTGGGGGACCTGCGTCAGCACGACGTCGCCCTTCGTCTTCACGTAGTCGACCGTGTCGCTCCACTTATGTTGCGCGGCGCCCGTACGGCGCACCGTGGTCGAACTCGTGCCGCCGAGGTCGACGTTGCGCGCCACGAGCGGACGCCCCGTGGTCGTAGCAAGTCTCCCGGCCGCAACGATCGTGTCGGCCTGAAGGGGTGCGGAGGCCAAAAGCGCGGTGCCGAGTGCGGCTCCGAGGACGGAAGAACGGAAAAGCGGAAGAAAACGACGTAAAGCGGTCATTGGCGGTGGCCGAGTCCCCGGAATACGGTGTTTCGGGAATCTGCGGACGGGATGCTGTGAACGGGAACGAGTCTAGCAGAAGCTTTCGAACGTCTCGCGCGGGGCGAGCGTCCGCTCCCGAAGAAGGATTCCCGCCGTTCGCGTTTTGTCGCTCCCGGTGTCGCCGATCGGTTGCTCTTTGCGGCTCTTAAGGAGAACGTGGGCGCGGACCTGTTAGGATGCCGCCATGCAACGCGACCGAGTCCGCTCGGTCGAATGATTGCAGAAACGCACGATCGACATTTCGAACACACGACTTCTTCCCGACCGAAACCCCATGCAGTCCCAAACCTCCCGATGGACGGCGCAGGAACTTGTGGTGCTCGGCGTATTCGCCGCGGCCGCCAAGATCTCTTCGCTCCTTATCGCCCTCGCGGGCGGCGGCATGAATCCCGTCATGCTGATTCTGAAGAACCTCGTTTTCACGACGCTTCTCGTCGTGTTGCTGACGAAGGTTCCCAAAAGCGGCACGTTGCTCCTTTTCACGGCCGTCACGATGCTCGTTTCGCTCCTCTTGTTGGGCGGGAGCGTCGCTCTGATTCCGGCTGCCTTCGTCGGGGCTGCGGCGGGCGAAGCGGCGGGGAAACTCGCGGGCGGTTTCGGGCGGCTGCGCGGCGTCATTGCAGCGGTGGCGGCTTACGACCTCGTTTCGAAAAGCTTCTCGCTCGGCGTCGCATACCTCTTTTTGCGCGAGAGCCCGGGCCTCATGCAGATCGTGATTCCGATCGTGGGCGTGAGCTACCTCGGGTGTCTTCTCGGGCTCTGGGGCGGGAAGAATTCCGTCGCGGAACTCCGGCACGCGGGTCTCATTCGAGGGGGCGAATGATGACGACGAAGCACACTGCCAATTTTCCCGAAACGCTCGATCCGCGCACCAAAATGACGCTCACGGCGGGTACCGCGATTGCCACCGTCGCTTTCTCGGGGCTCCTCGCGCAGACGACCCTATTTGCGGCGACGTTTCTCTATCTCGCCTCGACCCGCCGCGCCCGCATGATCGGGCTTCTCTACGCCGGTGCGGGTGCGATCATCGCAGTCGCGACGGGCTTTGCCGGGGTGATCGAATGGGTTAACCCCGATCTCGGCGGCCTTTCTGTGCGCAATCTCGGGATTCCGCTTCTGCGCGGGCTCACCATGATGAACGTCGTCGCAGCGCTCGCGGCCTCGACAAAAATTCAGGACCTCGTGGGCGCGCTTCAGAGTCTGCGGCTTCCCTTTTGCATTTACCTTCCCGCGGTCGTCATGGTGCGGTTCTTGCCGACCTTCGCCTCCGACGTGAAGCAGGTGCGCGAAGCGCTTCGCATCAAGGGGCGAAAGCTCGGCGCGGGTTTCCTTTGCCGCCATCCGATTCTCGCCGCGCGGCTTCTCTTTACGCCGTTGCTTTTCCGAGCTCTCAAGTCGAGCGAAAGCCTGGGCGTTGCGGCGGAATTGAAAGGCCTCACGGGCGGAAGTTCCTCGCGCATGACGCGCCTCAACGCGTTGCGGTTCGGTACGCGTGACGTCGTGCTCCTCGGCGCGGCGCTTCTCGTTGCGGCCGCAGCCCTCTATCTTCAGATCGAGTGGCCGAATTTCGGTTTCGACGACGAGCGGGCGTTCCCGTAATCGTGGGTCCGTCGAAGACTCTTCGCCCCGTCGCATCTCTCTCTTTCCCATCCGACCACGCTCCGCTTCAAAAAGGTACCCGCAGTGATCGAATTCGACCGCGTCACCTACACCTACCCTTACCGCCCGACCCCGTCGGTCGTCGACGTTTCCTTCCGGGTGCGCCCGGGCGAACTCAAAGTTCTGACGGGCCCCTCGGGCTGCGGCAAAACGACGATGCTGCGGCTTGCGAACGGCCTCGCGCCCCATTACTGGAAGGGGACCCTGGAGGGAGACGTACGCGTCGCGGGGATTTCGAACAGGGAGCGCCCGGCGAGCGCCGTGGCGCGCGACGCGGGGACGCTCTTTCAGGATCCGGAAGAGCAGTTCTTTGCGCTTACGGTCGGGGACGAACTCGCGTTCGCACCCTCGTGGGCGGGGGTACCCGCCGAGGAAATCCGGCGCCGCGTTCGCGATGCGGCGTTGCGCCTCGGGATTGCGGACCTCCTGGACCAACCGATCGGGGTACTTTCGGAAGGCGAAAAGCAGGCGGTCGGGATGGCGTCGCTTCTCGCGCAAGGCGTGGAAGCCTTCATTCTCGACGAGCCCTCCGCGAACCTCGACCCCGAGGCGACCGCCGCCTTCGGGCGGCTGCTCGGCGAACTGAAGCGCGCGGGCGCGGCGATTCTCGTCGTCGACCACCGACTCTACTGGTTGCGGGACCTGGCGGACGAAGTGCTTGTCGTGCATGCGGGCCGCATTGTCGAGCGAGGCCCCTTTGCGATGCTCGACGAACCCGGTTTTTCCGAGCGCTGGGGACTGCGCTCCGCGCGCGTCGCGGACCTGCGTGCGCGGGGAAACGCAACGTACGACGCCGCAACCGATCCCGTTCCCCTTCTGGAGGTTGAGCGACTCTGCGCGGGAAAGAGTCCCCGCGGGGCGTCCGACGCCACCTCCTCCCGGCACGAAAAACCCGCGCTCGTACACAACCTCTCCTTCAAGGCGGGTGCGGCCGTCACGGCCCTCATCGGCCGAAACGGAAGCGGCAAAACCACGGTCGCGCGGGCACTCTGCGGTTTGGAGAGCGCAAGCGGCACGATTCGCGTGCGCGGCGTGGAAGTGGAGGGCGAAAAGCTTCTCGAACGCAGCGGGCTCGTCCTTCAAAACGCCGACCACCAGTTGCAGATGCGCACGGTCTTCGACGAAGTGCGCAGTGTCGTCGCGGCCGTCACCCCGCCCGATCGCCGGAGCTTCTTCGGGTCCGAACACACCGAAGAAACCGAACGGCGGATTGCCGCGCGGGCAACGGAGCTTCTCGACGAGCTTTCGCTCGGGCACCTCGCCGAGCGGCACCCGCAGAGTCTCTCGGGCGGCGAAAAGCAGCGCCTCGTCGTCGCGTGCGCGCTCGCACGCGACCCCGACGTACTCATTCTCGACGAGCCGACGAGCGGTCTGGACGGTGCGAACATGCTGCGCATCGCAGGGCTTTTGAAACGCGCCGCGGCGTCGGGGAAAGCCGTGCTCCTTGTCACGAACGACCTGGAACTTCTCGAGCACGCGGCAGACGCCGTCGTGCGGATTCCGGAATTGCGTTCGCACGTTTGAGAGGCACGATTGTTTTTTTCGTCTCAAGCGCGCCCGATTTCTCTCCGATTCCGCATCTTTGGGTAAACCTATCGGGTGATAGTCGGATAAAGAGCGTAAGTGTTTACGTGCATGTTTAAGGGGCAGAATCGAGCGTTCATACGTGCGCCCGAAGGGGGACGATCCGATGCCGACCGTCCTTCCTTCCATGCGACGGTAGGTTTTCGTTCGAAAGATCTTGAGAAGGCCCGTCGTACGGGGGATTTCGGAATAAACGTTGCCGACGTTCCGAAACAGCCTCCGATTTTGTTTTCGATATTAGTCTGCGGAATAGCGAAAGCGCTTGTATTCACGGCAATTCGGACGAAGAAAAGCGAATTGCGCATTTGTCCCCTCCTCAGGATGCGGACCCCGTGCTACATAGGAAATACGGTCGGAACACACAACGTGCGGGCGTTCGAGGCAAGTAAAAAGCGAAGCGGACGTCCCCGATCCGACGTATCGATCGGCTGGGCTTGATTTTCGGAATGCACGACGAAAGAGCCCTCTGCCGACGATTCGCCTTCGACGGGATCAACCCCGTTGTCCTTCGTTCCCGTCCGAGGACGGGTTCTCAAAGGAGTCTACGAATGACCAAAACCATCCTGATCGGCGCGCTCGTTGCCGGTCTTTCCCTGCCCGTTATGTCGGCTCAGGCGGCCGAAGTCTGGTACAGCGCGGCGCCTCTTGAGGTGAACGCCGCCCCGGGATCCGATTACCTCGGGACGCTTGACGTCGCCACCCCCGTGACCGTTCTCGAAAAGAAGGGCGACATGGCGAAGGTCCGCATCAGCGGCTGGTCGCTCAAGGAATACCCCTCGCAGATCTTCAAGGAAGCCGGCCTTCGCATCGAGTACGCCTCGTTCGACGAAGAAAAAGCCGTGAAGCTCGACGGCAAGAGCGGCGAAAAGACCGTGCAGGGGAACGTCTGGCAGAAATCCACGGCCGAAGGCTGGGTGCCCGCCAAGTCGTTGACCAAAAACATCAACGCTCTCTGGAAGCAGGCCGCCGAACGTCACGGCGACGCGTGCTCGTCGTGCCACGGCGCGCCCAAAGCCGATCATTTCACCGCGAACCAGTGGGCGAGTCAGCTCCCGGTGCGCGGGGGGCGTACGGGCCACACGCGTCGCGGCAACAACGCCCTTATGTTCAAGTGGCTGCAGGAAAACGCGAAGCCCATGTAAGGCGCGCCCGTCCGTTGCAACGAAACGATCAAAGGAAATTTTCACATGTCTCTGAATCGTCGCAATCTCTTCCGTGCCGCCGGTGCTCTCGCCGGTGCCGGTCTCATCCCCGCGGGCGAAGCGCTGGCCGCTCCGCAGAAGGCCGCCGCCAAAGCCGCTCCCGCTCCGGAAGCGGGTGTTCGCACCCTGAAGGGCGGCGTCACGGTGGGGGCCCCTTTGCCGGGCTTCCCCGAACTCGAACTCTCCGGCACGTTCGAACCCGGCAAGTCCGTCCTCAACGACGGCGTCGTCATGAACGCCTCCCATTGGGGGATCGGGCGCGTGCACGTCAAGGGCGGCCGCATCGAGCGGATCGAACCCTTTGAAAAGGACCTCGCGCCCTCGCTTCAGCTTCAGGCCGTGGCGCAACAGCCCTACAACCGCGCCCGCATCCGCTATCCGATGGTCCGCAAGAGCTACCTCGAAAAGGGCTACAAGGCGGGCGGCCGCGGTCGCGGGTCGGAACCCTTCGTGCGCGTTTCCTGGGAAACCGCCGCGAAGCTCGTTGCCGACGAACTCAAGCGAGTTCGCGACACCTACGGCCCGACCGCGATCTACGGCGGCTCTTACGGCTGGATGAGCCCGGGTGCGGTCGGCAACGCCCGCAACCTCCTGCAGCGCGTCCTCAACCTGAACGGCGGTTTCACGGGCGGTCTCGGCGACTACTCGACGGGGTGCGCGCAGGTGATTCTCCCCTACGTCATCGGTTCGAACGGCGTTTATGAGCAGGTCACCTCGTGGAATCTCATCACCGACAAGACCGAACTCATCGTCCTCTGGGGGGCCGATCCCACGATCACGAACGACATCGACTGGGCTACCACCGTGCACGAAAACGCCGACGGCTTCCGTCGCGTGAAAGCGGCGAAGATCCCCGTCGTCGCCGTCAATCCGCTCAAGCCTGACACGGCGGAATTCATGGGCGAAAACGCCCGCTGGATCGCCCCGCGCCCGGGGACCGACGTTGCGATGATGCTCGCGATGGCGTACGAACTCGAAACGACGGGTGCGGTCGACCGCGAATTCATCCGCAAGTACACGGTCGGCTACGACGCCTTCCGTCCCTACCTCACGGGTGAAAAGGACGGCACGGCGAAGACCCCCGAATGGGCGGAAAAGATCTGCGGCGTGAAGGCCGACGAAATCCGCGCGCTCGTTCGCGAAATGAAGGCGAAACGCACCATGCTCATGGGCGGCTGGGGCATCCAGCGCGCCGAACACGGCGAACAGGTGCACTGGATGATGGTCGTGCTTGCGGCCATGCTCGGTCAGATCGGGCTCCCGGGCGGGGGCTTCGGTTTCACCTATCATTATTCGAACGGCGGTGCCGCGACCTCCGAAGCGCCCGCGTTGCCCGGCATTTCCGCGAACCCGAAGGGCGGCTCCACGGGTCTCAAGTGGGAAGGCACCTCGCTCGTCTCGATTCCGCTTGCGCGCTTTACGGACTGCTTCCTCAATCCCGGGAAGACGATCGACCACAACGGCACGAAGATCACCTACCCCGACATTCGTCTCGTCTTCTGGTCGGGCGGCAATCCCTTCGCGCAGCAGGAAGATACGAACCGTCTGCTGAAGGCCTGGAAGAAACCCGAAACGACGATCGTCTGCGACTCGATGTGGACCGCCTCGGCCCGCCACGCCGACATCGTTCTTCCCGCGGCTACGAGCCTCGAGCGCAACGACATCACCGCCGTCGGTTCCTACTCGAACCTCGGTTACGTCGCGATGCACCAGGCGATCAAGCCCCAGTACGAATCGAAGTCCGACTATGAAATCTTCCGCCTGATCGCTCGCGAAATGGGCTTTGAAGAGGCCTACACGGAAGGTCTCGACGAAATGGGCTGGATCAAGAAGTTCTACAACGCCGCGCGCCTCGAAGCCTCGCAGAACGGCTACGAAATGCCGATTTTCGACGACTTCTGGAAGGCGGGCTGGGTGTGGTTCCCGGTGCTTGCCGACTCCGAGCACTACAACTACCTGGGCGACTTCCGCAAGAACCCGATCGTCAACCCGCTCGGTACCGCTTCGGGGAAGATCGAAATCTTCTCGGAAAAGGTCGCCTCTTACGGCTACGACGACTGCCCGGGTCATCCGACCTGGATGGAACCGACCGAATGGCTCGGCGGGAAGCTCGCCGAAGATTACCCCTTCGCGCTTCTCACCTCGAAGAGCCGCTATCGTCTCCATTCGCAGTTGGACAGCACGGAAAGCCACAACTACGCCGACATCGAAGACCGCGAACCCTGCTGGATCCATCCGGCCGCAGCCGAGAAGCTGGGCGTCAAGACGGGTGACGTCGTGCGCGTCGAAAGCCGCCGCGGCGCGGTGCTCGCGGGCGTGCTCGTCACCGAACGCGTGCGTCCCGACACGGTCGTCGTGCGTCACGGTGCCTGGTACGACCCGGAAGAGCCGGGCGAAGAAGGGTCGCTCGACGTTCACGGCTGCGACAACGTGCTGACGATCGACATCCCCTCGTCGAAGCTTGCCAACGGGAACGTCGCCAATTCGTCTCTCGTTCGTATCAAGAAGTGGACGAAGGATCTCCCGCGCGTGCGCGTCTGGGAGCAGCCCGAAACGGAACGCGCCGACGACTGACGGCGGTCCGTGACGACCGGGACGTCTGAGACCAAAGCGCCTTGCGCGCGGTGCACGCACGCGTAAGGCGCCGGAAGTTCCGACGACGAGGCGACGCCTCCTTCTCGGTCCGTACTGCGAACTCGAAAGCAAACCGCCCCGCCCGGGAACTTCCCGAGCGGGGCGGTTGTTTTTAAGACCGTTCGGGCGGCCTTTCACGCGGGAAGACGGCGGCTTCCGTCGTCATGCGACAAGATGAAAGCGCTTTTTCCCGGCTCGATGAGCTCACCGGTAAGCTGCTTCGTAAATCGCCACCGTATCTTCGAACGTGAGCGCCACGGGATCCTGTTCGAAGAGGAGGGCGCCCGCCGAGCGGCAGTTTTCCGCCAGCGCGGGGATCTCTTCGCGCGTGATGCCCCAGTCGCTCATCTTGAGGTCCGCAACGCCGCAGGCGACCTGCAGTTCGTGGAGCGCCCGCAGGAAGTCATCGGGGCGCACCGCGTCGCGGTGGCCGAGCGCGCGGGCGAGTTCGACGAAGCGTTCCGACCGGGCACCCGTCTTGATCATATGACCGAAGTAGGCGAGCGAAAGCATGATGAGACCCGCGCCGTGGGGAAGTTCCGGATGGAAGGCGGAAAGGGCGTGCTCCATCGAGTGTTGGCTCGTGAGGCGGCAACACGTCATCACGTAGCCCGAGAGCGTGTTCGCAAAGGCCATGTGTTCGCGCGCTTCGAGGTCGTTGCCGTCCTTGACGGCGCGCGCAAGGCCGCGGGCGATGTGGCGCACGCTCTCCAGAGCGTACATGTCGGAGAGGAAGTTCGGACGCTTCGTGACGTAACCCTCGATCGCATGAAAGAGCGCGTCAAAGCCCTGGTAGGCGGTGAGGCGCGGCGGAACCGAGCACATGAGTTCGGGGTCGACCACGGCGAGCTTCGGGTAGCAGTTGACGTGACCGCCCAAGCCCACCTTTTCTCGCGTCGCGGGGTTCGTAATGACCCCCCCGCCGTCGACTTCTGAGCCCGTGCCCGCCGTCGTCGTGATCGCAACGAGCGGGATGGGAGCGTTTTCGATCGGACGACGACCGCCCCGACCCTGCTGCACGTAGTCCCAAATGTCGCCGTCGTTCGTCGCGACGATGCCGATCGCCTTCGCGGCGTCCATGACGGAGCCGCCGCCGAGCGCGATGATGAAGTCGCACTTTTCTTCGCGTACGGTCTTCGAAACCGCCATGACGGTGGTCGAGAGCGGATTGGGTTCGACGGCCGCTACGTGCACGTACGGAACGCCGCGCGCTTCGAGCATCGTCTTCACGCGCCCGAGCGCGCCGATGCGCTCGACCGCCGTGCCGTTCGACGTGAGAAGGAGCGCCTTCGTGCCCGGAAGCGGTTCCGTAGCAAGCGCGTCGAGTCGGCCGGGACCGAAGACAAGTTTCACGGGCGAAGAATGAGAGAACTGCATGAAGGATCTCCTCGTGTGTGGTGTCGGATGGAAAAGGACGAACCAGTCGGAGGTTCGTCCTTTCGGCACGACGAAGCTCTCGGGCGAGCTCGGTCGGCGGGTCGTTCCTTCATTGTAGACCGCCCGAGGCGGGGAGAGCGGCATGCGTTCGGGAAAGCCCTCCTTTTGACGGGAGGATGACGAGAGAATATCGGACGAATCGGAAATCGCTCGGGAAGCTTCTCAAGCGTCCTCACGCTCACTCGCGTTCCAGGGCGGGCTTTCCTTCGTCCTCGGCTTTGCGGCCCGAGCCGAGGAGGCGTTCGATCGCTTTGACAAGGAGCCCCACGAGCACGGCCGAGACGAGCGTCCCTTCGCGAATCGCCACCGTGTGGCCGAGCGTCGTCCAGGCAAGGAGCGCGGAGGCCGCGACGAGCGAAACGTCGTTCGCAATCTTGAGCGTTCCGAACGGGCGCCGCAGGACGAAGGAAGCCGCAAGTACGATGCCTTCGCCCGGCTGTACGAGCGTTTTCGAGCGGATTTGCATGACGATGCCGACCGCCATGAGAAGGTTGCCGAAAAGGCTCAACCCGAGATGCGCGGCATAGGCGTCGGGAAGCGCGAGCTTGCCGAAAAGCGCCATCGCGCCGTCGATGAAGACCGAAAAAAGCAGAACGACCGGAATCTGCAGGAGGTTGGGCAGCGGAAAGTGCCGTCTCAAGAGGAGAATCTGCCCGAGCACGAACCCCACATTGACGATGAAGGTGCCGGTTCCGAACGTCATCCCGAAGATTTCCGCAACGGCCAAGGGCAGCGTGCTGATCGGCGTCGTGCCGAGTCCCGCCGTCGTCACGGCGGCGATTCCCGAGGCGGCGGCCGCCATGCCGAGAACGAGAAGCGGGATGCGAAAAAGAAGCGATGCGGGAGCGGTTGCGGGCATGAGGAAAAACTGCGAAAAGGAAGGACCCTTGAAAAACAAAGGAGCCCCGCTTCGCGTTTTGCGAAAACGACGCTCCTTGCGGCCCCGCGTTGACGCGGAGCGTTCGGATCGGACGGATACCTTAGCCGAAGATCTTCATCCAGAGCCAGGCGGGAATGCCGAAAATCACGAGCCAGACGATCGCCATGGCGGCCATCTGCACGACGTGGCTCTTCGAGATCGAAAGCACGGCCGGGCCGATCGAATCCCAGACCTTGAAGAGAAGAATGAACGAGGCGACGGCCCAGATGAGGCCGAAAACGATCGTGAAGAACGTGAACATGGGAAAATCCTTGGCTGATGTTCGGGTAATGAGGATCGCCGAAAAGTCTACGACTTCGGGCTTAATCCGCTCTTAGTCGACGCGCGTCCGAAGTGCCGACTATTCTATCCAATTCACCCGATGTCCCTTCACTCCGTTTTTTTTCCGAGGACCCGTTCATGCCCCGCTTTGAGCTCGTACTTCCCGAAGGCCGGTTACTCCTTCGCAATCCCGAAACGGGCGAAACGCTCACGTTGTCCGCCGACTCGGGACCGCTTGTGCTCGGGACGGTCGAGATGCGGTTCGAGTGCGCGCCGCGCGCGGTGTCGTCGGAAGCGGTTTCTTCGGCGTTTGCGGCCGCGCAGACCGTCGAGTCGGTGCCCGCAGGTTCCGTAAAGGTCTCGCCGGACGCGAAAGCCGAGGCTGCTACTCAACCCGTCGAACCCGCCGACGTTCTTCAAACCGCCGCGTTTTCCGCGCTTCCGCCCGGATTCGGGCCCGAGACGGGGCTTCCGTTTCTCTCTCCCGAGGTGCCGCTTGCGTTTCCCGCGGGGCGTGCGACAGCCGGCCCTGAAGGCTCGGACGGGTTTTCTGCGAAACCTCACGTGCGGGTGCTCGAAGCGCCGCTTGAAGCGCTTACGGAGTCGGACTTCACGACGTCGCTCGAGCGCTTTGCCGCAAGCCGCAACAACCTTGAAGAAGAAATCGACTTTCTGACCGACATCGACGGCGATCCCGACGACATCAACGAACTGCGCGAAGCAATGGAAGCACTCGACGAGCGGATCCGCGCGACGGCAAAACGGTTCGAAGCCTGGCGCGCGGCCGAGAAAAAGCGTGACGAAGAGCGGGGGGCGGCCAACTGACCCCGTTTCGACGCGCTCCGAAGTCGGCTCCGGGTCGACTTTCGATACGCTCAGACGAAACTCGACGCCCACGCGCGCAGCGCGGGAAGGCGCGCCGTGGCATCCCTGCGTCCGAGTTCGTACGCGCGGCGGATGTCTTCGGGCTTGTGGGTGAGGCGGGGAATCCCGATCGGACGGGCGGGACGAATCACGAAGGCCCGGCCTTCCTTCGAGCGCTTTTCGACGAGCGCCTGTGCGGCCTCGTAGACGCGGCCGCTTTCTTCGAACGCCCGCACGAATTTCGGATAGCGCCGATAGACAAAGCGCGCTGCCGCGGCGTCGAAGTCCCGCACGCGATGTTCGCGCGGGTGCGTGAGGATCACGATGTTGCGGGCAAAGCCCATGGCTTCGAACGCGGCCAAAGGGACGCGGTCCGTGCAACCGCCGTCAAGCAGCTTCATGCCGCGAAATTCCACGACGGGCGAGACGTAGGGAAGCGACGCGGACGCGCGCAGACCGTCGATTTCGGTCGTGAGATCCGGAATGTGGAGATACTCGCAGCGCCCCGTTTCGAGGTTGCTCGCCGCCGCAACGAAGCGAACGGGCGACTTCCGGAACGTTTCGCCGTCGAAAGGATCGAGTTTCTCGGGAATCTCCCGGTAGCAGAAGTCGGGGTCGATGAGGTTTCCCGTGCGCAACCAACGGCGCACGGAAAAGAAGCGCTCGTCGCGGCAAAACCGTTCGTAGAAGCGAATGCTGCGGCCGGGTTGGCCCGACACGAACGATGCTCCGTGAATCGCACCCGCGGATACGCCCGCAAGGCCCCCGACGGGAAGTTGTTCCGCGTAAAGAACGTCGAGAACGCCCGCCGCGTAAATCCCGCGGCATCCGCCTCCTTCGACGACGAGGCCGATCGGGCGGGCGGGATCGGGATTCAACACGGGAAGGACCGAACGCAGGAAGGGTGTTTCGTCGGCGGAGTCGGAGAAATCAGCAGTCATGGCGGAGAAAAACGGGGCGGCCGTCGCGGGGGCCGAATGGACAATCCGCCCATCCTACATCGCAGACCCGGCGCAAAAGCGCCCCGCACGTCTTTTCGGGATGCTCGTCGACCGAACGATCGATGCGCATCCCGAATCCGATCATCGACTCCGATCAGCGCTCGGCGTCGACTGCTACGTGTTTCCAACCGAGGACGTCGAAGAGTCCCTCGTCCGTGACGCGCAGCGCGGGAATGACGGGAAGTGCCAGGAACGCAAGCGTCATCACCGGCTCGACCGTATCGCGGATGCGGAAGGATTCGCGCGCGACGCGGTAGACGTGTTCGAGTTCGGCTGCGATGCTTTCGCCCGTTTCGAAGCTCATGAGACCCGCGCAGGGGAGGGAGAGTTCCGCGAGAACGCGTCCGTCGCGAACGACCGTCATGCCGCCCCCGATTTCGCGAAGCCGCTCCACGGCGGCGAGCATGTCCGCGTCCGATCCGCCTGCAACGACGATGTTGTGGCTGTCGTGCGCGATGGTCGTCGCGACCGCCCCAGGCATGAAGGCGTTCGCCTCGATGTAGCCCGAGAGAATTCCCGTGCCGACGGTGCCGAGGGCGTGGTGGCGTTCCAACACCGCCACCTTGACGAGCCCCGGGTTGAGAGCCGCGTCGAATTTTCCCGATTCCGTTCGAACGGGAAGTTCGTGCGCCGTCGTAAGGATTTCGTGCGGGACGAGCCCGATCACGCGCGCGCGTCCCGAGGGGACGTCGATTGCGAACGTATCCGCGTCGACCCGTCCCGTGCGAACGCGCGAGAGCACCCCTTCGGGGCGAAGCGGACGGCGCAGGGGAGCCGTCAGTTTCCCGTCGCGAGACGTGAGGCGTCCGCCGTGGTAGGTCGCTCGCACGCGGAAGTGCGTGAGGTCCTCGACCACGGCAAAGTCGGCGCGACGCCCCGGGGCGACGGCGCCCGATTCCGTGAGACCGAAGCGGTTCGCCGCGTTGACGGTTGCCATGCGAACGGCCGTCATGGCGGGTACGCCCGCCGCCACCGCCATGCGAAGGTGTTTTTCCATATGGCCTTCGAGCGCGATGTCCGCGGGATTTGCATCGTCGTTGCAGAACATGCACATGTGGGCGTTCTCGGGCGTGACGCCGCGGATGAGTTCGGGGAGGTTCTTTGCGGCCGATCCCTGACGGATCATCACGCACATGCCCCGGCGGATGCTCTCGCGCATTTCTTCGAGGGTCGAACATTCGTGGTCGCTCGTAATTCCCGCCACAACGCAGGCCGAGAGCGCTTCGCGCAACACCCCCGGCGCGTGACCGTCGATCGGACGGGCGCGCGTGCGCGCATCAAGGAGCTTTTGAAGCAAATCGGGATCTTTGCCGAGCACCCCCGGCACGTTCATGACTTCCCCGAGCCCGAGAACACGGGGATGCGCGTAGAGGGGCCGAAGCCGTTCGGCGTCAAGCGTCGCTCCCGCGTGTTCGAAGGGCGTCGCGGGAACGCACGAGGGGAGCATGAAGCGGATGTCAAGCGGGAGGCCTTCGGACGCGTCGAGCATGTATCGAATCCCCTCGGTCCCGAGAACGTTTGCAATCTCGTGCGGGTCGGCAACCACGACCGCCGTCCCGTGCGGAAGAACGAGTTCGGCAAAACGTTCGGGAACGAGCATCGACGATTCGATGTGAACATGCGCGTCGATGAAGCCCGGGAGCAAAATGCCGCCCTCCAAGTCCACGGTTTCAAGGGCTTCGGCCGAACCCGTCGGGACGCAGTCCACGACGATGCCGTCCGTGACGAGCACGTCGACGTCCGTCAGAAAGGTGCCCGAGAAAACGTCGGCAACGGTGCCGTTCGTAAAACGCACCTCGGCGGGCGTACGGTGCGTGGCGGCATCGAGTCGGCGCTCAAGCTGCTCGCGCGTCACCGCAAAGGTTGCGGACTGCGTGGACTGAAGCATGGGTTTCCCCTTGGTAGACAAGAACTGCGCTCATCATAAACGAGGGGCGTCGCTCCGGGTGACGGGTAAGACGAGGGCGAGGGGTTGAGGTCGGCGCTCACCTTTTCGTTTCTCGAAATTCCGTTGTTCTTACGGCATCCGAAGCCAAAAGTTCTTCATGGCGTCATACATTGCGGGCCAGAAGACGGTGCCGTGTACCTCGTCGGGGAAGCGTCGAACGATTACTTCGGCGCCGCCGCGACGAAGCACTTCGGCAATCCGCTTTTTGACGGGTCCCGACCGATCGAGCGCCCCAACGGCTCCGCGTCGGGGACGTTCGGCGTAGGCGAGGTAGACTCGCTTTCCCGCCCATTGACCCGGACGCGTTTCACGGAATTCGTCCGCCCAGCGTCTCCCGTCCCACCAGAGGCTCGGATCGATCGCAATGAAGTCGTCCCAGTCATCGGACTGCTTCTGAAGCGCAAAAAGCGTAAAAAGCCCCGCGTAGGAGTGGCCGGCCAAGACGCGTCTTGCCGTCTGCCGCCCCGAGAGGCGTTCCGTCTCGCGCCGCCAGGAACCCGTCAGATAGTCGAGCATCTCGGGCGCACCCCCGCCCGGACGTTTTCCGTCGGGAAGGGGTTGTCCCCGCCGATCGAGCGCGGAGGCCGTGGGCGTGAGCGCATGTTCGCGTTTTCGAGCGTCCGATGCCGTATCGATTCCGGCCACGACGAAGCCCGAAAAGTCGCCCGCGAAGAGGCGGCTCTTTTCAATCGCACCCGCATAGGCGACGGTCGTCTCGAAAAAGGATTCCGCGTCGAGAAGATCGACTACGGCAACGGGCCCCGGCCGGCTCGGATCGCGTTGCCGGCGACCGAAGCGGATCGCGGAGTCATGATCGGTCGATTCCGGTTCGGCGCGTTCTTTCGAAGTTTCGGCGGTTTCGGTTGCCGAAGCCGTTCCCGCTCGGAGAGAAGGGAGAACTGCAACAACCAGCCCCGCCAGGGTTTTGATGGCCGTCGCGCGCGTGATGCCCGCAGCGGGCGCCGGGCTTCGAAGTCGATCCACGATGATGTCCTTTTCGAAAATTAAATGAAAACGAGAATTGTTACGGATTCTATAGGAGCTCCGCAGCCGGAGGTCGAGTCAGGCCCGCTTCGGGCACGACCGACCGTCTAGGCCAAGGTCTAGGCGACTCTTCTGCGGAATTTGCTACGCTCGTAGCATCCGATCGATGCGTTTTCGGTGTTTCTTCTCGGTTTCTCGAAGCCTCGTCGACGTCTTCTTCGCATCGGTCAAGCGCTTCTTTTTCCCGCCCGTTTCCGGTGACGCCATGTCGTTTGTCGCAGCGTTTTTCTTCGATTTCCTCCGGCGGGGCGTTCGTGACGGACGCCCCGCCGGAGCGCACGTGCGCGGCGTGCTCGGAGCGGGCCTTCTTGCGCTCGCAGGTTCGGCGAGTGCGGCGGATCTTCCGAATGCGCCGAATGTGCCCGCAACAGTCGAAGTCCGGGGGACCGCAGGCGCCGCCGACGTTCTCTCCTCCGCCTCGGTTCGGGCACCTTTTTCGCATCCCGTCACGCTTCGCATCGGTCGCATAAACGGTCCCGCGGATCTTGACGCGAGTCTGGACGAGCCGATGTTGCTTTTTTCCGATTTCTTCTCCGATCGCGTCTCGATCGAATGGGTGGAAATCCCTCCGGCGGATGCCGCCGACACGCTGAAGCGCGAACGGCCCGATTTTGTTTTGGCCTATCCCTCGTTTGTGACCGACGCGGCTGCGGCGGGGATCGTGCTCCACCAAGTGGCGGCTCGAAAAACGGCCTACGCCGAGTCGGCCGGTCACTCGGTCGGGACGGCGCTCGTCGTGCTCGACGCGCGTCGGAACCTCCGTACGCTCAAGGACTTGAAAGGCAAGCGCCTTGCCGCGGATCTTCCCGAGTCGATCACGGAATTGGCGCTTCTGGATCGGGTACGCGAATCGGGCGAAGATCCCTGGCACTTCTTCAGCGACATCATTCATCTCTCGGCCGCCTACCCGAATGCCGTGGCGGCCGTATTGGGGGGAGGCGTCGACGCGGCGGCGTTGCCCACGTGTCTTCTCGAGTCGCTCGAGCGCTCGGGCCTTGTGGCGCCGGGGTTGCTGCGGGTCGTCGACGGCGTTCTCGACGGGCACCTTGCTTGTCGGCGCACGTCCGCGCTCTTTCCCGATGTGAGTCTCTATGCGTTCGACTGGACGCCCGAACCCGTCGTGCGCGACACGACGCTCGCGCTTCTTTCACCGCCCGCGCCGAGTGCGGGGCGACATGCGGTGACTCCGGGGGGGCCTTCCTACGGTTGGGTGGCCTTTTCGCCGGGCGAAGATTTGACGCGTCTTTACCGGTCGCTCGCGGCGGGCCCCTATCGGTACCTGCGCGAATATTCGCCTTCGGCCCTTTACGAGCGGTACGGAACGTACGTGAACGCGGTGCTTCTGCTCCTGCTCTGGCTCGTCGTAAACGAAGTGCGGTTGCGTCGACTCGTCGCCGTGCGAACGCGGAGTCTGAGAGAGGCCCTCGCGGACCGCGCGCGGCTTGAAGTCGAAGCGCGTCAGGCGCGGGCGCGTCTGAGCGGTCTCGAAAAGCGCAGCATCGTCAACCAGATGTCGGGCATGATCGCGCACGAAATCCGCTCACCCGTGGGGTCGATCCGCAATTTTGCGGCCGTGCTGAAGTTGCTCCTGGCCCGTGACGGCCATACGAATGCCGACATTCGCACGGCGCTCGACGGGATCGACGGCGAGGCGCTTCGCATCGCGGGAATCGTCGATCGGGTGCGTCGCTACGCGAAGTCGCAGCACGGCGCACAGGTGCCGTGCGATCTCGTCGAGATCGCGCAGAGGGCGTTGCATGCCTTGGACTTGAGCAAAACGGATCACGTGCCCGTGGTACTTGAACTCCCCGAGTGCGCCCCCGTCACGGGCGATCCCCTCGAACTTGAGCTTTTGATCCTCAACCTCATCAAAAACGCGGCCGAAGCCTGCGCCGAGTCGCCCGACGCGAAGGTGGTGCTCTCACTCGCCGCGATCTCCCCCGACGACGATCCCGCGGGTTGCGCCCGCATTCGCCTCACGGTCGAAGACAACGGTCCCGAACTCTCCGACGCGGGGTTCGAACGCCTCACGGCGGGGTTCGATTCGGTGAAGCCCGAAGGGCTCGGCCTCGGCCTCGGGATCGTGCGCGGGATCGCCGACAGCCACGGCGCGACGATCAAATTCCGCCGCCGCCCGGGCGGGGGCGTCGTCGTGAACGTCGTTTTCGAGATGCTCGTCGAGTCGGACGAATCCGACGAGTCCGATGAGACGGAAGACTCGGACGATGCGCAAGATCCGAACGAAGCGTCCTCTGCATCTGCTTCGACTTCCGACGCGGCTTCGCCCACGGGTGCCGAACCGCCCCGCCGCGCGTGACCGACGCACTTTTCCTCCGTTAGGATGGTTACGACTTTTTGAGATACATCCCATGACGACACCGACTCTCCCTCTCGTTCGCATTGTCGACGACGACGAAACCTTTGCGAGCTCGCAAAAGCTCTTTCTGCAGGCGATGGGCTGGCACGTGCAGACCTATTCGAGCGGGCGCGATTTTCTCGCCTTTGACGATCCGGAACGCCCGGGCGTGGTGATTCTCGACGTGCGCATGCCGGGGATGACCGGTATCGAACTCTTCGACGCGCTGCTCGGGCGCAAGGCGCTTCTGCCCGTCGTCTTTTTGACGGGGCACGGCGACGTTGACATGGCAGTCCATGCCTTGAAGCGCGGGGCGTACGACTTCCTTCAAAAGCCCGTCGATCCCGTGACCTTGAATGCGGTCGTGGAGGCGGCCGTCCGACACGCTCGAACCCTCGCCGAATCGAAGCGCAAGGTTGAAGAAACGAAGGCGATTTATGAATCGCTGACGCCCCGCGAGCGCGAGGTCGTGCGGCTTGCGGCGCTCGACCGCTCGAACAAGGTGATCGGGGAAGAGCTCGGCATTTCGCTTCCGACCGTCAAGATGCACCGCGGGAACGGGTTTCAGAAACTCGGCGTGCGCGGCGCCCTCGAAGCCTTCTGGCTCCTCGAATCGATCGGGGTCGTCGAAAAGGGCGGTCGCTCGGAGGATTGACCATGTGTGACCGCTCGCGCCCGAGGACAACCGTGCCTGCGTTTTTGAGGAACGTCGGGGTGCCGGACGAGCGCGTTCGGCGCCGACTCCTTCAGGGAGCGTCCCTTGCGGCGGCGCTCGCCGTCCTGCGCCCGTCGGGTGCCGCGTCCGTCGTGAGACCCGCGGCGGCCGCTTCGCCCTTTTCGAGCCTTTCGACGACATCGACCTCACGGACGACCACGACCGAAGGCCCCGCCTCGGCCGCACTTCATCCCTCGCCCGCGCTTGCCCCGTACTGGGACGTGATCGTGATCGGCTCGGGGATGGCGGGTTTGACGGCGGCGCTTGCCGCCCGCGAAGCGGGCGCGGAGCACATCCTGCTCGTCGAAAAGGGGCCGCTTGCGGGCGGACACACGCTCTATTCGGCGGGGTCCCTCTCGGCCGTGAGTCCCAAGCGTCAAAAGCCCCTCGGGATCGAGGATTCGGTCGACATGCTCGTTCGGGAGTGCATCGAAACGGGCGGATCGGGCGTGAGCCTTCCGCACGTACGCTACATTGCCGAGCATTCCGAAGCGGCGCTCGACTGGTTGGAAGCGAAGGGCGTTCCCTTTTCGGGCGTGATTTTCCAGGCGCTTGGCACGCATCGCCGGCGCTCTTACGGCGTCACGGGGACGGCTTCGGGGCGACGCTACGTGATCGTGCTTCTTGAGGCCGTACGACGCGCAGGGATCGACGTGCGCTTCAACCTGCGCGCCACGCACCTCTATCGAACGGAATCGGGTACGGACGGCAGGGCATCTCTTGAGGTCGAAGGGCCCGACGGAACGCAAATCCTTTCGGCGGGCGGCATCGTGATCGCAAGCGGCGGCTTTACCGCCAACGCCGCCATGCGCGCCGCCTCCGACCCGCGCATCACGCCCGACATGACGACGACCGCCAATCCCGAAGGTCTCTACTGGGACGGCGCTCAGGGGGACGGCGTCCTGATGGGGCGCGAAATCGGAGCGGTCACGAGCGGGATGGAGAACGTGATGCTTCTCCTCTACGCGGGCGGGCGTCTCGTCGACTACGCGGGGGCGGACATTTACGTCAACCGCGAGGGCGAACGCATCGTCGACGAAACGGCGGGCTGGAGCACCGTTGCGGATGCGGTGATGGCCGCTCCCGGAGGCGACGTGTGGGTGATCACCGACAGCCGCTCCCGCAAAGGGGCGACGCTCGGCGTGAAGCTGGCTTCGGGCGTCGTGCACAAGTCGGAGACGATCGCCGACATGGCGGAAGGGATGGGAATTCCCCCGTCCACCCTGGAGCGCACGATCGCGAGCTACAACCGGGCGGTCGAGGCGGGGTTCGACCCCGCAACGGGCAAGCGGGTCTTCGCTCAGAAGATCGAGGAGCCGCCCTTTTACTGGGGGCGCGAGCGGCTTTTCGTTCACATGACGCTGGGCGGTCTTCTCACGACCCCCGACGGGCAGTTGGTCGATGAAGTGCGCCGACGGATCCCGGGCTTTTGGGCGGCGGGAGAAGTCGTGGGCGGCATCTTCGGCGAAGAGCGCCCGGGCGGCATGTCGCTCACGAGCTGCGTCGTGCTCGGTCGCGCTGCGGGCGAAGCGGCCGCACGCCGTGCGGCGGACCTCAAGGCGGGAACGCTCGACGAGACGCTGCTTGGCTGAGGGGACTGCGTGCTTTCCGGGGTCCGGAAAGCTCCGAAAAGCCTCTCTCCCGTCGACCCGCGCTTTTTTCCGCTTTTTTTCTCGAAAAGTTTGTGCTCGCACACGCCGATACGCTAGAGTTTCGGCACAAAACTCAAAACACAGCCCCTCGAAAGGGGCGAACACACGAACCATGTCGGACAGTCACGATTCCCAACTTGCCCCGAAGAACCTGCAAAGCTCGAACCTTCAACCCGTGCGCCGTACGCGCAAGCCCCGTGCGGACCGTCGCATCGAAATTCTGAAAACGGTTGCGACCCTTTTGGCCGATCCGAAGGTCGACCGCATCACCACGGCGCAGATCGCACGCGAACTCTCGCTGTCGGAAGCGGCCCTCTACCGCATCTTCATCTCGAAGGCGGACATCTATCTGGGGCTTCTCGACCTGATGGAAGGGTCCGTCGTCGAGGTGTTCGACCGCATCGCCGCCGACCCGGCGCTTCCCGCCACGAACGATCGCGTCCGCACGATGGTGCGCGCGCTTCTTGACTTCGGTACGGCCAATCCGGGCTTTGCCCGCGTCTTCGCGGGTCAGGTCTTCCTCGGCGAAGACGAACGCCTCATGCAGCGTCTCGCCCTCGTTTTCGACAAGTTCGAAGCGACCTTCCGTCAGCGCTACCGCGAAGGCGTGATGGCGGGCGAACTTCCCGCCGACTTCAATACGACCGCCAAGGCGAACCTCATCATGAGTTGGGTGATCGGTCGTTGGACCCGCTACGCCGTCACGGGCTTCAAGGGCGCGCGCCCGAACGACGTGTCGGCGACCGCCGTGGAAGCACTCCTCGCCTGAGACCTCCGGATATTTTTTGCTTTTGCCAATCGCTCTCGGTGCGCGGACGGCTTATGTTCGGTCGCGCGCCGAACCGATTGTGCGGTGAGAGCACCTTTCTTCCCGCAACGGCGCGATCGAACTCGGAAAACGGAAGAAAGGGGTTGCTCGGGTATCGCAGGCCGCTCTTGGCAGGGGCATTCGCGGTTGGCAAAACAAAACGCGCCCGACACTCAGTGGTTGAGCGTCGAGCGCGATGAAAACAAACGACTCGATCGGTCGTACCGTCGATCAGGCGGTGTGGAGCTTTTCGAGGCCGAGCTCCGACATGATGGTCGCGGAAATTTCCTCGATCGACTTCGTCGTCGAATTGAGCCAGCGGATGCCTTCGCGCTGCATCAGGCTTTCGGCGTCGAAGATTTCCTGACGGCAATTTTCGATGCTCGCGTAGCGACTCCCCGGGCGACGTTCGTTGCGGATTTCGGAGAGGCGTTCGGGTTTGATCGAGAGGCCGAAGAGCTTGGAGCGAAGCGACTGAAGCGCTTCGGGCAACGTGCCGCGGTCGAAGTCTTCGGGGATGAGGGGGTAGTTGGCGACCTTGAGGCCGAACTGCATCGCCAGAAAGAGCGACGTCGGAGTTTTGCCCGAGCGGGAAACGCCCACGAGGATGACATCCGCTTCGTCGAGGCCGCGGTTCGTCTGACCGTCGTCGTGTTGCAGCGTGTAGTCGATCGCGGCAATGCGGCGGTTGTACTTTTCGTCGTCGCGGATGCGGTGCGTGCGCCCGATGCTGTGCGCGCTCTTCATGCCGAGTTCCGTTTCGAGCGGACCGACGAACTTGCGGAAGAGGTCGATGATGTGGCCCGAGACGTGCTCGTTGAAGCAGCGCATCACGTCGGGGTCGACGAAGGTCGTGAAAATGATCGGGCGAACGCCGCGTTCTTTTTCAACGGAATTGATGCGATGGGCGGTCTCAAGCGCCTTCTCGACCGTGTTGACGAACGGGATGCGGGTCTGCTGATAGGAGAGATCCGTGAACTGGGCGAGAATCGCATGCGCGAGCGTTTCGGCGGTAATGGCGGTGCCGTCGCTTACGATGAATACCGGTCGGGTGGGCGAAGTCGTTTCGGTCATGGGTAAGAGGCCGGAAAAGGTTTCCGGCGCTTTGGGTTGCGGTGCGGCGTATTCTAACAAGGCCTCCGTCGGGAGGCCTTGAATAACGGGCGGGCTTTCGGAAGCCTCAATAGTTCTTCGCTTCGCGAAGCGATGCTTCGATTTCGCAGATCGTTTCGAGAAGCGTTGCGGCGTCTCGGAAAAAGACCGCTTCGGGACGGTTGCGAATCGCGTCAACGAGCGCGGGGAGCCACTTGCCCGGATGCCGGTCGAAGAAGCGTTCCGCCGCATCGGGGTTTTCGCGCAACAGCAAAACCGCCATGAAGCCGCAGAGCATGCCGAGGTGGTCTTCGGGAACGCCGAGCTCGTCCGTGACGGCCAGGTCCGCTTTCAGGTATTCGAGGCGGCAGGTCGCGCGCGGATCGTCGCACGTCTTCGGCCAGTCGCTTTCAAGAAGAGAGACGGGGCCCTCTTCGCCGAAGAGCGTCTCGTACTCGGTCTGCACGGATTCGGCCGTCGGGAGGGGCTTCTCGCGCAGAGCGTCGAGCGTCGCGGTGGGTATCCCAACTTCGCCCGCGAGGGCCGCGGTGACCTTCACGGCGTCCGCCCAGCGTTCGAGGACGCCCGCGGCATCGGGACGAATGAAAAGGGCGGCAAGGGCGTCGAAAACCGACTGACGGGCATAGTTTTCTAGTCGCGGCGTGGCCATGACGTGGGGATCCTCCGGGTGTGGTCGGGGTGGGGCTTGGGGAAAAACGGTCGCTTCCGCCCCGACGCTGGGGTCGGGCAAAGAGCGAGCCGACATCGAGCCATTCTAGCGAAAGGGAAACGTTCCTCCGCGGGTCCCGGGAGGCCTTTTCGCGGGGCGTGCGACGGTCCGACGCTTGCGATCGGAAGGTCGGATTCGACAAGGGGCGTTCTTTTGAGAGTTTTCAGACGAAGGACGAGGGCGACTATTCGGAATGCGTTTTCAATCGATCTTTCCTAAGGGAAAACCTGTATTTCGGGCGTGATCGAGGGAAAAAACGCGGAAAAGACGGCAAAAAACCGTTTTGCGGCCGTCCGAAAGCCCTCGGCGGGCGCCCTGCGGGCCACATGTCGCACTCTTTGTGGTTACAATCCCCTCCGATTGAGCAACAACCCGTTCTCACGGGATCAAAGGACTACACAATGGTACAGGGTCGTTACGTATTTCCCTTTAGTCAGCTTCGCATGACGGACGTGGACCGAGTGGGCGGCAAGAACGCCTCGCTCGGCGAACTCTTGAGCCAGTTGACGAGCGCGGGCATCCGTGTTCCCGACGGCTTCGCGACGACGGCCGAAGCGTTCCGCCTCTTCCTTCGTGAAGGCGGTCTTGAGGAACGTATTCACGAACGCCTCGCCCACCTCGACGTCGACGACGTGAAGGCCCTGGCGGCCGCCGGCGCGGAAATCCGCGGCTGGATCGAAGCGGCCCCGTTCCCGGCCGAACTCGAACGCGAAATCCGCGAATTCTACGATTGGCTCAAGGACGGCCAGGAAGAAATCTCCGTCGCCGTTCGTTCCTCGGCCACGGCCGAAGACCTTCCCGACGCGTCGTTCGCCGGTCAGCAGGAAACGGTTCTCAACGTGGTCGGCATCGACGCCGTGCTCTACCGCATGAAGGAAGTGTTCGCGTCGCTTTACAACGACCGCGCCATCTCCTACCGCGTTCACAAGGGCTTCACCCACGCCGAAGTGGCTCTTTCCGCCGGCGTGCAGCGCATGTGCCGCTCCGACCGCGGCGCCGCGGGCGTGATGTTCACGCTCGACACGGAATCGGGCTTCGACCAGGTGGTCTTCATTACCGCTTCCTACGGTCTCGGCGAAACGGTCGTTCAGGGTGCCGTCAACCCCGACGAATTCTACGTGCACAAGCCCATGCTCGACGCGGGCAAGTTCCCGATCATCCGCAAGACGCTCGGCTCGAAGCTCATCAAGATGGAATTCGAACCGAAGAGCGCCACGGGCCGCACGGTTCGCACGGTCGACGTCTCGGCCGAAGACCGTCGTCGCTTCGCGATCACCGACGAAGACGTGATCGAACTCGCGAAGTTCGCCCGCATCATTGAAAAGCACTACGGCCGTCCCATGGACATCGAATGGGGCAAGGACGGCATCGACGGCAAGATCTACATCCTGCAGGCTCGTCCCGAAACGGTGAAGTCCCAGCAGTCCGCCGCCGACGTGCAGCTCCGTTACTCCCTGAAGGAAAAGGGCCGTCTCCTCGCTCAGGGTCGCGCCATCGGTCAGAAGATCGGCCAGGGTACGGTTCGCATCGTTGAAAGCGCCGCCGAAATGGATCGCGTTCAGGCGGGCGACGTGCTTGTTACGGACATGACCGACCCCAACTGGGAACCCGTCATGAAGAAGGCCGCGGCCATCGTCACGAATCGCGGCGGCCGCACCTGCCACGCCGCCATCATCGCGCGCGAACTCGGCATTCCCGCCGTCGTCGGCTGCGGCGACGCGACCGAACGTCTGATGGAAGGCGACGAAGTCACGGTTTCCTGCGCCGAAGGCGACACGGGCAACATCTACGAAGGGCGTCTTGCCGTTGCGGTCGAAGAAGTTCGTCGCGGCGCGCTCCCCGAAGTGCCCGTCAAGATCATGATGAACGTCGGCAACCCGCAGCTCGCGTTCGAATTCCAGTCGATCCCGAACAAGGGCGTGGGTCTCGCTCGCCTTGAGTTCATCATCAACAACAACATCGGTCTGCACCCGAAGGCGATCCTCGAGTACCCGAACATCCCGAGCGAACTGCGCGATGCGGTCGAACGCCTCTCCGCGGGTTACCCGTCGCCCAAGGCCTTCTTCGAACGCAAGATCGCCGAAGGCGTCGCCACGATCGCGGCCGCGTTCTGGCCGAAGAAGGTGATCGTTCGTCTCTCCGACTTCAAGTCGAACGAATACCGCAAGTTGATCGGCGGCGAACACTACGAACCGGTCGAAGAAAACCCGATGCTCGGCTTCCGCGGTGCGTCGCGCTACATCTCGAACCAGTTCGCCGAATGCTTCGCCATGGAATGCCGTGCGATGAAGTTCGTTCGCGACGAAATGGGCCTCACGAACGTCGAACTCATGATCCCGTTCGTTCGTACGGTCGACGAAGCCCGCCGCACGACGGAAATCATGGCCGAACACGGTCTGAAGCGCGGCGTCAACGGCCTGCGCCTCAACATGATGTGCGAAATCCCGAGCAACGCCGTTCTCGCCGACCAGTTCCTCGAATACTTCGACGGCTTCTCGATCGGCTCGAACGACATGACGCAGCTTGCGCTCGGTCTCGACCGCGACTCCGGCCTTGTGGCCGCCTCGTTCGACGAACGCAACGAGGCTGTCAAGGCTCTCCTCTCGATGGCCATCAAGGCCTGCCGTGCTCAGGGCAAGTACGTCGGCATCTGCGGTCAGGGCCCGTCCGACCACGCCGACTTCGCTCAGTGGCTGATGGACGAAGGGATCGAATCGATCTCGCTCAACCCCGACACGGTGGTTGACACCTGGCGTCGTCTCGCCGTCCGCCGCTGAGTTTCGACTCGCGCGAGTGAGGATCCTTGCGGCTTGACGCCGTAAGACCCGAACAAACGGTCCGAATTCCCGACAACGGAGTTCGGACCGTTTTGTTTTGTCACATTCCGCCTCCCGAACCCGCTTTCACCCCCGACGATTCGACCTCCGTCAGAAGGTAGAATGCGAAAAAGCACTCGGAAAACAGACGGGCGAAGGCAACCTCTTCCTCCCGTCGCCGAGTTGAAAAAAATCGAACATTCCGAACCTATCGAATTCGATCGGCTTCGCGGGATGCTTTTGGAGCACCCGGGGACCGAACGCTCTTTCCCGGGGGAATTGCCATGCTCGTTTCCGGAACCGTACTCTGGTGCGTCGCGGCGCTGGTCGTCGTCGGCCTTGAAATGTTTGCGGGTACCGTCTATTTGCTGGCGGTGGCGGCGGGCGCTGCCGTGGCGGCCTTCCTTTCCTTCCTGGACTTCTCGTTTTCCGCGGAACTCTTCGGCTGCGGCGTCACGACCGTGCTCGGTGCCGTGGCCGTGCGCTCGATTCGCCGCCGCATGCCCGAAGGGGAGGCCGAAGCGATTCAAAAACTCGACGTCGGGCAGCGGGTCTTCGTTGAGGCCGTGCGGCGCGACGGCACGAGCGAAGTGCGTTACCGGGGTGCTCCCTGGCGCGCTCGGGCAGAATCGGGGGCGCTCTCTCGAGGTACCTGGACGATCGTGCGCGTCGACGGGACGGAACTCGTCTTGGGCGAGCGCGTCGCCGACTGAAATTTTTCCGGGGCGAATCGGTCGCGAGGCCGGGTCGTTCTCAATCTTGCCTTTTGGGGTCAACAATGATAGAAATCAGCGGTTTTCTCATTCTCACGATCGTCCTGCTCGTCGTGGCCGTGGCGTTTGCCATGCAGTCGATCAAAGTGGTGCCGCAGCAGACGGCCTGGGTGGTCGAACGTCTCGGCAAATTCCACGCGGTCCTGACGCCGGGGCTCAATTTCATCATCCCCTTCATCGACCGCGTGGCCTATCGGCACTCCTTGAAGGAAATTCCGCTCGATACGCCGAGCCAGGTCTGCATCACGCGCGACAACACGCAGCTCACGGTTGACGGCGTGCTCTTTTTCCAGGTCACGGATCCGCAGCGTGCGAGTTACGGTACGTCCAACTACGTGATCGCCATCACTCAGCTCGCACAGACGACTCTGCGCAGCGTCGTGGGCAAGATGGAACTCGACAAGACCTTCGAAGAGCGCGACCTCATCAACAAGTCCGTGGTCTCCGCGATCGACGAAGCGGCTCTCAACTGGGGCGTGAAGGTCCTGCGCTATGAAATCAAGGACCTGACCCCGCCCGCCGTGATTCTTCAGGCGATGCAACAGCAGATCACGGCCGAACGCGAAAAGCGTGCGGTTGTTGCGGCTTCCGAAGGCCGCAAGCTCGAACAGATCAACCTCGCGACGGGTGCCCGCGAAGCCGCCATCGCGCAGTCGGAAGGCGAGAAGCAGGCCGAAATCAACAAGGCGGAAGGTCAGGCGGCGGCCACGCTCGCCATCGCGACCGCCACGGCCGAGGCGCTCCGTCGCATCGCCGCCGCGACCGAAGAAAAGGGCGGTATGACGGCCGTCAACCTCCAGGTGGCGGAAAAGTACGTGGCCGCTTTCGGGGAACTCGCCAAGAGCTCGAACACCCTCGTCGTGCCCGGAAACATGGCCGACATGTCAACCCTTATCACGTCCGCGATGAAGATCGTCGAAGGGACGAAGAAGCCCGCGCCCTGACGGACCGCACGGCAGTGTCCGAGCTCGCCTAGGGCCGAATCTTCCGAAAAGGGGCGCGATGCGCCCCTTTTTGCAAATGCTTGCAGGGAAAGAGAGCCCATGCACTACACCGAAAGCAACCGAGCCATCATGCCATGTTGCGCGCACCTTCCGGGCGCGGCGAGCCCTAGCGGTGTTTGTCAATACTATTTTCCGTTTTTTTGTCAAAACGGGCATCGTTTGAGGGGCGTCGCCCCTCTGCCCTTCGGGCATTCACCCCGTCTCTCGCCGCCGTGCTCCGTACGGTATCCGCGCTCCAACGGGGTTATGGCCATGAAGACGGCAATCCCGTCCTTGGCGAGCAAGGACATCGGAGAAGCCGCAGACCATCGATAGATTTGTCGCTCATGTCATTGAGCTCGCAGAGAAACTTCGAGGTCACAATGATGTCGAATGGCCCCAGATCCTCCATCTGCGATTTCAAATGATCGCGTTCACTGATGAGGCGCTCGGCTAACGAGAGCTTCACGTCCATTTTGACGATCTCCGCAAAGGAGTCGACAAGCCGGCGAGCCAAATTCATCGCATCCCGGTTGCCGTCCACGGCATGTACTTCCACCACCGGCGTCTCCTCGTCGAATATGCAATAGAAGGCTAACAAAAGACCGATCAGTTCGCCCCCTGTTTCGCAACCGAAGTCGAGTACTTTGATCGATTTCTTTTGTGCCGTGAACTTGCGCAACGCCGGTACGGTCTCCGGAAGATGGAAAAACAGAGAGTGCGATTTGAGGGTATGGGAGCGGTCGAAAAAAAAAGCCGCGGGCGACGAACCGATGCGTCGCCCGCGGCTTGAGAGTGAGCTACTTGGGGTTAGAAGCGGAAGTCGCGCTCCCCTTCGGCAATCTTGATCAGGCGCTTTTCACTCGCGGCACGGAACTTCTCGTTGGGGATCTTCGGCAGTTCGCGTGCGATCACCTTTTCGCCCGCTTCGCGCGTCTTGGGCGAAGCGTAGTCGCAGAGGTATTCCTTGATCGTCATGACGGCGTTGGCCTGGCAGTAGTTGGCGATGTCGCCGCTCTTGGCAAACTGCATGAAGCGGTCGCCCGTACGGCCGGCGCGGTAGCAAGCCGTGCAGAAGCTCGGCAGGTAGTTGTTTTCGAGGAGCCAGCAGACGATCTCGTCGAGGCTGCGGCGGTCGCTCGTTTCGAACTGGGCCGTGTTTTCGACGTCCTTGATGTCGCGGATCGTGTAGCCGCCCACGGACGTGCGGGAGCCGCCCGAAATCTGCGAGATGCCGATCTTGAGCGCTTCGGTGCGGATGCGGCTGCTTTCGCGCGTCGACATGATCATGCCCGTGTAGGGAACGGCGAGGCGGATGAGGGCGACGATCTTGAGGAAGATGTCGTCGGGAACGGCGTTCGTGAAGGTCGCGGGATCGATGTCGTCGGCCGGGCAGATGCGCGGAACCGAAATCGTGTGCGGACCCACGCCGAAGACGGCTTCGAGGTGCTCGGCGTGCATGAGAAGGCCGACGAAGTCGTAGCGGTAAAGGTTGAGCCCGAAGAGAACGCCGAGCCCCACGTCGTCAATGCCCGCTTCCATGGCGCGGTCGTGGGCTTCGGTGTGGTAGGCGTAGTCGGACTTCGGTCCCTTCGGATGAAGTTCGGTGTAGGCGGCCTTGTTGTAGGTTTCCTGGAAGAGCTGGTACGTGCCGATCTGCGCTTCGTGGAGCTTCTTGTAGTTTTCGACCGTCGTCGCGGCGATGTTCACGTTGAGACGGCGGATTTCGCCGTTCTTGTGCTTGATCGAGTAGATGGTCTTGATCGATTCGAGGATGTACTCGATCGGGTTCATCTTCGGGTGTTCGCCCGCTTCGAGGAGAAGGCGCTTGTGACCGAGGTCCTGGAGGGCGATCACTTCGCGACGGATCTCGTCCTGGGTGAGCTTCTTGCGGATGATGTTCTTGTTCTTCGCGTGGTACGGGCAGTAGGTGCAACCGTTGATGCAGTAGTTGGAGAGGTAGAGGGGAGCGAAGAGAACGATGCGGGAACCGTAGATGTGGTCCTTCACGGCCTTGGCCGTTTCGAAGATGCGGGCGTTGCAGTCTTCGAGTTCGCAGGCGAGGAGGACGGCGGCTTCGCGGTGGGTGAGGCCCTTGAAGGTGGCGGCCTTTTCAAGAATCGATTCGATCAGAGGACGATCGTTTTTGTGCTCGTCGGCCCAGGCCAGCGTGTCCTCGATCTCTTCGTGGTTGATGAACTCCTCGGCCTTTCGGGACTTGGGATCGTACATGGTTATGGTCCTCAGGGAAATTCAAAATTTCGGCGCTCATCCCGTTCAAACCGGCTCGAAAGGCCGTCGGAGCCTTCGAGTCGCGGGTCGCGCGCACGCTCGGGCCGAGGGGCTCGGTGCGATCGGCGCCTGCGGGAAGGCGCCTCGGGCGTAGACCCGCGGGATGGCGAAGATTCGATCGTAGAGGCTCCGCGCCGTTTGCGCCATTCGATCGCCCGGAATATGGAAGACTTTCGACTTAAGTCAAAATAATCCGTATGTGGCGTACGGGATAAATGGAAGGGGTGTTCGAGCGGGCATGATTCGATAAAGCTGTCGAAATTCCGTTTTCGCGGGACGGTCGTACGGCAAAATTTATGAAAATCGGTTGTTGTATTCACGCAACTCGGGGAAAACACTGAATTTCTTATCGGACGCGGCGCGCGGTGTCCGGACGGGGTGTTTTTACGGCGGTTCGTATATCTATGGTTTACCACTAAAAGTTTTCAAGTGGTCAACATGACATGAAGAGAGTTTTATAATACGGGCCGGAGGAAGGCGGCAAATCACACTTTCAGCGGCCGCGCAACGGCCTTCTCTCCGATAGAATTCGACGGGCCCCGACGGGGGCATCGATTTGTTCACAACCAACGCGTCAGATCGGAGGATGTAAAGATGACGTTTAAGCGGGATGACGAAACTCACCGCGGATACGGTAGCAGTGTTGTCAGTTGCCGTTTGCCGCTCGAACTCAAGTTCCAACTCGAGACCCTCTCTCGGGAACGCGGCATGCCGATTTCGTTCGTTCTGAAGATGTACATTGAAGAAGCGGTTCGTCGTAACGAACCCTTCTGGTGGTTGCTCGACGAGGAAGAGTCGGGGAACGAAACCGAACAAAACGTTCGCGCGGCCGGCGGCAACAACCGATAACGGGTTGCACCCGCGCAGTAGGCGATCGGGCGGTGAGGAAGAACTCACCGCCCGTTTTTCGTTCGTTGCACCAGCGGCGAAACTCGGACTCGAGGCCCGTTTTCCTTCGCGTGTTAAAGTGAATGCGACGATCGGGTGTTCGACCGAAGGTCCGCCTGCCCGCCCCGAGAATGCTCCAAAAAGTGAGGAACCGAAACATGGCCAGCATCAAGATCAAGACGAAAATCACGTTCGACGACGAAACCGTCGATAAGTTTGTGGCTTATCTGCGCGAATCGGGAACGACGCCCGAAGCGTTCGCGACGCATGTGATCGGCGAACTCGCCCGCGTCCTCGGAAAGGCGCTCCCCGAGGGGCTCACGACGGCGGAAGTTACAGCTCGAAAGAAGAGCGAACCGAAGTCGGAAGGTAAAACCCGCAAGTCGAAGGCTAAAGCGGCGGAAAAGGTTGAGAAGGCTGAAAAAACCGAGACGATCGAGAAGGTTGAAAAGACCGTCGAACCCGCCGAAGCGGTGACGGACAAGAAGACGGAAGCGGCCGCCGAAGCTCACGTCGAGACGCCGAAGCGACCGACCGCACGCACCGCGAACCGTTCTTCGGCGCGCGCCGCCGCCCCGAAGGCGAAGGCTCCTCGGGGCACGAAGACCGCGAAGTCCGAAGCTGCCGAGCCGGTCGAAGCGGTCAAGAGCGCCAAGGCTTCCGAAAAGGCCGAAAAGACTGCAAAGGTGGCACCTTCGGCCAAGCTTGAAAAGTCCGAAGCGCCCGAAGCGCTTGAAAAGGCTCCGGCAGCTCCGAGCGCGCGTTCGACCCGAACCGCCCGAGGCACGCGCACGGCTGCGGGTACGAGCAAAGCTTCCTGACGTTCGAACGGCCCCCGGCACGCGTTTTCCGCCCGGGGGCTTTTTGTATTCTTCTGTTTTCTTACTTTTTTTCCCTGAGTTCCCCGGTGGCTCGGACACGAGATCGAGCCCGATTCGTTCCAAGTGCGCTCCCGTTTGTCCGAACCCGGGTCCTGCGGCGGTTCTTGCAAATTGCTTAAGGGAAAACGCCGAAAAAGACGAAACCGACCTTCGTCAGGACGAAGAAACCGTCCGTCGCTGTGGTAAATTGCCACATGCTTTTTCCCGGCTTCGCGACCTTGCTCCGGGGTTCATTCTTTTCTTCAATCGGTCGGGCGGCGCTTCGGGCCCGCGCGCTCCGTTTTTTACGTTTTCAAAACATGCTGAACGAACTCTCCCTGAAGAAAACGCCGCTCGTGGCGGCGCTCGGCGCCGCGCTTGCGGTTTCGATTGCGGCCCCCGTCTGGGCGGCCGACCCCGAGAAGCCTGCCGACCCTACCCTCATCGACGGTAATGACGCTGACGTATCCGTGTGGGAGGCCGAAAAGGATGCACCCTCCTACGAGGTTTCGGGTAAGGACGGTAAGGCGATCGACATCTCGGACGAGCGCTCCGTTACGGCCAAGGGGACGGGCACCGTCAGCTCGTCGATGACGGTCTCGGGTACGGGGAGCTTTACGAACCAGTCCCGGTCGGACCTCACGTTTGAAGGCGGTTCCAGCCTCACGATCGACCTCGCGGGTTCGAATACGGGTGAAGAAGACGCCAAGACGGGCTCTTTCGTGAATCGCGGCAAGGTGACGCTCCAGAAGGGCAAGCACTTGATTCAGGGCGAGGCAATCGAGCAGACCGATCCCGACAAGAAGCTCGCGCTTCCGACGATCACGATGGGCGACGTCGTCGTGACGGGCAACAGTGCGACCCTCACGAACGCAAACCAGGGTTACGTCGTCAAGGTGAAGGAATCCGCGAAGGAGGAAGGGGAAGAGCCCACGTACAAGGACGACACCCGCACGCTCGTTTCGTTCGATCAGCTCACCCTTGAAAAGGGCGGTCGTTTTGTGAATGCCGAAGACGCCCGCGAAACGGGCGAAGCCCTCTACGTGGCGGACTCCGCCTCGAGCGCCGAGATCAACGGCACGTCCGAATGGGATACGGTCACGATCAATCTCGACGCTCCCGCCGAAGACGACACGGAAGATAAGCCCGAGGGTGAAAAGGCCGCCGGCGATCCCGCTATCACCGTGGCAGATAAGGCTCATCTCTCCGTGACGGAAGGTCTCACGATCCGCGGCAATGCGGGCGAAACCGAGAAGTCGGTCTTCGGCGGCATCGTCCAGGTGGTCGAACCGGCCGAGGAATCGACCGAGTCGCGCGTCACGATCGACGGTACGTTGGCGTTCGCCCATGAAGGGAAGCTCAAGCTCGAGCCCGTCAAAGGCGTCGACATCTCGGGTGTCGCGATCGACCTCGACCGCGCCTTTACGGATGAGGAATTGAAGGATGGTTCCGCGGACGGGATGAGTTCCATGCTTGTCATCTCCGGCTTCAACGGGAAGGCGACGGAAATTCCGCCCGAAACCGAAGACGGCGAAGAGGGCGACAAGGGCGACGCTGCCACCCGCGTTGCGGGCGACGAAGGAACGGATGCCGACAAACCCACCTATACCTGGTCGGCGGCCCGACTCGGCGCGATTGCCGTCGACGGTCTCTCGACCGTCAAGGTGTCGACCGCCAAGCCGGAAGGCACCGAAAAACTCGACGAATCGAAGTCGGACCTCTTCTCGACGGGCGAGCGCGTCGCGCTTCGCACGGGTCACTTCACCTTCACGGAAACGTGGGCCAAGGGCAAGGCCGTCGAATGGGAAAAGAAGGAAGATTCCGCTTCCGGCAAGGCCGACGGGGATGCCGGCGAGGGCGGCGACGAGAAGACCGTTCTTGAGAAGGTCGATGACGAGCTCAAGGAGCACGTTGTCGAATTGACGCAGGAAATTTCGGACGCTCAGCTTCGCGTCGACGGCGTCTTCGGGGTCCTGAAGGGTGAAACCCGCACGGTGACCTTCGACTTCGACGAAAACGGGAACTTCCTCGAGAGTACGGACGGTTACGAAAGCGTCGCCAACAGCACGAGCGAAAACGAATACCAACAGTCGAAGCAGAACATCCTTGTAAATGGCAGCCGTCTGCAGGCTTCGGGCCTTCGCATGGACGGTGGTTCGCTCACGATGACGAATTCCGACGTGACCTTCGGGGCGCTGGCCGCGATCAACGGTGCGGTCGACTTCCGGGCGGGCGCAGAGGGCAACTTCCTCGGTCTCGGTTGGCTTCCGACGGAGGAAGAGCGTGATAGCGTCCGAAAAGATAACTCGGAAATTGACTTCGCGAAAAAGGCGATCGTTTTCGCTGGTCAGACGGTCGTACTCGACAAGGACGGTTCGCTCGTTCTCGGCTCGACCGCTGCCGGCAACGGCAAGGCGGCCGACGGCGAGGGTGATGGCGACAAGAAAAAGAACAACGCGTCGCTCACGCTCGGCGCCAATTCGTTCCTTGTCGTTGATACGGCTTCCTTTGCGCAGGGGGCGCTCTTTGCGAGCAAGCTCGAAAAGGGGAGCCTCACGATCGAAGAGGGTGCCACGATCGACGCGCACAATCTCACATGGGGTACGTATCAGCTTTTCGAAAACCTCGATACGGCCGAAGGCGCGAACAACAAACTTGAGGTCACGTTCGATTCGACCGCTTCCGTGCAGTCGCACTGGCTCGTAAACCTTTCCGAAGCGGAGCGCGATCGGGTGACGGCCGGTTACGACCCCGCCAAGGGTTGGATCAAGGTCGGTATCGGCTCCGAAGGCGCCCTCGATTCCTCCGTCGAAGCACTCCGCCTCTCGGTCGACGCCGCCAACGTCGCGAATAACGTATTCGTGAAGGGCGAACACAACACGGCCTACGGCGACGTCGCCTTCATCACCCGTGCGATGGGTCTCGTGGGGACGCAAATCGCGGGGCCGACGGAATCCGCTTCGGGTGCGTCGCTTCTTTCGACGACCGACGCCGACGGGCGTGTCTACTTCGACGCGAACGATTTCGCGAAGACCATGAACCTCGCCACGAGCTTTGCGGCCGCCACGGCCGTCAAGGCGCTGACGGTCGACTTCAACAGCCACACGGTCGATCAGATCGAACACCACGCCGCGACGATTCCGCACGAAATGCGCGGTTGGTGGGTGCAGCCGATCGCCTCGAAGATGAAGACGGACGACCTCGCCGCAGGCAGCCTCACGGCGGGCTACTCGCTCGATACGGTCGGGATCATGGGCGGGTACGACTTCACCGTCCCGAACGGCGACATTTGGGGTATCGCGGCCTCCTACCAGTCGGGCGACGCCGACGGCGAAGGCGACGCGCAGTCGATGACGACCGACGTCACGAACTATGGCTTCCACCTCTGGGCCGCCCGCCACTACGGCGACCTGAAGGTGATGGGGACGCTTTCCTACATGGTGACGGACGGCGACGCGAACATGACGATCGACCGCATGGGTCGCCTCTCCTCGACGGACATCTCCGCCAAGGCGTTTGCGTTCGGCGTGAACGGTGCGCTCACGAAGAAGTTCGGTACCGTGACGCTCGTTCCGCACGCGGGTGCCCGCGCCATGATGATCGACGTCGACGACATCACCGCGACCTACCAGGGTGCGGAAGCCTTCCGCTTCAAGGACGACACGAGCTGGGTCTTCGAAGTTCCGGTGGGCGCCACCTTCAAGACGGCGTTCGAATACCAGCGCTGGAACGTTCAGCCCTACCTCGACCTGACGGTGCGCGGCCGCTTCGGCGACACGGACGGCTCCTACACGGTGACGGGCGCCTCGCAGGGCGGCTCCGACACGATCGACTACGACGTGACGGGCTCCTTCGTGGGCGACGTGAAGCTCGGCTACATGTCGACCTTCAAGGACCTCAACCTCGGCATGAGCTACGGCTTCTCGGCGGGCGACGCCGGTCGCCAGAACCACACGCTCGAAGCGACGATGCGCATCGATCTCTGATCGAACGTTATTCGAACGCCTGACGGTCCTTTTCGAAACGTTCGAAGGACCGTCGAAGCCGCATCACCCATCGAAACCCGACGCCCGGTGCGCCGGGTTTCGTGTTTTCGGGGAAAGTGCGGGGTGTTTCAGAAAAACGAACGGCTCCTTCGGGGAATCCTCTACAATGAGGCGGAACATTTCCTCGTCCGATTCTGCGGGGGGCGCGACGCCTCTCCACCCGTTCCATGGCTTCGATGCGCATCTCTCTCCGACCGCTTCTCGTTCTACTCGTTGCCGCGTGGTCGGCGGCTTCGGTTGCGGCGACCGCTCCGACGGCCTCGACCGAACCGACCGAGCCGAACTCCTCGGCCCGATCGGACGAAGTCGCCGAAGCTTTCTCCTGGCGGCTCGAAGGCCTGGAGGGGGACCTCGAAGCCAACGTGCGCGCGCAACTTTCCTCGATTCCCGACAACATCTCGACCCGCAGTCGCTACCGCACCCGCGTGCGTCAGGCGGTGCGCGAAGGATTGCGAGCGCTCGGCTACTATTCCCCCACGCTCGAATTCCGTTGGGAAGCGGCGCCGACGAAGAGCGAAACGGACGCGAAGGAAGACAAGCCGGACAATTCGTCCCTCGAAGCAGCGGAGTCCGCCGCGGACGCGAAGGACGACGCGGCCGCGACGAAAAACCCGCCCGCGTCGCCCTCGAAAGAGCCCCGAAAGCCGGGGGTCTTCGAGCAGACGCCCGTCGGGCAGGCCGTGGGGGCGATCGAAAAGCTTGCGCGTCGTCCCAACCCCTCGCGCGTTCTGTGCGTCAAAGTGACGCCCGGGGAGCCCGTGCGGATTGCGGCCGCGGACGTGCGCATTTCGGGCGACGCCGCCCGAGACCCCGCCTTCAAGCGGTTGCTGACCAAAGTCCCCGAAAAAGGGACGGTGCTCAATCACGGCGAATACGACGCTTTCAAAAACGACCTCGTCAATACGGGCGTCGCCCGCGGGTACTTCGACGCGCGCTTCGAGCGGAGCATGCTCGGGATCTCTCCCGAGCGCAACGAAGCCTACTGGATGTTCGACTACCGAAGCGGCGAACGGTATCGGTTCGGCAAGGTGCGCTTTACGGGCTCGCAGATTCGCGAGAGTTACCTCCAAAACCTCGTTCCCTGGGTTGAGGGCGAAGAGTACGCGGCCGAAGACGTTGCGGAATTGAATCGTCGGCTCTCGGCCTCGGGCTGGTTCAATTCCGTGATGGTCGCGCCCGTTTTCGAAGAAACGCGCGAAGTGCCCGCGTCCGAGTTCGATGCGATCGAACCCAAGGCGGGACGCGCGAAGCCCGCGCGTTCCGGGGACATCGAGGAGACCGTGAAGGTCGTGCCCGTTTCGGGCGTGGTGACCCCGAAGCAAGGGAACTCCATGGAAGTGGGGCTCGGCTATTCGACCGACGTCGGTCCGCGCTTCAAGTCGACTTGGGTGAAGCCCTGGGTGAACGACCGCGGGCACAGCCTTCAGGCTTCGACCGCGATTTCGGCTTACGAACAGGAGCTGGAAGCCACCTACCGGATTCCGGAAGAGCGCGCTCCCCTCGAAGAGTACTGGCTTCTTCAGAGCGGCTTGAAGCACACGGACCTGAACGACACGAAATCGCAATCGATGACTCTCAAAGCCTCCCGCTACTGGGAAATGGCAACGGGCTGGCAGCGCGCGGCGCACCTTCAGTGGTCGCTCGACAAGTTCACCCAGGGTGCTGACGACAATACGACCATGCTTTTCTACCCGGGCGTGAGTCTTTCGAGAACGCGCACGCGCGGCGGCCTGATGCCCGTCTGGGGCGATTCGCAGCGCTACACGCTCGACGTCTCGAATACCGTTTGGGGTTCGGACATCGACTTCATCGTCTTCAACGCGCAGGGGGCGATCGTTCGCACCTACGACTGGAAGCACCGGTTCGTGCTTCGAGGCAACTTCGGCTGGATCGAAACCGGGGACTTCGGCGAAGTACCGCCGGATCTGCGATTCTTCGCGGGGGGCGACCGCAGCGTTCGCGGCTACGACTACAAGAGCATTTCGCCCAAAGACGAAACGGGCGAGCTGGTCGGTGCCCAACGTCTTTTGACCGGGTCCGTCGAATACCAGTACAAGGTGACGGGCAAATGGTGGGGTGCGGTCTTCGTCGACGCGGGCGAAGCGGTCGACAAGTTCTCCTCCACGAACTTCAAAACGGGCGTGGGCTTCGGTGTGCGGTGGGAGTCGCCCGTCGGCCCCATCAAATTCGACATCGCACGCCCCGTGGGTGATTCGGAACACAAGGACTTTGCCTTTTACATCGGTCTCGGACCCGAACTATGACGCCTAAGAAATGTATCGGACTCGCGCTCGGCGCATTCGGCGCAACGGCGGTTCTCGCGGCGGGCGCCGCGGGGTTCCTGCTTTTTACGACGCCGGGTCTGGAGTTTGCGGCCCGTACGGCCGTGAAGTACGTGCCCGGTCTTTCGATCGGGCACGCCGAAGGTCGCATCGACAGGCTGACGATCACGGACTTTGCCTACGAAATGCCGGGCGTCACCGTGGCGGCGAAGCGCCTTCATGCGTCGCTTGACTTGGCGGCACTGTTCAATTCGTTGGCCCGCATCGAGGCGATCGACGTCTCGGGCCTCGCGGTCACGGTCGATACGAGCGCGATGGCGCCCTCCGCGACCGAACCCGCAGAGGAATCGGCCGCGCTTTCGCTCGAACTTCCCGCTCCGTGGCGCTTCGCACTCGAGCGCTTCTCGGTTGAAGACGCCGACATCGTTGCGGACGGTCATCGTGTGGCCTGGGGGTCGTTTACGACGGGCGCCGCCTGGTCGGGGCGGGCTCTGCAACTTACGCCCACCGTGCTCGAAGACGTTCGACTGACGCTTGCTCGGAGCGCTCAAACGTCCGAAGTGCCTCAAACCCAAGAAACCGAAGCCCGTCAAGAGGCCCGAGAGACGGCGACGCCCGAAGTCGCATCGAACCGGGTTTCCGAAAGCACTCCGGAGAGCACTCCGAGCCGGGCGCCCGCCGAGGGAGAAGCGTCCCTCGAAAGGGTTGCGTCTGCTCCGTCCACGGCGTCCGATGCTTCCGTTCCGTCCGTTCCTTCCGCTTCGTCGGAGAAGGTTTCCGAATCCGCACCTCCCGTGCCGGCCGCTCCCGCCGACTCGGGCTTTGCGTTCACGGGACGCGACGAGGCCGAAGCGCCCGTCTATGCCGGAAAATTCGAAGCGCCGAAGCCTCGAGGCGTGAAGAAGTCGATTGCCGAGGTGCTCGACGAAACGTTTGCGAATCCTCTGATCGAAGCGCTTCCTGAGGTGAAACTGCCGCTCGACGTCACGATCGAGGATTTCGAGATTCGCAACATCCGTTGGACGAATGCGCCCGACTTCGGCGTGCCGATGACGGATGTGGCCCGCGTTCACCTGCGGGCTTCGACCCTCGGGAGCACCGTGGTCGTGCGGACCGTGGAAATCGCCTCGCCCGAAGGGGACCTCGCGTTCGAAGGCGAGGTGCGGCTTGCCGACACATGGCCGCTCGACCTGCGCCTTGCGGTCGGCATGGACGCCGAGCGTGTCGCGTCTCTCGTTCCCGCGCTTCGTCCCTATTTCGACGCGAACCGTCCGACGGGCGCCGGAGCGCACTCGGACGGGGTCGAGTTGCGCGCAACGCTTTCGGGCGCGCTCTTGGAACGCCTCGGGTTCGATCTAACGCTGAAAAATCTTCTCCCGCAACCCTTCATGGTGTCGGGCGACGCGGCGCTCGCGGAGCCGAAGCTGCCGCTGAGGCTGGACCTCTCGCTCCCGGCCCTGACGGTGCCGATGCCGCAAACCGCAGCGTCGACCGACTCGACGAATTCGGCAAACTCCGCAACCGTCGCAAATACGGAAAAGTCGACTGAAATCGCAACGGCGGACAACTCGAAGGGGTCTCTTGTTTCGGCGAAGACGGCGGCCGTAACCGAAAAAGAAGCGAGCGCTCGCTCCGATGCGCCCGTTGCTGTTGCGTCCTCCGCGGGTTCCTCCGATGCCGAGGGGATCGCCGATCCCGGCCGTCCCGTGCCCGGCGATCGCGTGACGGTGCGCGATCTGCGCGTGCTTTTTTCGGGCGATACGGACGATTACCGACTCGACGTCTCGACTTCCGTTCGGGCGGAGCTCCCCGGTTCGGGCCTCGCCGCTCCGGCGGGCGTCGATCTGGAGCTGCGCGGCAACGGCAATCTGAACGGCATTCGTCTTGAAACGCTCGCCGCGCACTTCACGGAAGGCGTCTCGGGCGCGGTGAAACTTGCGGGAGGCATCGAATGGCGCCGCGGCTTTGTCTGGCGCGGGAAACTCGAAACGAATCCCGAGGGGATCGACGCTCGGGCGCTCGTCCCTGCGGCGCCCGAGTATTTGCGCGGCAGCGTCGATTCGATCTTCACGGGGAACAAAACGGGGGTCTGGCGCGCGACCCTTTCGAACGTGCGCGTCGACGGGAAGTTCGGGGACGCTCTTCTTGAAACCGACGGGGGCGTCTGGACCGCACACGACCGGTCGGCCGGTTTCAACAACTTCCGCGTTCGTCTCGGAAAGAACACTCTGCGGCTTGACGGCGCGCTTCAGGGCGTGCGCGCTTTCGACCTTCGGGCCGAAGTCGACGCCCCGGGGTTCGAGCACACGATCGAAGGCCTGAGGGGACGCGCCAAGGGCTTCGTGAAGCTTCTCGGCACGGGCGCGCGCCCGATCGTCGACGCGGACTTTACGGCGGACGGCCTCGGTTGGCAGGACCTTTCCGTCGGGAAGGTGGTCCTCAAGGGGAAACTGCGCAACCGGATTTCCGAAAAGGTGATGCGCGAAGTAATCGCGAACGCCAAGGCCGCCAAAGCCGAGTACGAGCGCGAAATCGCCGAGCGCGAAGCGCGCGGCGAAAGCCCGGAAGGTCTTTCCTCGCGCGACGCGGCCGTTGCGGCGGCCTTGGAAACGGCACTCGCCAAGGGCGAACTCTCGGGCGAAATCTCGCTCGCGGTCGACGACCTGACGTTGGGCGAAGGGGTCGACTACCCGAAGATCCGCCTTCTGACGAATGGCCGCGAAACGAACCACCGATTGAGCCTCACGGTCGAAGGGGAACCCGTCTCGGGAAGCCTCACCGTGACGGGAGCGGTCGACCGGCGAACCTTCGACTGGAAGGGCGCGCTCGAAGGAGCCGACATCCGCACGCCTGCCGGCGTCTGGAAGCAGGCCCAGGCGATGGCCATCCGGTACACCCACGCAACGAAAGACATCCGCCTGGGCGCGCACTGCTGGACGCACGAATTCGGCGAAGTGTGCCTGGCAAAACCCGCGAACCTTCGCAACGCGGGCGAGCGCGGGGCGGTTGAGGTGGTATTGAAGAAACTCGACTTGGGGCTCTTGAAACCCTACCTCCCGAAAAAGCGCGACACCATTCAAGGGATTGCCACGGGGAGCGTCAAGGCTTCGTGGAATCTCGCATCGGGGGCGCTTCCCGACGTCGACCTTCTCTTCGAACTTCCGAAGCTCGACTACCGCACCCGCATCGACGGCGCGCGCTTTCCCGTCTCGATCGAAGACGTTCGGGTGACGGGCCGCGTGAGGAAAGACGCGGTCGACGTGCTCTGGCATCTCGTCCCCTCCGAAGGGGCCGTGGTCGACGGGCGGATCGGGGTTTCGGATCCCTTGGGAGCGCGAACGCTCACGGGCCGGGTCCGTGCGACGAACGTCACGCCCGTCACCCTCAAACCGCTTCTCTCGCGCGGCGAAAAGGCGGAAGGGCGCTTGGACGCGGATCTCACCGCTTCGGGCACGCTCGCACACCCCGAAATCCGCGGGCGCGCGGCCTTCACGGGACTCAACGTCGACGCGGCGATGCTTCCCCTGACGATGGAGCCGAGCGACGTCGTCTTTACGTTCCTCGGCACCTCGTCCGTGCTCGAAGGGGCGCTCAACACGAAGGACGGAAATCTCGTCCTTCGGGGTACGGCCGACTGGTCGACGCCCGCCGACTGGCGCGCTCGGGTGAGCGCGAAGATGAGCGACGAAAAGGGCGTTCTGCGCATTGCGGTGCCCCCGATGGTGACGTTGTCGGCCGCGCCCGACATCGAGGCGCGGGCCTCGGCCGAACGCGTGACCCTTACGGGGCGCATTGTCATTCCCGACGCCCGCATCGAAGTCGAGTCGATTCCCGAATCGGCCGTGAAGGTGTCGAGCGACACCGTGATGCTCGACGAAAATCTTCAGCCGAAGCTTGCTCCCGAACCGCCGATTCCGTTCGAGAGCCGCGTGGCCGTGGAATTGAAGCGCGCCTTGATCAATGCGTTCGGCCTCAAGGCCGCGTTGAACGGGGAACTCCAGGCCGTGCAGGATCCGAAGCACGGGCTCGGACTCTCGGGCCAGATCAACATCCCGGCGGGGCGCTTCCGCGCTTACGGTCAGGACTTGATGATCCGTCGCGGGACGGTGCTCTTTGCGGGGCCCGTCGACAACCCGAGTCTCTCGATCGAAGCCGTCCGCAACCCCGAAACGACGGCCGACGACGTGACGGCGGGGATCCGCGTGACGGGGACCGCCTCGAAACCCGAAGTGACGCTTTTCTCCGATCCCGCGAAGTCGCAGGAAGAAACGCTCTCCTACCTTCTTCGAGGCGAAGGTCTCGGGACCCTCGGCGAAGGGGAAGGGAACATGATGACGAGCATGCTCCTTGCGCTCGGCACTTCCACGGGGAGCCCCGTCTTGGGTGCGATCGGCGACTCGGTCGGGATCAGCAACCTCGGGATCGATACGACGGGCGTGGGCGACAACTCCCAGGTAGTCGTGTCGGGGTACGTCCTTCCCGGCCTTCAGGTGAAGTACGGGATCGGGATCTTCGATTCGCTCGCAACCCTGACGCTGCGCTACCGCCTGATGCCGAGGCTTTATCTCGAAGCGGTTTCGGGCGTCGATCAGGCGATCGACTTCCTGTATCGGTTCGATTTCTAATTGTTCTCAAGGGGTAACAGCTACGACATTTTCCCAATTGCACGCCCCGTTGAGTGGAATACCTCGGAAAAAGCACGCCGCCGGGGCGCTTTTTCCGGGGCGGTCGCCGACCCTCGCCGACAGCCGCCGATAGAATGCCGTCGTGCGCCTCGCTTGACGCCGAGCGGGGCGTTTTTCCCTTCACGGGGAATATCGGGCGCGGGTATTCACCCACAATACGGAAGCGGGTCACAAGATCCCTCGTCCCGCGTCCGTTCGCCGGGGCTTCGCGCGCGAGAAACGCGAAGCCGCACGAAATCGAACGGGTCGCCTTCCGACCGTCCTTGAGCGGACGGCGACCGCCTCAAGGAAAAAACAAATGGAACCGTATGCAGCCGGTTGGTTTTCGATCGTCCCTCCGATCGTGGCGATCGTTCTTGCTCTCGTCACGAAGGAAGTCCTTTCCTCGCTCGTGCTCGGCATCCTCACGGGGACGCTGATCTACACGATCGGTACGGACGGCAACGTGCTCATGGGTACGCTCGAAGGGGCGTTCACGACCATGGGCAACAAAGTCGACTTCAACATCCTCATCTTCTGCTCGCTTCTCGGGGCGCTTGTCTACGTCGTCGCCATGTCGGGCGGCACGAAGGCCTACGGCAGCTGGGCCGTCACGAAGATCAAGGGTCGCAAAGGGACGCTCCTTGCGACCTCGGGTCTCGGGATACTCATCTTCATCGACGACTATTTCAACTGCCTCTCGGTCGGGACGGTGATGCGCCCCTTGTGCGACAACTACCGTATTTCCCGCGCGAAGCTCGCCTACATCATCGACTCGCTCGCGGCGCCCGTCTGTATCATCGCCCCGGTTTCCTCGTGGGCGGCGGCCGTGGGCTCGTCCCTGAAGGGTAACGGCGTCTTCGAATCCGACATGGCGGCCTTCGTCGCGTCGATTCCGTGGAACTTCTACGCGCTTCTCTCGATTCTGATGATTCTCTTCATCGTGCTGACGGGTTACGACTTCGGTCCGATGAAGCGCGCCGAAGAACGCGCGATGGCGGGCGACGTGGGCGACGTCGCGTCTCACGCGCACGCCGAACCCCCGCATGCGAACCCCCGCGGCACGGTGTGGGACATGCTCGTGCCGGTGCTTGCGCTCATCGTCTTTGCGGTGCTCGCCCTCATGTATTCGGGCGGTTACTGGGGGGCGGACGCCGCCTATCACACGTTCCAGGCCGCGATCGGCAATTCGAGCGCCGCGTCGGCGCTCGTCTGGGCCGCGTTCGGTGCCGTGGCGGTGGCATTCTTCCTCTATGTGCCGCGCGGTCTCGTGCCCTTTGCCGACTTCATGCAGGGCCTTGTCGAAGGGATGAAGCTGATGCTCCCCGCGAACATCATCCTCGTTCTCGCGTGGACGCTCTCGGGCGTGTGCCGCGACCTTCTGCAGACGCCCTTGTTCGTGCAGGGGCTCGTCGAATCGTCGGGCGGCGATTTGTCGCTCTTCCTGCCCGCGGCCACCTTCCTCATTGCCGCCTTCCTCTCCTTCTCGACGGGGACGGCCTGGGGTACGTTCGGGATCCTGATCCCGATCATCGTGCCGGTTGTTCAGGGGATCGATCCGCAGTTGACGATCGTCGTTCTCTCCGCGACCCTGGCGGGTTCGGTCTTCGGCGACCACTGCTCGCCCATTTCCGATACGACGATTCTTTCGTCGGCGGGTGCGGGGTGCAACCACATCGAACACGTCTCGACGCAGATTCCGTACGCTTTGCTTGTTGCCTTCTGCTCGACGGCGGGTTACGTCGTGGCGGGCTTCACGCACGGGAACCTCGTCGCTTCCTTCGGTACGGCACTCGGCCTCATGGTGGTGCTCGCAACGGCGTTGCATTTCATGAAGACGAAGGACAAGAAGGCTGTCGCCGCGTAAGCGCGTAATTAAGCCTTCAAAAAGCATCGGGGCCGCTTCGTTCGCGCGAAGCGGCCCCGATGCGTTTCGGGGATCGAGCTCCCGTGCATGCGATTTCTGCAAGCGTTCGCGAAGCTTGTTAGGGTTTGTATCTATGCTTAGGGGTTTCTAAGGATGGGTCGATAGAGTATTTGGCGTGACGCGGCCCGAAGGCGCGGCATTTCGGGATTTCAGCCGAACCTTCGGGCGCGTCTCACGTCGAAGTTTTTCGGATTCTCCTTGTCCGGGAGCGGATTCGACACGATGGAAAAGAATTCCGTGCTACCGCTTTCGGACTCCTCTTTGAAGAAGGAACACACACCATGCGTACCTTTTCCACGCTCGCCGTCACGCTTCTCGGCACCGGTCTCGCTCTCGCTTCGGGCGGTACTTTCGCGGCCGACCCGCACGCCGGGATGAATCACGGTTCGATGAATCACGAGATGACGAACCACGGCTCGCACAAGATCGAACGCACCCCGATGCAGGCGGAACTTGCGGCCGGGATGGATCGCATGCACGCCGACATGCACGCGGGCATGATGCTCCTCGATGCGGACGCCGCCTTCGCCGCGGGCATGGTGCCGCACCACAAGGGAGCCGTTCGGATGGCCGAAGTGGAACTCAAGTACGGCAAGGATCCCGAAATGCGCAAGCTTGCCGAAGCGATCATTGCCGCCCAGGGTCCCGAAATCGAACAGATGAACGCATGGCTCGCCCGCAATCCCGAAAAGACGAAGGAAAAGGGCGAATCCCACGCCGACATGCTCCCCATGCACAAGGAACTCATGACCGGCATGACCGACATGCACGAAGGTATGGCGAAGTCCCTGAACGTGACGGACGCCGACATCGCCTTTGCGGTCGGGATGATCCCGCACCATCAGGGGGCCGTTGAGATGGCCGAAGTGGAACTCAAGTACGGCAAAGACCCCGAAATGCGCAAGCTTGCCGAAGCGATCGTCGCCGCTCAGGGTCCCGAAATCGAACAGATGCAGGCCTGGCTGAAGTCGAAGAACGTCGATCTCGCAACCTGCTGCAAGTGAGAAGCGCGCATCCGAGCGAACGGACGACCGCTCGTTCGTTCGCTTCGTCGAAAGCGTTGCTCGGAAGGAAAAGCTCCGTACCTCGGTACGGAGCTTTTCCTCGTTGGCAAGGCCGCACGGGGGCGTCGAGATGGCTCGAGGTTGCTTGACGTCGTCCGATGTCGCGCGGGGCCCTTGAAGGTCGCTCGCTCGGTCGGAAATTCGCGGAAAATCCCTCGGTCGATCGTTCACCGAGCGGCGCGTCGAGCGTTGCCCGTTTATAATGGCGCCACCTTGGATTTTCCATCTCCCGCGCCCGCGCAGACAGACTTCACCCGATCCGCCCGGGCGCTTCTCTCTCACTAGGACAGCTATGACCACCTTTCACGGTATCGTCTTCGCCCTCCCGGGCGGTTGCGCGCTTTCGGACTTTCGCGCCCGTCGTGCGCTTGCCGCGCTCCAATCCGTCCAACCCCATGTCGAAGCGGTCTCTGGCCGCTTCGTGCATTTCGTGCATGCCGAACGCGAACTGACGGACGTTGAAACCGAGCGTCTCGCCTCGCTGCTCGTCTACGGCGACCCGGCGGCGGACGTTCGTGCGGACGCGGCTTTCATGGTGGTGCCCCGCCTCGGGACGATCTCGCCCTGGGCTTCGAAGGCGACCGACATCGTGAAGAACTGCGGCATCGGCGGCGTGTTGCGCGTCGAACGCGGCACGGTCTTTTCGCTCGCGTTCTCGGACGGTTACGTTCCCTCGGACGAAGAGCTTGAAACGCTCGCTTCGAAGCTGCACGACCGTATGACGGAATCCGTCGTGGGGTCGGACTTCACGGGCGAAGATCTCTTCGTCGATCTCGAAGGCCGTCCCATGGCGACCGTGCCTCTCATGGAAGAAGGCCGTGCGGCTCTGGAGCGTGCGAACCTCGACATGGGTCTCGCGATGTCCGAAGACGAAATCGATTACCTCGCGGACGCTTTCGGCGCGATGAAGCGCAACCCGACCGACGTCGAACTCATGATGTTCGCGCAGGCCAATTCCGAACACTGCCGCCACAAGATCTTCAACGCCCGTTGGACGTTGGACGGCACGGAGCGCGAAGAAACGCTCTTCGGCATGATTCGAAAGACCCACAAGACGTCGCCTCAGGGCACGATCACGGCTTACGCCGACAACGCGGCGATTTTCGAAGGCGGCACGGCCACGCGTCTTTACCCGCGTCCGGGTGAAGCGGGCGATCTTTTCGGGCGTGTGTTCGAGCGCCGCGACGAGGTCGTGCACACGGTCTTCAAGGTGGAAACCCACAACCATCCGACGGCGATCTCGCCTTTCCCGGGCGCCTCGACGGGTTCGGGCGGCGAAATCCGCGACGAAGGTGCGACGGGCCGCGGCGCCCGTCCGAAGGCGGGCCTGACGGGCTTTACGACGTCGGCTCTGCACCTCCCCGAAGCTCCGCAACGCTGGGAAAACGACGGCGACGCCGCGCACGGCGAGAAGACGGATGCCGCCTACGGCGCTCCTTCGCGCATCGCGACCCCGCTTTCCATCATGACGGAAGGTCCCCTGGGCGGCGCCGCGTTCAACAACGAATTCGGTCGTCCGAATATTCTCGGCTACTTCCGTACCTTTGAAGCCAACATCGACGGCGTTCGCTACGGTTACCACAAGCCCATCATGCTCGCGGGCGGTATCGGGAGCATCCGCGACGACCAGACGAAGAAGACCGTTCCGCCCGTCGGCAGCCTTCTCGTTGTGCTCGGGGGCCCGGGCATGCGCATCGGTCTCGGCGGGGGCGCGGCCTCCTCGATGACGACGGGCTCGAACTCCGAAGCGCTCGACTTCGACTCCGTGCAGCGCGGCAACCCCGAAATGGAACGTCGCGCCCAGGAAGTGATCGACCGCTGCTGGGCGATGGGCGCCGAAAACCCGATTCTCGCCATTCACGACGTGGGTGCGGGCGGTCTCTCGAACGCCATGCCCGAACTCGCTGACCTCTCCGGGAAGGGGGCTTCGTTCGACCTCACGAAGGTTCCCGTCGAAGAATCCGGCATGTCGCCCCTGGAAGTCTGGTGCAACGAATCGCAGGAACGCTACGTGATCGCGCTCGATCCGGCGAAGCTCGACGTCTTCACGGCGTTCTGCGAACGCGAACGCGCGCCCTTCGCGGTGATCGGCACGATCACCGAAGAAGCGCACTTGAAGCTCGCGCGTGCCGCGGGTGAAACGGATGCGGTCGACATGCCGATGGAAGTCCTCCTCGGAAAGGCCCCCCGCATGCACCGCGACGTGCGTCACGAAGAAAAGAACCTCCCCGAATTCGACGAAACCGGCATCGACATCGAAAAGAGCGCCTACGACGTGATGCGTCATCCGACCGTTGCCTCGAAGTCGTTCCTCATCACGATCGGCGACCGTACGGTGGGGGGGCTCGTTGCGCGCGACCAGTTCGTCGGTCCCTGGCAGGTGCCGGTTGCGGACTGCGCCGTGACGACGCTCGGTTTTGAAACGAATCGCGGCGAAGCGATGGCGATGGGCGAACGCACGCCTCTGGCGGTGATCGACTCCGCGGCCGCCTCCCGTATGGCCGTGGGCGAAGCGCTCACGAACATGTGTGCGGCCGACGTCGAACTGCCGCTCGTGAAGCTTTCCGCCAACTGGATGGCCGCCTGCGGCGCCCCGGGCGAAGACGCCCGCTTGTTCGATGCGGTGAAAGCGGCGTCCGACTTCTGTTGTGCGCTCGGCATCTCGATTCCGGTCGGCAAGGACTCCCTCTCGATGAAGACCGCTTGGAAGGACGGCGACGACGCGAAGAGCGTCACGTCTCCGGTCTCCCTCATCGTGTCCGCGGCGGCTCCCGTGGGCGACGCAGCTCTGACGCTTACGCCGGAATTGAAGCGCGAACCGGGCTCCGTCCTCGTTTTCGTCGACCTCGGGTTCGGTCGCAACCGCATGGGCGGCTCCATCCTCGCGCAGGTCGAGCAACGCTTCGGCAACACCGCCCCCGATTGCGAAGATCCCGCGGCGCTCGCGCGCTTCGTGGGGGCGGTCCGGAAGCTCGTTGCTTCCGGGTGCGTCCTGAGCTATCACGACCGTTCGGACGGCGGTCTCTTCGCGACCGCGGCGGAAATGACCTTCGCCTCGCGCCTCGGCGTTCGCTTGACGCTCGATTCGCTCCTCGAAGCGAAGGGTGCCACGGTGACGAATGTTCTCTTCAACGAAGAGCTCGGTGCGCTCCTTCAGGTGCGTGCCGACCGCGCCGACGAAGTCGTGGCGACGATGCGTGCCGAAGGGCTCGCCTCCTGCTCGCACTTCATCGGTGAAGTGACCGATACGGACGCGATCGAAATCGTCCGTGCGGGCGAAGTCGTCGCGCGCTTCCCGCGTGCCGAACTCCAGAAGGCCTGGACGGAAGTCTCCCACGCGATCGCTCGCGGCCGCGACAATCCGGCCTGCGCCGATCGCGAAGCCGCTCGCGTCGAAGACGCGACCGATACGGGGCTTTTCGCGAAGACGACCTTCGACGTGAACGAAGACGTCGCCGCTCCGATGATCGCTTCGGGTGCTCGTCCGAAGCTCGCCGTCCTTCGCGAAGAAGGCGTCAACTCGCAGAACGAAATGGCGGCCGCCTTTACGCGTGCGGGCTTCGAAGCGCACGACGTTCACATGACGGACCTTCTTTCGGGTCGCGTGGATCTCGCGGACTTCAAGGGTCTTGCCTGTGCGGGTGGCTTCTCCTACGGCGACGTCCTCGGTGCGGGCGGCGGCTGGGCGAAGACGATCCTTCACAACGATCGTCTCGTCGAAATGTTCTCGACCTTCTTCCGCCGCAACGACACGTTCGGTCTCGGGATCTGCAACGGTTGCCAGATGATGAGCCGTCTGCGCGACCTGATTCCGGGTGCCGAAGCCTGGCCCGATTTCGTTCGCAACACGTCCGAGCAGTTCGAAGCGCGTCTCGTGAACGTCGAAATCCTGGAAAGTCCCTCGATTTTCTTCGCGGGGATGGCGGGCTCCGTCATGCCGATCGTGAATTCGCACGGCGAAGGCCGCGTTCGCTTCCTGCGTCCCGAAGACGCGACGCTCGTTCGTGCGGCGGCGCGCTTTGTGGACAGCACCGGTGCCGCGACCGAAGCCTACCCGATGAATCCGAACGGTTCGGCGGGCGGTCTCACTTCGGTGACGACCACCGACGGGCGCTTCACGATCATGATGCCGCACCCCGAACGCAGCCACCGCGCGTTGCAGCTCTCGTGGCATCCGGACGCCTGGACCGACGTCTCGGGCTGGATGCGCATGTTCCGCAACGCCCGCGTCTGGGTGGGTTGATCGATTGACCGACCCGAGAACCGCTCGACCCGCGCCAAGCGGGTCGGCCGGTTCGATCGGATCGAAGACTCCGCGAGCCCCCTTCGACTTTCGAGTCGGAGGGGGTTCGGCTTTTCGGTGAGGGGGGCGAGAAAAAACGGAGCCCTCGAACAGAAACTCTTGACAAATGAAAATGCTTGCGTATAATTCACCTCCTCTCGCGAACGACGACGCTTCAAGCGACGTTTTTCGGGAGAGCAAGAAAGGCGACGATGAAAAATTTTCAAAATCGCTCTTGACAAAACGAAATCAACTCTGTAT
>ENA-UERU01000160-UERU01000160.1-human-gut-metagenome-genome-assembly--contig:-NODE-160-length-63419-cov-10.379574_pt1 | contig 63419 bp, 56 predicted proteins | sample MGYA00242988_ERZ507989 | MGnify/ENA primary metagenome ERZ507989 (study PRJEB26167, sample SAMN06115519) | human gut metagenome | host: Homo sapiens | place: China:Hunan | collected 2015-08-21...
CAGCATTTCCCGGATTTTCTGGTCGCACACCAGATGAAGCGTATCCGCTTTCACGATCTGCGCCATAGCTGCGCCAGTCTGCTCTATGCCAATGGCGTGAGCCTGAAGGAGATTCAGGAGTGGCTCGGTCACAGCGACATCAGCACAACAAGCAACATTTATACACATCTGGATTTCTCCAGTAAGGTGTCCTCGGCGAATGCCATCGTCAATATCTTCCCAGAAAACACCAAAGTATAAGAAACTGGGCAAAAAAGAAAAGCAGCCTAAAATCTTTCGATTCTAAGCTGTTTTATGATGGAGTGCCGATGGTGGGACTCGAACCCACATGGTTTCCCGAACGATTTTGAGTCGTTTGCGTCTGCCATTCCGCCACATCGGCTGATATTCAATTTTGGGACATTAGTACCGGTTTTTGAAGATTGGAGGGATGTTCAGGAGGGATGTAAGAAATCCCATTCCGACAAACTCTCAAAATTCAACGCGCCCTCGTGAATTTCTTGTACAGATATGGAAAATCACGAAGCGGATTTTGAGTCCCCCTCGTCTGCCATTCCGACACACCGGCGTATTCTATTTTACAGACAACATAGTTATTATAGCGGATTTTTCTCCCAAAATCAAGATGCAGCTCACAACTCATCAAATTTCTGCAAATTTCCTCTCCCCTTTTGGATCGCGGGCGTGTATACTGAGAGAGACAACATCGTACCCAAAGGAGTATTCTCTATGAATCAGTTTCTTTCTGCCCCCGTTACCGACGCCCAGCGCCAGCGCGATGCACTGTTAGGGGCGCTGGTGGGGCTGGCCCGCTCCACCGTCAACGAGCCGAAGACCGAGGACACCGACCGTGTGCTGACCTCCGGTCTCCGGCTGGCTGCAGACCCGGACGCTGCCGAAGACGCGCTGCGCCGGATGTACAGCATCGTCGAGACGGAAAAGCACCGCGTCGCCCCCAACTGCGCCACCTGCACCATGCGCTGCGGCAACACCGACAACTACGACCTCGCCCGGCTCTGGGCTGCGCCGGAGGACATCCGCGCCCTCAAACTGCGGCTGCTGGCAGCAGTATTCCGGCTGGCACAGGGCCGCCCGGACGCCCGCGCACAGGAGGTCATTGATCAGGCCCTTTTTGTCCTCGCCGAAGACTGGGACGAGGAACTTCTCGCCCCCGTCGTGAAGCGGGCCGAGGACTGCTGTGCCGGGTAAATTCCCCGGAAATTCCTGCTTTTCCCCGCGCGCCGCATTTCTTTTCTCTCCGCTGTGCCGCACACAAATCCGGACAGTTTCTTTTTTATAGGGCATTCTTCCCCCTTTTTGTCAGAATTTAGCGTTCCGGGCGCAGAAATATGGGGATGATTTTTCCAAAAAATACTTTACAAACGTCAAAGAAATAACTATTATATAAGTATAGTGCTCCAAATCGTTGGCACGAACAGAAAGCGGTCGGACTGACCGGTAATACAGCTTCCGGCCCGGAAATCATCCACGTTTCCAATTTGCAGTGGAATACAGGAAAGAAGGTATAAGCTATGTCTGAGAAAAAGTCTGCTGCCCCCGCAGCTGTCGCTGCTCCTGAGGCTCCTGCGGCAGAGCCGAAGAAGCGCAGATCTTCTGGTGCTGCACAGCGGCGCGGTCGTCCCCCGCTCTCCCCGGAGGTTTATGTCGAGTTCGGCACCAACCAGTACAACATCACCGATGTCATCGAGCGCGCCAAGGCCGACTACCGCGCCACCCATAAAGTGGGCGTCCAGTCCTGCAAGGTCTATGTCAAGCCTGAAGAGGGTATGGCCTACTATGTCATCAACAAAGTCTCCGGCAAGCTGGAGCTGTGATGTTCCTCAACACGAACAAAGGCGTCTGCACAGTCATTTGTGCAGACGCCTTTGCTTTTTTATAAGCCGTACAGCCCGGTGTACTTTCGGGTAAGGTACTGGATATAATCCTCAGCACTGAAATCGCCGCAGGCATTCTTCACCACGTCGGCAGGCTCCATCAGCCCGCCGTACTGGTGGACTTTTTCCCGCAGCCACGCCGTGATGGGTGTGAGGTCGCCCTTTGCCGCTGCACCCCAGACGTCCACGTCCTGCTCCATCCGGCGGAGCATCTGAGCGCCGTAGGCACTGCCCAGCGCGTAAGACGGGAAGTAGCCGAACGCACCGCCCGACCAGTGGCTGTCCTGTAAACAGCCATCCCGGTCATTCGGCACCTCGATGCCCAGATATTCCTTATAAAGCTTCGCCCAGACAGCCGGCACATCTTTTGCTTCCAGCGTGCCGCCGATGAGCTGCTTTTCGATCTCATACCGTACCATGACGTGGAGGCAGTAGGTCAGCTCGTCGGCCTCGGTGCGGATGAGACTGGGCTGAGCCTTATTGACAGCGCGGTAGAACTGCTCTGCGCTCACGCCACCCAGCTGCTGGGGAAAGAACTCCTGCACCTTGGGATAGATAGCTTCCACGAAGGGCCGCGACCGGCCAATAAGGTTCTCATAGAAACGGGACTGGCTCTCGTGGACGCCCATTGAGACGCCGCCCGCAAGACAGGTGTACTGCAGGTCATCCCGGATGCCCAGTTCATACAGAGCATGTCCGCCCTCGTGGAGGACAGAGTACATCGAGGATGCCACATTGTGCTCGTCGTAGTTGGTGGTGATGCGGACATCCTTATTGTTGAATTCCAGCGTAAAGGGATGCTCCGTCTCGCCCAGACCACAATGGCTGCGGTCGAGGCCCATCACCTCCATCAGATAGTCGGCGAAGGCCTTCTGCTGTGCTGCCGGGTACTCCTGATGCAGGAAGCTGTCGTCGATCTGCGGCTTCTCGCCGATTTTGTGGATGAGCGGCACCAGCCCCTCCCGCAGCGTTGCAAAGAAGCTGTCCAGCATCTTCATATCCACGCCGCGCTCATACTCGTTCAGCAGAGCGTCATAGGGCGCTTTCGAGGCGTCATAATAACCGGCAAAGCGGCGATTGTAGTCTACAAGCTCCTGCAAGACGGGGCAGAACAATGCAAAATCGTCCTGTGCCTTGGCCTTGTGCCAGACGTCGTCCGCCCGGTTGCACAGCTCTTTGTAGGCCATATATTCGTCAGCCGGGATGCGGGTCAGCTGCTCACAGCTGCGGCGCAGCTCCTCCACTTCGCGGCGGTGGACGAGGTCCAGCTCCCCGGCCCGGGCGCTCAGCTCATCCAGCAGCGCTTTCGTCTCGGGGCTGGTCATCAGCTTCTGGCTCTCTCCGGCAAGAATGCTCATGGCCACGCCCCGGCCCTCGGAGGTATCGCTGGGCGCGGTGGTCACGGCGTCCAGATAAAGGGAGCTGTCCGCACAGTGGTAGGCGTACAGCTTCTTTTGCAGCAATTCCAGTTGCTGCAAGGCGCGTTCTATCTCCATTGTCGTTCTCCTTTTTCTTTGATTTTTATCCCCAACCGAACAGCTTCCGCTTCGGCACCTGAACGGGGTCGGGTATCTCAAACTCGTACCGCTCGGTGGCGTTGATGACCGTCGTGCCGCCCCGGGTGCAGACACGGGGCAGGTTTGCTCCATAATTCAGGTGCATATGCCCGTGGATGAACCACTTAGGCTGATACTGGTCCATCAGATCGTTGAACACCTGAAATCCCTTGTGGGCCTTGTCGGTGCCGTCGTTGAGGCCGGATGCCGGGGCATGGGTCAGCAGGATGTCGATGCCGCCCGCCCGCCGGGCCGCGAGCCAGAGCTTCCGGGCGCGCCGCCGCATTTCAGCCTCAGTGTACTGGAAGGTATCGTCCCTGTTGTACCGATTGCACCCGCCCAGACCCATGATGCGCAGCCCCTTCCAGACATAGACCGCATCGTCCACACAGATGCAGCCACCCGGTTCTGACTCCTTGTAACTGCCGTCGTGGTTGCCGTGGACGTACAGGATGGGGACGGTGGTGAAGTTTGTGAGGTATTCGAGATATTTTTTCGGCAGATCACCGCAGGAGAGGATAAGGTCGATGCCTTCCAGCCGCTTGCGGACGCTCTCGTCCCAGAGCAGTTTGGACGGCACATCCGAAATCGCAAGTATTTTCACGATGCTTTTGCTCCATTCTTTTCTATCCTTGGGTCTTTGCCTGTTACTGCGGCGTTCCCTTTACGATGTCCAGACCATTGATGTTCAAAAGGCTGCGGGTCTTGGCGTCCAGTTCGTCGTATCTGGGCAGTTCGCCCTCCACGCACTCTTCCAGCCAGTCCATCTCCATCAGTTCCTTGGGCGTATAGATGCCGGAAGCCGCATGGTGAAGGGCATGGCCCTGACTGTAGCTTTCGGTCGGGAAAACCTGTATCTCCCCATCGCAGAGCTGGCGCTCTGCCATCTTGAGCAGCTGCATGGTGCCGTCGTTCAGCTTGGTGGGGTATTCCACCCGCTCGGCACCGCTCTTGAGGCCCCACCAGTAGTTGATTGCCCTGCCGCCGGGGGCGCTGTCCCATGTTCCGGCAAACACGGAGCGGACGATCTCGGTGAAGAACACGTCCCACCGCCACTCCGGCAGGCCCAGCGGCTGCAGAACGCCGTCGGGCAGGCGGCGGCAGAGGCCGTAATCGCGGTAGGTTCCTTCCGGCTCCCGGAAGTCCTGACTGTAGAAGACTTCGATGTCTTTCCTGTCCGAGAAATCCTGCGGGTGTGCCGCATCGCACAGACAGGCCCAGCGCAGCACCACCCGGCTGTCGGGCCGGACAGCACGCACGCCCTGAGCAAAGGCATTGATGGCCGCAGGCACACCGTACACCGGGTTTGCAGCCACATAGCCCACCTTGTCGCTGTGGGAGACGATGCCCGCCAGCATTCCCAGCAGATAGGTCACCTCATAGGTGCGGGGATAGTAGGTGCGCACCAGCGGATGAGGTGCATTGAGGGAACAGTTCAAGAAACGGGTCTTGGGGTGCTGGGCCGCGACCTTCAGGCAGGCGGTGTGCATCCGGGCGCTGGTGGTGAAGACGATGTCCGCATGGTCATGGGCCACCTCTTCCAGCACCTGCTCTGCATCCACCTCGGGGTTGACGTTCTCCCGGCAGCTGACATAGAGCTTATCCGGGAAAGCTTTCACCAGCGCGGCGCGGCCCTTGTCCTGTCCGCGCACCCATGCGCTGGTCCGGGCGTTGTGCTCGTGGAGGAACACCACCCGCAGCTCGCTGGGGCGGGAGCTGAAAATGTTCAGCTTGCTCAGCAGCGGTTCAGAACTGCGCTTCGGCTCCAGCAGCAGTTCCACAGCGTGGGGCTCTGCCAGAATTTTCACCTCGTCCCAGAGGCGGGCCAGATTCTCCCGCACCTCGGTCGGGGTGGACTCGCAGGCGTCGGCATAACGGTACACCGACAGGTACACCAAAAGTGCGTCGCCCGGCGTCAGGCCCAGTGAGCCGCCGCCCAGCGCATAGAACTGCTGGCTGAACATGGTGTAGAGGGACGAGAAATTCAGCCGGTCGTCGTTCGTCCACGCCTCGCCCGTGGCCTTGCAGGCCAGCGTCTGCAGCTTTGCATAGCCCCCCAGCCGGGAGAAGCTGATGTAGTTGATGCGGGAAAGCTTGTAAAAATCAAGGAACTCGTAATAGAGCTTATTTTCCAGTGTGTCGTTCTTTGCCGGGATGAGCCGGGTGACAGTGCCGGGAATTTTCACGGCCTCATAGTATTTGAGGACGGAGACACGCTTATTGCCCTCCTGCACATAGAATTTGTTCAGGTATTCGAAGGCAATAATAGGGGTGTGGATGCCCTCTTCCAGATGGGCGTCACAGAGGTTCGACCACTTGGCTGCAAACTCGGTGTCGTCGTCGAGAAGAGGCATGAAATTGGAGGCAAAGGCGGTGTGGCGTCCGGCGGTCTTGGTACCCACGATGCTCTCGGCCGGGATGTCCACCAGCCCCAGAGGCTCCTGCGCCACGATGTCCACATCGGTGAGGATGTCGTCCAGCACCGCGAGATAGGGCGACTGCCCCCGGGCCACATTGGCCCGATAGGCACGCTGGCCCGCACGCTGGGCGCTGCGGTAATCTTCTATCATAAACAAAACTCCTTCTGCTTTTTCAGCAAGCGAAGAGGGATACTTTCCTCTACGTGATAGTATAGCATGAAAATCGAAATTATGGGAGACTTTCTCGCCGCAAGGTGTTGCTTTCGCACAAATTTTAAGGTACGATAAAAGAAACACACGTTTCTTGTGAGGTAAGCTATGCTTTGTGAAACTCTTCCCCGGCTGGAAGCCGACGAATATCCCGGCGGTCTGTGGTACTACGAGCCCCACACCTACCAGCCCTACCGCTATGTGCTGGGGCGGGTGGGCCGCCGCCCGCTGGTGTGCATCGGCATCAACCCCAGCACCGCCCAGCCCGGTGCGCTGGACCCCACTCTGAAGAGCGTCGAGCGTCTGGCCAACGCCAACGGCTTCGACAGCTGGATCATGTTCAACGTCTACCCCCAGCGGGCCACCAACCCCAACGACATGGACAAAACGCCTGACCGCACCCTCTGCGACGAAAATCTCCGTTGGCTGCAGGCCGTGCTGGCCCAGACCGAGCCCACCATGTGGGCCGCATGGGGTACTCTTATTGAAAAGCGGGACTATCTGCCCGGCCTGATGCGGGAGATGGTTGCCCTGACGCGGGAAAAGAACATCCCCTGGGTGACCTTCGGCCCCCGCAGCAAAAAGGGCCACCCCCACCATCCCCTCTACCTGCGCAAGGACTCCACGCCGGAGCCTTTCGATGTGGAAAACTACCTCAATACCTGTTTTGAATGAATCTCTCAGGGAGGGAACAGCATGACACCGGAACGATATAAAAGACTGACAGACTGGCTCGAAGGACATCCCGCCCTGCGGGAGAGCATCATCCTGCTCAACCGCTGGCTCCCCCTCGTGCCTTTCGTCTGCTATCCGGTGCTTCTGGTGCTGCTCAATCTCCGGTGGTTCACAATGCTCACCATCGGACGGGGCGGCGGCGCTCTTGATTTTATGCAGGTCATTGCCCGGGCCATTCTCGTTCCGGGTCTGGCGTTCGGGCTGGGAACCATCCTGCGGGCGAGGCTCAACTTTCCCCGCCCTTATGAGCAGCCGGGCTTCGTGCCGCTGGTATCTAAGGAGACCCACGGCAATTCCTGCCCTTCCCGCCACGCACTCAGTGCCGCCGTCCTCGGGATGGTGTGGCTCTACTTCTACCCTGCCGTCGGCGTCGTGATGCTGGCCATCGCCGCCCTCATCTGTCTGCTGCGGGTGCTTTCTGGGGCGCACTTCGTCCGGGATGTGCTGGCAGGCGCAGCCTTCGGGCTTACGTTCGGCTTTGTGGGGATGTGGCTGCTGTGAGAAGCCTTTTGCAAAAAGCGCAAAAAAGTTTCAAATTTCTCTTGACAGAACCCCGGGGCTATGGTATTATACTTCTCGCAGCGTGCTTCGACTCACAGCTGCGAACCATATCAGAACCCAATGGGATAACAACGTGCGCCCGTAGCTCAGGTGGATAGAGCAACTGCCTTCTAAGCAGTGGGCCGGGGGTTCGAGTCCCTTCGGGCGCATTGATGTGGTGCCCATAGCGTAGTCGGTTAACGCGCCAGATTGTGGATCTGGAGACCGTGGGTTCGAGTCCCACTGGGCACCCCACTAAAAAGACCCGCGAGCATATGCTTGCGGGTCTTTTTCTATTATGGGGATGTCCAGTGGGACTCGAACAGGGCGGCGACGGCGCGTCAGCGACGGCGTAAGCAATCAGCCCAGTGGGCTGTTGCTTAGCCCGCGGGTTCCAATCTCTAGGAATGTCTATCGCAGCAACAACGCCCTTTACTCCCTCACCCATCTTATAAATAAAACTCAAACGACCCAAGGCCGCAGCCCAGAACACCTTTCCGTGTTCCACGCTGCGGCCTTTTCGTATTTCTCAGCTTCCCAGCTGCTTCAGGATATTGGCGATCTCATCGTTGGAATAGCCCTCCTTCAGCAGTTCGCTGCGTATGGCCGTATCGCTCCTGCCCTGCCGGTAGAGACGGGCGGCGCTGTAAGGTACGATGGTGCTGCCTCCGGACGACAGCACTGACCCGCTGCCCGAGCCTCCCGAACTGCCCGCACTCTTTGCCCCGGCGTTTGCCGCAGCCTGCTGGGCGCTCTGGGCTGCCTTGGACTGCTTGAGCGCCCATTCGCCCTTGGCGATATTCAGCTTTTCGCTGGTCACATTGTTGTTGAACTCCTGCTGGCGCAGGGTGTCCTGATACTGCCGCTCCGCCTGCTCGTTCTTGTACTTCTGCTGGGCAAGGCTGTCCTGCCGCTGGGTCTCCTGCATCTGCTGGTCCCACGCAGCGTCAGCACGCTCGGCCGCGTAGGCGCGGTCTTTGGCATACATATTATACCCGGTGTTGGCCAGCGTACCCATCAGCGAGCCGATGCCGGTGGTTCCGGTGATGGCCAGCTGCACCGCGTCGCCGATAATGCCCAGAACGCTCAGCACATTATTGAACGTCTGCTGGCGCTTGGCGATGGCCTGCTGCTCCTGATTGGAATAGTAGCCGTACAGGGTGTTCAGCCGGCCCAGATAGTCCTGATAGCGACCATAGTCCTGCTCGTAGGCAGCATTGTAGGCGCTGCCCTTCCGATCGAGCTGACTGTAATAGTCCGACAGCTCCGCGTTATACTGCGCCTGTGCGTTCTTCTCCTGCGTGTTGAGCTGGTCGATTCGGGTCACGACATCGTCGCCCTCACTGTTATAGGTGTCCAACGCCAGCCGGTAGAGGGACGGCAGGGCGTCGTTCAGCGCGCCCATCTGCTGCTGGTACGCCTGCTGGGCCACACTGGCCGCATAGCTGGAGCCATAGCCGCCGGTGAGGGCCGCAGCCTGTGCGGCGGCGTCCGCGCTGGCGTTGCGGGCGTTCTGGGTGTACTGCTGGGCATACTGGCGGTAGAGCGGGTCCTGTGCATAGCTGTACTGGAAGCTGTTCCGCTCCAGCAGCTGACCGATGAGGTCTTCGATGCGGCCCTGATAGGTGCTCTCATACTTGCCCGGCCGGTTCTGCTGCCAGTTTCTCAGGTCCGCTGCTGCGTCGGTGACGCTCTGGCCGGGGGTGTACACCGCATTTGTCAGTGCATTCTCCACCTCTTTGCGGCTGTTCAGTCCCGCCGTGCTGTAGAAGGACTGGGCTGCAGGCTGGGCAGCCACATCTTCCAGCAGCTGCTGTTCTTTCTTTTTCTCAGTGCTCATAAATTCTCCTTTCTCACTGGATGCTGTTCAGCCGGGCGCGCAGCGGCTCCGACATATTTTCCACGTCCAGATTGCAGAGCACATATTGTAATTGCTCCTGCATCTGGTATAAGTAGTTGCGGATGGCGCGGGCATCCTCCGCGTCCATGTTCTCGCTCAGATGGGGCAGTCCGATCTTCGAAAGTCCTGTGACACTTGCCATGTTCAGTTCACCTCCTGTGCCAGAATGCCGCCCTTCGCGGCGGCGCTCGTCCGGGTCAGGCTGCGCAGGGTGAGCTGACCTCTGCCCTTCAGCCGGAACCGCAGGCTCCCGCACCGCCTCGGCACAAACGGAACATCGAAGCAGCGCCGCCCATCGGCGGTCAGCTGGGCCAGTGTCTCCCACGCTCCGCTGTCGTAACTCACAGCCACCTCGATGCGGCTCTTCACCTCGGCCTCGAGCCGGAGCGTCAGCCGGGAGAGATACAGCTCTTCCGGGCTGTCAAGCCCGATGTTCCCGCTGACGAGCTCGAAGCTCACGCCGTCCTCGATGCCGCCCGCCTGCTGCCAGTTCTCCTCCCGGTCTGCATCTGCGGCCCAGATGGCCTTTCCGTCCCAGAGATAGAGCTGCCCGCCGCTTCCGGCCATCTCGTAGGAGCAGACATCTTCCTCCTGCCAGAGCCCCCGTTCGGTGTCGTAGACCAGCAGCCGCACGGCCTGGGCTTCGCCGCTGCCCCGCACGAGGTGCAGATAATACCGCCCGTCCAGCGCGCCGCCCAGCGCCGACTTCACGTTCCGCAGCCGGGCCGGGTCGAGGGCCGTCGAGACTTTGTTGGGGATGCTGCCGTCCCAGGCCATCACGCCGTCGGGCGAGAGATAATAAAGTGTCTCGTTGATGACGCAGAGGCTCCGGGCAGCGCCCTTTGCCACTCCCCGGCAGCGCAGGCTGCTGAGCTGGAAATCCGAGGGCTTGGAGCCGTAAAGCTTGTGAAGGGTGTTTTCCTTGAAGAAAAGCGCGTATCCCATACAGGTAGCCGCGCCGGTAAATGCCCCGTCGCTGCCCACGGTCACGGCATAGCTGTCGGCGGCAATGCCCCGGTAGGAGAACCAGTTGGTGGGGTCGCCCAGCTTGCAGGCGTAGATGACGTTCTCCTTGTTGGAGCATCCCCACACCCGGTTGTCGCACTCGGTCAGGTAGTCCATGTCCGGCACCCGGCGTTCCAGCTCCACCACCTCTGCCGAGACGAACTCCCGGCTGACGCTGCCGTCCAGACTCACCCATCTTACCGCTGCGCCGGTGCGGGTCAGACGGCCATAGAACCACTCGCCGCCCGGGTCGGCCTTGACGCGCAGAGCATCTGCGCCGGCGTCGTAGACGATGCGATCGCCGTCCAGCTTGTTCCACTGCCCGGCCTGTTCTGCTGCCGATCCGGTGAGGGTCACGGTGTCCTCTGCCGCAAAGTCTGTTCCCACCCCCTTTGCCGAGATGCGGCAGTAGTCCAGCACCACCGCCGACCAGTTTCCGGACGCCTCACTATATACTTCCAGCGTGCTCTCGCTGCTCCATGGCTTTTCCGGGTCTTCCACCCGCAGGAAAAGCTGGCCGTCCGTCGGCTTGTCGGGCTCAGCAGGGCCGCAGCCACTCACCTCGTAGACCTTGCCCTCCGCGTCGCAGGGTGCAAACTCTACGCTGGCGTTTTTGCCCGACCACACCGCGCCCAGAGCGCTCACCTTCCGGCTGGCAGTGTCGAAAGCCAGCTTGTCCGGAAAGATCAGGATCTTCGTCCCGATGCCCACCAGCGTTTTCTTGCCGTTCTCCACGGCGTCTTTCAGGGTCACTTCCATCTCATCAGTGTCGTCCGGCGTGTAGACGAGTTCTCTGCCGCAGACGGTCAACAGGCCGTTCAGGTGATACATCCCGTTCAGGTCTGCTTCCTCCCGCAGCTTCCGCCGGGGCAGACGGGTGCTCAGGGCCGGGAAATTCCGGGCCGAAAAGTTGATGCCCGCACTGTACTCTGCCTCGGTGCAGCTGTACGTCTCGTTCAGCCCGCCGAACACCCGCAGCATGTTCCGGGTGTTTTTCAGGCCGTTCCGGTTCGAAAGTATCATCTTTCTCCCTCCTTACCAACGCCAGCTGCAGCCCCGGGTGGGCAGATTCTTCCGCCGCAGCCACGCGGCCAGTTCGGCTAAGATGCTGTTGTACTGAGCCTGCTCACCGGCGTACCGGTCGTTCTCGCCCAGCGCGGCGTCCGTCATGGCGCACAGATAGTGCGGGTACAGGCTGTCGAAGGGCGGCGGCACCAGCAGCACGTCGTCATCCCGCAGACCGTTGTCCCACGCAATGTCCGCGCCCACACCCTCCCGGCTGTCGGCGCTGCTGGGCCGGAAAAATTTCTCCCGCAGCATCCCGTCCACCTCGCACAGCCAGCGCTGCCGGGTGCGGGCCGCGACACGGCTGCCCGGGCGCAGCTCTTCGGCTCGCTCCATCGCTTCTCCTACCGTCATAAAAAGCCTCCTTTCGCTTTTTCCAAAAAGGCCCGGCAGAAGCGGCCTTCTCCGCCGTTTCTGCCGGGCCGCGTTGTCTTATTTTACTGGGCCGCAGTCTCTGCCGCAGCGATGCGGGCGGCGGTGTGTTCGTCCTGCTGCTGGCTGTGTTCCAGCACCTCGGCCACCTCAGGCGGCACTTCCACCTCCACGCCCCGGCGGATCTTGTAGTTCACGCCGTTGACGCTCACGAACAGATCGCCCTTGTACCGGCTGTTGTCCTTGAACAACCGGATGCGGACATTCTTCTTTTCTGCCATAGCTTCTCCTTTCTGCTCAGTTTGCCGCCGCAGTGGAGGAATAGCTGGACACGCTCTCGATGCGCACCATGTACTGCTCCACCAGACGCTCGGCGGCACGCATACCCTTCCAGCCCACAGAGGCACGCTGGTTCAGCGGATCGTCGCCGTAGCCCAACTGCTTGACGATGTGCTCCAGGCCGCCGCCTTCCAGCTCGGTGACGCCGTAGGCGTGGGCGCCCAGCACGAGGGTGCCGAAGACGGCCAGACCCTCCGGACAGGTAGCGTCCTTCCAGATCTTTGCCTCGCTGGTCTCGATGAAGCGGATGTTGCCCAGCTTGCCGATCTCGCCGCGGTACATGGTGTCGGGGTCGGCGTACTTGTGGGCCTCGATGAACTCCTTGCAGGTCTTGAGGTCGTAGGCGGCGTAGGGATGGATGATGGCGATGTAGCTGTCGCCGATGGGGTCAGCGTTCATCGCGCCCAGCTGTGCCGCCGCCTGGAAGAACAGCTTCGGGGTCAGGGTGCAGCTCTTGTCCAGCGCCTTGCGGCTGGTGACGGCAGTCTCGGTGCCGTCTGCGGAAAGCTTCGGCGCATAGATGACGTTGGTGCCGCCGGCCAGCACATCGCGGGTGATGCTGTCCATGGTGCGGCCCGCCTGGCTTGCCAGAACGCGGGTGGCCTGTACCACATTGTTGTCGATGGCCGTCATCTGCAGCACATCGGTGAGCGGAGTCCAGCCGCCGTACTGGTGCAGGTCGCTGGTGATGGTGGTCACGTTCAGGGTCTGGCCGTTGGGAGTCACGCCCTCGGTCAGCGGGGTATCGGCCTTGGGCAGGCTGTCGTACTTGCGGAACTCAATGGTCTTGCCGCCATTCTGAGGTACGGGATAGTAGTCCGCGAACTGGTCATGCACCAGACGGGGCTCTGCCTGGTCGATAAGGCGCTTCTCGTAGAAGGTCTTCATCTCGTTGGTCATGGTGCCGGTGGTGTTCTGCAGGCTGGCAGAAGGGTCGGCAAAGAGCTGGAGGTTCATCTTCAGGTTGTAGGTTTTCATGTCATTTGTCCTTTCTGTATCAAAATTTTCAAAAACTGATCTTCACCCCGTGCATCGCACGGCGTTCCAGTGCCTCACGCTGGGCGCGGGTCATGCTGGCCACATCGGCCCGGGTGATGGCCGCACCGCCGGGGCTGGTGCCGTTTTCCGCCGGGCGGGCCGAACGCTGGCGGATGCGCTCCACAACGCCCTGCTCCACGGTCTGGGCGGTCTGACGCAGAGCGTCGTTGTAGTGGGCCAGACGGTAGGCGTCACCCATCCGCATCCCGGGCAGCTCCATCAGGCGGCGCATCTCGGGGTTCGCCAGCTCCTGCTTGAGCGAAAAATCCGGCATATCCCGGCGAAGCATCGCCTCTTCCGCCGCCCAGCGGGCGTGGAGGGCGCGGACAGGGTCCTCGCCTGCTCTCACCGGCGGGAGCGGAAGCGGCGCAGGGCGTTCGGGCGGTGCAGGACGCTCTTCCGGCTCCTGCACTGCCGCCGGTGTCGGCACATCCGAAGCTTCCCGGCCCTCATCCGCCTTCATAGTCCCGGAGGCGATGGCCTGCTGAGCCTGTGCATGGCTGAGGGCAGGAGCGGAGGGGGCGGCGGCATCGCCGCCCTCCGAGGCAAAGAGCTGCAGATCCACCATCGACTGTTCTCCCCGTCCGCTCAAATCAACGAAGCGGACATTGTCCGGGTAGCGTTCTGCCAGCAGGGCAAAGCCCGCCTTTGCAAATTCGAATGCCCCCTCCACCCACGGCTTCTGGGGTGCTGCCGCCGTCACGGCCAGACGCGGGCCGTCCGGCTCGTCCCACACGCCGCTCTTGGTGCCTTCCTCGCCCGCCAGCAGGGCGCAGAGGGTCTGCATCAGGGTGCTGGCCCCCGCACACACGATGTCCTGCCCGGCGGGGGCATAGCCCGCATGGCCCGAAGCTTCCAGCCGGCAGGTGGGGCCTGCCGGGCCGTCCAGCTCGGTGTAGTTTACTTTTATCATCTCATTTCTCCTTTCTGCGTCTTCATCGCCCTCGCCATTGCAGCCGTGCTCAGCTCCTGTGCCGGGCCGCTGAGTTTGGGGGCTTCGGACTTTTTCTGCACTTCCAGCAGACCCGTCAGCTGAGTCATCTGGGCCTGCATCTGCGCCAGCTGCTGGGCGAGGGTGCCGTTCTGGCGCACCCGCTGGCGAACCTTTTCGATGCCCTCAAAGTCCATCATTTCCAGCGCCGCCAGCGCGGCGTCGGCGTTGGCCGGGGCGAAAAAGCCCAGCTGATAGCACTCCTTGGCCGTCTCGTTCTGGGAGAGGCGTGAGAAGGTGGACTTTTTCTCCGCGCTCACCACGATGTCGAACACCGGCTCATGACTGCCCAGCTCCACGCCGCCCACGACTCTTGCAGGCTGGGCGCGGAGCACCTGGCCCGAAAAGCGGACGAACTCGCTCTCGCCGCTCTTGCCGGTGATGCGGAAGATGCGCTCCTCGTCGTAGAACTGCCTCATCAGCTCGATGATAAGGCAGCACTCTTTGGCAAATGCCCTGTAAGCGCTCTTGAGCATATCCCGGCTGAGCTTCGAACCCGCCTCCTGCAAGGCCGCGATGGCCGAAGCTGCCGTCACGCCGCCTGCAGTGCCGCCCTGAGTCATGTCACGGTTTCCGCTGATCTCCTTCAGCTCCTCGATGCGGCTGTTGCGGTAGCTCAGACTGTTGCCCTGCAGGCCCGCCGTCTGCAACGGCCGGAAGCTGTCGTCGTTCAGGCGTCCCACCACATGGATGATGTCCCGTGACAGGTCGGTCAGCTCTTCCTCGTTGACGCCTGCCGTGTCGCTCAGCACATACCGCTGGCGGGACGAGAGCAGGACATTCTCGTCCATGGCGTGGTTCATCTTGTCGATTGCGGTCTGGCACTCCTTCATCACGTCGATATACCCGAAGCCCGCCGGGCTGTCCTCCTCCATGAACAGCGCATCGAACACGAAGGGATACTTGCCGTGGTCGTAGAAGCCTCTTTCGGCCAGCGCCGGGTCGTTCTCGCTGGCGTAGAGCACCACGCCATTGCAGAACTTACAGTAGTGCAGAACGCTCCTGCCCTCGGGGGAAAGCTTTTTGTAGTACCAGTCCACCACGACGCTCTTGTCGCTGGTATCAAGGCCGCTGTCGTGGATGTAATGCGGCACGTCCAGCACGCTGGCAGTGTGTCCGGCCAGCTGGGGCCAGCGGCTTTCCAGCTGAGCCGTGTCGGCCAGACTCAGCGAGAAAAAGTGGGGCGACGCCTGAATATCGTCCACGCCCGGCTCCCAGTAGAGCATCAGCAGGTTCATGGGCCGGATGGCGATCTCGCCCACACCGCCCCGCTGCTCCGGATCCCAGAACACGCCTTTGACTCCGGTTCCCTGCTTGAGCTTGCGCCACCAGGTGTCGCTGTACACCTGCTCATAGTCAGCCTGTTCCAGCACCACGGGCAGCACGCTGGAAAGCGCCTGTGCCGCTGCCTCGTCGTCCTCGGCACGGGGCAGGACGTTGGGACTGGGGTAGTTGTCCATCGCGTCGGCATGCTTGTTGGCGATGGAGTTGAACAACCAGCCGCTGGACGGCTGGGGTTTGCCCTCCATCATGGGGTTCTGGTAGTTCTTCCAGTGTCCCATCCGGAACCACAGTTCGTTGTCCACCAGGCGCTTGTCCAGCGCGGCCTTGCCCGCCTTGTACCGCTGCAAGATCTGCGCAGCCTCAGCCACCTCTTCCGGCCCGATGGTCAGTTTTGTTGCTTCATCCATAGTATTCGTTTTTCTCCTTCCTGCCCTCTGTTGCAGGGCGCTATCGTTTCCGTTCTGTCGGGCTTTGTTCATCCAGCTCAGACCTATCCGTCACGCCAGTGGCTCTATATCCGATAAAACTTCGCCTTCCGATGCAGCTCCAGCGGGTCATCCAGCACCGGCGGGGCCGATGTATGCCGGGGCGGCGAGATGGGATTTTCCATCAGCACATAGCGGCACTCATCGTAGATGTGGTCTTCCTGCCGGGTGTCGATGTCCTCCACATTGCTCTCGTCGTACACGAGGTTCGGGATGGTGCGGATGAAGTGCTTGCAGGTATTGAACACCTGCAGCATCGGCCTGCCCTCGCCGTCAAAATTCAGCCGGTAGTGCATCTGCATCTTGCCCGCCAGACGGGTGTGGTCGCCGGGCATCCAGTGCAGAAAGTTCGGCCCCCGCTCCATCATGGCGGCGATGCTCTCGCCCCGGCTCTCGTCGAAGATGGCCGGGTCTGCGATGCCCTGAATGACTCTGCCCCGGAGCACCGGGTCGTTCTGCTCGGCCTCCCGGATGCGCCGTGCCTGCTCCACCGGGTCGATGCGCAGACCCTCGTTGGGGCGTCCGGTGCAGCCGTACAGCTCCTTGATGCGGTAGAGCCGCCCTTCCTCGTCCGCCGCGTACCACCCCACCGAAAACGGCTTCGAAAAGCCGAAATCGTAGCCCCGGTAGATTTTCCAGTGCTTCGGGATGGTGAACGGCGCGATGACGTGGGTCCAGCGCTGGTCTTCGTAGTGGTTCGGGTCGTTCCGCCACTCGGTGAACACCTGCCCCGAAAAGCTGTCCCAGCTGCCGTAGAGCAGCGCCTGCTTTTCGGCCTCCGGCATGGCCGCGAGGCTGGCCAGATAGTCCGGGTCATTTTCCAGAAGGGCTGGGTTATCGAAGATGCTGGACGGGATGAACACCCGCGCCCGCCGCAGCACCTTTTCGGTGCCGTCCGGCATCCGCACCGGGTATTCCTCCACGATGGGGGTGCCGGGCGGGGCGGGCGTGATGAACCGCGCCTTCACCCAGCCGTGGCCCACCCCGCCGGGGTTGGTGGTGGCCCGCAGATACACCCGGGTGCCGGGGCCGGTGGGGCGGTTGCGGCTCATCATGTAGCTGTACTCCTCCCACTCGAAGTGGGTCAGCTCGTCGAACCCGATGAAATCGAAGGCTTTGCCCTGATAGTTCGTCCGATCCTTGGTGTACTGCATCGAGCCGAAGTAAATTTTCGCCCCGCTGGGGAAGACCCACACATGGCTCGTGGCGTTGTACTGCGCCTCCGGAAAGGCCCGGCGGTAATAGCTTTGACTCTTGTCCACGAGGTCGGAAAGCTGCGGATAGGTCTTGCGGAGGATGAGCGCCCGGTAGTGCGGAATGTGTACCTGCCGCAGCGCCTCGATGACGAGGGCGTCGCTCTTACCGCCGCCTGCCGCGCCGCCGTAAAGTGCTTCCGGCTCCGGCCTCCGCATAAATTCCATCTGCCTCGGCTGAGGCCTCCACACGATGCCCGCATTCTTGTTTTCTGTCGTCATACATTCTCCACCGGCGGCAGCAGCACCACACCGCATTCCCGCCCTTCTGCGTCCACACCCTGGTCGTTCAGGGTCTTCGACACGCCCGCCAGATCTTTCAGCACGGCAGTCGCTTCTTTCAGTCCCTTCATGATGCCGGGGTCGGTGCTGTTCTCTCTGCGGGCCGCGCGCTGGCGGGCGTTCAAATCTTTCACCTCCTGCGCCAGCATAGTGCTCAGGGTGTCGGTGGCTTTCCGGAGACTTTCCAGCCCCTTGGCCGCAGCCTGCTTTTCCTGCCCCATCCTGTGTTCTCACTTCCTTTCGTTCTGTCGCTGGCAAAAGGATACCACGCTTTTCTCCGCCGCAGGAGTACATACTTTTTGCCCTCATATTTGTATTTTACTATGCATTTTATCCCATAAGTAATATTTCAAAGCGGTAAAAATCCCCTGCCTGTGTTCTTTTCCACAGACAGGGGATCTTTCACTCAATTTTCTGCGCAAAGTCTCCGGGAGACTCTCTGCGTATTTTTACAGGGTTTCCACCCGGTCAAACAGCTCCTTTGCGGCCTCCACAGCCTCCTTGCTGCCGAAGACCACCCTCACGCCCTTCTCCATCCGGGCCGACAGGTCCGCCGCCTCAGCCTTGAGGGCGGCAGCATCCACACTGCACAGGCTCTTGCGCTCGGCGGCAGTCATCTCGTCGGTGATGCCGCAGAAATATTTGCAGTCGGTAGACGCAGCCTCTTCCCGGGGCTTGCGCGGGGTGTCCAGCTTTGCTGCCGCGCCCACGATGAACTCGTTCATGTCCTTCTCAGTGTAGTCGCGGCCTGCCAGTTCTGTCGGCCCCTTTGCGAAAGTCTCATAGCTTTCTTTCAGGTGCGGGTCGCGGTAGGTGTAGAGATATTCGGTGCCGTCGTTCTGGGTCACCATGCCGGTGCCATACGCGCCGCCCACCTCGCGGATGTTGTGCCACAGATACTCGTAGCTCATCACCCGGGCCAACACCTTCCGCTCCAACCGCCGTTCCATGGGCCAGACCAGCACATCGTAGTTCACGCCTCCGTCGATGATGAAGGCCTCGTTCACCGGGGCTGTCAGCTCCTCAGTGTAGGGCTTTGCCTCGCCGCGCTTTTCTGCCGCGAAGGAACTGCCCGGCAAAAGCTTTTTCAGGGTATCCAGCGCCGCGTCGCTGCCGTGGAGGCTGACGGTCAGGGCGTTCTTTTTCAGCACACTCTTCCACAGCTCTTCCATCTTTTTGCCCAGAGCGGTCCAGTCGGCCTTTTCCAGCAGCTCACAGATATAGTGGTAGTAGCTCACGCCGTTGCAGCGCTCACTCAGTGCGGATTCCACCGAGAAATGTGCCGCCGCCCGCATGGCGGCGAAGGCGTGGCCCTCCCGCAGGAACTTCTGTTCCATGAGCAGCTTCTGCTGGCTTGCCACCCGCTCCATCGCAGCTTCGGCCTGCGGGCCGCTGAACTTTGTCTCATACAGCCACTCACTGCCCAGCTCCACAGCCTTTTCGAGGCTGCGTTCCAGCATACTCATCCCCACGATGAGCTTTGCGTGGCAGGGCCTGCCTTCCTGCCGTCCCGTCCAGCAGTCCATCCACGCACCACTGCTTCCCAGCCAGGTGTTCCGCAGAGTGTTCAGTTCCTGGGCCGTGTGCTTTTCGGTGTCCAGCTCATCCATGACATCCGTGAGCAGATGCAGGCAGGACATGTCTTCCGGTGCCATGCCGCCCAGATCATAATAAAGGTACAGGTAGGTATTGCCTGCCGAGGGGTGGTGCAGCAGTTCTGCACCCGCCAGCAGCTCCTTGCTGCCCGGTGTCTGCTTTTTGCCCTCGCCGAGGTCGGCGGCTGTCAGCGGATGGTCCAGCACCAGCTTGCCGTCGGTGCGGGCGGCACGCCCCTCTTCCTCTTTCCTGGGCAGGGTCGGCACCTGGATGATCTCCACCGGCGCAGGCGCGAACAGCTCCCGCAGCAGCTCATTGAACCAGCCCTGTTCCAGCTTCTCCCGCAGGGAAGCGAACAGAGCGTTCGTGTGGAGCAGCAAGGCCGGGTCGCCGGTGTGGAGCCAGCCGGCAGATGCATTGATGGCGTCCAGCACGCCGTCCGGGATGCTGCCCGACCGCTCAAGGGAAGCGAACTCGGTGGAGTTGAGGCTTGCCATCAGCAGCTCCTCGGGGATGCCCTTCTCGAGGATGCCGTCCACGGCTTTGCGCACGGCGGCGGCAAATTTGCCCGCCGACTCTTCCGTCGCGCCCCGCAGCACAAGCTCCAAGGTCGGCTGCAGCGTGCTGTCATCGAAGCCCACGTCGATGTCCGCGCCCAGTTTTTCTTCCAGCAGAGCGGCTTTCAGAGGCGCCTGGTTCGTCCCCAGCAGGGCGTCCAGCAGGATCTCCACGCCCAGCTGGCGCTCCCGGTCGCTGAACGCACCGGTGTACCACGCCAGCGCACACTGAGCCTCGTCCGGCTCCGGCTTCTCGGTATAGTACGGGATATTCCGCTTCGCACCGACCTGCTCGTCCTGCACCGTCAGGCGGGGGCGGCTGGCGCTCTTGGGCATACGGCTCAGATACTGCTCGTCGAGGAAGGCCAGCTTCTCGGCCATGTCCATCTTGCCGTAGAGGGTGATGCAGCAGTTGTCGGCGCTGTAGTGGCGGCGGTAGACCCGCACATACTTCTCATAGGTCAGCGCCGGAATGGACGCCGGGTCGCCGCCGGAGACAAAGCCGTAAGCCGTATCCGGGAACATTGCCCGGCTCAGAGCGTTCTGCAGCTGTGCGTCCGGCGTCGCCAGCGCCCCCTGCATCTCGTTGTAGACGACGCCGCTCACCGTGCCGTCTTCGTCCCGGTGCCAGCCCTCCTGCTCGAACACGCCCTTGTCCACCATGGCCAGCGGGCAGAACACCGCGTTGAGATAGACGTCCATCAGGTTCCTGAAGTCCGTCTCGTTGGGGGTAGCGAAGGGATACACCGTCTTGTCCGGGAAGGTCATGGCGTTCAGGAAGGACGCCATGCTGCTCTTGAGCAGCTGCAAAAACGGCGACTTCACCGGGTACTTCTCGCTGCCTGCCAGCACCGAGTGCTCGAGGATGTGGAACACGCCGGTGTCGTCGGAGGGGAAGGTGCCGAAGCCGATGCCGAAGGCCTTGTTGTCGTCGTCGTTTTCCACCAGCAGGACAGCCGCCCCGCTGACGTCATGGGTCAGCACGGTCAGCGTCCCGTGCTGTTCGGGGCAGTCCTCGCGCTTGACGAGGGTGTAGCCGGGATATTGTTTCATGGTCTTGCTCCTTTATATTTTTTGATTTGAGTTTATTGTACAAAGAAGTCGAAGCACAAAAATGCCAGCCGCTTCGCCAAACGCATTTTTGTGCTTCTCCAATTTGCTGCTACGCAGCAGATGTCCCGTTATCTCATTCAGGAACGACTTCTTTTTTGCACGACACCCTGAACAGCACGAATCCCACGATGAACAGCACGATGAGGGAGCCGACACCCACATTGGCGCTGCCGGTGAGCTGGCTTCCCACACTGACGATCATGGTGCCAAGGAAGGACGCGCCCTTGCCGCAGATGTCGAAGAGGCCAAAGTATTCGCCCGACTTTTCCGGCGGGATGATCTTTGCAAAGTGGGAGCGGCTGAGCGCCTGCACGCCACCCTGGAACATGCCCACGATGACAGCCAGCACCCAGAACTGCCACTGCTGGGTCAGGAAAAACGCAAACACCGCGATGCCCGCGTAGGCCGCGATGCACACCGGGATGAGCTTTGCTGAGGGGTACTTGTTCGACAACCGCCCAAAGATGAGGGCCGACGGGAACGCCACGATCTGGGTCACAAGAAGTGCCAGCAAAAGGCCGGTGGTGTCCAGACCCAGCGCCGTGCCGTAGGCCGTCGCCATGTCGATAATGGTGTACACGCCGTCGATGTAGCAGAAGAACGCCAGCAAAAACCAGAACACCTGCTTATCCTCCGGCAGATGCCGCAGGGTGTGGCCGATGCGGGCAAAACTCTGCCGGACAGCGTGCTTTTCCACCTCCACATAGTGGAGCTGTTTATAACTTTTCAGCAGCGGCAGGGTCGTGAGCAGCCACCACGCCGCCGTCAGCAGGAGTGCCAGGTTCAGCGCCGTCATCTGGCTGATGCCGATGCTCCCCGCCCCCAGCACAAGACCGAGGCAGACCACGAAGGGTACGCAGCTGCCGATGTATCCCCACGCATAGCCCCGGCTGGACACTTCGTCCATCCGCTCGGGAGTGGTCACGTCGCTGAGCATCGAATCGTAGAACACCAGGCTGCCCGAAAAGCCCACTTTCGCAATGACGAAGATGACCAGAAACGGCAGCCACGCCGACGCCGCACCCATAGCGCAGCAGCCCACGATGCCCACGAAAACGCAGAGTATGAAGATAGGCTTCTTGAAGCCCTTCGTATCAGCCACTGTTCCCAAAATCGGGCTCAAAACAGCCGTGATGATGGTAACAGCCGAGCTGGCATAGCCCCAGTAAGCCAGATACTCCACCGAGCTCAGGCCCCCGGCTTCCGCCAGCGCATTGAAGAAAATGGGGATAAGGGTGGCCACCATCAGCACAAAGGCCGAGTTGCCCACGTCGTACAGGATCCAGTTCCGCTCCAAGCTCGTCAGGCGGAATTTACCGCTCTTTTCCATCCGGTGCTCCTCTCAGTTCTCCCCAAACGTATGCTGATACTCCGCCCCAAGCGGCTTGTTCTCGGCATACTCTTCGATGAGCCTTACCGCCAGCGGCACAGCCGTTTTATACAGCTCTTCGAGCTTCTGGCTGCTCTGGACGCATTTGGGGTTCGGCTGCGGATTCGCCACAAGGCCGTGCATGAACTCATACTTGCCCGCGACGCGCATCCCGGTCAGCACCACCCAGCGCTTGATGGGGTTCGCCGCCTGCAAAAGATGATGCACCGTTATCATCCCCTTTATCGCCGCCAGCGTCTCGTCCACCGTGACGCCTTCGTAGAAGGGCGCGATGACCTCGGCCCGCTCCCGGCTGGGTTTGATGTGGCTGGCCGTGAAGAACTTTATGGGGTCGAGGCCGTCTTCCCGCATCAGGGCGTTGTCAAACTCCGTCTCGATCTCGCAGTGGCCCACACCGCTCTCCCGGACATAGGCCTCCACATAAGGGTGGCAGGTGCTGTCCAGTGCGAAGTGGCAGACAAAGCCCAGCGCATAGGCCAGAGCAGCATCTTTGTCCGGCGCATTTTCCACCACGGTGCGGGCGCGGGTGAAAAACACCTCGCCCTTCTGCTCGTGCATGGTGTTGCCCAGACGGTTCACCGGGTTCGACTGCAAGGCCTTGTAATAAAACATCAGGTCCGGCCCGTGGAGACCTATGTCGTAAAGCTCCCGGTGCTGTTCCAGCGTCGCGCGCAGACCGTCCGGCAGCAGGGCCAGAACATCCGCACCAAAGCGGCGGTGTGCGTAGGTAGAAGGCATGATACCGCCCCTTTTCGTTTATTTTTCGTAGCCCTGCGGCAGCTCGTTCTTCAGGCCGCGCTCCATCAGGGACTTGACAGCCTCTGCCGCACTCATACCCTTGTTGACGATGGCGTTGACGGTCTGGACGATGGGCATTTCCACCTGATACCGCTCGGCCAGTTCCAGCGCAGCGGGCAGGGCGTTCATGCCCTCGACCACCATGCCGACTTCCTTGACGGCATTTTCCGGGGTCTCGCCCTTGCCGATGAGGATACCGGCGCGGTTGTTGCGGCTGTGCATACTGGTGGCGGTCACGATGAGGTCGCCGATACCGGCCAGACCTGCGAAAGTGTGGACATTGCAGCCCATCGCCACGCCCAGACGGGCGATCTCGGCGATGCCGCGGGTGATGAGGGCAGCGCGGGCATTATCGCCGTAGCCGAGGCCGGTGGAGATGCCGACGCCCAGCGCGATGACGTTCTTCATGGCGCCGCTCAGCTCTACACCCTTGATGTCCTCGTTGGTGTAGACGCGCATGACATTGTTGGTGAAGACCTCCTGCACGAAGGCAGCGGCCTCCATATCCTTGCTGGCCGACACGATGGTGGTGGGCAGGTCGATGGCCACTTCCTCGGCGTGAGTGGGGCCGGACAGGGCCACAAGACGCACGCCCTTCGGGCCGCCCTCTTTGCCCAGCTCATCGGCCAGGATCTCGGTCATGGTGTACAGGGTGTCGGGCTCGATGCCCTTTGCCACGTCCACGATGATCTGGCCGTCGGCCACATAGGGCCGGGCCTTTGCCGCCGTGGAGCGGACGAACACCGACGGCACTGCGAACAGCAGGATGTCCTTGTCTTTGCAGACTTCCTCGATGCTCTTGGTGAACCGCAGCTCGTCGGGGATCTTCATCTGCGGCAGGTTGGGGTGCTTGCGGGTGGTGGAAAGGCTGTCGATCTCCTTCTCGATGGCCGACCACACCAGCACATCATTCCCGCTCACAGTCAGCATCCGTGCAAGGGCCATGCCCCAGGTGCCAGCGCCCAGAATACCAATACGTTTCATCACGTTTGTCCTCCGTATCCGCCGCGCTCCCGTCTGGCGGGGCGTGCGGCCTGTTTGTACCTTTACAGGTCTATACAGTTCTATTGTACCCGAAAGCTTCTGCCGCGTCAACCACTCTGCCGTTCTGCACAAAGTCAGCACCTGTTTTTCGTCCATTTCGTCTATACCATGCAATTTTTCGAAACCATTTGCGTTCATTTCCAAATCATGTTATAGTATTCTGGTAGGTTTTGTAGGATTTTCATTTTTTCCTCTTGACTTTGACCCTGCTTTAAGGTATATAATGTATCCACCCACTTGCCCTGTCTGTTTATTCAAATTTTGAAAAAGGAGTATCCATGCTGGAAACGCTCTTATCCAACCGCACCGTCAGCGTGCTCTGGGAGGCTCTTCCCCGCATCCTCTCGGCGGGCCTCACCATGACCATCCCCCTCACCCTCATCTCGTTCACCTTGGCGATGGTGCTGGCGGTGGCCGTGGCGCTGGTGCAGTACGCCCGGGTGCCGGTGCTGAGCCAGCTGGCCCGGTTCTACATCTGGGTCATCCGCGGCACGCCGCTGCTGGTGCAGCTTTTCATCATCTTTTACGGCCTGCCCAGCGTGGGCATCATGCTGGACGCTTTCCCGGCGGCAGTCATCGCCTTCGCCTTCAACGAGGGTGCATACTGCGCCGAGACCATGCGCGGCGCACTCGAGAGTGTGCCGCAGGGCCAGCTGGAAGCCGGCTACTGCGTCGGCATGAGCTGGTGGCAGATCATGCACCGCATCGTGCTGCCGCAGGCCCTGCGCACCGCCGTGCCTGCCCTCTCCAACTCCCTCATCGGCATGATAAAGGACACCTCTCTGGCCTCCAACATCACGGTAGCGGAGCTGTTCATGGCCGGCCAGCGCGTCGCCGCCCGCACCTACATCTTCCTGCCCATCTACTGTGAGGTGGCTGTGGTGTATCTGCTTTTCTGTACCGTCATCACCAAGCTGCAAGGGCTGCTGGAGCGCCAGCTCAACGCCCACGGCTTCCAGTAAGAAAGGAGTGTGGCTGTTATGGCAATGTTAGAGATACGCGGCGTCCACAAATCCTTCCATACTTACGCAAAGCCCGGCGTCCATCCCGGCATCTTTGGCCGCGCCCCCAAGCCGACCAGCAGCCTGGACGTGCTGCGCGGCGTCGATCTGACGGTGGAAAAGGGCGATGTCGTGGCCATCCTCGGCCCTTCCGGCTCAGGCAAGACCACCCTGCTGCGATGTCTCAACTTCCTCGAGACGGCGGACGCAGGCAAGCTCACCTTCGACGGCGAGACATTCGACCTTGCCCACGCCGATCGCGCCAGCATCGCGCGGCTGCGCCGCAAGACGGCTTTCGTCTTCCAGAACTACAACCTCTTCCGCAACAAAACGGCCCTGCAGAACGTCACCGAGGGCCTCATTGTCGCCCGGAGGACGCCCAAAGTGGAGGCCGATGCCGTCGGCATGAAGATGCTGGAAAAAGTCGGCCTCGCCGACCGTGCCGACTACTACCCTCGTCAGCTGTCGGGCGGTCAGCAGCAGCGCGTGGCCATCGCCCGCGCTCTTGCCTCCGGCCCGGAGATCATCTATTTCGACGAACCCACCAGCGCCCTCGACCCGGAATTGACCGGCGAGGTGCTGGCCGTCATGCGGCAGCTGGCACAGGAGGGCATGACCATGCTGGTCGTCACCCATGAGATGGGCTTTGCCCGCAACGTCTCGTCCCGCACCGTCTTCATGGAAAACGGCGTCGTGGTCGAGGAAGCCCCCTCGCAGGAGTTCTTTGCCCATCCCAAAGAGGCAAGGACCCGTGAGTTTCTTCAGAAAATTTCCCATACTGAATAAGAAAGGATCATCACCTATGAAACGCAGAACCTTTATTTCTCTCATGAGCGTCATGGCCGCTGCCGGTGTTCTCTCGCTGGCTGGCTGCTCTTCCAACACTTCCGCCTCCACTGCTTCCAGCACCGCAGCTTCTGCTTCTGCTGCTGCCGCCAACAAGCTGGAGACCATCCAGTCCAACGGCAAGCTGGTCATCGCGCTGGAAGGCGCATGGCAGCCCTGGAGCTTCCACGATGAGAGCGACACCCTCGTGGGCTACGACGTCGAAGTCTCCCGCGCCATTGCCGAGAAGCTGGGCGTCGAGCCCGAGTACGTCGAGAGCGACTGGGACAGCCTGTTTGCCGGTCTGGATGCTGGCCGCTACGACCTCGTCTGCAACGGCGTCGAAGTCACCGAAGAGCGCGCCAAGACCTACGACTTCACCACTCCCTACGGCTACATCCACACCGCCCTCGCCGTCCGCAAGGATAACGACGACATCAAGAGCTTCGATGACCTTGCCGGCAAGACCACGGCCAACAGCCTCGCTTCCACCTACATGGAGCTGGCCGAGAGCTACGGCGCGACCGTGCAGGGCATCGACACGCTGGAAGAGACCATCCAGCTGCTGACCGCTGGCCGCATCGACGCTACCCTGAACGCCAACGTCTCCTTCTACGACTACCTGAACGTCCATCCGGACGCCGACTTCAAGCTGGTCGCCCAGACCGAAGATGCTTCTCACGTTGCGATCCCTATCGTCAAGAGCGAAGACTCTTCCTTCCTCGACGCCCTCAACAGCGCCATCGACGAGCTGCGCGCTGACGGCACCCTCAAGGAGCTGGGCGAGAAATATTTCGGTCAGGATATTTCTTCCGAGAATTAACTTTTTGTTTTGATTGTCAGCGAAGCATCGGAAGTGCATCATGGTCTATCCCGTAGGCGAAACCGCAAAGCTTCCGGGAGTCGTCAAAAATATCCGGGAAGAAGATCTTCCCGAGCGCTTCCGTGCCGAACTGCGCGGTGTCCCGGAAAGCAAATAAGAATATTGACGAAGGGGGCAGGTGCCATGCAGCACCTGCCCCCTTTTTGTTATAAATATCTTCCGGTAATACTCTCTGGGTTTCCTTGGATCTCCTCCGGCGTGCCTGTTGCCACGACGCGGCCGCCGCTCTCGCCGCCGCCCGGCCCCATGTCGATGACATAGTCCGCGTTGCGGATGACATCAAGGTCGTGTTCGATGACAACGACCGTTGCGCCGTTGTCCAGCAGGGCTTGGAACACCCGCAGCAGCACCTGCACGTCCAGCGGGTGGAGGCCGATGCTGGGCTCATCGAAAACGAACACCGAGTCGGTCTGGGTGCGGCCGATCTCGCTGGCCAGCTTGAGGCGCTGGGCCTCGCCGCCGGAGAGGCTGGGCGTTTCCTCGCCCAGTGTCAGGTAGCCCAGACCCAGCTGCTGCAATGTCTGCAGGCGCTGGCTCACTGTCTTCATCCCGCCGCAGAACTCAAGGGCGGAGTTGACGTCCATATCCATCAGTTCCGGCAGGGAGACGGCCTGCTCCGCCTTGTTCATCAGCTTCACGCCGTAAGCCGCCCGCGCGTAGCGGGAACCCCGGCAGTCGGGGCAGACGATGTTCACATCCGGCAGGAACTGCACGTCCAGGCTCACCTCACCGGTGCCGTCGCAGCCAGGGCAGCGCAGACTGCCCGTGTTGTAGGAAAAATCGCTGGCCTTGAAGCCCTTTTGCCTGGCGTCCGGAGATTTGGCATAGAGCTTCCGCAGCTCGTCGTGGACGCCCGCGTAGGTCGCCACGGTAGAGCGCACATTGATGCCGATGGGCGTTGCGTCGATGAGCTTGACGTGCGCGATGCCCTCGGCGCGGATCTCCCGGATATGTGCCGGGAGGGCGCTGCCGTTTATCTTTGCTTCCAGCGCCGGTACGAGGCTTTCCAGCACCATCGTCGTTTTGCCGGAGCCGGACACGCCCGTTACCACGGTGAGCCGCCCCTTGGGAATGTCCAGCTCCAAAGGCTTGACCGTGTGGATGCTGCCGGTGGAGAGATGGATAGCCCCCTCTGCGAACATCTCTCCTTCTCTGGCACACCGGCGCAATTTCGTCTCAGCTTTTCCGGAGAGGAACGGCCCGATCTGGGACTCCGGCTTTGCCCCCAGATCAGCTATCGTCCCTTCGGCAATGACATGTCCACCCTTGACTCCCGCTTCCGGCCCCATCTCGATCACCCAGTCGGCCTCTTTCAGGATCTGGGTGTCGTGGTCCACCAGAATGACCGAGTTGCCGTCGGCCACGAGGTCGTGCATCACGCCGGTCAGGCCCACGATGTTCGACGGATGCAGGCCGATGGACGGCTCATCCAGCACATAGAGCACGCCGGTGGTGCGGTTGCGGACGGCCCGGGCCAGCTGCATCCGCTGGCGCTCACCGGTGGAAAGGGTCGAGGCCGAGCGGTCAAGCGTCAGATAACCCAGACCTAAATCCATCAGCCGCTTGGCGGTACTTTCGAATGCCTCGCAGATGCTCTCCGCCATCGGACGCATCTCTTCCGGCAGACTGCCCGGCACGCCCTTCACCCACTCCACGAGGGCTTCCAGCGTCATCTGGCAGGCTTCGTCCAGCGAGATGCCCCGCAGCTTCGGCGCACGCGCCGCCGCTGAGAGCCGTGAGCCGTGACACTCGGGGCAGACATCTTCTCGCAGGAACTTTTCCACCCGCTTCATGCCCTTGTCATCCTTGACCTTTGCAAGAGCATTTTCTACAGTGTAGACGGCATTGTAATAGGTAAAGTCCAGCTCGCCGGCCTGATTCGAGTTCCTGGCGTGGTAGAAGATATGCTTTTTCTCTGCTGGACCGTGGTAGACGATGTCCTTTTCCTGTTCGGTCAGGTCGCGGAACGGCACATCCGTCCTCACGCCCATCTCCCGGCAGACGTCTGTCATCAGCGACCACATCAGGCTGTTCCACGGGGCCACTGCGCCGCCGTCGATGGTCAGCGAGTCGTCCGGCACCAGCGACGCGATGTCCACCGTCCGGACGCTGCCTGTGCCGCTGCACTTCTGGCAGGCCCCTTGAGAGTTGAAAGCCAGCTCCGCCGCCGACGGCGCATAGAAATGCGCACCGCACTCCGGGCAGACCAGCTCCCTGCCCACCGCAACAGCCAGCGTCGGCGGGATGTAATGCCCGTTCGGGCAGCGGTGGCTTGCGAGGCGGGAGTACATGAGCCGCAGGCTGTTCAGCAATTCCGTGCCGGTGCCGAAGGTGCTGCGGATGCCCGGCACGCCCGGCCGCTGGTGCAGCGCCAGCGCCGCCGGGACATACAGCACCTCTTCCACCGAGGCTTTCGAAGCCTGGGTCATCCGGCGGCGGGTGTAGGTGGACAGCGCCTCCAGATACCGGCGGGAGCCTTCGGCATACAGCACCCCCAGCGCCAGCGAGGATTTACCCGACCCCGACACGCCCGCAATGCCCACGATCTTGTTCAGCGGGATGTCCACGTCGATGTTTTTCAGGTTGTGTACCTTTGCCCCGCGCACGAGCATTTTGTCTATCATTCTGGTTTCCCTTTCCTTTGGCTTTTTTGCGCCAGATGAATTCCATGTTCTCTGTTTTAGTATAGCGTATCCTGGTGTGTATTTCCACAATGGTCACCAATAAAATGCTATTTGCACCGGCAGACACAGAAGAGTATACTATAATCAGTAAGGATCTCAAGTTCCTGTACACATGTATCTGACGAGATAAAAGGAGAACGAACATGGCAGTATTTCCAAAAGAATTTGTATGGGGCGCTGCGACTGCAGCCTATCAAATCGAGGGCGGTGCCGTCGAGGATGGAAAAGGCCGGAGCATCTGGGATGTTTTCTCCCACACACCGGGCCGCACCTATCGGGGCGAGACCGGTGATACCGCCTGCGACAGCTATCACCGCTGGCGGGAAGACATCGAACTGCTGAAGTCGATGCACCTGAAAGCCTATCGCTTCTCTGTGGCGTGGACGCGCATCGCCCCCACCGGCGGCACGGACTGGAACGAAAAAGGCTTTGCCTATTACGATGGTCTTGTGAATACTTTGCTGGAAGCGGGCATCGAGCCGTATATTACGCTGTATCACTGGGATTTGCCACAGGCGCTGGAAGAAAAGGGCGGCTGGCAGAATGAGGACACTGCCCGGGCGTTTGCAGTCTACACGGCAAAAATGGCAGAACATTTCAAAGGCAGGGTCCACCAGTGGTTCACCTTCAATGAGCCTGCCTGTATCGTGAAAATGGGCTATGGGACAGGTGAGCATGCGCCGGGGCTGAAACTCCCGCTGGAAGGGCAGTTCACCTGCTGGCAGAATATCATCTATGCGCACTGCCTTGCCGCGCAGGAGCTCCGCCATACGGACGCCGAAAACAGAGTGGGCTTCGTCTCCACAGGCCGCATCTGCTACCCCGCATCTGAGGCAAAAGCAGATGTGGACGCCGCCCGGGCTCTGACCTTTGCCTGCCCGGACGAGGACTGGGCCTTCACCCACACGATGTCGCTCGACCCTCTGTGCCTTGGCCGCTGGCCCGGCCCGGACCTCTGTGGGCCGCAGCTTTCCGCCTGCATCGGTGCTGTGCCGCAATACATCAACGACGCCCTGTCTCTGGGCAGACCGGATATGCTCGGGCTGAACATCTACAATGCCGCGCCTGTACAGATGGGAACGAATGGCCCCTGTTATGTGGAGCGCCCTGCGGGATACGCTCACACAGCCATGAACTGGCCGGTAGAGCCGGAAAGCCTGAACTGGGGTCCCCGTTACATCCAGGAGCGGTATGGACTGCCCATGTTCATCGCGGAGAACGGCTTATCCTGCACCGACAAAATCTATCGGGACGGCAAGGTGCATGACGTGGAGCGAATTGATTTTCTGGCGCGCTATCTGGAAAAACTTTCCGAGGGCATTCAGGCCGGTGCCGACGTGCGAGGGTACTTCCATTGGAGCCTGTTGGACAACTACGAGTGGCACAGCGGATACAGAGAGCGTTTTGGTCTGGTGTACGTCGATTACGCTTCCGGGCGGCGCATCCCGAAAGACAGTGCCTTCTGGTATGGCGAAGTTGCGGCGACCAATGGCGGGTCCATCTGACCTGTAAAATAAAAGGGCGGCAGTTTCTCCAATACAGAACGAATATTGCAGCCATATCCAAGATACGTCTTACCCATCCTGCAAATTCTTTTATAATAGCACTGCTGCCTGAAAGCGCTGCAACAAATTCCCATATCAAAAGGGAAGCTTTCCGGCATGGGACAACGACAAATCATTTTATTGGGATACGAAAGAGACTCCCTCCGCCTGCTTCGGCGCTGCCGGATGGCCCGGCTCCGCTTTTGTCAACATCTGCCGGAACTTCCGGGCCGCCGTGTTCAGCGGGCGGTGATGGTCGTAGACGAGGCAGATAGAGCGGGAGGGAATGATCTCCTTCAGATGCAGCTCGACAAGCTCGCCGCAGGCCAGAAGCTCTTTCGTCATCGGTTCCGGCACGAAGGCAAGGCCCAGCTCACTTTTCACCAGCGTGAGCATCTGGTCGGTGGTGGCGGCCTCGGTGTCGGGCCGGAGCACGGCGTCGTGGTCGAGGAAGAACTGCCGGTAGAAGCTCCGGGTCATGCTCTCATCGCTGAGAGAGATGAGCGGATAGCAGCTCAGTTCCTTCAGCGTCAGGCGCTGGCTGGCCAGTGCAGTGAAGGTCTTTCCACCCACCAGCACTTCATAAAACGGTCTCAGTTCCACCATCTTCAGGCCCTGTTCTACTTCCGCCGGGGTGGAGATGATGGCAAAATCCACTTCTCCGTTCTTCACAGCCTGCACCGCCTGGGGCGTAGAGTGGTTCGAGATGCGCAGCCGGATACCGGGATACTCGGTGTGGAACGTCCGCAGCTTCTCGGCCAGATAGATGTTCAGCGCCGTCTCCGTCGCGCTGATGCTGATGGAGCCATGCTCGAGGGTGGCGCTGGCGCTCAGCTCTTCCTCCGCGTCCTGTATCTGCACCGCTGCCGAGGCGATGCGGGAGTAGAGCATCTCGCCCTCCGGCGTCAGGGTGACGCCCCGGTTGGAGCGGGTAAAGAGCACACAGTTCAGCTGGCTTTCCAGCCGGTTCATCGAGTGGGTGATGTTGGGCTGGTTGTTGCCCAGCACCCGCGCCGCTTTCGTAAAGTTCTGATACTTCGCCACATAATAGAAAATTTTGTAGTATTCCCAATCGACATACATGGGAGCCGCCCCTCTTTCATACCAAAATCACATTTTTACTTCTCCCCCACCAGCGCCACGGCAACATCATTGACATTCGTGCCAGTAGCGCCGGTCATGATAAGGCCGTCCACAGCTTTCAGTGCATGGTAGGCGTCGTTGTTTTGCAGGGTGTCGAACACATTCCAGCCCTTGGCGGTCAGTGCGGAGAGGGTGTCACCATCCACATAGCCGCCGGCAGCATCGGTGGGGCCGTCGGTGCCGTCACTGCCCACCGAGAACACTGCTGTATCCAGCCCGGCCAGCGCCGGAGCCGCTGCAAGGGCAAGCTCCTGATTCCGTCCGCCGAGGCCCTTGCCGGTCAGGTGGACGACCGTCTCGCCGCCTGCGATGTAGGCCAGCTTTTTTCCCTGCCCCGCGTGGGTCCGGACGATGGAGCCAAGGAAGCTGCCCGCCTCCCGGGCTTCACAGCAGAGCTGGTCGGTCAGCAGGACGGGCTCATAGCCAAGCTCCCGGCAGGCGGCAGCGGCGGCGGTGCAAAGCTCCCGCACACTGCCGGTGATCCGGGTCGTCACATTGTCCAGCATCTTGGGCGTTTCCTGCGCCAGAAGAACTTTTGCCTGTTCCGAGAGCTTCAGGTGATACTTCTCCGCAATGGCAAGCGCCTGTGCGCAAGTAGAGGTGTCCGGCACCGCCGGGCCGCTGGCTATCATATCCAGCGGGTCGCCCAGAATATCGCTCAGCACGATGCTGAATACCTGAGCCGGGGCGCATGCCTGCGCGAACCGCCCGCCCTTGACGCCCGAAAGCCGTTTGCGGATGGTGTTCATCTCCACGATGTCAGCGCCACTGGCAAGGAGCTGGCCGGTGATGTCCTGCAATTCTATGCCGGGGAGCAGCGGTTTTTCAAACAATGCACTTCCTCCGCCGGAGAGCAGAAACAGCACGGTATCCTCCGCCGCCAGGCCGCGCACCAGCTCCAATGCCTTCTCGGTGGCCGCAAAACTGTTCTCGTCCGGCACCGGATGGCCTGCTTCATAACAATTTACTCCCAGAATTTCGCCCCTGACGTGCTTGTATTTGGTCACGACCACGCCGCCGTCCACACGGCCCAGCGCTTCCACCGCCGCGTGTGCCATCTGCCATGCGGCCTTGCCCGCTGCGACCAGCAGCACCCTGCCGCCCTTGGGCGCAAAGGCTTTCAATGCGCGGCGGACAGCTTCGTCCGGCAGGACAGCGTTCAGGCTGGATGCGATGATGGCATCGGCATCCTTTCGCAGCGTCGGATTCATGAAACAGACCTCCTTGTGTGATATGATTTACAGCAGACCAGCTTCGGTCATGGTTTTTACAAAGCCCTGCCTGGCCGGGCCGTCCGGAATCATTATACAGCAAGACCGGCGTTTCGGGAATACTTTCGGCAATGGTTTTGAAATTGCTGTACAGCTCGACATCACGGACTGTACCTTCCTTAGTTGGGTCTTGTATCTGATTTTTATACTCGCTCTCTACGAAATACCAGGATCTTGTTTACAAACATCCCCCATGCAGCCGCCGGATCGCCTTAAATGCGACCTCATGTTCTGTTGTCAGCGGTTTTTTCAAAGCGAAGAAAACAACACCGCTGGTCGGACATGTGATCTCTGCCTCCACCTCCGCAGTAAACGGATCAAGGATCACGCCCATTTTCTGACCATACTCCACTTCCTGTCCCGGCTCCACGAAGCGGCGGAAGATCCCGCCCGCCGGGGTGAGTACATTTGCCATCTCGTTTTCCTGCACGACGGTGGACAGATACCCGCTGTGGCAGTGGTATCGCAGTAAACCGACCCGGCTGAGATACCGCAGCACGGCAGCAACGGCTTCCTGTGCGCTCTGCTCGCCAACTTCGTCCGTTTCCTTGGTATAAATGCTGAACGCATTGGTCTCCCAGATCTGCCAATTATAGTTCAGAGTCGTCGTATCAATGGGGGCCGGTTTACGCATGACCACATAAGGCAGGCCGAACAGATTGCCCAGGCTGCTCAAGACGGAACTGTTCTATTTAGAAAAATTTGATTCTATTGACTATCTGGAAAAAGCCCTTGTCGAGTACATCGACTATTACAACAATCGCCGAATCAAATTAAAACTAAACGGCCTGAGCCCTGTGCAGTACAGGATTCAGACCGTTGGAACCGCTTAATTCGATTTTTGTCTAACTTTTGGGGTTCATTTCAATTCAGGGGCGCACCCTGTTTTTGTTTTATCTGAATCTGCCTGCGGACTATTCTTCTGGCGAATCATCCGCTTCAACACGCAGCATCCGGTAGCCGACCCCCACATGGGTCTGAACCAGATGCAGAGAATGTGCGCCTGATTCCAGCTTTTTGCGCAAAGATGCCATGTAGACACGCAGGGATGCAATGTCGTTTTCTTGCGAGCTTCCCCAGACTTTTTGCGTAATCGCCGTATGGGTCAGAACCTTTCCTACATTGTGCGCAAGAACACAAAGCAGCTTATATTCGATTGGGGTCAGATGTAGTTCTTCATCGTTCAGCCAGACACAGCCGGCAGCAAAATCAATTTTCAGCGGGCCATTTACAAAAACTGAGCTGCTGACCTCACCGGATGCCTGCAAATTCAGCCGCCTTTGCGTCACACGCAGGCGAGCCAGAAGCTCATCCACTGAGAAAGGCTTCGTCAGATAATCGTCTGCGCCCTGATCCAGTGCTTCGATCTTATCGGAATCCTCACTGCGGGCACTCAAAACGATGATGGGTAGATTCGACCACTCCCGGATGCGGCGAATCACCTCAACGCCATCAATATCCGGCAGGCCGAGATCCAGCAGCATAATATCCGGGTTATGGCTGGACGCCATCATCACAGCCATCTCTCCGTTGGCCGCTGTCAGGAATTTATATCCGTGTGCTTTCAGGGTAGTTGTGATCAGACTCCGTACCGATGAATCGTCCTCAACAACCAGAATCGTTGGTTTATTCATGAATACTTACCTCGCTTTTGGGAAGTTCAAAAGAGAATATGCAGCCGTGCGGTTCGTTATCCCGGAGAGTCAGGGTACCTTTATGAGCTGCAAGGATCGTTCGGCAGAGCGCAAGTCCCAGCCCCAGACTGCGGTGGCTGTCTGCAATCTGATTCTGCCCGGTAAAGAACATTTCAAAGACCTGCGCTTTATTCTGATCCGGGATACCGGGGCCATCATCGGATACATCTACCACGATATTACTGTTTTTTGCATACGCAGAAATATTGATCCGGGAGCCCTTCTGCGTGTATTTGATGGCGTTGTCCACCAGATTGATAATGACCTGCATGATAAGCCGCGCGTCCATGTCGGCAAGAAGAATTTCATCCGAATAAGTCGTTATGATGATATGCTCCTTGCTTTTTCGGCTGATATGCCGCAGAGCTTCCTCGACCACCTCATCCATGAGCTGCGGAGAGATTTGAAGATTCATCCGCCCATCCTCAATACGGGTGATAGAAAGCAAATTTTCCACCAGACCGATCAACCACTGTGCATCATCGAAAATATCCGTACAGATCTTTGTCCGTGTTTCTGCATCCAGCGTTTCCGCATTGGAGAGCAGATTACTTGCATTGCCTGAGATGGAGGTCAGCGGTGTCCGAAGATCATGGGAAATGGTCCGCAGCAGATTTGCCCGAAGCTGTTCATTCTGTGCCTGCATGGTAGCTCGTTCTTTTTCCAGTGCGTTTCTGCGGTTTTCGATTGCCAGCGCACCTTCGCCCAGAATGGAAAGCAGCACGCTGTTTTCAAAGGCATCCAGCGGTTTTTCCGACAGGTCGATGCCGATAACACCAAACACACCGCTGCCTGTACGAATCGCAAGGTACAGTCCTTTTGCATCGGTGCAGTAATCCGTTGATGCACCCGAACGCTTCTTATTTGCAAAGCACCACTCAGCGGCACTGCGTTCCGACGCAGAATCAAAACTGAGTCGGCTGCTTTCTTTCACTGTGTTAAAAATTTGCCCCTGTCCAAGAGAACCATCCTGCTCTGGATACACGATCAGGTTCCGGTTTAGCAGTTTGGTAAGCTGCGCTGCCGTCAGGGATAATATTTCGTCTTCGTTGGTCGCTTTCTGCAAAAGCTGGCTGGTATCAAACAGCACCTTCGTCCGAAACGCCGCCTGTGCAGACATTTTTGCCTGATCTTTCAACCGGGTCGTCAGCGTACAGGTGACGATGGCAGAAGTCAGCATCAGCACAAAGGTGATTTGATACCCCGGATCATAGGCATGGAATGTCAGTCTTGGCTCCGTCAGGAAAAAGTTATAGAGCGCAACGCTGGCGATCGAACCAAAAACGCCGCAGGAATAGCCAGATGTTGTAAGAGCCGTGAGCAAAACGCCCAACATATAGAACATAATGATATTGTAGCGCGCAAAGTCCAGTTGCAGGAACAAAAAGCCAATCACCGTGATGCAGGCTAGAATCCCTGCCGTAATCAGCAGATCACGGCACGATGGGACGATGGAACGGGCAAACAGCCTTCTGCCAGAGCCGTAATCCTGCTCAACTGCTGCATCCGGGATGATATAAATATCCAGATTCGGGGCAGTCTGCGTGAGTTTTTCGGTCAGCGTCGGCCCACTCCAGAAGTGGCGGCGATGTACGCTGGAGCGCCCCAGTACGATTTTTGTAATGCCGGAGATCCGGGCAAACTCTGCGATCTGCTGCGGAATGTCATCACCGTAGAGGGTCGTAATATCTGCGCCCGCCTGTTCCGCCATGTGGATATGCTGCTGCAAGCGCTGTTTGTCCTGCGCACTCATCCAGTCGGCATCCGGTGTTTTGACATACAACGCAGTAAAAGAGCCGCCGAAAGCCTTTGCCATCGTTGCCGCCGTCCGCACGATCTTTGCATTGGAGGGAGAGGACGACAGACATGCCAGAATATGTTCGGTGGGTGGGTTGTTCCGATTCATGAAGATCACCTGCCTTGCCCACAGTATAGCACAATTTGATGGTCACGACCACCAGCCACGTCTTTTTCCTTCTTGTCGAATGATCTCCTTTCGTATGTGATCCAGCGCATCTGCTGCCCAAAAGCCACTCAACATGACGCCAAGAACCATCAACAACAAAACGACATCCATATGATCCGTCCTATCTTTTCAGAGCCGAAAACACTTCTGGATCGATGCGTATTTCCCCAAAACCAGCATGCTTTCATCCCGGCACAACTGCGTATCCGGCGTGATGTTCATATCGAGCTTTCCGTCTTTTTTCAGCGCAAGAATATTGATATTATACTTTTTCCGGATATTGATCTCGCCGATCGTGCGATTCATCCATTCCGGCGGAATGGTCACTTCCATGATGGCGTGGTCGTCCTGCAGCTCGATATAATCCAGAATGTGTTCGGAGCTGTATCGGATCGCTGCCCACTTTGCCAGCTGCTTTTCCGGGTAGACCACTTCATCCGCACCGTTGCGCAGCAAAAACTTGGCTTGTACATCCCGCTCTGCACGAGAGACCACAAGCTTTGCCCCCAATTCTTTGAGCAGTGATGTTGTTTCCAACGAACTCTGAAAATTGCCGCCGATTGTTACGATACACACATCAAAATTGCCGACACCAAGGGAGCGCAGAAAGTATTCGCTGGTGCTGTCACCGATCTGTGCATTTGTCACATAGGAAAGCACGGCGTTCACACGGTCTTCGTTGCTATCGATCGCCATGACCTGATGACCCAGCTCATTCAGTTCCTGCGCAATATGGCGGCCAAAACGGCCAAGCCCAATCAAAAGAATCGATTTCATACTTGTCTCCTTTATCCGATCGCGATTTTCTCCTGCGGCAGACGAGAGTGGGCAGGGCTGCTGCCAAAAGCCGCATAAATCAACGTCAATCCGCCAACACGTCCCAAAAACATCAGTGCGATCAGCACCCCCTGCGAAAGGGCCCCCAGCTGCGGCGTGATACCCAATGTCAGACCTACCGTTGCCACAGCCGAAGCAGTTTCATACAAACAGACTGACATCGGCAGCTGCTCTGCCGCAGCAATGACAAAGGCTCCGAGGAAGAACAGCGTCAAATACATCCCTGCGATCGTAGCAGCATTCTTGACCGCAGAACTGTCCACGCGCCGCCCGAAAAATTCGGCATCTTCTCTGCGGCGGAAGGTCGCCCACATATTGGCCAGCAGAACGGCAAATGTTGTGGTTTTCATGCCGCCTGCCGTAGATCCGGGCGAACCGCCCAACAGCATCAGAACCACCATCAACGTCTGGGATGAGCTCCCCATCGCAGCAAGATCAGCGGTGTTAAAACCGGCAGTACGGGGTGTAACGGATTGGAACATCGACAATAAAATGCGCTGCCGGGCAGAACCTGCCGTGAACTCAAAGCAATAAAAGTACAGCGACGGAAGTACCAGAAGAAATGCTGTCGTGACAAGGATCACCTTGCTCTGCATCCGGTAACGGTGAAAATCAAGGCGATATGTATAAATGTCCTCCCATGTCAGAAAGCCAAGACCGCCAAAGACGATCAGTGCCGCGATCACTGTGGTAAGCAGCGGATCGTCTGCATACTGTGTCAGCGAAACAAATTTTGCCCCCTCTGTTCCCAGCAGGTCAAAACCTGCATTGCAGAACGCCGAAATGGAATGAAACAACGCATACCAGATCCCTCGCGATCCATAATCGGCACAAAATGTTGGTAGCAGCAGTGCAGCACCGACCAATTCAAACAGGGCGGTGATCCGCAGAATAAAGCCTGTCAGCCGTACGATGCCGCCCATCTGCGGGGCAGCAGTAGCTTCCTGCATCGTGCTGCGCTGCTTGAGTGAGATCTTTCGCCCAGAAAGCAGCGCAAAGGCAGCGCCCACTGTAATGACACCCAATCCTCCGATCTGGATCAGAAGAAGGATCACACTTTGCCCAAAAGCCGACCAGTAGCTTCCGGTATCCTGTACTACAAGACCGGTCACACAAAGGGCGGAGGTGGAGGTAAACAGTGCCTCATGGAACGGTGTGACGCACCGCTGCTGTGCAGCGATCGGAAGCATCAGAAGCAATGCGCCCACCAGATCGACTGCCGCAAAACCTGCAATAATGACCTGAAAAGAAGAAAAACGGTGCCGCTTGTAACGAGGATATTGAATCATAAAAGCTCCTTTACCTATCCGTGTGCATAAAGATTAGCACGGAATAGATAAAAGAGCCGTAAAGAAAATTGTAGAAGTATAAAGATTCCATTAAAATTGGTCAGCCAACGCCCAAAAAATGCTGGACAACACCAGCTCAAAAAATGGTACTGTCCAGCATTCATTCAGATTTCTAGCCTGTGGCTCCCGGTTACGTTTTTCAAGTATTTCTCCGGCTCACCATTGAGAATCAGGTCTGCATACGCCAGCGGGTCATTGTAGATGAGGTAGTCCAGTTCTGACCTCTGTGCCATGGTCACGTCCAATTCATCCTCGACCCCGGTGCAGTCGATGGAAATTTTTCGCCCACCCCGGAGCAGTAGCTCCACGCACCCAGTATCCCTGTTATAGTGGCAAGCCCTTGCATCGTACTTCATAATCGTGTCCTCCTGAAATCATCGTTTGGTTTGTGTCGGTCGATCTATAATTTCGGATTTCATCTTCCACGGACACCTGCGTGGAACTTGTCGGGGCAAGGCCCCTCCATCTGCTAACGCAGACCGTTCCGGCGCTTAAAAGCCCCACTGGGGCTTTCATTGCTTCGCAAACGCTAATTTTCCGAAGAAAACGAAAAATCCGAACCCTTCTCCTATCGAGAAAAGGTTCGGATTTTCATTGTTTGGTGCGCCTCCAGGGACTCGAACCCTGGGCCCACTGATTAAGAGAAACCAACGCGCAACATTCGTCAATTTTCCAAATCACACAGTTTCGTTATTTTTATCGTTTTGTCGTGATTTTGTGTTTTGTATCCTTTGCATTATCTGCACACAATGTTCGGTCTTGCATCTGTCATCCAGCTATTCCGGTGTGCAAAAAGTGTGCAGCGCCAAAATCAGCCCCTTAAAACAGGGATCGGATTTTTATGCAAAGCCGGGAAAATGGGCTGGTTTGGCTCGAAAATGGCATCTGCAATTTCACCTGTTTAAACCAAGCATCAAATGTACATCAACAACTACGATTCATGGCAGGGATTTGGACAACTGCGATCTCTTATAAATCCAAAGCAGCTCTTTCTATGTGGACTTTTCTGGGTGGAAATACCCAGAGGGTTCACTTTTTTATTTTATCGACAGCGCCTCCATCCGGGCTATACTGCTGTTTTGACATCTATTTGGCAGCAAAACCCTGAAGGATCACGACTCGTTATAAAGCGTGACGGATTTCAGACAAAAGCGCACAAGGCTTGAACAAAGCCGTAAGATCACTTTCTGGAGCGACAAAGACTTATACAATCTTTGTTTCGATTGCAGGACCCTTTTCCCTTCTTAATACTTTTAGCGGTATTATGGCCTTGCAAGAAAGAAATGAGGTGAACAATTATGAGCATTCAGGAAGATTTAATTTCTGAGAACGAGAAAGCAGTCGCCGATTGGGTCTTCCGAAACAATAAACACGCCGGTGCCACAACAGATACATTATCCAGTGCAAAGTGTTTATACCTTGCGATTCGGGTCAACCAGCATGTATATGGAGTGGCTGGTATTGCGGTGAACGGTATTCCGCTGGACTCTTTCGAAAACAGCGTACTCCTCTCTATTCTGGGCGAGTGCGCTTTGGCACTTGAAAACATCAAAAACGCCAAAGAAAAAGAGGAAGCGGCTGTTCTGGCGCAAAATGAACAGCTTCGTGCTAACCTGCTGCGGGCAATCTCTCATGATCTTCGAACCCCTTTGACAGCGATTTCTGGCAGCGCAGACAATTTGCTTGCAAATTATAAAAAGATGGATGATGCATTGCGGGAGCAGACCTTTACCGATATTTATGACGATTCCATGTGGCTGATCAATCTCGTTGAAAACCTGTTGGCAGTCACACGAATTGAGGGCGGACAGGTCAATCTAACTCGGAGTATCGAACTCATGGATGAGGTCGTTTCTGAAGCACTGAAGCACATCAACAGAAAGAGTAAAGAACACACCATTCGTGTGACCAGCGGGAATGACTTTATCCTTGCCCACATTGATGCGAAGCTGATCGTTCAGGTGATTATCAATTTGGTTGACAACGCCATCAAATATACCCCTGTCGGTTCAGTAATTGAAATACATACCGATCAAAAAGAGCAATGGGTCACGGTTTCCGTTTCCGACAACGGCCCTGGAATTCCCGATGAGCAGAAACCCCGTATTTTCGATATGTTTTATAGTGGGGCCAATAAAGTGGTCGACAGCCGCAGAAGCCTTGGATTGGGGCTGTCCCTCTGTAAGTCCATTGTGACCGCCCACGGCGGCACGATTTCCGTATCAGACAATCAGCCAAATGGCACTGTGTTCACATTTACATTACCCGCCGGGAAGGTAGAACTTCATGAATAAACCTTTGATATTAGTGGTTGAGGATGATCCATCTATACGAAATCTCATTACAACCACATTGAAAACAAATGATTATCGTTATGTGGTAGCGCCCAGTGGCTCGACAGCCATTATGGAGGCCACATCGCACAATCCTGAAATCATCTTGCTGGATTTGGGCTTGCCGGATATGGATGGCGTTCAAGTCATTCAAACGGTACGCTCCTGGTCCAATGCCCCCATCATTGTAATTAGCGCCAGAAGTGAAGATAATGACAAGATTCATGCATTGGATGCCGGAGCTGACGATTATCTGACAAAACCTTTTTCTGTTGAAGAATTATTGGCCCGACTCAGGGTGACGCAGCGAAGACTCTCTCTGATGACGGCAGAGATGTTTACTGCCAGTTCTGTATTTGTGAATGGTAAGTTGAAAGTGGATTATGCCGGGGGATGCGCTTATCTGGATGAAAACGAACTTCACCTGACACCCATGGAGTATAAGCTGTTGTGTCTGCTGTCCAAGAATGTCGGCAAGGTACTGACCCATACCTTTATCACACAAAATATCTGGGGCCGCAGTTGGGATAACGATGTGGCTTCCCTGCGGGTATTTATGGCAACACTGCGGAAAAAGCTGGAGCCAACAGAGGAGTCCCCGCAATACATCCAAACACATATTGGTGTGGGCTATCGTATGATAAAAGTAGAATAATACTATGCGGTCGGCCAGTGTTCACAGATGCATCAGATGTTCAACATACCGAATTGAAGCTCGTGCCGAATCACCGTTTGAATTTGCGGTCGCTGCGAACCTTTCTGACCGTGGATGACGAAACGTTTGAACGCTTGCAGAAACGGTTTGAGAGTATGGTACGATAACCTGTTTCTGATTTAAAAAAATTGTCAAGAGGGCTGGCACCGTCCAGTCCTCTCTCTTTTTGCCAAAGTTCCCCTTTCTTTTTCTTGCAAGCTGCCGAAAGCAGCGTATTTTCAAAAGTTTTTGTTGACACGACTCAATTTTTGTGGTAATCTATCCTAACAATTTAATATAACATATTTTTACATATTCGTTCAGACCCTGCGGGGATGAACATTTTGGCTTTCAGCCGTTACATAACCGACTAGCATGACCTTCCAGAAAAAGCGAAGGCAGAGCTGGTCTGTTTTGTGACGGCTTTTTTGTTGCCGTTTTGCTCGTTGAACCTTGAAAACCGTATGACCGTCTGCATGGAATACCCGGCGATGACCCTGAGAAGGAGAGCCGGAAAACGCCGCCGGAAGGGGGCAGGAAAGCCATGCAGGGAGAACGGCGCACCCAACATCAACTGGTCAAAATGGCCAGTTGATGTGGTGAATGACACAAAGCGTCATTTCCCAGAAGGGTCTTCTGCGTTATGGCTCACCTCATGTAGACATTTTGTCCACACGAGGTGAATTGCCGCAGCCTAAATCAATGTGGACAAATTGTCCGTATTGATTCTACCCGTGTTACGGCTGACCTCAACTTGACATTTTGTCAAGCCACGGTGAAATCTGGTGAATACTGCTTTTCAGTACTTACCAAATTGCTGTAACGTGGTCACTCTGTGCTAGGTTACGAGAACCGTAACTCACCACTCAACCATTTGATAATCACCACGCATCCGTAACATTTTGGCTGAATAATGCTTTTCATTATCCACCATCCACCCATAACTGCCAAAGGAGGATGCCTATGACAACAGAACAATGGGAACGCGAAAGTCAGGATACCTTGATGGAATATTTCATTGATGGCGACCCCAGTGTGCGCAGAATCCAATGTGAATACTGCCGCAAGGTCATCTACACCCAGACGCGCAACCGCAAATATTGCAGTTTTCAGACCTGCGGCCACAAGATGCTAAATCTGCGCAAAAGTGTCCGAAAGCATATCGAACGTGGAACGTACACCTGCCCTTGCTGTGGCGAGCAGTTCTTACCGATTCGGGCAGATGCCAGATATTGCAGCAATGCCTGTCGGCAGAAAGACTACCGCCAGCGTAAAGCGAATGCTGCTTCTATCCTGTAAAGTGGTGCTTCCCATTTTGGAAAATACCACTTTACCGTAACGCCTAATCGCTCACTCCCAAATCCCCACAGTGGGAATTTGGGCTGTCATCTGAAATCAAGTTCCGCTTTCCGTAACTTGATTTTAGCCGTAACGAAGCCACCGGAGTTATCATTTTGAGAACTTCGGCTTTATCTGTAACACGTCACTCCCACTCGTAAAAATCAGGTGGTCAAAATGACCACCTGATTCCACCTGTAACGCTGCAAGGTCTATTAAAAATCAGGTGCCGCCACCCGGCACTTGATTTTACCCGTAACAGAATCAGTTGGTCATTTTGGCCAACTGAAAAAGCCGGACAAGTTGGTGGACAGGGATTCGCAAATCTTTGACCGCCAGCTTGCCAAAATCAACGGGCCAAAATGGCCCGTTGAAGGGAGTCAAGGGGGAACGCCTTGCCCAGTGATATGATGCTGTGCGTCATATCCTACTGGGTATTATCTGGCGCAAAACGGCGGCAGATCCAGCAGCTCCGCTGCTGCGTTCTCCCCACCAGGCTGTTGAAATGGAGGAATGTCTATCTGAAATTAACACGACACAACGGACGAGCCGGAGCACACGGCACTTACAACCCCAAACACAATGACCGCAGTTTCAACCTTGCCAACAGTGAGCACATCGACCCGGAACGAGCCAAGGGCAACATCTACTGGGACTGCTTCTACGGTTTCCGTTCGGCTCTTGACCCACAAGACCCGGACGATCTGGCGGCGACCTTCTCGGATGTGGAACGGCAGTTCTACGAAACCCACTACACGGCTTTTGTGGAAAGCCAAAACGAGCGTAATGCCAAGATCCGGCACACGGAGCGCAACCGCTCCATTCCCGACCTGCTGTCCAGCCGCAAGACCTGCCCGGAAGAAACGATTTACCAACTTGGAACGCTGGATGAACACGCTTCCGCAGAGGACTTGCTGAACATCGTCACGGAGTTCATTAACGAGTTAAAGGCCAAGTTTGGCGAACACGTTCATGTGCTGGACTGGGCACTGCATCTGGACGAAAGCACACCCCACATCCACGAGCGCCATGTGTTCGACTGCAAGAACAAGTACGGCGAGGTAGCTCCCCAACAGGAAAAGGCACTGGAAGCACTGGGCTTTGAGCTGCCCGACCCGGACAAGCCCCTCAGCCGCCGCAATAATCGCAAAATCGCCTTTGATGCAGCCTGCCGGAAGATGCTGTTTGAAATTGCCAAGCTGTACGGGCTGGAATTGGAGGAAGAAGCGGAGTACGGAAACCGCAAGTATCTGGAAAAGCAGGACTTCATTCTTGCCAAGCAAAAGGAGCAACTTGCTGCCCAGCAGGACAGGCTGGATGAACTGACCCTCAAGGTCAGCGACATGGAAACCCTGCTGGAAGATGTTTCAGCAGCGGCCTACGACAAGGCGGTGGAGGTCGTGACGGACGTAGTACGCACCGAGACCCGCAAGGAAGATATGCGGATGATCGAGGACACGAAGAAGTGGGTGCTGTCCCCGGAGCGCAAGGCTCCGCAGGCCACGAGGGAGTACGCCGCTCGCCGTTTGGACACCGTGCTGGACAAGTTCCTCAAGACCATGCAGACCACCGCTGCTCGCTTGCAGGAAAAGCTCCTGAGACCGGATGTCCGGCAGAAAGGCAAGGATCAGGTCAAGGAGAAAGCACGGGATTCCGTTCTGCAACTGCTGAACCGCTTGCAGGCAGAACAGGCGCAACGGAAGCCGTCTGCGCCGCCTACCGCCGAAAAGTCAGAAAAATGTTTTCAATAACAGTACGAGGTGATGTTTATTGAGCAAAGAAGTCAACGAAGAACGCACTCCCCGAACCGTTGAAGATGTGAAAGAGATGCTGACCAAGCACTCCAACGGCGAGATCCAGCGGACGATCCAAAACTGCATCACGATTCTGCAGAACGACCATGTGCTTGCCGATGCCATCCGGCTGAACCTGTTGAGTGAGCGCATCGACATTGTAAAGCCTGTGGGTTGGCCCCGCTCCGGCAAGACCCTGAACGACACCGACATGAAGTATATTCTGCGCCGCATGGAGAAATACGGCCTCTCCAGCGAAAAGAAGATTGAATCTGCCATCCGCATCGTTGCCAACGAGAATCGCTACCACCCCATCCGGGATTATCTGAACAGTCTGAAATGGGATGGGACTGAACGGATTCCCCATGTCCTGCATCATTTCCTCGGTGCTGCGGAGGACGAGTACACTTGCGAAGCTATGAAAATTTTCCTGCTGGGAGCCATCAAACGCGTGTTCCAGCCGGGATGTAAGTTTGAGACCATGCTCTGTCTGGTGGGCGGACAAGGCACAGGAAAGTCCAGCTTTTTTCGGCTGTTGGCGGTCAAGGATGAATGGTTCTCGGACGACCTGCGGCGGCTGGACGACGACAATGTGTACCGAAAGCTGCAAGGCCACTGGGTCATCGAAATGTCGGAGATGATCGCCACCGCCAATGCCAAGAGCATCGAGGAGATCAAGAGCTTTCTCAGCAAGCAGAAGGAAACCTATAAAATCCCCTACGAGACCCATCCGGCCGACCGTCTGCGCCAGTGCGTCTTTGCTGGCACGACCAACCGGCAGGATTTTTTGCCCCGTGACCGTACAGGCAACCGCCGCTTCATCCCGATTCCGGTGGATGCGGAACTGGCCGAAGTTCACATTCTGGACAACGAGGAGGAATCCCGTGCCTATATCAACCAGCTCTGGGCAGAAGCCCTGACCATCTACAACAGCGGCAATTATAAGCTGGCATTCAGCCCTGCCATGCAGGAAATGCTGCAAGCCCATCAGCAGGACTTTATGCAGGAGGATGCACAGGCTGGCATGATCTATGCTTTTCTGGAGGACTACACAGGGGAGCGGGTGTGTTCCAAGCAGCTCTATGCGGAGGCGCTGGGCAACACCAACATTCCGGCAGAGTGGGAGACCCGTGCTATCTGCGAGATCATGAACACAGGCATTTCGCGCGGCGATATCCAAGGCTGGCAGACTCACAAGACCGCCAAGCGTTACCCGAAGTACGGCGTCCAGAAAGGCTGGGAGCGCGTAACCAGCCCCGAAACCGGGGCTGAAGATTTCTCCGAAATAACGGATGCGGAAGCCAAGCAGCTGGGCTTTCCCTTCTGATGGACAGCGGTTACACGTCTGGTTACGGAATCGGTTACGTTGCAGTTACAACGTAAAAACCGCATGGCTGCTGCGTTTTCCACTTTCTGTAACCATGTAACCTTAAAAAGATAAGAAAAAGTATAAAGCCCACCGGATGGCCTGCGTGCAGAAAAAGAGAGTTTTCCTGCCCGGTTACAGGCGTTCGGTTACAAGGAATTGGAGGTCTGCCTATGAATATGAATCGGCCTGACATGACCGAAACTGTGAAATCCGAAAATTATACGAATAAGTTCTTGCAAAAGGACACGAATCCCACTACAATGGAGGTGGTCACTCAAACCAATGCCGTCAAGTCTCCGACTGACAGCCCGAAAACCACGAAGCTGGTGTATACGGTGGAAGAGATCGCACGAATGCTGGCCATCAGCCTGCGCTCTGCTTACAACCTGTGCAACAGCACCACCGAATTCCGTGTTCTACGGGTAGGCGGAAGCATCCGTGTCCCGAAAGACAGTTTCGATGCGTGGCTCTACCGGGCAGCTTGATAAGGAGGCAACAGTATGGCATATATCACGAAGCGTGGCAACTCTTACAGCGTCCGCTACACCTATCAGGACGAGCACGGCAAGAGCTACGACAAATGGGAGAGCTTTCCCACCAAAGAGGAGGCAACGAACCGAAAAAAGCAGATCGAGCATGAGCTGGCGGCCGGAACCTTCCTAATCCCGTCCACGGTGACGGTAGGAGAGTTCCTGATGGACTGGCTACCCAAGCAGTGCAGCAAACACAAGTGGGCACCCAAGACCTACGAATCCAACCTTTCCACCATCCAGAACCTTATTATCCCCTATATCGGCAGCATGGAGATGCAGAAGCTCAAGCCCTACCACATGGAAAACCTCTATGCGACCCTGAGCAAAACGCCCTGCGGTTCGTATATCGAGGGAAAGAAGCAGGAACTGACCGAAAAGCAGAAGCAACGGTTCCTTTCCGGCACCACCATCCATGAGGTGCACCGGCTGCTGGGTACAGCCTTCCAGTATGCCGTAGAGTGGGGCATTCTTGTCAAAAGTCCTGTTCCTGTGGACAGCCCCAAGAAGTCCACGCAGGAGCGCACCATTTGGACAGTAGAGGAAATGCGAGCGGCTCTGGACAGCATGGAGGACCCCATCCTGCATCTAGCAGTCCACCTCACATTGGTGGGCGCACTGCGGGAGGGCGAGATCGTAGGTCTGACCCCGGAAGATCTTGATTTTGACGCAGCAGATGGCATCGGAACCTTCCGTATCAACAAGTCCATGCAGCGGGTGCGAAAAGAAGCCCTGAATCAAGTAGACGATGGCTGCATCATCAAGGTATTCCCGGACAAGCTGGAACGCAGCACCACTTCCCTCATTCTGAAAAGTACCAAAACGGCATCCTCCTGCCGAACCATCTTCATGACTTCCGCACTGAAAGAAGAATTGAAGAAGTGGCTGAATCAGCTGGCGACAGATGAGAGAAAAGACCCGACACGCTACCATGACAGTGGAATGCTGTTCCGTCTGCCCAACGGTCTGGCGGTAGAGCCGGTGCTCATCCGTAAGAAGTTCCTCAAATGGCAGGATGCACACCCGGAGTTCCCACGTGTCGTGTTCCATGGTCTGCGCCATTCCAGTGCGACCTATCAGCTGATGATCTCCGGCGGCGATGTGAAGGCCGTTCAGGGCACCACAGGACACGCTACGGCAGATATGCTGGTAAACACCTACGCTCATATCCAGCAGTCCTCTCGTGTGGAGCTGGGCAGGAAGTTTGAAGAAGGGTTCTATGCTGCGAAACAGGAAAACCCCGGCCCGCAGGCTGTACCCGCCGCAGGCGAACCGACCATTTCTATGACTGCTCTGCTGGAACTTCTGAAGAACGCAGACCCCGAAGTAAAGGCGCAGCTCCGTCTGGCTCTTCTGACCTGATGCAAAATTTACCACGCATTTCAAGGCAATTCCAGCCCATGCAGAGGATTCCCACGAAAACGCCGACCGTGCAAAAACCGTGCATTGACCGTGCAAGCCCCGAATTTTCGGGGTTACATAACAAAAAAGAACGCCAAATCTTACGATTTGACGTTCAAAATTTGGTGCACCTCGCGCACACATATCCGAACTTTTCTCCGCTTTCACAGCTTCCCCGAAAGCGACCGTTTCTGTACCTTCCTTATAGTTAAAGGTAATAAGTACCTTATCATCGTAGAGATAGATGGCATTGATGAAGGTATCCACCAGTGCCTGCCGCTGCTCCGGCTGGGTCATATCCAGCTTGCGGAAGCGAAGCAGCCAGAACCGGACGAACTCTTCTTTCATCTTCGGCTTGGCCAGCCGTTCCTCTGCAATGCGGGCTTGCAGCTCCTTCCGCTGTTCTTCCAGAGCTTCCAGCCGTTCCTTGGTGGAACTGGTCAGAATGCCCATCTGAATGGCGTTCAGCATATTGGTGATGCCGACTTCCGTTTCCTTCAACTGCTTTTCGTAGATGGGCAAATCCGTGCTTTCCTGATTTTGCAGCTCCATGACTTTGGCGATGATGGCATTCATGGAAGCGTCATCTTCCACCAGTTTCATGGTCTCGTTGACAACCAGATCTTCCAGCCACTGTTTCCGCACGGCCTTTTTATCGCAGGTCTTTTTCTTCTTGGCAGCAGCACACTTGTAGTAGGTATACATTTTCCCGGTGTGGCTGACACCGCTTTCTCCGAACATCAGTGCACCGCACTTGCCGCAGTACAGCTTGGTGGTGAGCAGATAGCTTTCCTCTGCCTTATGACGGGCAGGGGCCTTTTTGTTTTTCGCCAGCTTTTCCTGCACCTTGTTGAACAGCTCTTCCGATACCAATGCCGGGATCGCATTGGGCTGTACCACATCCCGCAAACGCAATTCGCCGATGTACCGGCGATTACTCAGCATCCGCTGAATCGTATTGTAGGACATCTCCCCGCCCATTGAATTTTTGATGTTGTGTGCCTTTAACCAATCCCGCAGGTCGGTCATGGTCGCACCGTCCGCATACTTCTGGAACGTCTGCTCCACATACGGAGCCAACAACGGGTCGGGCTGGTAATGCCGGGTCTCATCGATCATGTAGCCGAACGGAATCGTGCCACCATTATAAATGCCCTTGAGAGCGTTCTCGGTCATGCCGCGCACGACCTTTTCAGACAAGTCAGCCGAGTAGTATTCGGCGTAGCCTTCCAGCACCGATTCCAGAATAATGCCCTCCGGGCCAGCCGAAACGACTTCCGTTGCCGATACCAGTTTCACACCGTTTCGCTTCAGCTGAGTCTTGTACCGGGCACTGTCGTAGCGGTTTCGGGCAAAGCGGTCGAGCTTCCAGACAATGATGACATCAAAGATGCCACGCTCACTGTCCTTGATCATCTGCTGGAACTGCGGGCGGTTGTCCGTCTTGGCAGAAATCGCGCGGTCGATGTAGTGTTTGACCACCGTGAGGTCATTCTTCTCTGCGTAGGCCGTACATTCACGGATCTGACCTTCGATGGATTCCTCGCGCTGGCTGTCAGTGGAATAACGTGCGTAGATAACGGCAGTCATAGCGGACACCTCTCTTCTTTACATCAATGAACGGTGGATCGTTCATCCAAATCAATGTTTCGTATAATGTATATACCATATTTTGCAACTAATTGCAACAGAAAAATAAAATCAACGAACAGCATTTACTTTTTTGTAAATAAGATACCCACCGACCTATGGTTTTCGCCATAAGCTGGTGAGCATCTGTTCTTCTTGGTCTATAATCACTGATGGCGCAGTAATGGACATCCCGTCCTTGTTGTATCTGGTTAATTGCAGTTTCGGAGTACAACAAAAAAATGAGACAGGCAACCTTTTTCGGGGAAGTCCATCTCATTTTTTTGTTTTGGCTGTTTTGCAACAGCCCTGTTTAAATCGCTCAAGCTAACCAAAAACAACGGCTGCTTTTCGGAGCAGAGAATTGATTCTGTTAATAGATGCTGTCTTCTGAAATTTCAATTCCAAGTACTCCGAGGATGTCTGCGTTTTTCTGCTGCAAACAGCTCCTGATGGCCTCCTTCAGTTTCTCATCCGTTACCCACAAAGGCATCATTTCACGTGGGATGCAACGATGAAATACATTTTCAAATTCGGTACACAGCTCAAACAATTCCTCATCCACAGCAGTTTGGGGCATAGAATCGTCCGAAAAAAGATCATCTAAAGTTTCAGCAACCACTCTGTCAGGCCTCCTTTCTGCCTTTTGTCAACGCTCTTCCCAGATGGCACGTTCACGTTGCTCACGGTCATAGGGTTCTGCATTCTTGATGATTGCGCTGAGCATCTGGTTAAATACCCTTACCGCATTGGGAAAAAGTTTGGTCAACCGTTGCAGCTTGATGCTATCACCCATACTCGCTTCAAAAAAGTGTGCAAACGCCTCATGCTCCATGGCCCATACTCTTGCGCAGTATTCTTCGCTATGACCCCATCCACCACGAACATGGCCATTGGTAGCAAAATTTGCGAGATCCGAACAGCTGTGCCACGCTCCCTCGCAAAGATTGCGCACAGCTCTTTCCCTCTGTTCCGGGGTAGAGTTATTATAGCATTGAATTAACCTTTGTCCATCACTGACCAGCGCATGGTGAAACGCAGCATTTTCCGACATCAAATTTTGATACCTCATGCATGCATGATCAATCATGTGCCCCAGTTCGTGGTAGTATGTAGCACCCGCCCCTCGCACATTCTTCTCATCCTCTGCTGCATTGTAATAAACGCCGTGCTCGGCAGGCGAGTAATGGCTTGGCTCCGGTCCGCTATAATCGCCGTTGAGGATACATAGCTTTTCTGCAAACAAATCAAAGACCTTCCTTGCAGCCGGAACAGCATTCCCATAGCGCTGATCAAGGATCGCATTATATTTGGGGGAGGAGAAAGGCTTGTCCTGTTTGATGCTCGGTCGTATGCTGACAGCTGTTTTTGTTCCTGCAGATGCTACTGAAGCAGCCGCTGCTACGCCCGCTGCTGCCGTTGTTCGTGTAGCACGTCCGATTTGCTCATACTTCTCGACTGTGTCAAGTGTTTTCTTGAGGGATTCTTCCAGTGAACGCAGCTCACCATAGCTGGTTCGGAGACTTGTGACGCTGTCGAGTACGATTGCATAAAGTCTTCTGGACTGCTGGTCATTCCAGCTATGATTGACGTTATTAAACTGCTGCAGGATTCTTTGAATAAAATACCCGATTGCTTCCCGCGCAGCAGTTGTCTGATTCAACGCATGACGAACCGCAGATGAGTTTACATTTGTCATCGCGAATCACCCTTTACATTGGCAACAACTCACTGCAGAAAGTTTCGACCTGCTCTGGTGCAGGGCTGACATACGGTTTGAACTGGAACGTATCAGTAGTACCATTTGTATAGTAAACCGTATTGTCATGCAGCGTGGAGACGTTCACGTTATCGATCAGATTGAATGCATCCGAATCACTCAGTGCAAACACGATTCTCTCCCGGAACTTGTTCAAAATGTTCATACCAAAGTGCATGGACTCCTTTACCGTCTGATAATCGCTGGAGCAGATGATAAAGTGGATGCCATAGGCTGCACCGTCTGCAATCAGTTTCTGCAATTTTTCGCTAGCATTTCCCATTGCTCCGGAGACAGGCTGTGCAGAAACATGGGAAGAGTCTGCGCCAATGCTGGAGAACGATGCCATCAGATCCGCAAACGGATCTCTTTCCTCTACATTTTGCGATTCTGCCGGAGCCACATCCGCAGTAAGAGACGGCACTTGAGCCAGCAGTGCGGCAAAGGGATCGTCATCCGCAGGCTTCGTGGAGAATCCCGTCGGCTCGACAGTGGAATCCGTCGGTTCTGCAGAGAATCCCGCCAGAAGATCAAGTGTCGGATCTTCCACCACAGCCGACAGGACATCCGCTGCTTTGGGTTCTGTCGGAAGCTCTATATACTCCGCCTCATCGACTCGGTCGCCCAGCAGCATCGTCTGCATCAGATCCAGGAACTGCAGATTTTTGATGACAAACAGCACCGTATCTCCACCTGTTTTCTTTTTGCGCTGCTGATACTTTTCGTAAAGATCATGGACAAACTGTACGATATCCGAACGGGTATGCGCAGTGTGCAGTTCTGCTGCACCATGCTCGAGGCTTTGATAAAAACTTCCGCAGCGGTCATCTCCCACGATGCTGTCGCCATCCACACAGTACACACACGCCCTGCGGTTCAGCGCAGCCGAGAGCAGGAACAGATTGACCGTCCGATCCATCAGTTCATCATTGGAACCACAGATCAGGACATTATGCTGTTTTTTGCGGTCAAACGTCAGTTCAAACGGGTCATCCACCTTAATTTTTTCGCCCATATGCACAGTGACCGTGCTGGTATCGGCAATACCGATCGACCGTGCAGCAAGATAGTCCAGCATCGGCACAGTGCGGGAGCCCTCGAACACCTGCATCGTGCAGGGAGAATCCGCAAACTTCTCACTGATCTGTTTCAGGTAATGCTTTTTGGTTTCATCATTGCAGAAAGCGACCCGCAGGCCAACGTTCGGATTGTTCTCTGTGTAGTCTTCGTTCAGCACAGCGGTTCCGCGGGGTCCTTCCATTTTTTTCATTGCATCCGAACAATGGGTATCGCCAAACAGATAACGAGTATCATCTTCGCCACATTTAAGGCCAACACGGATACGCATTTGCTCGATTGTACCACGATCCAGCGTCAGGGTCGAAATGATTTTGGTGGACTGAGTCGCCATCAGAAGATGCACGCCGTAGGAACGTCCTTCCGTAACGATCTTCTTCGCCAGATTTGCGCACCGCTCTGCCACCTTGCGGTTTGTTCCGCTGTCAAACAAGATCTGGAACTCATCCATGATGACCAGGATACGGGGCATGCTGTTTCCGGTATTGGTAACATAGTCTTCCAGCTTTGTATATCCACCGGATCTCTTGAATATATCCGAGCGATTCGCCATCTCCTGGACCAGATTTTCCAGGATGCTCTCGCCGAACTCCTGCAGTGCATCCAGCGCCAGCAGCTTGATGTGCGGCAACCGCTCCGATTCATAGATTTTGAACTCGGTACCGCCCTTGAAATCCATCAGATACAAATTGAGCTGTTCCGGCGAATAGTTCATCATACTGCTCATAATCAGCGTATGCAGCAGGGTCGATTTGCCGCCACCCGTACCACCGCCGATCAGGCCATGATGCGAAGTGCCCTCGCCAAACACCATGCTCACGACCGAATCGCCATCGCCGATGCCCATCGGCAGCTTCAGTACCTTGGCTGTGCTGCCCTGGAACGGTTCCGGCGGAAGGATTTCTTCAAAATGGATGCTCTGAACGCTCAGTTTTTCGACTGCCTTGTGATATTCTACCGCAAATTTTTCCAACTGTCCGGCATCGGGTTTTTCGATCAAACGGACCGAGAGATGATACGGCAGCAGAGCAAAGCCGTTTTCTTTACATTCGATCTGGACACAATTCTTTTCCAGTTCGGCCAGTTTTTCGTCTATGTGATCATAGCTGCTTGCCACCTCGACCGCAGTATTCCGACACAGAACGACATAGATGCCGCACCTGTTTCCTTTCTGCATAACAGAGGACAGCAGTTCCAGACAGCGAGCGTCCGCATTCAACGGGAAATCATACAGCATGAGCAATGTAATCGCTTCTGTACGTCTTGGATTGTGCGCATTATAATCCAGCAAATCATCATAATCAGGGCGGTCACGGATAAAATCAAGCGTCTGTCCTTCCAGCTCTTTCAGACAGCTCAGCAATTCTTCTGTCCGGGACATCTGCGTGACAGCCCTTTTGTAGGAATCCGGCATTTTATTGACGAAGTTGGACAACATACGGACACTTCCGCCGCCCTCTTTCGGATCAAAGATACAGAAGCGCACTTTGGATGCCGGGCACTTCCGAAGGAAGCCCCAGATTACGCGATATGCTGCACTCTGCATATTATCGTGCTGCGCCTCAGCTCCGATTACCTCCAGATTGAGTGGATGATGGAGATTAAACATCATCGGCAATTCCACACGGCTCATATCAATAGAGTGACCCGGTGTTTCCGCGCGGAAAGCACGCACGATTTTTTTATAGCCGATGCTTTCATCAAAGATCTCGGCCGGATAAGCGATCTGGCCCATGCAGAACAACTCCGGGAAAGTTGTACTTTCCGACTGTTGATCAAATGGCTCCTGAGATATCTGTTTCCATTCAGTAAGGTTCTGAATGGAAACATCCAGCTCTGCATCATCTTTCGCTTCGACCAGCTTGCGGATAAACGGCGAGAACGCAATGCCCCGGTTCTGCATTCCCTCAAAGATAAGCATATACTTACTGAAGAAGCGGTCGAAACCGGCTTTATCCGGCATCGGATGATAAAGCAACGGCAAGCCGCGCTCCGAAAAGCTCTGCTGATCCTGCTTGATGACCGCTGTTAGGGGCTGTATCGTCTGCAGCATCTGCCGGTAGCTTTCCTGACGTGTGCCTGGCTGCGGCGGCGGGCAAATGATCATTGTATAAATGCCGCACCGGCTGCCATTGCGTAGAATATTGCGCACATCCGCAAGGACCGAATCGCTGATATTGCGAGGGAAATCATACATCACGAGGCAGCGGACTCGCAGGGCCTCTTCCGGGTGTTCCCTTGAATAGTCAAAAATGCTGTCGTACTCAGTTCCGAGTTTGTCCATCAGGGTCGTCTCGATTTCTTCGTTCAACAGAGCCAGTTGTGCAGCGATATCCTCTGCCGTAAAGCAGATCTTTTCACCGAACAGTTCTGGCAGACGCTTGCGAGCATCAAAGAAAGGCCCAACACTGGTTCCACGGTTTTCAGGATCGATCACCGTGATTTCCAACTTTGCTACAGGGCTGCTGGCCAGAACACCAAACATCCATGCATGCGACAGTTGCTTTGCCTTTTCCGGGAAACGAGTGTCCGACATCACAAGGAGTGGTTCAGCCCCTTTGCATGCCATTGGAAGCGGAAAGCGGATCAAATCGTTAACCATCATATGGGCACAGCGCTTTTTCAGAAGGGACAAAAGTTTTTTATTCTCGACCAGAAGCAAAAGGGGATAATCTGTAAAGCTCATCCAGAGGATTCCATCTGCAAAGTTTTTCCCGCTGTTCACTTTTCCTCTGCGCGATTCATAATCCATTCCCGTCCGCGCCAGAAAATCAACAAATTCCTGTGGAAATAGTTCATCCAGCTCTCTCTGCAGCTGTTTTTCATCGCTCTTGTTTTTGATGCTCTCCTGATTATCAAACTCCTGAATCGTAGACAGGAAATTGAGCGCCAGAGTCTTTTGGTCCTGCTCGAACGCTTCCTTTTTCATTGTCAGCTCATCCTGCGTAATTTCCGGCAGCAGTTCACTGACCTCATTCACAAATTTATGCACCGTATTTCTCAGCACAATAAGGCTTTCGTAGTCTTTCTTGCGTTGTGCCGAAAACAAAAAGTGCAGATCGTTGATCAGAAAAGGAAGCATGGACTCACGATATTTTTTTGAAATCTGGCCATAGTCTCTGCGGATTGCCTCGATGCCTTCCATCAATGCAGTATAGTTTCTGTATGCCTGGCTTTCCACACCCGCCAGTTCGGCTTCCTTACGTGTTTTGGTCTTGCTGTAGTACTTGTCAGAACTCATCAGCTGTTGATCCATCTGATCCACATCTTCAAGGATCTTCTGGGCATCCTCAATCATTTTGGCCGACTGACGTGACAGTGTCTCACATTCCTGTTTGTAAGCCTTTTCCCGGTGCGTCTTTTCCGCATTGTTTTCTGCGATGATTCTCGTTCTTTTTGCCTGATATTCTCTTTCCTGCGTGACGAGCCGGGGGTCCCATTTTTCAATGAAACCATTCAGTTCCCCGATCAGAGCAAATACTTCTGCCTGCGTCAAAGCATCCATCGTGTTCTCCTCTCTCTCAAGACATCTTAATGATCTTTGATTTCATATCGACACTGTCCTGTGCACTTTTCTGAATGGAAACCCACCTTGAGCGAGGTGGTGACCTGCAAAGGATAGCTGAATATCTCTACCATTTCCCCGCCGATCTCTGGGTCGCTTGTGTTGCACACCAGTGTGTACTGCTTCAGATCGTTCAGCAAACGAGGCCGGTAGCCCGGCTCCGTCATGTTCAGGATATCAAGGCACAATTTCACTCCGATGCAGGTGATAAAATTGATATCCACTGAGATGCCCGGCTCAAAGCGGACTCCCTCAATATTCTCCTGATTGGAATAAACATGATGGTTTGCCTGCACCCGTGCCGAAAGTTCCGTGCCCTCGCCCAAAGCACATGCGTAGCAGGGCATTCCCCTGTCCGGGATATGATAGAAAATTTCTCCGGCATAGGCACGCTCCCAGAATCCGACCGAGAGAAATGCCGCTCCGTAATAAATGCTTATGCGGTTTGCGTAGACATCTGCTCCACGGTTATCTGCACAGCCCACAAAAACGGTTTCCCCTTTTACACAAAAATCATCCAGCATGGCCTTTGGAATGTTCTGAACGATTCCCTCAAATATCTGCACATCAATTTGAGGATTGATATTCAGCAACTTACGCTTCAGTGCATTTATCTTAAGGTCTCCGACATCCTCAATACCACACTGGTGCCGACAGATATTGTGGTATTCCATTACATCCGGGTCAGCAAGCAGAAAATGGCCCACACCGGACCGGGCAAGTTCCATTGCTACGAGGCTTCCAACTGATCCACACCCCAGAATCACTGCCCGTTTGTGATCCATTTTATCCGTTTCTAAAATACCTTTGTTGCGGGAAAATATATTTTGGTGCAATTCATAGGGTTCCGCATTGATTGGTTTTCCGTCAAAATAGAACTGAATTTTTTCCTGTCTTGCGACCCCGCAAAAACCTTTGGCGTTCGGCTCAAAGCCTTCCGGAAGGATCTGCCCCAAAAACTCCCCACGCTCTGAGAGCTCCGGCGGAAAAATATTGAAGATAGCAGTGTCCTTGAAATATTTTCCTCTCACTGGCCCCGGGTGTGCTTCCCTCATCTGCGCCGCCGAAAGGAATACCGTCTTTTCTATTTCTTCCCCAAAAAAATTCTCTAGCATATCAATTACCCTTTCTCACGCCAAACATAACAATACGTCTGGCAATTTCCTCCATTCGCCCATTTTCTTTCGGTGACTTGCCATCTGATGTGTCATGTGCATCATTCCATGCTTTCTCCAAATCTCCGGAATGATAATAAAACACCTTTTCACGCCATGCTCCCAGCATTTTATTTTCCGTCAGGTCTGTAAAACGCACAGCTTCGTTCTCGTTATTGCTTTTCGGCAAAAGCCATAATGTATTCTCATTCCATCTGACCCGAACAGAGATATTTTTCTCCTGCAAAAATTCCAAATCAGCATACAAGAGATCAAGCATCCGAGTCATCTGTTCCTCCGAGACCACTTGCTTCATGCCCATAGCCGGTGCGGTAATCTGCATATCAAGGTAAGACGATACTTCTTCCATGAAATTCTCGATGGATTTTTTGTTGGATGTTCCTCCTGCTTCAGAACGACCACATTTCCGCCGCATAAGAGCAAGTGAATCTTCTACCGAACGATACTTTAGAAGCTCTTGCGGAAACCGTTCATTTCCTATCTCATAGGAAATGCGCTGATAGTTCCGATATGTCTGTCCCACATGATAGACCGTCATACGGAAATCCGGATCAAGATTGACCAGAACCGAGATTGCTCCCTGCGGCCGCATGGACGCATAGACGTGATTAGTTTGATCGTCCGTCCCCGAGAACTGGTCAAAAGACCCCGGATGACGATGCCACAGCCCAATCAGTTCCAACCGTTCCTGATAAATTGCAGCGACCTTGTTAATCAGGTGCTGGACATACGGCTGATCGTATTCAAAATATGCGACTTCAAAAATCGAATTCGGACCGGGGTCGATGGACTCCACAACATACCATGTATCCCCGATCACTTTGCCAAGGAATAGACCGCCCGTTTCTGTCTGTATCTTTTCTGCCGTCTCTGCCATGACTGCCGCTATCGCCCGCTGCGAAAAGACCACTTCCATCTGTTCACACCTCATTCTAAACAAAAACACTCATCACCCACCGACGTGAGTGATGAGTGTTTTTCAATACTCAATAATTGCCTTCAAGCGCAACATCATCGCTGATTTCGCCATTCATCCACATTTCGCACAGAAGGATCCATTTACAGGCCCAGCTGAGAGAGGATGCAGCTGAAGTCGAACGTGTCATACCCGTCTTGAAGTATTTCGGATCTGCAGTACAAATAAAATATTCTTCATTACGTCCGAAATTATCCCGATAGATATGCGGCAGACCAAGACCGAAGCCATGTCTTACACAATTTTCGTAGCTGCCATATGTTTCCTCAAGGATCGGCATCATGCGGGTCGCTATATCCTTCAGCCGCGGCTGTACCGGAAGAATCTGGATCGAACCGCCATATTCCGATGCGCCTGCATGAGGATGATCGTTTTTATAAATCAGCATCAAATCCCAGACCATACCGTCCGGACCAGCGGGCTGCACTTTGCCACGCCAGTACAGTCTGCCGGAACCATCAGGAAGCTGATGAATCGTAAACGACGGAAAGAACTTGTTCATGGCCTGGACTTCTGCCCGATAGAGGTCGGGATCACTCTGATACCAGTAAAATGCCATTGTTACTCCCTCCTGCCTTAAGCAAGCTTACCCTGCGGGACCGAAATTCCCGGACGGGTAGGATCATCCGATTCGCCCGGCAACTGAACCTGACCCGTGGGCGAGACCATAACGGTTTCACCGCTATGAATTGCTTCCTGCAATGCACGACGACGTGCAGCGACCACATCATTGTTATCCATACTGTATTAACCTCCTGCTGAAACAAGTCGTTTGGCGCGACAGTATTTTTTGTCCTTGCCAGGCGATCAGGCTGCAAAGCTGCGGATGATCTCGCCGTTCTCGGCGATCTGAGTAGTGCATCTGCTGACAAATGCCTCTGCTTTTTCCTCGCCCTGTTCCTGAACCATGCGAGCATAAGAGTTGTTGTACAGCTCGCTGCCTTCATTCATCAGATCTGCCAGACTCATACCGCGATTTTCATTCATCACACGGCTATATTCCATACGATCCCGGATGCACTGCAGGGCAGAACTGTCCTTTTCCAGACAATCTGCCGTCTGAGCCATATAATTGCGGTAGTAAAGAATCTTTTTGACCGTTTCAAACAATGCCATAATCGCATAGAGGAAGAAACAGAAGATAAATTTAAACAGACCGACGCAAATCGAAATCACCATGTTTCCCGTGGAAACAAAGAACCCCGGAATTGCTGCAATGAAGCGGTGGAAAAAGTTACTCGCGCTGCCGCCGATCGCTGCACACAGTACCATATAAAGAAGTGCACCCATGATGCCACCGCTCAGCCCCCAGATGAATCCAATCACACCACCGATTGCACATCCAACCAGACACTGCGTATACTGTCCATGGATATAATTATGGTTTTTCTGCAGTTCTTCCACATTATCCTTCACGAGCTTTGTAGTGCAGTCATAGCACAACATCTTTCCTGCATATTCACCACCAGTCACACCAAAGGAATCGCAACAATAGCGGCACAAATTCTTGCCGCACCGTGCGCAGTGGCCTACCACCCTCTCTTCCGGGTGGTAGTAGCATCCCGGATCCATGTTGGATGTCGTAGGGGGTGTAAAAGTCTGCGCCTTCTTGCTCTTACCGTCAACTCCCACCTTTGGTGCATCACCTATAGGAGGGTTGAACGTCGGAATATCATTTTCCGTCGTCATTTTCTTGTTTTCCGCACTTGTGAAATCGCTCATATCCATTTTTGATTCCTCCATAATGATTTTGTTTTATCCATTAAACTGGTGGCTCTGATAACTCCGTACCAGTTCCTCCAGTTGTTTCAGCTTTTCCTGCTGCTTTTTCAGATCCTCCGTCGGCGATTTGACCAACCGGGCAATCTTTTGCATCACCTGATTGTAAGCCACCGCCTGGTTATCGTTCCAATCTGCCGAAGGACGGAAATTCGTGCTAATCTTTTCACTGAGCGTATCCAGATTACGCACTGTATCCGCAAGCGTCTTTTCCATGTCCTGAATAGCAGAAACGGATGCGTTCATTGCCATTATATCCAGCCTCCTTTTTATAAACCGACATCAGGTTTCATATTTTTCAACCAACGCCGCAAGCTCCTGCAGCCACTTTTGACAGCTTTCAAGTTGGGGGATTGGCTGCAGAATTGCAGCGCAGCTATCCTCGACGATTTGTCCAAGATTTTTGTACTGCTCATCCTTCCAGCCGGAACCGGCACTCATATAATCACGCTGGAGCTGCTGAGCTGTAAGCTGCAATTCATGTGTACATACGCCGCAGGCATTGATCCCGTTTTTCAAATCCTGAATCTTAACTTGTGCGCTTGCCAAAAGAAACACTTCCTTTCATTTATCTATCGAATTTACTTAGCGATACTGCATATAAAGTTCCACGCATTGGATGCAACTGTCTACAGACTGCATCGTGACCTGCCCCTGCTGTGCTGCCTGCGCCTGAAATACTTGCATCGACTGCTGATACTCTCCCAGTGCACTGGACAAAATGCTCATCTGCTGTTGCAGACGTTCCAGTTTACCCTGATACTGCTGTAGCCGTCTCTTCTGGGATGCAAGTTCTTGCTCTGCACGCGCTTTCTGGCTACACTGCCACTCCTCTTGCTGCTGGAGCCGAGCTTTCTCCTGTTCCATTTCTCTTACAGCATTTTGAAGCTGTGAAATTTGTTCACGGCATCGCTGTAATTCCTCTTTCAGTTGCCGAATACGCTGTGCAATCTGGCTCTGTCCATTTTCATCACTTGTTGAGACGTTTCCAATCTTCCGCAGTTCCTCTTGAATTTTGGCTGCACGCTGTTCCAGCGTTCCAATCGTCTCATGCGCTTCCTGCCCTTGTAGCTCCAGTTCCTGAATCATCCTCTCGCTCTGCTGAATCGACTGTTCCAGTTCCCGAATCTTATTTTCCAGAGCTTTAACCCTCTGCGTCAGTTCTTCGACTGTCTGCCTGGTCTTATCCACAGCCTTCGATGCATCGCTTTGACAGGACTGATTATGATTCATAACAGTATAGGACATCGGCGCAGCTTGATTTTTGAAATCCTGTAGTGCCTGCTTTACTTTTTTGAGACCTTCTACTGAAACTTGTGTCATACAGTTTCCTCTGAACTATTTCTCAGTATTGTTCTTGGGATATTTCAAAGAACTGTTCCGCCGCCTGTGCTGCACGGTTGCCACTATCCAGCACACGTTTTGACTTTGTGGAAAGTCCCTGAATCGACCGAAACAACATCTGATAGTTCTGATCTCCCCATGAAATAGATGCCGCTCTGACCCCCTGCACCATATTCTGCACTGCGTCGGAAAAGTTTCTCAGATCCTGACGGATCACTTGTACCTGATTTGATTCCATCGGTGCTTCCCCTCTTTATAATTGCCTTCAGCAGTTTCCATTAGAATTTCTGTCTGGAATTTTCCTATGCCATTGACAGAATGGTTCTGTACAATTCGACCTTTTATTTTATTCTGCCACATTGGTTCTGTACTGTCAAGCAATTTTTAACCAAAACGAGGCTTTCTATCTGGAACATTTAAATTCAATTCCCTGTATGCTTTCTGATGAGGTGAAAAAATGTGGACTACGCAAGCTTCCTTCGGCAACGAATCACAGAACTTCGCATGAAACGCAATGTTTCAGAGTATCAGATGAGCCTAGAGCTAGGACAAAACAAAAATTATATTCAAGGAATAAGCTCCGGAAAAGCACTTCCATCCATGACGCAATTCTTTAATATATGTGATTACTTTTGCATCACTCCAGAGCAATTCTTTAGCGACCACGATCGACCAGAGCTAATCGATGCCATCTCAGAGGGAATACAAGAGCTTTCCGACGCAGATTTAGAGCTTCTCCTTCTCTTCATCCGTAGATTGCAAAGAAACATATAGTTACAATATGGCTTTTGGGGCACTCAGGCTTTCCATACTACACAAATAAGTCCTACTACCACCGCTTTACCACAATAAATTTTGCAAAACTATCTTGACGCACCCATGCTTCCATGGTACCCTTTATTCCAAATCCTGCTGACAAAAGTGGTAGTTCTCACCGTAATAACCACCACTTTCAGTGGATGATTGCCCAGAAAGAGCATACCGCCCCGCAACACACCCGATCTATTTTGCCGCCGTTTCACCCGACAAAATCATCGCTGCGCTGCGTGGGCGGTATTTTTCTTTTCCACAAAAAAAATCTTATGTAGTTGTTCAATCTTTCAAAATTTGTTTTTGGTTGTTGACTTCACAACTACAAAGTGTTATTCTTGTGCTTGAAAGAAGCAGGTTGTAGTGTCCGCACTGCGCCCGGCTTTCTTCATACTGTACCTTGAATCTTACATAAGCCGTCCGAACGTGATACCGTGCCATGACCTCACACTTTGTGTGGGCGAGCCGGACAACGCCGCTGCAAAACAGGGGCAGGAACTGCGTTCGGAGCAAACGGTGATCAACATACACGAGCAGCACCACCTCTACTTATTTTTGCGTCTTAACAATTCGGAAACATTTGTTGAAAATGCGTTTTGAGCGCAGCGGTAGAGGGCAAGAACCGTCCCGTGGCCACAAATTTTCAATTCTTGAAAATTTCCTGTCCATCCGGGACTTCACTTCTCAAACTCTTGCGAGTTTTCCAAGTGATCTTGTTGGGGCGTGCCTGCCCCAAACCCTGCTCATGGTTCGCACCTGACGGTGCGAACAGCAACGGCGTG
>ENA-UERU01000166-UERU01000166.1-human-gut-metagenome-genome-assembly--contig:-NODE-166-length-61776-cov-39.990324_pt1 | contig 61776 bp, 52 predicted proteins | sample MGYA00242988_ERZ507989 | MGnify/ENA primary metagenome ERZ507989 (study PRJEB26167, sample SAMN06115519) | human gut metagenome | host: Homo sapiens | place: China:Hunan | collected 2015-08-21...
CCAACAGTCGGCGTTTGTCATGGTGTCACAGATGCGCAGCCAGTTGCCTGATTATGTGGGTGGCGTATTGTGGTTCGGCTGCGACGATGCGAACATGATGGCTTTCACGCCGGTGTATTGCTGTACGGACTTGGTGCCGGAGTGTTATAGCGACAAGGTGGCGGACGATTTGCACTTTTCTTTTAAAAGTGCTTTCTGGGTATGTAATTGGGTAAGCAGCATCGTGTATCCTCGTTACAGCCAGTTGTTCGGTGAACTCAAAACTGTGCGCGACCGGTTGGAAACCGATTACAATACGTTACAGGAGAAAACGGAAAAAGAAGCCATGGCATTGGCCGGGACGGAGGGCGAAGGGATGTCGGCAGCCCGTAAATACCTGACGGCTTATACGAACCGGACGGCTGCCGGAATGCTCTATGAATGGATGGAGCTGGGCAAGCGTCTGATGGTGAAATATATTGACGGGACCGTACGTCCTGAAAGAGACGGGCAGTATGTGCGTACGCCCGGAGGGTTGGGCGTTCCGGTAGAACGTCCGGGATATCCGGAACGTTATCGCCGTGAAATCGTGAAAGCTACGGGAGATCGCTTTGAGGTGAAATAAATCGTGCAATTAGGGTATTTTCAGATTTCATCGTAGGCGATATGCTGTGAATTGAGTATATTTGCCTGTAATTTGGAACAAAGGATAAAAAATAACTCATAATAATAAGATACGAAATGGATAATGAACTGATTAAATCATGTGAGGCCAAAGCTGAAGCCTGGCTTTCTTCTTCAGTATATGATGCGGCTACGCAGACGGAAGTACGCAAGATGCTCGACAATCCCGACAAGACGGATTTGGTGGAATCTTTTTATCAGAATCTGGAATTCGGAACGGGCGGTCTGCGCGGCATCATGGGAGTGGGCACGAACCGTATGAACATTTACACGGTGGGGGCAGCTACGCAAGGCTTGTCCAATTATCTGAATAAGAACTTCAAGGATCTGAAGCAGATTGCCGTAGTGGTAGGTCACGACTGTCGTAACAACAGCCGTTTGTTTGCCGAGGTTTCGGCCAATATTTTTGCGGCAAACGGCATAAAGGTATATTTGTTCGACGACATGCGTCCTACTCCGGAAATGTCGTTTGCTATTCGTCAGTTGGGTTGCCAAAGTGGAATCATCCTTACGGCTTCCCACAATCCGAAAGAATACAACGGTTACAAGGCTTACTGGGACGATGGTGCCCAGGTATTGGCTCCCCACGACAAGGGCATCATCGACGAGGTGAACAAAGTCGGTGCCGAGGATATTAAAGGTTTGCATACGGTATTGGACACGGTTAATCCTTTGATTGAGATTATCGGTGAAGAGATAGACAAACTTTATTTGGATAAAATAAAAACCATTTCCATCGACCCGGAGGCGATACGCCGTCAGAAGGACATGAAGATTGTCTATACTCCCATTCACGGTACAGGCATGATGCTGATTCCCCGGTCGTTGCAGTTGTGGGGATTTGAGAACGTCAATACCGTACCCGAACAAATGGTGAAAGACGGTAACTTCCCCACGGTAGTGTCACCGAATCCCGAGAATGCCGAAGCACTTTCCATGGCCATTGCTTTGGCCAAGAAGATAGACGCAGACATCGTGATGGCTTCCGATCCGGATGCCGACCGTGTCGGTATGGCCTGCAAGGACAGCAACGGGGAATGGGTGTTGGTGAATGGTAACCAGACTTGTATGATTTTCCTCTATTACATCATCAAGAACCGTATCGCAATGGGAAAGATGAAGGGGAACGAGTTCGTAGTAAAGACCATTGTGACCACGGAATTGATTAAGGCTATTGCTGACAAGAACAACGTAGAGATGTACGATTGTTACACCGGTTTCAAGTGGATTGCCAGTGTTATTCGCGAAAACGAAGGCAAGAAGCAGTATATCGGCGGAGGAGAGGAGTCATACGGATTCTTGGCCGAAGACTTCGTGCGCGACAAGGATGCTGTGTCCGCTTGTTCGCTCTTGGCAGAAATCTGCGCTTGGGCCAAAGACCAGGGGAAGACGCTGTTCGATGTCTTGATGGATATTTACGTGGAGTACGGTTTCTCTCTCAACCATACGGTTAATGTCGTGAAGCCTGGCAAGACGGGAGCTGACGAAATCAAACAAATGATGGTGAACTTCCGTACGAATCCGCCGAAGGAACTGGCCGGTTCGGAAGTCGTACTGACGAAGGATTATCAGAGCCTGAAGGCTACGGATAATAAGGGTAACGTGACGGACATTGCGCAACCCGCTACCTCCAATGTGCTGCAATGGTATACCGCAGATGGAACAAAGGTGAGTGTCCGTCCATCCGGAACAGAACCTAAAATCAAGTTCTACATTGAAGTGACAGGTGAGATGAAATGTCCGAAATGCTACGCAGAAGCAGAAAAGAAGGCTATGCAAACCGTCGAAGCCGTGAAGGTTTCTTTGGGATTGTAATAGGACTTCTGATGAAATAACTGTTCGGGAAGCCTCGCCTTTAAGGTTGGGGCTTCCGTTTTGTATGATAAGACTTATGGTACAGGTTGTATATGACAAGCCGGCGTATTGGTTTGTTTTTTGTAAGGACGAATTGTTGTTGCAGCGAGAGACGGAAGGCCGTTGTACGGTGCCTTACGGGGCGGAACCTCCGGTGAAGTTGGCAGAATGGAATATCGTGCATCGGCTGACCCCGTTGGAAGGGCGGGAATGCCGGGCGGTAAGCATTGATATGCCGGTGGTGGGAGACGAACGCTATGTCATGACTGGACTTCGGGCCTCATACGACGTTCTGCCCCGCGAACTTTATTTGAAGGCCGGAAAGGGAGCCGAGATTCTTTATTGGGATAAGAATACGAAGTTTTGCGGAGTATGCGGGGCACCGATGAAGTTGCATACGGATATCAGCAAACGTTGCACGAACTGCGGGAAAGAAGTCTGGCCCCAGTTGGCCACGGCCATCATCGTATTGGTACGCCGGGGAGATAGCATTCTATTGGTGCATGCCCATAATCTTCGTGGGAAGTATTACGGACTGGTGGCCGGTTTTGTGGAGACCGGAGAGACGCTCGAAGAATGTGTGCGCCGCGAATTGATGGAAGAAACTGGCGTACGTGTGGAGAATATCCGATATTTCGGCAGCCAACCGTGGCCTTATCCTTGCGGATTGATGATTGGTTTTTATGCCGACTATGTGGAGGGAGACTTACATTTGCAACGTAGCGAAATCGCATACGGCGGTTGGTTTAATCGTGACAAATTGCCGGACATACCCGGAAAGGTCTCCATGGCACGCATGTTGATTGATGCGTGGTTGGAAGGGAGGCTTGCGGAAGGGTGTGGCAGGTGAAAAACAAAAAGCGGGAAGTGCTTTTCATTGCATTCCCGCTTTTCTGATTTCTTTGCTAAGTGCCGGCTTTCTTTTATTCTGTGGCAAGGAGTTCTTCGGCCAATTCTTCCATTTGCAAGAGGTCGGCTTTCTTCATGCTGCTTTTAATCGTGACCATGTGTTCCATGATTTCCATGTTTTTCATTTCCGACAACATGCACGACATCATGCGTCCGGCGGTAGGTGCCCAAGAGCCGTTTTCGATGATGCCCACCCGGCGTTTCTGGAAATTCTTGATTTGCAGATGGTGCAGGAAGTCGAACATCGGGGGGAATACCCCTGCATCGTATGAGGATGCGGCCACAATCATCTTGCTGTAACGGAATGCACTTTCCACGGCCAGAGCCATGTCGTCCCTGCAGAGGTCGATAAGCATGACTTCGGCGGCTCCTTTTTCGCTTAGGATTTCAGCCATCCGGCGTGCGGCGGCAGCCGTATTTCCATGTATGGAGGCATAAGCCACGACAACTCCTTCCGTTTCCGGTTCGTATTTGCTCCAAGTATCGTAAAGCCCGATGTAATACCCTAAGTTTTCTTTCAAGACAGGCCCGTGGAGCGGACAAATCATGGCGATGTCCAGACCGGCGGTTTTCTTCAGCAAAGCCTGTACTTGCGCCCCGTATTTTCCGACGATGTTGAAGTAGTAACGGCGGGCTTCGTCTATCCATTCCCCCTCATGGCAGAGTGCGCCGAACTTGCCAAAAGCATCGGCGGAGAACAGGATTTTCTCACTTTCTTCATATGTCAGCATCACTTCCGGCCAGTGTACCATCGGCGCCATGATAAATTTCAGGGTATGTTGTCCCAGACAGAGCGTGTCGCCCTCCTTGACGGTTTGCGTACGTCCTGCGAAGTTGACTTTTTCAAAAAACTGAGGCATCATTTGGATGGCCTTGGCACTGGCTACGATTGTGGCCTCGGGATATTTTTCGGCAAACCATCCGATGTTGGCCGCATGGTCAGGTTCCATATGCTGCACGATGAGATAATCCGGTGTCCTTCCCTCCAAGGCTTCTTCCAGACGAACTGTCCATTCCTCCGTTTTACGCTGGTCTATCGTGTCCATCACGGCTATCTTTTCGTCCGTGATAACGTATGAGTTGTACGAAATGCCTTGTGGTACGACGTATTGGCTCTCGAATAAGTCCAAATCCTTGTCGTCGGCGCCAATGTATCTGACGTAGGGTGTGATATTGTCGTTCATATTGCTTGATATTGAAGTTTAAAATCCGGTGCAAATATCGCACTTTTCTCCGGATTTTACAACATATTTCCTTATCTTCATCCCATTCTCATTTGTTGCAACAGCTCTTTTTGCCTTTCGCTCAGGCTGGCAGGGAGTTGCACGTTGTATGTCAGAATCAGGTTGCCGCGCGTACCGTCGGAATGCATGTCGCCTTTGCCTTTCAGGCGGACTTTGGCGCCGGGCTGTGTGCCGGGCTTTATTTTCAGTTTCAATTTGTCGCCTTCCGGGGTTTGTACGATGATGGAGCCGCCCAGCAACGCCGTGTACATGTCGATGTTTACCGTGCACTCACGGTCGGCATAACTTACAGTCCCGCTTTCGTTTCCAAACGGGTCGAATCCCCGTTTGAAGCCGCTGCGGTAGCTGCGTGCGCGTCCGCCGCCTCCGCCGAACATTTGCGTGAAGAAGTCCGAGAAGCCTCCTCCTGTAAACTGGCTGAAGTCAAATCCTTCAAAGCCGCCTGCGTCTGCACCGCCTGTGGCACCGCCGCCCATGCCTGCCATTTTCCAGTGTTCGCCGTATTGGTCGTATTTGGCCCGTTTTTCCGGATCGTTCAGCACGTCGTACGCTTCATTCAGTGCCTGGAATTTGGCTTTGGCTTTAGGGTCGTCGGGATGCAGGTCCGGGTGGAACTGTTTGGCCCTTTTCTTGTAAGCGGCCTTGATGTCCTTTTGCGGAGTATCCTTGCTGATACCCATTATTTTATAATAATCGATAAATGCCATAGTTAAAAATCTCCTTTCTGCATAATTTGCAACAAATAAGATGCCAATCTGTTTGTAGAAGACGGCATTATTGTTATTTTTGCATGGAAGATTCAATTTCAGAGGGAAGATTATGGCAAATAGTACGGCAGAGAGACAGATAGTGAGTTTAAAAATTGTGCATACCAGTGACGTGCATGGCACTTTTTTCATGCGGGATTATGTGAACAATCATGCCGTAAGGGGAAGCCTTTCGCGAGTGTATGCCTACGTGCAGTCGTTGCGAAAAGTTTATGGCAAAAGGTTGTTGCTGATGGACGGCGGGGACATATTGCAGGGAAGCCCCGTGGTGTATTACAGTAATTTCGTGGCTTCTTCCGGAAAGAATCTGGCAGCGGAAATCATGAACTATATGGCATACGATGTGGGTGCGATGGGGAATCATGACATCGAGACGGGGCATGCGGTGTACGACCGTTGGACGGCCGCCTGCCGTTTTCCGGTGCTGGGGGCCAATGTGATAGACCGGGCGAGGGGCGGATGCTACTTGCCTCCCTATTGCATATTGGAGCGTTGCGGTGTGAAAGTAGCCGTAATGGGGATGACTACCCCGGCTGTGCCGAACTGGCTTCCGCCGGCTTTGTGGGACGGCCTGGAGTTTGAGGATATGGTGTCTTGTGCAAAGCGGTGGGTTCCCCTGATTCGGGAGAAAGAGCAGCCGGATGTACTCGTCGGACTGTTCCATTCCGGCAAGGAGGGCGGCATCGTTACGCCGGACTATGCGGAGAACGCGGCTTTGGACGTAGCTCGCGAAGTGGCGGGATTCGATGTCGTGTGCTATGGGCATGACCACATGAAGAACTGTGAAACGGTGAAAGGTCCCGACGGCAAAGAGGTGCTTTGTCTGGCTCCCTCGAGCATGGCCGTAACGGTGGGCGAGGTCGATATAGACGTAGAGACGGGACGGGAGGGCAACCGTGTGGTGTCCGTGAAGGGGAAAATAACAGATTTGTCGTACTATAAAGGCGAAGAATCCAAATACATGCAGCGTTATTTCAGCCGTTATATCCGCAATACGGAGTATTACGTAGGGCAGAAAATCGGAAGGTTCGTGCATACGATAGAGAGTCAGGATGCTTATTTCGGCCCCTCGGCTTTTGTAGACATTGTCCACCGGGCGCAGTTGGAAACCACGGGTGCCCAGGTGTCGTTTGCCGCTCCGGTCTCTTTTGCGGCCAGCATCAAGGAGGGAGACGTGTGCGTGCGCGACGTGTTCAATCTTTACCGTTACGACGACGTGCTGTACATCATGCGGCTTACCGGACAGGAAATCAAGGATATGCTGGAGATGAGTTACGGACTTTGGACGGCGCAGATGAAAACGCCGGACGACCACGTGATGCTTTTGGACTATGTATTGGACGAAGGCCGGCGTTTGGGTTTCAAGCATCTGGCCTACAACTTCGATTCGGCTGCCGGTATTTGTTACACGGTGGACGTGACGAAACCCTACGGCGAGAAAATCCGCGTGACGGGGATGGCGGACGGAAGTGCATTCGGATTTGAAACGTGGTACACGGTGGTCGTCAATTCCTACCGTGGAAACGGAGGAGGGGAGCTGTTTACCAAAGGTGCCGGCATTCCTCACGAGAAGTTGAACGAACGCTTGCTGTCCAGTACGGATAAGGATTTGCGTGCATGTATCATAGAATATATCAAGGGCAAGGGCGAGATTGACGCCCGTCCTTTGTACCAATGGCGTTTGGTGCCGGAAGCATGGGCCGTTCCGGCTTGCGAGCGCGACCGTCAACTGCTGTTCGGGAAGCGTGAAAAGGAAGAATGATATACAAAAAACGTTCTGCGCCAAACGAAATTTTGTTCTGCTGAGAATGATTTATCAATCTGCTGAGAACGATTTATCGTTTGGCGCAGAACTTTTTACAACTGTAATCGGTTGTAAATCAATGATGTTCTTCTGGTAAATAATATGTACGGAAGACCGAATGTTCGGTGCGTCCGGACGATGACGCTTCGTGGGGCAGGCGAAGGAAACGCGTGCGCTGCGCGTCAATAGCGGAACTTGTTTTTGGTACTTTCCTTGATGAAACCGTGCCGGTAGGCATAAAGCAATTCTTTCAGCTCTTCTATCTGGCTTTCCAGTTCGGCACCCTTGTCGGTGTCCCTCACCATCATACGTTGAGTGCTCATTTCCACGATTTGCGTGGTGCTCACGATGTCCGTCCCGTTTTTGATGGCCTCTTCGGCCGATGTGAACGGTTCGTGCTGTACCAACTGGAAGCCCCGGCTGTGGAACACCAAGGTGTAGCCCGCTATTCCGGTCGTATTATGATAGGCCTTGGCGAAGCCGCCGTCGATGACCATCAGTTTGCCGTTGGCTTTGATGGGTGTCTCTCCGCGCCCTACGCGTACCGGGACGTGGCCGTTGATGATGTGGCGGTGCTGCCCCGTGACCCCGAACGAATCGAGAATCATGTCGCAGACTTTCTCGTCGTCCCTCAATCTGTAGTAGTACCCTTTCTCTTCGGTATGGGTGGTTTTGTCCTCCAGGAAATAGCGTTCGAAAGTAGTCATTTTGGATTTGTCGAACAGGGGAGAGTCCACGCCGCACCACAGATACCAAAAATAGTCGACGGCAAACTTTCTTTCTTTGGGCTCGGTGTCGCTGTTGAAAGCGGAGCGCAAGACCAGGCCTATCTTGTCCAGCAAAGCCCGTCCTTTGACTTTTTCTCCGTTGATGTCCACTTCCTTCAGGCTTCCGTCGGCATTTAGCGGTACGGAAGCGTGGAACAGCAAATTGGAGTTGAATATCCCGTACATGCAACCGTGGGAGAACAGGCATTGTATGTGTTTGTTCAGCTTGTCGCTCACACTGAAAGAGTGGTGCAGTTTGTTGACCAGTTCTTGCTCCTCGGGCGTGAGTTTGTAGGGCGATTTAGGGTCGATGGTGGGGAAATAACAGTCGCGCATGGCATATTCCTTCCCGTCGCGCACGAAAACTTTTCTTTCAAAATCAATGTGCTCCAGTTGTTTCCTCTCTTTCATGTGCCATTCGGGGCGGCTGTCTATCATGGCAGCTTCGAGCTTGAACTGGATAATGCTGATGGCCTTGTGCATCTGTGCGATGAGGCGTCGGGCTTTCTGGTTATGCCTCGTGTCGTCTTTGTCCAGTTGCGGCCCGAAATAATGACAGGGGTCGTCGGCGTATGTTTCCATGGCGAACGTGGCAAGCGGCACCAGGTTGATGCCGTAGCCGTCTTCCAGTGTGGCGAGGTTACCGTAACGGAGCGTCAGGCGCAGCACGTTGGCAATGCAACAGTCGTTGCCGGCTGCCGCCCCCATCCAAAGCGCGTCGTGGTTGCCCCACTGTATGTCGAAGTTGTGGTAATTGCACAGTGTGTCCATGATGATGTGCGCTCCGGGGCCGCGGTCGAAGATGTCGCCGAGGATGTGCAACTGGTCGATGCTCAGGCGTTGTATCAGGTTGCAGATAGCGCAGATGAATTCATCAGCCCGTCCGGTGGACACGATGGTCTCGATGATGCGGTTGAAGTAGGCTTGTTTGTTATAGTCTTGCGGAGACTCGTGCAACAACTCCTCTATGATATAGGCAAATTCCTTAGGGAGCGCCTTACGCACCTTGGAACGCGTGTATTTGGACGAGACCGACTGACATACGCTTACGAGTTGATGAAGGGTGATGTTGTAGAAATCGTTCAGGTTCGTTTCGGAGTTCTTGATGTATTGCAGCTTTTGTTCGGGGTAATAAATCAGGGAACAGAGTTGCCGGATTTCCGACTCCCGCATTGTGGTTCCGAATATTTCGTTCACCTTACGTTTGATATTGCCCGACGCGTTTTTCAAGATATGCTGGAAGGCCTCGTATTCCCCGTGTATGTCGGCCAGGAAATGTTCCGTGCCTTTGGGCAGGTTCAGAATGGCCTCCAGGTTGATGATTTCCGTGCATGCGGCACCGATGTTGGGGACGCTTTGGGAGAGCAGTTCCAGAAGTCTCATGTCGTTCCGAATCTTTTCGTAGGAGTATATCTGAGTCATGGTATTTATATTTCGTTTGTTCATTAAGACAAAATTACGCAAATCTTTTGTTCCTTACAATGTTTGCTGGCGGTTTTTCGTGGCAAACAGGCTGATAGAATGTAGAAATCATAGTGTTAATTCTTTTAAGAAAGCATCAATATACTGAAAACAGTAGCTCTTAATGGCAAAAAAACTGTAATTTTGCAACTTCATGGAATAAGAAATGCGGAATAGATTCTTTTGTACTGTGCTTTTGTACGGGCTGTCTTGCATGTTTGTTCGGGCTGTCGGAGAAGGTGGGCATGCCTTCGCTGAGGTGAAAGACAGTATAAAACCTGGAGCGGATTCTGTATCTTCAGTTGTGGAGCCGGTTCGCAAGACGCGCAATCCGCTCAAGTGGATAGGGCGTTATCTGAGTAACACCAATAAACACGAAGACCGGCCTTTCGATTTCAGTATGTTGATAGGGCCGAGTTATTCGGCTGCTACTTCCGCTGGATTGGGAGCTACGGCCTCCGGTCTGTATTCATGGGATCGTTCCGATCCTTTGTTGCCCAAGTCCAATGTTTCGGTGTACGCCAATGCTTCCCTGTCGGGGATGTTGGCTGTAGGGTTGCGGGGAAATAATTTTCTACCTCATCAGAGATACCGTTTCGATTATCAGTTGTCGTTTTATACCTTTCCGGGAAAATTTTGGGGAATAGGTTATGAAAACGGTGCCAGTGATGCGAATAAGAGCGACTATGAGCGTGTGAAGCTTCAGTTCAAGCCCAGTTTTTTGTTTCGCCTGAACGAATCGGTCTTTTTGGGGCCGGTCGTGGACGTAGAATGGGTGAACAGTTTCGGTTTTGAGAACGAGACGTTGCTGGAGGGACAAGACAAATCGGTGGCGAATTACGGAGCGGGATTTAATTTCACGTACGATACGCGGGACTTTGTACTGAATGCCTACCGCGGCAATTTCTTTCGTTGGGAACAGATGTTCTACCCGTCCGGTTTCGGAAACGACTACGCTTTCAGTTATACCGACTTGACTTATAGCACCTACCATCAGGTGTGGAAAGGCGGCGTGCTGGCCATGGAATTGCATACCTTGTTCAATTATGGAGATGTGCCTTGGACCATGATGGCCCAGGTCGGGGTGTTGGGGCGCATGCGTGGGTATTATGAAGGGCGATATCGCGACCGTAATATCATGGAAGGGCAGTTGGAACTGCGCCAACATATCAAGGGGCGCAACGGAATAGCCGTATGGGTGGGGCTGGCCAACGTGTTTCCTAATTTCGGTCATATATATTATGATGAGATGCTTCCCAACTATGGTATCGGCTATCGTTGGGAGTTCAAGAAAAGGGTGAATATACGTTTTGATTTGGGCTTTACCAAAGACAGCCCGAATTTCACCTTTAATATCAATGAGGCTTTTTGAAAAAAACTAAAAACAGAGATATAAAATGAATTTTAAGAGTGTGTATGTCTCAGGGCTGTTGGCTGTATGGCCCGTGATGCAGGGCATGGCCCAGTCGGAATTGATTAAGTTTGGTGATTTCGATCAATGGATTGTCCGCAATATTAAGGAGAGCGGCATTATCGGTGGAGATACCAAACAGTTGTACGAAATCGGTCCGGACGCGGTCTGGAACGAGAACAAGGCTTATACGAATCAGGGAGGTTCGCCGTGGGCAACGTCGAATGTGATGGCCAAGGTTTGCGGAATCACCAAGACGAATACTTCGGTTTACCGGGAGAAGCGGGGAGACGGTTATTGTGCCCGCCTGGAGACTCATGTAGAGAAAGTGAAAGTCATGGGAATTGTGAATATAGAAGTGTTGGCAGCCGGTTCTGTTTTTCTGGGCAGCGTGCCCGAACCGATTACCAATACGTCCAATCCGATGAGCAAATTGGCTGTGGGCATACCTTTTACCAAACGTCCGCAGGCTATCAGTTTCGACTATAAGGTGAAACTTTCCGACGAACCGGACCGTATCCGTCAGACAGGGTTTAGCCGCGTGACCAAAGTCCAAGGAAAAGATATGCCCGATGTGGTATGTTTGCTCCAGAAACGTTGGGAAGACAAAAAAGGGAATGTGTACGCCCAACGCATAGGAACGATGATTCATCGTTTCAACCACAATACGGATTGGGTAAACGGTGCAAAATTTCCTATTAAATACGGTGATATTACCAAGCAGCCCGGGTTCCAAAGTTATATGGGACTGATATCCGGCGACAAGACACAATACACCCGTAACAGCAAGGGGAAGATGGTGCCTATCAAGGAAGTGGGTTGGGCCGATGCCGGTGAAACGCCCACGCATATCGTGTTGCAGTTCGATTCCAGTTACGGAGGCGCGTACGTGGGTTCTGTAGGAACCACATTGTGGTTGGATAATGTGCATGTCATATATTAAGTAGGTAAGTGGGCAGCATGAAGACAGACCGTTTTACATACGAAGGTGTGCCGACACCGTGCTATATCATAGAGGAAGATTTGTTGCGGCGTAACCTGGAGCTGATTCGGGATGTATCCCGAAGGGCGGGAGTGGAAATCATTTTAGCCTTCAAGGCTTTCGCTTTATGGAAATCGTTCCCTGTTTTCAGGGAATACATCAGCCATACTACGGCCAGTTCCCTCTACGAGGCCCGTTTGGCGGCGGAAGAGTTCGGTAGCAAGGCACATACTTATTCTCCGGCGTATACGGAACGTGATTTCGACCGGATACTCTCGTGCAGCAGTCATGTCACGTTCAATTCCATGAGCCAGTACGTCCGTTTCTATCCGCGCGTGGAGGAATACAACCGTCTGCATCCGGAGGAGCGCGTCTCTTGCGGGCTGCGCATCAATCCGGAGTATTCGGAGATAGAAGTGGACTTGTACAATCCTTGTGCGCCCGGTTCCCGTTTCGGTATGATGGCCTCGCAACTTCCGGACTGTCTGCCAGCCGGGATTGAAGGATTCCATTGTCATTGTCACTGCGAGAGTTCTTCCGAAGCACTCGAACACACATTGCAGCATATAGAGGAGAAGTTCGGGAGATGGCTGTCCCGATTGAAATGGCTCAATCTGGGAGGCGGCCATTTGATGACGCGGAAGGATTATGATGTGGAGCGTTTGGTGGCCATCCTGAAAGGCTTGAAGGAACGCTATCCCGACCTTACGGTCATTTTGGAACCGGGCTCGGCTTTTGCCTGGCAAACCGGTCCGTTGGTTGCTTCGGTAGTCGATGTAGTGGAAAATAAAGGGGTACGTACGGCCATTCTCGACGTGAGTTTCACTTGCCACATGCCGGATTGTTTGGAAATGCCGTATCAACCGGCGGTACGTAACGCCGAGACGGTGGAACCCGATGCGGTGAAACGTGCGGCTCCGGAAGAAAATGTCTATCGTTTGGGCGGGAACAGTTGTTTGAGCGGTGACTACATGGGCGCATGGCGCTTTGGCCATCCGCTCGCGCCGGGCGACCGGATTATCTTTGAAGATATGATACATTATACTACGGTAAAAACCAATATGTTCAACGGCATCCGCCATCCGGACATCGCGATGCTGCATAGCGACGGGACTTTGGAATATTACCGGCGTTTCAGTTACACCGACTATCGGGACAGGATGTGTTGAAAACAGAAAAAATGAAATAACGATTGATTTTTTTCCATACAGATGCTTGCGCTTTAAAAAAATAATTGTACCTTTGCAACCGCATTCAGGGGAATGCAAAAGCTAATGAACTTAATGGAACAAGCATCTTTTGCGGAAATAGCTCAGTTGGTAGAGCACGACCTTGCCAAGGTCGGGGTCGCGAGTTCGAGTCTCGTTTTCCGCTCAAGATATTCAGAAACATTTTTTGCCCAGGTGGCGGAATGGTAGACGCGCTCGTTTCAGGTGCGAGTGTTGAGAGACGTGCAGGTTCGAGTCCTGTTCTGGGCACAGAGAATGTTTTCTGTATCATCCGGAGAGATGGCGGAATTGGTAGACGCGCTACTTTGAGGGGGTAGTGACAATTGTGTCGTGGGAGTTCGAGTCTCCTTCTCTTCACTTTCATAAGCGATTAGTTTGCGGAAATAGCTCAGTTGGTAGAGCACGACCTTGCCAAGGTCGGGGTCGCGAGTTCGAGTCTCGTTTTCCGCTCAGGTAAAGCTGCCCGTGAGGGTGGCTTTTCTTGTTTTTATACATTCCGGTTTCATTTGTTTTCTTCGTTTCGTTTACGGTAGAGTTGGTAAGAGTTGTAGATATTGTGCCAAATGCTGTAGAAGCCTCCGGCTACCGATGTGACCGGAGTCATGAACGTATACCCCATCCAAATGGCAAATACCGTGTTCTTTTGTCCCAAGGCCTGACCTGCGCTGATGGAATCATTGTAACAGGTTCCGATGCGTTTCCCCGCCCAGAATTGTACGACGCAGCAAACAAGCGATATGCCGGCTATGCCCAATTGGTAAAGCACCGATACTTCGCTGTGGACAATACTCTTCACGGTAACCCCGATGGCAATGGCCAGTGCCACGGCCCACAAATAGAATGCCAGGTCTTTGCAGCGGACGACCAGTTTGTGTACGCCCGGAAGGCAGTAGCGAACGAATAAAGCGGCCAGGAACGGGCAGAACAGGAGAGGGAAGACTTTGCTTAATATCAAGGAAAAGGAGACACCGAATGTCAAATCGGGGTGGGGGTGAATCAAGGGGACGAAAACGGGGACTATCAGTGCCGTGACCAGATTGATTAAAATGGTATAGGTGGTCAGGTTGGCCGCACTGCCTCCCAATTTCCCGGTGACCACTGCCGCCGCCGTAGCTGTCGGGCAAATCATGCACAGCATGGCGGCTTCTGCCAAAACCTGGCCCGGCAGATGGGGAAAACATTTCAAAAGTCCGGCAAGGAGGGCAAAACAGCCGGCCTGAATCAAGAGCAGCCATCCATGCCAACGGCAAGGACGGAGTTCTCTGGGATTCACTTTACAGAATGTGATGAAAAGCATGGCAAAAATCAATGCCGGTTGCAGGATGTCGATAAACCGGGCTACGTAAGGCTTCGTAGGTTCCAGGGCAGGAATCCCGGTGTAAATGAAGTAAGACAATGCTCCCGCGAGCATGGCGATGGGGAGAGTCCAGTTTTTAATGAATCTGATGATAGACATGTTCAAATTATCATGAATGGTTGTGCAAAGTTACTTATTTTGTTATCGCCGGGGCGGATTAAACCAGACAAAATTTGTCCGGACGGGAGATTTTATATAATTTTGCACCGGTCTCCGACTAATTATATCCTTGATGTATAATTGTTCGGATTTTATGGTTTTATTTATTTAATGAATTGATGAATTTATACATTCGCTATTTTGACGAGGAGTGCGTGGTGAGTTCGGCGGAAGAGGCTTTCGATTTCCTGTCTTCTCTGCCGGGTATTACGTTGGATGAGGCTTTCGTGAAAGATTTGCGCCAATACATGGATAGTCCGATGCCTTATCCCAAGCGTTATAAGGTACGTCCCCGTGTGTATTTTATTGTGATTAAGACGACGGCTACGACTTTGGCCGAATTTAAAGTGAACGGAGGCAGGACGCAGTCTTTGGCCGAAAGTTCGGAGAAGGAACCCACGGCCCGTTTTTCCATCAACGACCGTCCGGGATGGTATGAAGGGGAAATCCTTTTCAAACGTGTGGTTCCCATTCCCGGCACCACGAAGTTCCAGTATAAGGATACGAGGTTCAAGGCTCGTTGCAAGGCTCGTAACGCACAGGAATGCTACAATCGCATAGTAGAGCATTTGCGTTCACGGCAAGATGTGGATGCGCGCAGCCAGTTTCCTTCCGTAAAAGGAAAGAACTTCTCTTGTTCTTATTTGGGCATGACGTTGGAAGAGGAATAGAACCCAGAGGGGGAGATGTGTCCCGCGTTTGTGTAGGAACGTTTTCCTTACGTACGGGGATTTTGTTTTAAAGATAAAGGGATGCCGATCGCGGTATCCCTTTTTGTGATTCATTTTTTCATTGAACTTCATTTTGAGTCTGCCAAAATGTCAGTTATAATGAGCTTAGGTTTGATTTTTCGGGAACGGGTGCAGGCGTGTGCGAAAATAATGGATTCTCGTGCCTTTTGCCCAGGACAATATGTAATGTATAAGGAGCCGGTTCATGCTTGAATGTAATTTCCGTTTTTCTTTTACTTACCTTCCGTATTCGGGCATCCGGCATAGGCGAGGGGGAAGCCATACAAAATGACAGTAGCTTTTTGTCGGGGAATAACGTCGGAATAGAGAAAAAATCCCTTTTTCCCGTAGGATGTTTTGCCCTTTTCTTCTTGTTTTTGGGGTGGGATGAGGACGATGACGGAAAGTTATGCGGAGAAAAATTAATCGCTTTCAGCCGAATGAGAAATCAATCTCTTGCAATTGATTGTGAATATTCCATAATTCTTATTGGGATATGCCGCACAAATATGTATGTTTCTTAAAAAGAATTTTCCAGATGAGGCTGTTTCCGTCTTTTTTCTCTCTGAGAGTGGGGCGAAAAACTGCCATTTTGTCAGTCTACGCCTGCGGAGTGTGAAGGGGAGAAGGGGTGGGTGTTGCAGCGGAGTAGCGGGATGGAGGGCTGCTGTCTTTGTTTCACGAAGATAGGATGCGGCTCGGTAGTTCCTCGCTCAAAAGCAAGCTTTTGGCTTGGAACTGCACTCGCCTTTCGTTTTCTTTGTTTCACGAAGATAGGATGCGGCTCGGCAGTTCCTCGCCCAAAAGCAAGCTTTTGGCTTGGAACTGCACTCGCCTTTCGCTATCTTTGCGTACGGAAAGAACCGTTCAAAAGAAAGGAGACGATTATGCTTGCATATACGTTCGTAGAACAAGGGAGATTCGAATTAAGGGAAAAGCCGCGTCCGGAGTTGCAGGACGGGCGGGATACTATCGTACGGGTGACGTTGGGAAGCATCTGTACCAGTGATTTACACATCAAACACGGGAGTGTGCCGCGTGCCGTACCGGGAATCACGGTAGGGCATGAAATGGTCGGGGTGGTGGAAGAAGTAGGCCGTGAGGTCACTTCGGTCAAGCCGGGCGACAGGGTGACCGTGAACGTGGAGACATTTTGTGGGGAATGCTTCTTTTGCCGACACGGATACGTGAACAACTGCACCGACCCTCATGGTGGATGGGCTTTGGGTTGCCGCATTGACGGAGGACAAGCCGAATTTGTCAGGGTTCCGTATGCGGACCAGGGCTTGAATGTGATTCCCCCGTCGGTGACCGACGAGCAGGCTTTGTTCGTGGGCGACATCTTGGCCACAGGCTTTTGGGCAGCGCGTATCTCGGAAATCAAGGAAGAGGACACGGTGTTGATTATCGGCGCAGGCCCCACGGGGATATGCACTTTGCAGTGTGTCATGCTGAAAAATCCGCATCGCGTCATCGTTTGCGAACGGTCGGAGGAGCGGTTGCGTTTCGTGCGCGAACACTATCCCGGGGTGGAGGTGACGACTCCCGAAAGCTGTAAAGACTTTGTGTTGCGCCATAGTGCCCATGGAGGGGCGGACGTGGTGTTGGAAGTGGCCGGTAGTCAGGACAGTTTCCGACTGGCCTGGGAGTGTGCCCGTCCCAATGCCATCGTGACGATTGTGGCGCTTTATGACAAGCCCCAGTTGTTGCCGTTGCCGGACATGTACGGGAAGAACCTGACGTTCAAGACCGGAGGGGTGGACGGTTGCGATTGTGCCGAAATCCTTTCCCTGATAGAGGCGGGCCGGATTGACACCACGCCGCTTGTCACCCACCGTTTCCCGTTGGAACGTATTGAAGAAGCCTACCGGATTTTTGAGAACAGGATGGATGGCGTTATAAAGGTTGCCGTCACCGGACGGGAGCGATAGAGAAAAACGAACCCCGGTTTCCGATGCTTGTTTGAGGCTAGAAACCGGGGTTCGTGTAGGTGAATGTTTGCAGACGCGCTACCGGACGATGACTTTTTGCCGGTCTACGATATACAGCCCTTTGGAGAGGCCGCGCACTTGTTCGTGTCCGTCGACGGTCACTTGCCGTACCATGCGTCCGTCCGTTCCGTAGATGGAAACGGTCAGTACTTGTCCTCCCGGACCTTGCAAACTGATGCAACCCTCTCCGCCATATGCCTTGACGGTAGCTGTGCCCTTACGTACGGGAGTGACGGAGGTGGTGCCGTCTCCCAGATAATACAACCTGAAGTTGTCGGCCTTATACCATCCGTCGTTACCTTTGATGCCGAGGGTGAGCATGCCGTCCGTCACGTGGATGCTGTCTATGACGGTTTCCCGCAGGTAACGTCCGCCGAAACCGTCGTCGGTCATCGTGGCTGTGGCCTCGTTGGCAAAGAGCGTGACGCTTTGTCCTTCGTCAGTGGCTATCCAGGCCTTCACGCGGTAGAATCCGTTTTTCAGTCCCGTGGCTTTCTGGCTCAGCGTGACGCTGCCTGCCCCGCTGCTGGAATAAGAGTAGAACACGTAACTGCCATCGGCATCCACCATGTAGTTGTCTAAAGAGGAAACGTCCGTCACCTTTGAACTCTGCCCTGTCTCGCGCGTGATGTCCCAACCCGTGGTGCGTCGGCTTTCAAACGAAGCATTGGTCAGGTAGACATCCGTGAGGTCGATGGGCGCATCTGTGGGGATGAGGTTCTGTCGGCAGGCTTTGATATTCTCTTCCAGAAGGGCGGCGGCTTCGGCTATCTCCTCCGCTTCCGGATGGCGGGTATAGCATGCGGCTGCGGTGTGGATTTGGCCGAGGAACGTGTTGAGGTCTTCCGCAGACAACTGCCCGTCGGAATTTTCAGCCAAAATGTAGGCTTGGTTCAGCAGTTCGCCGAGCTCCTCGCTTTCCTTGTCTTTCTTTTCGTATGCGTAGATGTTGATGCTTACGTCCTTGTCGTACGTAAGGTAACCGCTGAAAGCGGGGATGGTGGTGCCCTCGTCCTCTACGAAGGTCTGTATGTCGGCCTTGTTCAGCATGCGGAGTCCTTTCCGGGCCACTCCATTGCTGAAACTGTAGGACAGGGTGTCGGACGTAGCCGTTCCGTGCCCGTCATCGACGGTCACGTCGGTGGCTGTAATCCGGTCTTCGCCCGGCCGGGTAGTCCGGTAAAGGTAAGGCGTGCAAGCCTTTAACGTTGTGTTTACTTCGTCCGATTCCGAGATAAGGATGTTGCTCAGTTTCTTGATTCGCCGTGCGCGGCTACCTTCGGGTACTTCGCAGTCGAAAGGCAGGGCGATATATTGCCATTTCGTCGTCGAGGACTGCGGGTCGAAGACGGCGCGGCGGGCGGTGAAAGGTTCCTTCGCGTAGTAGTCGTAACCCAGGGTCAGGTAGAGTTCCTCGCATATCCCATCCTTGATGATGTTGCGTCCGGTGACGTCCGAGGCGGCATCAAGATAGAACAGTATGTTCGGGTTCGCCATCTGCGGCAGGCTGTCTATGCCTGTCACACGTGTCAGGTCGTAGTGCAAGGCCGGGGTCGTGGCCGCCAGTTCCAAAAACTTGTCCCTGTTCCAGTGGCCGAAGAAGACGGTTCCCCGGTTGTCCGTTTCGGCCATGGTGAGGTCGCAACCGGCTATCTTGAAATAGACCATGGTGTCTTCCGGTGCAGCCTCCATCGTCCGGTCTTCTCCTCCGGCCTTGTAGTCGCGGTGCAGTGAGACGGCGTATAATACCTCTTTTTCCATGTCGTCGAAGTTGAACGTCACGTTTTGTGTCGTGCCTTCAGCAAAGACAGTCTCCCTGTCCGACAAATCCTCGCGTTTGACAAAGGCCGATTGTCCGGCATCGTATTGGTACAAGTCGCATTGCAAGGTCGGCGTGGTGGCGGTAGCTTCTTGGGCGTTCGTTATGGAAGCCAGGACGCAGGCTGCGTCGCTGTACACCTTATTATATAATAGGGTGCTTTCTTGTCCGCCGATCACGATGGATGTTTTCTCGCTTTCCTGAGCGGCATCGAACCTGAGGCCGTTCAGCGACAAAACGGGTTCCTGTACGGAGGCTTCGGTCGTCAGGCGTGCCAGGATACGGGCATTACTGTCCATGAGGTACATGTAATACGGCCCGGCGATACTGGGCCGGTAAGTCAATTCCACAGTTGCCGTTTCTCCGCTCGGGACGACCGTGTTCACGTCTCTCAGAAGTGCGTCGCTTACGTCTGTCGGTTCCTCTTCTTTTCGCTCGATGGCAAGGTATATTCCCTTGTAGTCCGTGGTTCCATGGTTGGTGATTTCCACCTCGATGGCGTTTTTCATACGGGTGTACATCTTACCGGTCCGGATTTCACCTTCCAGAGAATAGGTACGCGGATGTATGGCGTGGGTCATGCCTTGCTGCCCGTTGAATCCGTTCATACCCGTCAAGTCGTCCACGGTGTAATACCCGTCTCCTTGTCCTCCCCATCCGAAATTGAAATGGAAAAGGTTGTCCGAGGCGCGGTATCCGTCTACCACTACGGCATGTCCGCCTGATGTCGGGGATACTCCGCTGTACACGATGGGCCAACCTTTTGCCAAGTCGTCGTACACCATGTCTTCCCATTCCGATTGGCTGATGCCGGATTTGTACGTGCATCGGCTGTCCATGAGGAATTGTCCGGAGAAGGTGTTGACCAAGTCACGGATTTGTCCCGACGTGGACGAACCGTAGGTGAGCCACGTGGAGGTTCCCGTGATGGCCATCAGCGTGGCCACGGCCGTGTTCATGTCCTCGGGCGTGGAGCCTCCGTAGTTGTCCTGCATCAGTTCCCATTGCAAGGGAGTTCCTTTTGGGAATGATTCGGTGACGGGAGCGTCGCCGTAACCGTAAGTCGGCGTATCATACTGCGAACGGTCGGGCAGTTCTTTTCTCCAGTAATATGCCACTTGCGCGGCAGCCGTGGCCACACATCCGGTCAGCGCGCGGCCTGACCCGTTTGACATATACGGGCATAAGTTATTGTAAGGAGCTCCTTGCGACCAGTGTGCACTGACCAATGGGGCGATGTTTTCCTTGTCGTTGGCTCGTGTTTGTACTCTCGGCCCTAAACCCTGGGCTTGTGCTGCTTCTATCATTCGGCTGTATCCTTCCAACCAGTCGAGCATGGCAGGCGGGAGAGTTTGCGGGTCGAAGTCCCCCTTTTCGGTATATCCCAGTACGTAGGGCATGCAGTCGTCTCCGGATATGATGACGAAGCCTTGGTCGTTTCCACGATTGAAAATGTAAAGAGGGGCATGTCCGTCAGTTCCCTTGCGTTTGGCGATAGGGGTTTCCACGGGTTCCGGGACTTGGCCTCTTTGCATATAGGCCATGGCCACTTCTTTGGCCTTTGCCATGTCCACCGGGTCGGCCCAGAGGCATGCCGACGACGCAAAGAGCATCGTAACTGTAAGTAATGGTCTCTTCATAAGTCTTCTTATATTGATATTAGATTAATACGGTCAAAGGTAACTTTTTTTATGGACATTATGCTCGTTTTCTCAAAAATACTTGTGGTAGAACGTATTTATTTTATTACTTTTGCCAAAAAATTAAAGAGGAAAGAATATGCAGAAGAAGAATTACTATTTGGAATCGGTTCTCGATTTGAACGCCAGTAATGTATGGGGAACGGAAGCCCAAGAGCTTTTGGAATTGTGGCAAAAGGATATTAAGGAAGAAGGTTTTTCTTCATCTGAGGAAAAAGTGCTGAACGTCATCCGGCTGGCCTTTGACGTATATCATTTCGACCCGAAAGACGACCGGGAAGTCATGAGGTATAGCGACGGCAATTATGTCATCCTTCCTTGTGTAGACAAACGAAAAGGTGCCGTGGCCATACGTAAGAAAGAGATTCGCCGGATTACGGACCTCTCGTATGAGAACATTAAACATATTACGGCGTCCGACCTGCTGAAGTTGATAGAAGGTAATTTCGGCGGTGGTTGGGATTCCATATCTTTGACGATAAAAGACATTATAGAGTCGGCTTTCGACATTAGTACGACAACTCTGCCTGCTTCACGCATCCATGCTGCAGGCGGTACGCTGGAACGTAAAGTCGCCGATGGTTATGAAGCCTTGGAGATTGCGAAAGGAACTTGGGTAGAGGCTATTTTTGCCAAGAAACGCGAACCGGTAGAGAAATTGCGTTTTGTGCCCGAACCGGAATATGACGAAGACGGCAATCGTCGTATTGTAGACGAAGACACTGAAACTGATTCGGAGTCGGAAGAAGAGGGCGATACGGCTGGAGATGATACTTTTTACGGAAGCTATACTCCCGAGGCGGACATTAAGGATGTGGAGGAAGAACTGGCGGACGAATGACCTTTGGGCCGGAAAAGAATAAAACATGAAAATTGAAAAAACGGAGCGGGAACGCATCATCCGGTTGGTGAAGCAACAGGTGGTGCCGGCAATGGGATGCACAGAACCTATATGCGTGTCTCTTTGTGTGGCCCGCGCGGCAGAGGTGCTTGGAGAAAGACCGGTCGCAGTCAGTGTCTTTCTCAGTGCGAATATATTGAAAAATGCCATGGGCGTGGGAATTCCCGGTACGGGTATGGTGGGACTTCCCATAGCTATAGCTTTGGGCGTAGTGGCAGGTAAGTCTGCATACGGGCTGGAGGTGCTGAAAGACGTGACGCCGACAGACGTAGAGCAGGGCAAACAATACATAGCGGAGCGGCGTGTCAAAATATCATTGAAAGAAGGCATTTCGGAAAAGCTGTATGTCGAAGCCATAGTGGAGAGTGAGTCTGGTCATAGGGCTACGGCTGTCATTGCCGGTCAGCACACGCATTTCGTCTATGTGGAGAAAGACGGGAAAGTGCTGTTGGACAACCGTATGCCACAAGGAGAGGAAGCCGGAGAGGACGAATGCGAACTCAACTTGCGCAAGGTGTACGATTTTTCAGTAGAAGCGCCGTTGGAAGAAATCGAATTTATCCGAGAAGCGCGCCGCTTGAACGAATCGGCCTCCCGGCAAGCTTTGAAAGGGTGCTACGGACATGAGTTGGGCAAGACGCTGAGCCGTCCTTTGGGGCGCGGTATTATGGGGGATACGATATTCTCTCATATTCTGTCGAGCACCTCATGTGCGTGCGACGCCCGTATGGCCGGGGCTATGATTCCGGTGATGAGCAATTCCGGAAGCGGCAACCAGGGGATTTGTGCTACGATGCCGGTCGTGGTTTTTGCCGAAGAGAATCACAATACGGACGAAGAACTTGTTCGCGCGCTTATGCTGAGCCATCTGACGGCCATTTATATCAAGCAAAGTCTGGGTGTCCTGTCGGCCTTGTGCGGATGTGTGGTGGCTTCTACGGGATCGAGCTGTGGCATCACCTATCTGATGGGAGGAAAGTACGAGCAAGTCTCATACGCCGTGAAGAATATGATAGCGAACCTCACGGGGATGATTTGTGACGGAGCCAAACCGAGTTGCGCATTGAAATTGACGAGCGGGGTTTCCACAGCCGTATTGTCAGCCATGCTGGCCATGCAGCAGAAATGTGTGAGCAGCGTGGAGGGCATCATCGACGATGATGTGGATAAGAGCATACATAACCTGACAAGTATAGGAGCCGAAGCCATGAACGAGACCGACCGTAAGGTTTTGGAGATTATGACGCATAAAAGTTGAAGTATGGATTAATTTTTTTTAAGAAGAAAGCGGGTGTAAGCCCGCTTTTTCTGATTTATATCAGATATTTGTTTCGGAAAAAGTGTTAGATTTGCACTTGATATTCATTAACCAATTTTTGAAGTATTATGAAACAAAGAATCAAATTGCTTTTCGCATGCAGTTGTGTGGCGGCTTGGTCTGCCGGGAGTTTGGCACAATCATTCACGTGGTATGCCAGTACGGAAGGAAATACGTGGAAAACGTCTACGGTGAAGATGTCCAAGAAGGCTGCGGATGCCCATGTGACGGTGGAAGAGAATGTGGCACCGATTGTGGAATTCAAGGCGTGGGGTGCCACGTTTAATGAATTGGATTGGGACGCATTGGGCATGTTGACCCGTGACGAACAGGACGAGATACTGAAAAACGTATTTTCTCCGGAGGGGGATTTGCGTATTTCCCGTGGGCGTATTTCCATGAACGCCAACGACTATGCCCGTTCTTGGTATAGTTGCGACGAGGTGGCCGGGGATCTGGAACTGCGTTATTTCAATATAGACCGCGACAAACAGTCCATCATCCCCTTCATACGTGCGGCACAGAAGTACAATCCCGGACTGACGTTCTGGACATCTCCGTGGTGTCCACCCAGTTGGATGAAAATCACGGGAGATTATCCTGTGTTGAGCAGCAAGTTCAACCACATGCCCGAAAAGATGAATTACATCCTTTACGGTAATGTGAACGACAAGGTGGATCCTGATGAAATGAAACTGGTCGGTAGGAGAGGGGATAAATTCCCGCGCCAGTTGGCTACCACGGACTACTTTATACAGGATCCGCGTTACTTGCAGGCGTATGCCAATTATTTCTGTAAGTTTATCGACGCTTACAAGGAACAGGGGGTGAATATAGATATGGTGATATATCAGAATGAGGCATACAGCTACACGCCTTACCCCGGTTGTGCATGGACGGCCGAGGGAACGGTGCGGTTCAATCGTGACTATCTGGGTCCCACGCTCAGACAAAAACATCCGGAGGTGAAGCTTTATCTCGGGACGTTCAACACCAACCGTGTGGACTATGTGCAGAAGATTGCTTCCGACACGAAGCTGCAGGAATACGTAAGCGGCATGGCATTCCAATGGGAAGGCCGCGAGTCGCTCCCCGTACTGCGCAAGGAACATCCTGAGTGGAACTATATGTGTTCGGAAAGCGAATGCGGACGGGGTAGCTTCGACTGGGGAGCAGGCGAACATACCTTTGAACTGATGAACCATTATTTGGGTAACGGATGCAACGAGTACACTTTCTGGAATTTCATCTTGGCCGACAATGGCGAGAGTCCGTGGGGATGGAAACAGAATGCCCTTATCCGGGTGGATTCCAAGGCACGTACGTTTACCTATACTCCGGAGTATTTTGCCGTGAAGCATTACAGCCATTTCATCACGAAAGGCAGTCAGGTGGTGGCTTACAAAGCCCAAGGGGACGACAGGATGCCGGTATTGGTCAGCCGCACGCCTGAAGGAAAGTATGTGGTCGTGGCCGGAAATTTCAAGGACGAGGCTTCTCCGTTGGTGGTCAAGATAGGAGAGAAGAGCCTGTCTGCTGAACTGGCAGCACATTCTTATAATACGTTTGTGATGAAATAATACGGTTTGCACGCCGGAAAGATATGGTGGCAGAGGCCGGCTTCGTAAGGAAACGGAGCCGGCCCTTTGAGTATGTGACGGTCCGGTACGGCTTGTTAAAGCTTGTTATATTCGGCAGAGGAGAGATTTTGCGAGTAAACCTTATACCTGGAAATGGGTCATACTTCTGTGAAACAAAAAAGAATGGTTTAATTAAAAAGGAAACAACTATGAGAAAATTGATGATGGCCGTATGTTTTGCTTTGTTGGCCGGCAGCACATTGTCAGCCCAAGAGGGCGGAAACGCGCCGCGCATGCGGACAAATCCCGAACAGATGGCCAAGCGGATGGCCGGGAAACTGATGTTGGACGACGAAACATCGGCAAAATTTATTCCCCTTTACGAGGAATACATGCAAAAGTTGGCGGAATGCCGCGTGCCCAAAAAGGAAAAAGGAAGTCAGGCGGCACAGTCGGATAAAGATATAGACGAGAACATAAAGGCTCGTTTTTCGGCTCAGGAGAAACGGTTGGACGTGCAGAAGAGCTACTATGACAAGTTTAAGAAAGTGTTGACGATGAGACAGGTGCAACAGCTTTATGAACGTCCGGACATGGGAAGTCGTCCGCGTTTTCAGGGACAAAAACCGCATTCTGCTCCGCGCCGCTGAAAAGCAGGCAGGAGGCTGGAAAACCGTTTGCCGCAGAACGGAAAATCAATCTCAGGAGATTGAAAAATCATTCGGCTGAGAATGAAAAATCGTTTGGCGCAGATTTTTATGACATTCATTATCAGACTGTTGCAAAGAACCTTCCGAACGTGTTTTTTAGGTCTGGAACACAGGGGTAGGAAACACAGGTGAGGGCGGTAACGGAATCAGGAAAAAATGACCGGGCATACAGAGGAAATTCTCTTGGTATGCCCGGTCTTTTTTCAGAAGTCGCGGAGCGCGGCGCATCAAGCCATGGTGCCGCCCATGATGTCCAACAGTTCGTTGGTGATGGCCTGCTGGCGTCCTTTGTTGTACACGACGGTGAGGTCCTGTATCAAGTTGTTGGCATTGTCCGTGGCTATCTGCATGGCCATGCTTCGTGTGGCATGTTCGGATGCGTTGGAGTCTAAAAGAGTGGTATAGACTTTCAGCTTCAACACCTCCGGAATCAGTTTGGCCAATAGAATTTCTTCCGAAGGTTCTATCAGATAGTCCGGTTGCCGGTTGTCGGTCGGAACCTCGGTCATGGCAGACAAATCTATCGGTAAATATACCGTGTTGACGAGTTCCTGTGAACCGGCGGATTTAAAGTGATGATAAATAAGCTCTACCCGGTCTATGTCGCCCGACAAAAAACGTTCGCATAGTTCTGCTGCCAAACTCTCACATTCCGTATAGTTGGGCTTATCGGCCATGTGCGTATAATCTCCGGCCGGGGTAAAGCCCGATTTTTTCACAGCGTCTGCAATCTTTCTTCCTACGGGATAGATGATAAGATTTTCCTTTGCCATTTGTGCGTGTTCGTCCAGCCACTGATGGTAGGAGCGTATGACGTTGGAGTTGAATCCGCCGCACAAACTGCTGTTGGACGAGAATATGACCAGTGCAATGCGCTTTGCCTCCCGTTGCGTGGCAAAGGGCGATTCCGTCTTACCGCCGGTTTGCAAGAAGTGGGTCATGATGGCCGACATCTGCCGTTCGTAGGGCAACATGCCTTCGATGACTTCTTGCGCCTTGTGCAACTTGGCGGAAGCCACCATTTTCATGGCCGACGTAATCTTCAGCGTATTATTGGCCGAGAGTATTCTGCCCTTAACTTCTTTTAATGATGCCATGGTCTATCAGTTTTTAAATAACAGAAGAGTGGACTGAGCCACATCTTCGATGACTTTGGTCACTTGTTCGTTGATGACTCCGCCTTCTAAAACCTCCAGTACATCCTGACGGTGAGATGCGCGCAGGCTTTCCAGAAATTCGTGCTGGAAGGCAATGACCTGGTCGATACGTATGTCGCGCATCAGTCCGTGCGTACCGCAATAGAGGATCGCGACTTGTTCGCCTACCGGCATAGGGGAGTATTGGGGTTGTATCAACAGTTGGTTGTTCTTTCGTCCGCGATCGATGGTCATGACGGTTACGGAATCCATGTCGCTGCTGAACTTGGAGAAAGCTTCCAGTTCACGGTATTGTGCCTGGTCGATTTTAAGTGTACCGGCCACTTTCTTCATGCTCTTGATTTGCGCGCTGCCGCCCACACGGGATACGGAGATACCTACATTGATGGCTGGACGGAAGCCTTGGTTGAACAAGTCAGTTTCGAGGAATATCTGTCCGTCGGTGATGGAAATCACATTCGTAGGGATGTAGGCGGACACGTCGCCTGCCTGTGTCTCGATGATAGGGAGCGCCGTGAGCGAACCTCCGCATTTCACTTTTCCTTTCAGGCTTTCCGGCAGGTCGTTCATCTGCTCGGCCACTTCCTGCTGGTTGATGATTTTGGCAGCACGTTCCAACAGGCGGGAGTGCAGGTAGAAGATGTCGCCGGGGTAAGCTTCGCGACCCGACGGACGGCGCAGGATGAGCGAAACCTCGCGGTAGGCTACGGCCTGTTTGGAAAGGTCGTCGAATACGACTAAGGCATGGCGGCCGGTGTCGCGGAAATATTCTCCGATGGCTGCCCCGGCAAACGGTGCGAAGTATTGCAATGCGGCCGGGTCGGCAGCCGTAGCGGCTACGACCACCGTGTAGTCCATGGCACCTTTTTCACGCAGCGTGTTGACGATGTTGGCCACGGTGGAGCCTTTCTGCCCGATGGCCACATAGATGCAGTACACCGGTTTGCCCGCCTCGTATGCGGAACGTTGGTTGATGATGGTGTCGATGGCTATCGCGGTCTTCCCCGTTTGGCGGTCGCCGATGATCAATTCACGTTGTCCCCGTCCGATAGGAATCATGGCATCGATGGCCTTGATGCCTGTCTGCAGAGGTTCAGATACCGGTTGGCGGTAAATGACTCCGGGAGCTTTGCGTTCCAGCGGCATTTCGAAAAGTTCCCCTCCTACGGTGCCTCTTCCGTCCAAAGGAACGCCCAACGGGTCGATGACGCGCCCCAGCATGTTCTCGCTGACCCGTATGGAGGCGATGCGTCCCGTACGTTTCACAATCATGCCCTCTTTGATGAGGTCGGTGGCTCCTAAGAGGACGGCTCCCACGTTGTCTTCTTCCAGGTTCATCACCACTCCCATCACTCCGTTTTCAAATTCCAATAATTCATTGGCCTCGGCATGGAGCAATCCATAAATACGTGCCACGCCGTCGCTTACCTGCAACACCGCGCCCACTTCGTCGAACTGGATGGACGTGTTGATTCCTTTGAGCTGTTGGAGCAATACCTCCGAAACCTCGCTGGGTCTTATCTTATCTGGCATATTCTTGTTTCCTTTTCATTATACGATTCTTCTGTTTTTCTCGATGAACTGTTTCTTCACGCGTTTCAACTGTCCGGCTATGCTGGCGTCGATTCGCCAATAGCCGATTTCCAGAATGCCGCCACCGATGATGTCGGGGTCTACTTTGGTGTTGAATTCCACCGTGCGTCCCCGATAGCGTTTCAGGATGAGTGCTTTCAGCTCGTTGAGGGTTTCCTCCGGTAGCGGCATTGCCGTGACAAGTTTCCCCTGACGTATTTTTTTCTTTTTCCGATATAAGAATAAGAAAGAATGCAGGATGAAAGCCAATAGCTTTTCGCGCCTTTTTTCAAGTAGCAGATAGAAGAATTTGGTCAGCTCTTCGCATGTGTCCGCTCCGGCGGTAGCATTGTGCAAGAGCTTTATTTTCTCTGTACGGCTCACCATCGGATTCTCTATCGTATGGCGGAACTCCGGAAGCTGGTTGTATTGGAACAGGAGTTGTTGGGCCTGTTCGTACACCAAGGTTTCGTGTCCGTTCTCGCATGCGAAGAGCAACAATGCGCGGGCATAACGTCTTGCAATAATTCCTATATCCATTATTCAATGTTGTTGTTTGATTTAACTTCGTCCAACAGTCTGTTCACTAATTCAAGCTGTTCCTTATCATCAGACAGTTTTTTACGCAATACCTTTTCAGCCACATCTACAGACAGTATCGCTACTTGCCGACGTATGTCGTTGATGGCGCTTTCTTTTTCCGCAGCTATCTGGTGGCGGGTTTCATCCAAAGCTTTCCGCGCTTCGGTGCGAGCCCGTTCGCGTGCTTCGGCGATGATGCGGTCGCGCGTGGCGGAAGCTTCTTTCAGTATGGCGGTCTGCTCTTCGTGTGCCCGTGCCAGCAGTGCTTCGCTTTCGGCTTTTACCTGCTGCAACTGCTCGTTGGCCTGGCGGGCAGCCTCCAGCGAACTGTCTATGTATTGTTTCCGTTTGTCCACCATTCCGGTGATGACAGGAAATGCGTATTTAGCCAAGATGAAGAATACGATTCCGAATATAATCACCATCCAGAACAGTGTGCCCGGATCCGGGGTTAGCAGTCCCATAAGCAACAACGGTTTAGAGGAACAATGTCAAAAGACAAACGACAATGGCGATGAGGGCTACACCTTCTATCAAAGCTGCCGCGATGATCATATTCATACGCACGTTGTTGGATTCCGACGGTTGTCGTGCAATGGCGTCCATGGCCGACCCGCCGATGCGTCCGATACCTATACCTGCACCCAAAACGGCAATACCAGCGCCAATCGCTGCACCCAACTTGGTAAGACCTATACCTCCGATAGCTTGTAATAAAATGGATAATAACATAATGTTTCTGTTTTTAAGGGTTATACTTAATTTTCTAATAGTTTTCCTTTAATTCTCTTCTTTTACGCGTGACAGTCCGATGAACACGGCCGACAACATGGTGAATACATACGCCTGGATGAAGGCTACAAGAAGTTCCAGCATGTCCATGAAGATACCGAAAAGTACGGATATGACCGTCATGGAACCGTTGATGACCGGACCTGCCTTCACCGTAATGAAGATAATGGCTACCAAACTTAGGATGGCTGCGTGCCCGGCCATGATGTTGGCAAACAGACGGATCATCAAAGCAAATGGTTTGGTGAAAATCCCGAATAGCTCAATCATAGGCATGAGAGGCACGGGAACTTTCAACCACATGGGAACTTTCGGCCAAAAGATATCCTTCCAATAGGCTTTTGTTCCGCAGATGTTGGTGAAGAGAAAGGTGCACAATGCCAATACCAATGTAATGGCAATGTTTCCCGTGACGTTAGCTCCTCCCGGAAAGATTGGAAGAATACCCATCAGGTTGTTAACCAGAACGAAAAAGAACGCGGTCAGCAAGTAGGGAGCGTATCTCCGGTAGTCTTCCCCGATACATCCTTTGATGACTTCATCGTTTATCATGACCACCAGAGCCTCTATCATGCCCACACCGCCTTTAGGTGCTCCTTCGCTCACTTCGTGACGCTTGTACCAACGCGCACATCCCAGCATGATGGCCACCAATATGGCGCTGTTGACGAACAGTGCCAGCACGTTTTTGGTGATGGAGATGTCGAACGGACGGATTTCTTCTCCCGTGGCGTCTTTTTCTACGATTTTATTTTTGTATTCGCCATCCGGTGCGATGTATAATCCTTCGTATCGGGCCTGGTTTCTCAGACGGGCAGAAGAAAATATATGCCAACCGGAAGAGCTTTTCACAATCACGGGCAAGGGGATGCGTATGGAGGCATCTCCGATGTCTGTGATATGCCATTCGTATGCGTCTTCGATGTGGCCGAAAACGATTTCGTACACATCTATTTCTTGGGTTCCTTCAGCCTGTGCCTGCCGTGGCATGAACATCAACAGGCATAAACCTATACAGCATAAATATTTTAGTAGCTTCATTCCTTAAACTTATCTTTTTATGCAGCCGGACCTGAAAGGGGTCAGGCCGTCGCTTCCGTTACGCAGACGGAGACTGTGTTGTCATTCACTTCTACAAAACCACCTGAAATGTTCAAGCGGATCTTGTCTTTTCCACTCCGGTAAACGACTTCTCCTGCGTCGAGGGACGAAATCAGGGGCGCGTGGTTGTGGAATACGGCGAACTGTCCGGCACTGCCGGGAAGTCTTACGTACTTCACCTGGCCTTCGAACAAAGTCTTTTCCGGCGACACGATGAGCAAATGAATTTTATCCTCTTCCATACGATTTAGTTTTGGGCTGCGCTCAACAATTCTTTTCCTTTGGCAATGGCGTCTTCAATGGTGCCCACGTTGAGGAAAGCCTGTTCGGGAAGGTCGTCCACCTCTCCGTCCAATATCATTTTGAATCCTTTGATGGTGTCTTCGATGGATACCATGACGCCCGGCACGCCTGTAAACTGTTCGGCCACGGCAAAGGGTTGCGACAGGAAACGTTGTACCCGTCGTGCGCGGTTCACCGTCAGACGGTCTTCGTCCGAAAGCTCGTCCATGCCGAGGATGGAAATGATGTCTTGCAGCTCCTTGTTCCGTTGCAGGATTTGTTTGACGCGCTGGGCCGTTTCGTAATGTTCCTGTCCCACGATGAGCGGATCAAGAATACGCGATGTGGATTCCAAGGGATCCACCGCAGGATAAATGCCCAACTCCGTGATTTTACGGCTCAGTACGGTCGTGGCATCCAGATGCGTGAATGTCGTGGCCGGGGCAGGGTCGGTCAAGTCGTCGGCAGGCACGTACACAGCTTGTACAGATGTAATAGAGCCGTTCTTCGTGGACGTGATTCGTTCTTGCATCTGTCCCATTTCGGAAGCCAGTGTCGGCTGATAACCCACGGCCGAGGGCATACGTCCCAACAGGGCGGACACTTCGGAACCAGCCTGGGTGAAACGGAAGATGTTGTCGATGAAGAACAGGATGTCACGCGGTCCGTCTCCCTTGTTGTTGTCACGGAAAGACTCGGCTAAGGTCAGACCGGAAAGCGCTACGGAAGAACGTGCGCCCGGCGGTTCGTTCATCTGTCCGAATACCATGGCCACTTGGGATTTTTCTACCTCGTCCATGTCTACTTTCGACAGGTCCCAATGCCCGGCCTCCATGCTTTTCAGGAATTCGTCGCCGTATTTGATGACACCGGACTCAATCATTTCGCGTAGCAGGTCGTTACCCTCACGCGTACGTTCTCCCACACCGGCAAACACGGAAAAGCCGTTATGCTTTTTGGCAATGTTGTTGATGAGCTCCTTGATTAATACCGTTTTTCCTACGCCCGCCCCACCGAACAATCCGATTTTTCCTCCTTTCAGATAGGGTTCCAACAGGTCTATCACTTTGATGCCCGTGAAAAGCACTTCCTGAGTGGTGGAAAGGTCTTCAAACTTAGGAGGATCCCGGCGTATGGGAAATGCTCCGGTTTCGTCTAATGCCTGCATGCCGTCGATGGCTTCGCCTACGACGTTCATGACCCGTCCGCGAATCTGTGCGCCCACCGGCATGGTGATGGGTTTTCCGGTAGAGACCACTTTCATGCCGCGTTGCAGGCCGTCCGTACTATCCATGGCGATGGTGCGCACCGTGTCTTCTCCGATGTGTTGCTGCACTTCCACGATCAATGTCTTGCCGCCCGGACGTTGGATTTTCAGAGCGTCGTGTATGCTCGGAAGGTTTGCGTTCTGTTCTTTCTCGCTGTGCTCGAAATGAACGTCTACCACCGGGCCGATAATTTGCGATATGTGTCCTAATACCTCTGCCATAAATGATGTTTATACCTTAATTATATATAATCGTTTTATTTGTTTCGTGTCCTTTTTACCTGTCGAACCGATTGTTTTGTCGTTGGCTGTCGTTGAACGTGGCGAACCGCTTGGGTTTCTCAACATTCTTATACATTATTTAATGTCCATCGTCTCTTTCTTTCGCTTCGTTTATAATAGTTTAACCCAGAGACGTTTTCATTTTTCTTGTCTCAAAGTTAGGAGTAATTTCTCTTTTTCGTAAATTTGTAGAATTAATAATATTCATGATTTCTATTGATTTTTCTTATGGAACTGACTCCGCTGAAATATTTCGTCAAGTTGGCAGACGTGCTTTCGTTTACTGAGGCCTCCAAAGAGCTTTTTATCACGCAGAGCACCTTGTCGTTAAGCATCAAGCAACTGGAAGAGGAACTCGGCGTGACGCTGTTCGACCGCATCGGGAAGAAAATCTACCTGACGGATGCCGGACGGGATTTTTTGGACTGTTCCCGTAAGGCAATAGAGGAGGTGGCGTATGGCATACAGCATTTGAAGGAAATGCAGCATGTCTATACGGGAAAGATAAAAATAGGAGTAATATACAGCCTCTTCCCTTTGCTGAATATCTGCGTGTTGAAGTTTACGAAGGCTTTCCCTAAAGCGGAATTGTCGATTGTGTATTCCCATTCCGTATTGGAACTGGTGGAGCTGATTAATTCCAACAAACTTGATTTTGCGTTGAGTTACAATCCGCAGGATGTCTCAGCGCTTACGGAGTCCACGGAATACGCTTGCATGCCTTTATGCGTCATTGTCCACGAAAATCACCCGGTGGCCATCCGGAAACATTTTTCTTTATCGGACTTGAATGAGTTCCCCGTCATCTTCTTGGACAAAGAGCTGTACACCCGGAAGGTCATAGACCGCATGCTGGCCCAATATAGGATAAAGGTAAAGCCGCAGATAGAAGTCAATAGTACGCCTTTATTGCTTGACATGCTGCGCACGGGGCATTGGATTTCCATTTTGCCGCAAGACATGACGGTGAGCAGTCCGGATTTGAAGGCTGTGCCGATTAAGGAGAAAACGGAGATGATGCACATCAGTCTTCTCTCTCTTAAAGGTAAAAGGCACTCTTTGCTGACGGAGAAATTTCTGGAGGTGTTGAGGCAGGAGACGCAAGAAATAGAAGAGCATCGGGTTGCCGGGGGAAAAGATTCGGATTTGTTCGAAGGGAAACCCACCGGAGGAGGAGCATGATGCGGAATGTGTATATAAAGAATAGGTGAAATGCCGGATAGGATTGGATTTTGTTTTAGACTTTATACTGAATAAAATAGGATATGAGAAAAAATATTTGGATTATCGTGAGCGGGTTGGTCTGCTTTTCGGCTTGCAGGTCTGTGCAGGCTCCCCAACTTATCGGGGGAAATAAGGATGAACATGGTTGTCTTACGGCGGCCGGTTATACGTGGAGTGAACTGCGCCGGGACTGTATCCGCATTTTTGAAGACGGCGTGCGGGTGAACGACCCGTCGTTACAGCCTTCTTTGACGTCGTATGCCGTGTTTGCGGCAGACAGCAGCCGGGTGGAGGTTTTCCGTCCGTCTTCGTTCCGGAACGAGATACTCGACCGTAAGGGAGGCGTTTGGCAGGGCAAGACCTGCAAGTTGTATCGGACAGGAGACCGATGGGAACTTCGCGAAAAGTGAAATCAAACAAAATGACTTTGTATGGAACGAATTATCAATCATTTTACAGACGACGACCTGTATAAGTTCACCATGTGCTGCGCGGTCATCGACAATTTTCCCCGTGCTCAGGTGAAGTATCGGTTTACCGACCGGGACCATACCGTCTATCCGCCGGGTTTTGCCGACGAGTTGCAAAAACAAATCATTCTGTTGGAGGACGTGGTCATTACGGACGAGGAAATCGCGTTCATGAAACGGCGGTGCAGCTACATTCCCGGTTGGTTCTACACCTACTTGAAAGGCTACCGTTTCTGTCGCGAATGGGTGACAGTACGGCAGGATGAAGAGGGGTATCTGTCCGTGGAGTTCGAAGGGAGTTGGGCCGATACCATCCTGTTGGAAGTGAAAGTGCTGGCCATTATTTCCGAGCTTTATTACAGGATGACGGGCGAAGACGGCCGTTTCGATTATGAGGATTATTACCGGAAGACTTACCGGAAAGCCGTCCGCTTGTTGGAAGCCGGTTGCGTGTACAGCGATTTCGGGACGCGCCGCCGCGTTTCTTTCGAGGCGGAAGAGACGGTGGTCCGGGCGATGCGAGACTGTTACCGGAGCCGGGAGTGGAGCGGTAAGTTTGTCGGGACCAGCAATGTCTATCTGGCGATGAAGTACGACCTGATTCCCGTCGGCACGATGGCACACGAGTTTGTCTGTGCCATAGGAGGAATGTACGGTCCCCAGATGGCCAACCATATTGCCATGAACTCGTGGCGCAACACGTTCCGCGGAGCCTTGGGCACATATCTTTACGACAGTTTCGGCTGGGACATCTTCAGCCTGAATTTCTCGGAGGACTTTGCCAACCTGTTCAAAGGTCTTCGCGTGGACAGCGGCGACAACCGCGCGGAACTGCAAAGGATTGTGGAGAAATACCGTTCGTTAGGCATCGACCCCCGCACGAAGCAAGTCATATTCAGCAATGCGCTCGACACGGACCGTGCGATAGAGATACAACGCTACGCCCGGGAGTATTGCCAACCTTCTTTCGGGATAGGCACGCACTTCACAAACGACTTTGAGGGCGTGAAGCCCATGAACATCGTCATCAAACTGGTGGCCGTGAAAATCACGGAGTCATGGACTTTCTACAACGATACTTGTAAGTTGAGCGAAGACGACGGTAAGCATACAGGCAAGCCCGAAGTGATTCGCCGTTTCATGGAAGCGTTGAATATGAAAGGATAAAAGGAGTCCGGACGATAAAAACTTCAAAATTTTGTCCGTTCTTTATGGAATTGGTCCTTAAAAAAGATTAACTTTGCATTGGGTTCCCGGTGATTCTTGCTGTGTCGTGATGTCCGGTAGCGACCGGTAGGCCGATCCAAGCAAGGCGACCTGCGCCGATACGAACAGGAACATCTGTCCTTTGCGGCAGAGGGGAATGGGAGTGGACGGGGAGGGAGAGGGGAACCGCTATAAATAAGAAGGCGTTTATCACGCGCTGGTTCTTGACGCTTCGAATCTCGCAAATTCAAAATTGTAGTCATGAACTATGCAACGGTAGATGCCCATGGGATGTTTTTATAAATATCCCCGAGGGATTGTTTTGTCCATTTGCTCCTATGGGCAGAAGGAAGAAGGCAAATTCCAAGGGGGATTATATAAACTCATCGGCGTGGGTTCTGCGTTGCTCGTTCTACTACAATGGGCAATGCGAGAGCCTCGAAGCGTGGGACGGGTGACGGGTACAGATCTCCACGCTTTTTTGTTATAGTTATCCATCAAGAGTATCATCATGCCGATGCAGGGAGGTCGATAGGCATATTATTGTTTTAAAGAGACTTTATGATGAAACGACTATTATTGGTGACCATGGGGGCGGCTTCGTTCCTCCTGTCCCCGGCGCAACAGTTATTGACGGATGGTTCCGTCCCGCTTGAATCCTTGTACATTTCCGACCTTTCTTTCTTTTATGATGCCGATGGCGACGGGGTGAAGGAATATTATGCAATAGGTGAGGGCCAGTGGCGAAACGAAAACAATCGTTATGTTTGGCGTGCCCCCGGGTGTTACGTGCGGGAGAACGCGCTTGATTTGCCTTGGAGTTACCAAAATGAAAGTAGGCTCTTGGTGAACCTGAACAATGACGGCGTGCCGGATTTCTCGAACCGAGACTTCACGGATTTCGGAACGTTGGAAATAGCTTTGAGCCAAGGGGATGGCACCTACCGTCTGATGAATCAGGCTTATTCTGCCTATCCGTTGGACGTGAACCACGACGGGCTTCCGGACTTGTTCTCGTTCAACGCTACGGACTGGGACATTCTCTACCAAAATCCCGACGGGACGTTTACCGCCACGCGCATCGATACCCTTTCGCGTGTGCAGGCCGATTCGTTGGTAGCCCGTAAGGCGGAAGAGGCTGACGGGAAGTTCGACACCGGTGGCCTGCCGTCGTTGCGTGACGGCATGTTCGTGGGGGGAAGTCCTGAGGTGGATGAAAGCTACAAATTCACGCAGGCAATCGACGTGAACCGCGACGGCTATATGGATTTGGTGGGGCCGCGCACGATTTTCTATAACATGGGCGACAACCGCTTCGTGGCCTCCCGGCAACCGGGCGAGCTGACCGTGAAGGACTTGAACGGCGATGGCATTCCCGACTATATCTATAATGATACGGAAGGCAAGCGGGTGTACACCCGTACCTACTTAGGCGGTGACCGTTTCGAGGAACAGACCTTGGTGAAGGATTTGGACGTGACGGACATCCATTGCTACGACTTCGACAAGGACGGTGACGTGGACATTTTGCTTACGTTCGACTATCTGTCTTCTTCCGGTTTTTCTTTTTTAGTCTTTGCCGAAAACAAGGGTCGAGGAGATTTTGCGATTCACGAACATAGCTTCAAAACCCAATGGGCGTTCGGGCAGTGTTTGGATTACAATAACGACGGTTTTATGGAATTGTTGGCCGGAAAGCAGGAGGGACAGTCCGATATAGCTTACTCTCGTTCAGTAAATGGTCTATATTTGTTCTGTTTGGATAATATGGAAAAAGTAGAAGAGCCGTTCGAGATGCAAGTGAACGGGACTTTCAATTATGAACGGAACAGTAATTATGAAACCGATTGGATGGAGGCTGTGATGAGCCGTTTGGACGAGAATGTCGTGGTGATCGATGTGGACAATGACGGATATTTAGAGATTTTGGCTGACACGCTGGAGACTACTGTCGGTTATTGGACATACCGCGACTTGCCCCTCTTGCAGGACATCCCGGCCAACGAAGCCCCGCAACGCATGTCTGCCCCTTCAGTAAACCTCGACCGTAAGAGCGGCAAACTGAAGATTGCCTGGAAGCCGGGAAAGGACAAGGAGACTTCTACCGTGGATTTGACCTATGCCCTCCGCATCGGCAGTGCGCCCGGCAAGGACGACATCTATTTCTCGGGGGCGAATGCCGACGGCAGCCGCCGCGATTTCCGTCCCGGCAACATGGGAGCAAATCTGGATGCCACGTTGGATGTGAGCCGTTGGAAGCAGGGAACGTACTATATAGCCATACAGACGGTGGACCCGATGGGCAAAGGCTCGGCGTGGTCGGACGAGGTGGTGTACAGGCACGACCTTGTACAGGCAGCGTTCACGGTGTCGGATGATGAGTTGGCAGCGGCAGACACGTTGGTACTGACGGCAGCTTCCCGTGCCGACGGGTTGGACTACGCTTGGGATTTCGACGGAGGAAAAGCCATAAAGGCCTCGGCTGACAGTGCACTGGTATGGCTGACGTTCAGCGTGCCCGGTGAGAAGCATCTCCGCCTGACGGTGACGAATCCGGCGGACGGCACGAAGGATGTACGCGAAAAGGTAGTGACGGTGCAGCGTGTCTCATGGCAGCAGGTTTCCCACGAGGCATTGGGGATGACTTGGCCGGTTTTGTTCTGGGATATGGACGGAGACGGCATATTGGATGTCTTGGACCAAAACGGCTTTTACGTAAATGACGGATACGGAAGGTTTGAAAAACTGGGGACCATTTTCAATTCAAACCTTACGGCAGAATCCCGTGCCGGCATGGGAAGCCAAGCCCCCGTTTTGGACTTTGACATGGATGGGGATGCCGATTTTGCGGTACGGAACAATAAGGGCAACCTGATTCTTCATCGCGGAGGCCGCGACTTTGAGGCCCTCGATGCCAATCCGTTGCTGGTCGAGCACGGCTTTGCGGATTTGGACAATGACGGTTTTCCCGAGCTGGTGGATGCTACGGTCGGGTTTTATGCACCGTCCGAGTTTTATGTCAACAAGGGCGACAACACCAATTTTGAGAAAATGACCTTGGATGACGGAGACGGGAATTGGATACAGATAGAATTTTTATACGATGTCAATCGTGACGGCTTGCTCGACATCTTCTCCACACGTGGCAGGGTAGATGGGAAATGGAAAGATGCCTTTGCCCTGAACAACGGCGGTTTGGAATTCGACGTACGTTATTCTCCCGGTAGTGAAGGTACGATAGTCACTTACGAAGATATGGACGGCGACGGCATGCCGGACAAAGTAGTGACTTACGGTAATGACGGAGTAGATAAGGATGTGATAGGCATTTGCTTCGGCAATAAGGATTACACGTTCGGCACTCCGGTCAAATTTGTATTTGAAAACGCTCACAGTAGCCGTTATACTGTAGAAGTGGTCAAAATAGCCGATTTCGACAACAACGGCTGCCCGGACATCTTGGTGTACTATGATTTCTACGAACAAAACGTGAGCAAGAAGGAATATGCCATACTGTATATGGAGCGCGACCGCTCGGGACGGATAGAAGTGCTGCACAATCAGGAGTTGGGATTTGTGGATGGCATGGCCGACGTGAACCATGACGGTGTTCCTGATTTTTATCATGCAGGGAATGACGGGGTAACGTTGCTCCGCACCGGCATCGAGAACACCGCCCCCGAGGCCCCGGCCCATGTGCGGGCCACTCAGGAAGGCCTCGGCATATTGTTGGAATGGGATGACGCCTGCGACAAGGAAACCCCGGCCATGCAGATGCGCTACAATGTGAGCGTGAAGAAGAAAGGGGCAGAAGGCGAGGGTGCTTATATCATCTCACCGCTGAACGGCGGAAACGGCAAGGCAGCGGTCATCCCCGGGGCATATTACCAGAAAGCCACGCGCAAGATGATTCCCATCGAGCGGTTCGAGGCCGGACAGGAATATGAGGTGCAGGTACAGGCCATAGACCTGTGGGATGCCCATTCGCTCATGTCGGAGACCTATTCCTTTAAGGTGAGCGAGCAGTTCATCGCCGGACCTACGGTGACGGCACCGCGCAAGGCCGTGGCTTTGACGTATAATGTGCCCGATGCCGCTTTGCAAACCGCCGAGTGGGACTGGGACGGCGGAACGCTTCTCGGTCAGGAAGGGAAACGGTTTGAAGTGGCATGGAACGAGCCGGGGCTGAAAACCGTGACCGTCCGCACGGCAGATGGCGAAACGGCCACCAAGAACGTGATGGTGCGCGACATCGACCTTTCGTTCGACTTCCCCGCCGAAGGACTGGCCGGGACGGAGATTACCTTCACGCTTCCCGAAGCCTTTGCGCAGGCTTCCCGCGAGGACATCGACGTGAAGCTGTCGGACGAACGTATCGAGATGCTGCTCCGCGTAGGGAGCCGGGAAGCCAAGGCGGTGTTCCCCGATGCCGGTGATTATTCCTTCCGCTTGTCGGTGCGCGATTCCGTGTGCGGCGTGGTGGAATCGGAAGAGAAGCACATCCGCATCGTGGGCGAAGTGCCTGTGCCCGTTATCCGTTTGGTAGGCATCGATGCGGCTACCGGCAAGAACAAAGTGACGTGGGACATGCCCGGCATGCCGGATTTCGTCACCACCGTGAATATATATAAGGAGAGCGGACGCTACAATGCCTTTGACTGCATTGCGCAGGTGGCTCCAGGGGCGGGAGAGTTCGTAGACACGTCCTCCAATCCCTCTGTCTCGTCCGACCGCTATTGCATCAAGTTGGGCACGACGTTCGGTGTGGAAAGTCCGGCCAGCCGTGTGCACAGCGGTACGCACCTGATGCTGAACAAAGGAGTGGGCGGTGCCGTCAACCTGATATGGAACGCCTACGAGGGTGGCATTGTGGACAGTTACCGCGTCTTGCGCGGAACGTCCGCCGACCGTCTGGACCTGTTGGCCGAGGTGTCGGGTGCCCATACGGCCTATACCGACCTGAACGCCGGGGACGGGACGTATTTCTACGCCTTGGAGTATGACGAGACCTATTCCGACGAATGGCAACCGATGACGAGGACATCCAAGGAGAGGTCGTCCGGAAGCGGCCGCTCCAATGTGGTATGCACGGACGGGGCATGGACAGTGGTACCTGCCGAACAGTTGAACGTGCTGGCCATAGAGAAGGAACTCGTGCTGACACCTTCACAGCCCACGTTGCATTTGCAGGCCGAAATCCTGCCGGCCATGGCGGATATCCGTACGGTGAACTGGCGGATTCTGGAAGGCAGCGAACTGGCCTCGCTGAATCAAAACGGTGTGTTGACGGCTCAGGGAAAGGAGAACGGTGAAATAGTGGTATGCGCCACGACTGTGGACGGAACGGAGATCGAGGCCCGTGTGACCGTCGTGAAAAAGGATTTCGGCATCCTGCCGCAGTCGGTCACAGTGACCACGGTGGAAGGTACGACGCAGTTGACTCCCCTCACCGGGCGGTTGCACTTGCAGGCATCCGTGCAACCCGCGAATGCCTCCCAACTCGTAGCATGGAGCGTGGTACAGGGAGCCGGTCTGGCCACTTTGGATGAAGACGGCATCCTGACCCCGACCGAAACGGGCAACGGAGATATCGTGGTGCGTGCCACCTCTTTGGAGGACGCTTCCGTGTACGGTGAGTTGACTCTCCATAAGGAAGGTTTCTCCGGCGATGGAGTAGAGGGAGTGAATGCCGGACAGATGTCGGTGCGCCGCGTCGGCGACGACCTGTGGATTGAAGGTCTGCCCGAGGACAGCGAATGCGGTTTAAGCATCGTGGATCCCTCCGGACGCGTGCTTTCCACGGAATACCGGCGCGAGGGACGTTCGGGCAGAATCTCTTTGGCGCGTCTGGCTTCCGGCACCTATCTGCTTCAGGTTGTTACCGGTGAAGGCAAACAAGCGTTCCGTTTCTTCAAGTAGGCCGGAACGTACATCATAAGGAAACGCTCCGGGCATTCGGTTGTGGCCGTAATGTCCGGAGCGTTTGGTGCTTTTTAGATTCCAAGAGCGCAGGTTTGTAAATATCGTGTACTTCTAAAAAGGTTGGCTTTCATCGGCGGATTTTTCTGCGCCAAATGATTTTTCAATCTCAGGCAAGCGATTTTTCGTTCTGCGCCAAATGATTTTCGTTTCTCTTGAAGGTGAAAAAACGATAAGATGAATACGTGGAAATGAAGTGCTGAAAGTGGAATGCCTGCTTGGGGAATGCTGATTTATTTTATTGTTTTATAGAAGTTTATGCAGTGGTAGGATAAAACGGGCTGTTCTTTTCTTCCGAAAGGAAAGTCGGTACATCACGTTTGCAAAGTTCGGAAAACGGGATGCGCAGGATGTCATATTTATCGAAAAAATACCATAATGGCATTTTTCTTTTGGCCGGATGAAAAATAAGTCCTACCTTTGCAGCCGAAATAATATTCGTAATGTTTTGTAATCCTCATCGGAGGGCAACAATGAAATGCCGGATAAGATGACTGGGTAAAACCAATCAACTTATCCGGCATTTTATGTGTGGTAAAATAAAAAAGACGTAGAAATGAAAGAATTGGATTTGACACAAGGGAGCGTGCCGAAGGTTCTGCTACATTTTGCAGTCCCGTTTTTATTGGCCAATGTGCTTCAGGCACTCTACGGAGGAGCCGACTTGTTTGTGGTGGGGCAGTATGACGATGCTGCGAGTGTGGCCGCCGTGGCCATCGGAAGTCAGGTGATGCAGACTGTGACGGGCGTCATCCTCGGGCTTACCACGGGGACGACCGTGTTGATTGCTATCGCCACGGGAGCGAAAGATTACCGGAAAACGGCGTCCATTATCGGAACCTCTATCGGGCTGTTTGCCGCAGTCGGTGCGGTACTGACCTTTCTGATGGTAGCTTTTCATAGCCGGACGGTGCAGTTGATGCACACTCCGCCCGAGGCGTTGTCCGATACGGAAGCCTATCTGTGGATTTGTTCGTTGGGCATTCCTTTTATTATAGGATATAATGTCGTGTGCGGTATTTTGCGCGGACTGGGAGATTCGCGCACGCCGCTCTATTTCGTGGCGTTGGCTTGTGCGTTGAACATCGTGCTGGATTTCATTCTGGTGGGTGGCTGCCATCTGCGGGCGGCGGGAGCGGCCATAGCCACGGTCGTTTCGCAAGGGGTAAGCTTTGCTACGGCCTTGTGGTATCTGTACCGGAAAGGTTTCCATTTTGAGTTTACGCGTCGCGATATCCGTCTGGACGGACAGCTTTGCAGGCGCGTGCTGCTGCTGGGAGCACCTATCGCGTTGCAGGATTTGTTGGTCAATTTTTCCTTTTTGCTGATTACGGTCATTGTCAACGGTATGGGCGTGGTGGCTTCGGCGGCTTTGGGAGTCGTAGAGAAGCTGATAGTCTTTGCCATGTTGCCGCCGATGGCCATATCGTCGGCCGTGGCGGCCATGACGGCACAAAACTACGGTGCCGGGCTGCGTGTGCGCATGAACCGTTGCCTGTATGCAGGCATCGGCATGGCGTTGGTCTTCGGCATTTCGGTGTGCCTCTATTCACAATTCCTGCCGGACACGCTGACGGGTATCTTCACCCGCGACAGCGAGGTGGTGCAGATGGCTTCCGGCTATCTGCGAGGATACAGCATAGATTGCATCATAGTGAGTTTCGTGTTCTGCATCAATGCCTATTTCAGCGGGCAGGGCAATTCCGTGTTCCCCATGGTACACAGCGTGATTTCCACCTTCCTCTTCCGCATACCTTTGTCTTACGGCTTCAGTCTGGTGAGTTCTTCTTCTTTGTTTCTCATGGGGTTTGCTCCTCCGTTGTCCACTTTGGTTTCGCTGATGATATGTATCGGGTATATGAGATACAAGAGAAAAAAGGAAATTATTCCGGTTTATGCGTAAGAAAGCTGTTAAAAACAGATGAGGGGAAAACGTATTTCCCATAAAATATCTAATTTTGCAGCGTAAATAAAAAATGTAAGTATGAATTTGTCTGAACTGATACAGAAACGGCAAAGTGACCGGAAATACGAGTCGCGCCCTGTCAGCCGTGAAATGGTGATGAAATGTCTGGAAGCTGCACGGCTTGCTCCTTCGGCTTGTAATTCACAACCGTGGAAATTTGTTGTCGTGGACGATGTGGCGTTGTTGCCGCAAATGGGAGCGGCGGCTGCCGGAATGGGGATGAACGGGTTTGCCCGTGAGGTGCCCGTCATCGTAGCTGTGGTGCTGGAGAAAATGAACTTGACGGCCCGTATCGGTAGTGTCATCAAAGACAAGGAATACTCTTTGCTCGACGTAGGCATCGCCGTGGAGCATTTTTGTTTGCAGGCGGCCGAGTTGGGTTTGGGGACTTGTATCATGGGCTGGTTCGACGAAAAGAAAGTGAAAAAGCTGCTCGGCATCAAAGGAAAGCGCGTACCTCTGCTCATCTCGTTGGGCTATCCGGCGGGGGAGACCCGCAAGAAAGCGCGCAAGTCGTTGGAGGAGATGAGTAGTTGGAACCAATATTAATACGGGAATCATGGATAATAAAAAAGTGAAAGGCTATGCCTATGGTGTCATAGCGTCGGTAAGTTACGGGCTGAATCCGTTGTTCGCCCTTCCGCTTTATGCTTCGGGCATCAGGGTGGATTCCGTGTTGTTCTACCGTTATGTGTTTGCCTTGCTGTTCCTGGCCGTGATGATGAAGATGAGCGGGCAGTCGTTTGCCCTGAAGCGGAATGAGATACTTCCGGTGGCGGTCATGGGATTGCTGTTCTCCTTCTCGTCGTTGTTCCTGTTCCAGAGTTTCAACTACATGGATGCAGGCATCGCTTCTACCATTTTGTTCATGTATCCCGTGCTGGTGGCGGTGATTATGGCCGTGTTCTTCAAAGAAAGGTTGAGCGTGGTGAAAATAGCATCCATTGCCACGGCTTTTGTAGGTATTTCCATGCTTTATAAAGGCGAAGGCGGTGCCACGCTGAGCATGACGGGCGTGTGTCTGGTGCTGATGTCCTCGTTGACCTACGCACTGTATATCGTAGGCGTGAACCGTTCTTCCTTAAAAGAGATGCCGGGATTGAAACTCACGTTTTATGCCATTTTGTTCGGTTCGTTGGTCTATATCGTCCGTCTGCGCGGGGGGATGGATTTGCAGTGGCTTACGGAAGGGACGCAATGGATGAACGCGTTGGGACTGGCTTTGTTCCCGTCCCTGATATCCATGGTGACCATTGCGAAAGCCATCCGGAACATCGGTGCCACTCCGGCTGCTATTCTCGGGGCGTTGGAGCCGCTTACGGCATTGTTCGTAGGTGTCATGGTATTCCACGAGAGGCTTACGGGCGGTAATGTGGTCGGCATCTTGCTGATTCTTTTTGCCGTGACGCTGATTGTAGTCGGGCCGCGCGGATGGTTGCGGTTCAAGGCCGTGTGGCATAAGCGGTCGGTTGGATAAAGCTCTTGTCGTCTTGTATGGAAAACAGCAAAGGGACTGTCCCGGGATTGGCCGGTGACAGTCCCTTTGCTGTTTGGGGGAGGGGGTTAACGCTTTTGTATGTCTTTACCTGAAGCGGATACTTGCGCGGGATTCCCCGAATAGGCGATGCTCCCTCCGCCGCTTGTGTGGGCATTCAGCGATTCCGAGGCGTGGCACGAAATGTCTCCTGCCGAAGAGGCGTTGGCATCCACATGCCGGGCTTCCATATTGCCGGCATCGATGTCGCCGCTGCTCGAGGCTGTATATTTGGCTTGTTCACATTTACCCTGCAGACGAAGGTCTCCGCTGGAGGTGGCTGTGGCTATCAAATGCGTGCACTCCAACCCTTTGATGTGCAAATCCCCGCTGCTGTTGCATTGCAAGTCGGCCTGTTTGCATTTTGAACCACCGAAATAGATGTCGCCGCTGCTGTTGGAGGCCGCTGCGAGGAGGGCGCAGGAAACGGACTTGCCTGATATGTCACCGCTGCTGTTGGATGTAGCATGCAGGTCTTTACAACTGATGTCTTGGCACGAGATGTCGCCGCTGCTGCCTGCCGTGAGACGGAGGTCGCCCTTTACGTGCAGGCCGTCCTTTACGAAAATGTCCCCGGAACTGGAGGCAGACAAGCTGCCGACCGGGCGTGCCTTGACATGCACTTCCTTTATCCCTTTGGTTTTTGTGAGGTCTTTGGGCTTTTTCATGCCTACGACCAATGTGCCGCGGGCATCCACTTGCACACTGATGTAAGGCAGGACGGCCTTGCTCGCACGGATTTCCACGGACGTTTCATCGTCAGATGGGATATAAACCACATCGACAGACGACGTGGCTGATATGGCGTTGAAGTCGCCGACGGTCACTTTCTGTGTCTGTATGTCTTTGGGGCTTGCCCCGGTTTTCCCGTCACAAAGGGATTGGGCAGGGCTCTTTGTGCAGCTACAGTAGGCAATGGCTGAGACGAGAAGAAGACAAATCTGTTTTTTCATGCTTTTTATTTTATACGATTAATGCGGTCTCTTCCCGAAGGTGTCTTGCAGACGATGCGCGGACGGCCTTTATAAGATATAGTGCCTGTCCCACGCAGGTCTGCCTCCAACTTGCGGGTGGCATGGCAACTGGTAACGCCTTCGCCGGTCACCGTGGCTGTGGCGTCCATGGCTTGCAGCCCCTCGGCTTCGAGGCTTCCGCGCGACGCATTGGCCAGTGCGGCCTTTGTGCAACTGCCCGTGAGGGTGACGGTTCCGGAGGAAGAGGATTGTGCCGCAACGTCGGTAGCCGTTATCTCCTTGGCGTTGATGCTGCTTCCCCCTTCGGCTTGCGCGTTCAGGAGGCGGCAGGTGATACCGCCGGTCAGGTTGATGAAGGCGTTTGCTTTTGCGCTCAGTATCATGTCGCGGCACGTAAGCTGTTGGTCTGCGTGGAAACTTTTGTTGCCTGTGGCGGCGACATACAAATCCCGGCAAGTGATGGGGCCGCACATTATCGGGCCGTCGGCAGTGATGCGTACGTCGCCGTCACTGTATGCCCCGTCTTTCAGGATGAGTGTGCCGGTTCCTTTATTGTGGAACGTGTCCATGGGAGGAGCTTTCAGTTCGATGCTGAACGGGGTATCCGAAGAGATGTCGGCGAAATGTTTCATGTTGACAAGGAGTGTTCCATTCTTGTTGACGTAGACTTCCAGAAATGGCAATACGTTCTCCGGCGCATTGAGTTCTATGTCTTTTTCACCGGGAGTGGGGGTATAGATGATGTCGAGGGAAGCCGACGTGACAAGAGTGTTCAGACTGTCCACCGAAATTTTCCGGCTATCGTAATTCTTTCCTGCCGTGAGTGCCACGGTCTTGACATCCCTGACCTCTGTCACCTCGTACACACCGGCGTATCCGGCGGCAAAACCCTCGTAGCTTTTTCCCATATTCCGGATTTGCAGTTCGGCATAGGCCGGATAGCCGTTCCGGGTTCCTTGGGTGGCGTTGTCGTAAGTGGGCAGGAGTTTTTCGGTCAGGTCCTTGACCCAATATACCATTGTGTCACCGCAAGAGGTGAAAGTGCGTACTTCGTGTCCTATGACCAATTCTCCCCGGACTGTTTGTAGGGGAATATCCGTGAGGACGATGCTTTCCGGATCGAAGAGAGGCTGCTCTTGTCCTATTTCCATGAAGATGGCTTTGTCCGGATGGCTGTCGTGGATTTCAAAATACCTCCGTCCGCTGTTGCCCACGCCCCAACCGTTACAAGTAGAGGGAATGGCCTCTTTCGCTTCCATGGCGGCTTCGATTCGGTCGGCATAGTCGCCGGTGGGTACGAGGACGTAGCGCGTCACTCCCTTGCGTTCGCAATCCACTTCCTTGAACTTGCAGGTTTCTTCGCTGTTCCATCCCGAGCTTTCTTCCAATTGGTCCAGTACGTCGTCGATATCGCCGTCTTCGATATGGAAGACTTTGATGACGGGACGGCCGTCGGAGCGGGAGCGGCCTGTGTGTTTGACGACTGCCCCTTCGAGCAGTCCGTCCGTGACGACACAAGTCTGGCTGTCGCGTTGTGCCCAGAATTGCAGTCCCGCGCCGGATACGATTTCCCATTTGAATCCTTGGCGCGCTTTTTGCGTCGGCTGTTCCGGGAAGACGGGATACTTGCCGTCGCGGTCGCCGAAACAGGCTGTGAGTAGGATAAGATAGAGTCCTGCGGTAATTTTAAACAAAGAGCTTTTCATTGGGTGTAGGGTTGAGGTTTATAAATAAACGAAGGAGTATTCTTGCCGGAACCGGATGGTCCGGAAAGAAATACTCCATGTCGTATGGTTATCGGATGAACAACAGTTCGCGGTATTTCGGAAGCGGCCACATCTCGTCGTCCACGATGAGTTCGAGTTTGTCTACGTGGTAGCGTATGCTTTCCAACATGGGAGCCACCGTGTCGTGGTAGGCAATGGCTTTCTCGCGTACGTTTTCAATGCGGTTGGCCACCTTCCGGTTTTCCACCAGCCGGTCTGCATTTTCGGCAATGAAGCTTGTGTGTTCCGAAATCTTTTCTATCAGTTCCAGGTTCTTGGCATTCAGTCGGGCCGCAGTCTCGGCAGGGAAAACCTCCTGTACTTTGTGCACGTTGTCTATCAAGGCACTTTGGTAGCGTGTGGCCACGGGAATGATGTGATTCATGCACATGTCGCCGAAGATGCGTGCTTCCACTTGTACCTTTTTGGTATAGGTTTCCCATTTGATTTCGTTGCGTGCCTCGATTTCATTGCGTGTGAACACATGGGTCGTCTCGAACATTTTCACGCTGCTTTCGTCCAAATAACGGTCGAAGATAAGGGGACAACTGCGTTCCGTATCCAGTCCGCGGCGTTGGGCTTCTTCCTGCCATTCTTCGGAATAGCCGTTACCGTCGAAATGGATGGGCTTGCACGTCTTGATGTCCTCGCGTACCACTTGCAGGATGGCTTTGGTCTTGTCTACGCCGTTTGCTATCAAGGCGTCTACCCGCGTCTTGAAGTCGATAAGGGCTTCGGCCATAGCCGCGTTCAGGGCTATCATGGCGGCGGCGCAGTTGGCTTGTGAACCGATGGCGCGGAACTCGAACCGGTTGCCTGTGAAAGCGAAGGGAGACGTACGGTTGCGGTCGGTGTTGTCGAACAGCAGTTCCGGAATTTGCGGGATGTCGAGCTTCATGCCGTGTTTGCTGGCTACGTCTATCAGTTCGTCGTCCGTAGAATGTTCCAAATGTTCGAGTATGTCGCTCAGTTGCTGACCGAGGAACGAGGAAATGATGGTCGGAGGAGCCTCATGCCCTCCCAGGCGGTGGGCGTTGGTGGCACTCATGATGGAGGCTTTGAGCAACCCGTTATGGCGATAGACTGCCATGAGCGTTTCCACGATAAAGGTGACGAAACGCAGATTGTCGGTCGGCGTTTTGCCCGGCCCGTGCAGTAGGATTCCGGTATCGGTAGCCAGTGACCAGTTGTTGTGTTTGCCTGACCCGTTGATACCGGCGAACGGTTTTTCGTGCAGCAAACAACGGAATCCGTGTTTACGGGCTATTTTCTTCATCAGCGACATGAGCAGCATGTTGTGGTCCACTGCCAGGTTGGTCTCTTCATAGATGGGAGCCAGCTCGAACTGGTTCGGAGCCACTTCATTGTGGCGAGTCTTGCAAGGGATGCCCAGTTCCAAGGCCTGTATTTCCAAGTCTTTCATAAATTCGGCCACCCGCTCGGGGATAGAACCGAAGTAATGGTCGTCCATTTGCTGGTTCTTGGCCGATTCGTGCCCCATCAGCGTGCGTCCGGTCATGAGCAAGTCGGGGCGCGTGGCGTAGAGTCCTTCGTCCACCAAGAAATATTCCTGCTCCCAACCCAGATTGGAAATGACTTTTTTCACGTCCGGATAGAAGTAGCGGCATACGTCGGTGGCCGCTTTGTCTACGGCGTGGATGGCCTTTTTCAGGGGAGCCTTGTAGTCGAGCGCCTCGCCGGTATAAGAGATGAAAATCGTGGGAATCATCAGGGTGTCGCCGAGAACGAAGACGGGCGAAGCGGTGTCCCAGGCAGAATAGCCGCGCGCTTCGAACGTGGAGCGGATGCCCCCGTTGGGGAACGAAGAGGCATCGGTTTCCTGCTGGATGAGCTGCTTGCCGGAAAATTCTTCCACCATGCCGCCTTTGCCGTCGTGTTCCACAAAAGCATCATGTTTCTCGGCCGTGCCTTCGGTGAGCGGTTGGAACCAGTGCGTACAGTGGGTCACGCCCAACTCCATGGCCCATTTCTTCATACCGGCAGCCACGACATCGGCCGTTTGCAGGTCGAGCGACGCACCGTTGTCTATCACATCGCACATCTTTTTATATACGTCGGCCGGGAGATATTTGAACATCTTCTGGCGGGTAAATACATATTTGCCGAAGAATTCGGACGGTCTTTCGGCCGGGGCCGGAACTTCTACGGCTTTCTTCTTGAAAGCTTCGCCTACAACTTCAAATCTTAGTGAGGATGACATATACCTTTTTGTATTATGGGTTATTTAAATGTTTAATCAATAAAACGCCGGGTGAGCGGAGCGAACTCTTCGATGCGGCGGTCGCGCAGGAAAGGCCACCAGCGGCGCACGTTTTCCGAGCGTTCCAAATCAATTTCCACCACCATGTTTTCTTCTGCGTCACGACTGGCACGTGCCAACATCTCGCCCTGCGGACCGGCCACGAAACTGCTGCCCCAGAACCGTATGCCACGGGTTTGTCCGGACGGGTCCGGCTCATGTCCCACACGGTTCACCGCGATGACCGGCAGGCCGTTGGCAACGGCATGCCCCCGTTGCACCGTGGTCCATGCCTCGCGTTGGCGTTCCTGCTCTTCGGGGATGTCGCTGCTTTCGTATCCGATGGCCGTAGGGTAGATCAGGAGTTCTGCGCCTTGCAGTGCCATGAGACGCGCACCTTCGGGGTACCACTGGTCCCAACATACTTGCACGCCTAACTTGCACAGCGATGTCGATATCGGGTGGAAGCCCAGGTCGCCCGGGGTGAAATAGAATTTTTCATAATAAGCGGGATCGTCGGGGATGTGCATCTTGCGGTAGGTTCCTGCGACGGAGCCGTCGGTGTCGAACACCACCGCCGTGTTATGGTACAGGCCGGCTGTTCGACGTTCGAATAAAGACGTGACCAACACGATACCGAATTGCCGGGCCAGTTCGCCGAAGAATCCTGTGGACGGACCGGGAATCGGTTCGGCCAAATCGAAATTCTGCGTATCTTCCGTCTGGCAGAAATAGAGCGAGTTGTGTAACTCCTGAAGAACGACGAGCTGTGCGCCGCGCTTGCATACGTCTTCTATGTTTTGTGCCAACTTGTAGAGGTTGGCCTTGGTGTCTGCGGTATTGGACTGTTGCACCAGTCCTACTTTTATCTTTCTCATGGGGGTATTCGTTTATTTGAGTACGGGTACGGGAAACTGCATTGTACAGCAATGCAGCGAACCGTGCTGCCGGATGAGCGGGCGGCAGTCGATGCCGACCACTTCATGCTGAGGAAAGGCTTTTTGCAAGGCTTTCCGGGCTTGTTCGTCCAAGGCAGGCTGATGGTAAGTCGGCATCAGTACGGCCCCGTTGACCACCAGGAAATTGGCGTATGTGGCCGGAAGCCGTTGCCCGTCTTCGTCGAAAATGGCTTCCGGCATGGGCAGGGTGACGAGCCGGTAGGGTTCGTCCTGAAGCGTGCGGAACGTGCGAAGCTGTTCTTCCATGCGTGCGAGTGCCTCGTAGTGCTCGTCCGTACGGTCCTCGCATTTCACGTAAGCGATGGTTTGGTCGGGGCAGAAACGGGCCAAAGTGTCTATATGGCTGTCCGTGTCGTCGCCGGACAAATAGCCGTGGTCGAGCCACAATACCCTCTCGACATGCAGGAACGATTTGAGCCGTTCTTCGATGTCGGCGCGGTTCAGGCGGTCGTTGCGGTTGGCCGAAAGCAGACATTCCGAAGTGGTCAGGAGCGTGCCGTGGCCGTCGCTTTCGATGGAACCGCCTTCGAGTACGAAGTCCAGATGGTCCGTGTACGTCCCGTTCAATACGCCTTGCTTCATCAGGCCTCGGTTGATGCGGTTGTCCTGGTCGGCGGCGAACTTCTTTCCCCATCCGTTGAAACAGAAATCCAAAAGGAGAGGGCCGGTTTCGTCTATCAGGGTAATAAATCCATGATCGCGTGCCCACGTGTCGTCGGTAGGGCAATCCGCCCATCGTATTTGCGCGAAAACCTGTGCCGGAAGTTTCTCTTTCAGCAAGGTCTCTACTTTGGTGCGCTCCGGAGTCACTATTAATAAAGGTTCGTGCGAGGCGATTTCGTAAGCCATCCGCACGTAGCAGGCCGTTACTTCCTCCAACATGTGGCACCAATCCGTTCCGGCATGTGGCCATGTGAGCTGTACGCCGCTTTGGGGAAACCACTCCGGCGGCAGGAAAGTGCCGCGGATTTCGGTCTGTTCCGGTCCGTTCACTTCCTCGAAACGCAGCTCGTACCAGCGTTCTAATGTACTGGAACTTCTGACTTTATATTGCAATCCCATACATCAATCTTATGTTTCGTGTATAATTATGCGTACAAAGATACGAATCTTCCGATAATAATGGCTTTATTTTTATTAACTTTGTGCATAGAATGAGCGAGATGTTGAAAATAGAATCGGCTGCGTTACGGCTCGGGGGACGTTTGCTTTTCCGGGATTTCAGTCTGGAGGTACGGGCAGGCGAGTGGGTTTGTGTGACCGGCGAGTCCGGTTGCGGCAAGACCTCGCTGCTGCGTGCGGTGTTGGGATTCCTCCCGTTGGAGGCCGGGCGGGTATCTGTCGGCGGGGAGGAGTTGACGGAGTATACGGTGGAGCGTATCCGGAAACGCACGGCCTACGTGCCTCAGGAACTGTTCCTTCCGGCTGAATCGGTAGACGAGATGTTGCACCTTCCTTTTCACCTGAAAGCGAACCGGGGCGGAGACTTTTCGGAAGAAAAGCTGTTCCGTTTTTGGACGTTATTGGGGTTGGAGCGGGACTTGCTCCACCGTAAGGTGGTCCAGTTGTCTGGCGGACAGCGGCAACGTATCATTCTGTCGATGGCGGCCATGTTGGGCAAACGCCTTTTGTTGGCCGATGAGCCGACTTCTGCGCTCGACGAGGATAGCGTGGGGAGGGTGTCAGCCCTTTTCCGCCGTCTGACGGCCGGCGGAACGGCCGTATTGAGCGTGTCGCACAACCGGGCTTTTCTGGAAGCCTGCGACCGGGTGGTAAAACTTTGAACGGGCAGTGATGGGAACGGTGGATTTGACTTATACGGGATTGGCCGTCGGCATGTTGCTGATGCTGATACCTTTTTATTTTCTGTGGCGTTTCCGCACCGGACTGCTTTCGTCGGCTTTGTGGGGGACAGTGAGGATGACCGTGCAACTGTTGCTCATCGGCGTGTACTTGCGTTTCTTGTTTCAATGGGACAACGAATGGGTCAACGTGCTGTGGATGGCGGTCATGGCCGTCATCGCTTCCCATACGGCTGTCAGTCGCACGGCCTTGCGCCGCGAGGTGCTGCTCCTGCCGGTTTTCACGGGCTTTTTGGCTACGGTCTTGTTGGTGTCGTTGTATTTCCTGGCCTTCGTAGTGCGTGCCGACGATGTGTTTGCCGCCCGTTTCTTCATTCCGGTGGCCGGTGTGTTGTTCGGTAATATGCTGACGGTGAATATCATGGCTGTGAATGTCTATTACAGCGAGTTGCAGCGCGAACAGGATATGTATTATTACCTGTTGGGTAACGGGGCGACCCGTTTCGAGGCTACATTGCCTTTCCTCCGTTCGGCCGTCATCAAATCCTTTTCCCCGTGCATCGCCAACATGGCCGTGCTGGGCATCGTGTCTTTTCCGGGGACGATGATAGGCCAGATACTCGGTGGCTCGATGCCCGAAGTAGCCATCAAATACCAGTTGATGATAAGCGTCATCACGGTTGTGGCCTCCATGCTGTCCTTGGTCATTACGATTTCGCTTTCCGTGCGCCGCACGTTCGATGAGTTCGGGCGACTGAAGCCGATATTCAGAAAAGGTCGGAATACTAAATAAATGATAAAATCCACCGGGTTTCTTTGGAAACCTCCCGTCTTATCCCTATCTTTGTGAAAATTTTCTATGACGTGAAAATTAAGGAAGTAGTTTTTGCCCTTGAAAGATTCGCGCCTTTGCCCTTGCAGGAGAGCTATGACAATGCCGGTCTGCAAGTAGGATTGACGGAGGTGGAAGCATCAGGGGCTTTATTGTGTCTTGACGTGACCGAGGAGGTAATAGACGAAGCCGTTTCTTTGGGTTGCAATCTCATCGTGTCACACCATCCGTTGTTGTTCCACGGGCTGAAGACCGTGTCCGACCGCAACTACGTGGAGCGGTGCGTACGGAAGGCTATCCAAAACGACGTGACGGTCTATGCGGCGCATACGAACTTGGACAATGCCGAGGACGGCGTGAACTTCAAAATCGCCGAAAAGTTGGAACTGGAGCAGGTGAGATTGCTTCTGCCGCATCCCGTGAAGGTGAAGGACGGCGGGCATGAATACACCGTCATGGCGGGCAGCGGAGTTATCGGCGTGTTGCCCCAGCCGGAGGATTCCCTGAAGTTCCTCCAGCGCATCAAGTCCGTATTCCATATTGAATGCCTGATGCACAATGAGCTGTTGCAGCGTCCGGTGCGTAAAGTCGTACTTTGCGGAGGGGCGGGCGATTTCATGCTCGAAGAGGCGCTCAACCAGAAAGCTGATGCTTTCCTGACAGGGGAGATGCACTATCATCAGTACTTCGGCCACGATCAGGAGTTGCAGATTGCCGTCATGGGGCATTACCAGAGCGAGCAATACACGAAAGAAATTTTTTATTCCATCATAGGTGAGATTTGTCCCGAACTGCCGCTTTACATGACGGCGGTAGACACAAATCCCATAAAATATTTGTAATAAGCACTATGGCAAAAGACATGAAGAAAGATGCGACGGACCTGTCGATTGAAGAAAAGTTGAAGAATCTGTACCAGTTGCAGACCATGCTTTCCGAAATCGATAAAATCAAGACGTTGCGCGGAGAGCTTCCGTTGGAAGTACAGGATTTGGAGGACGAGATAGAAGGCTTGTCTACCCGTATTGAAAAAATACACGGAGAGATAGGGGAACTGAATGCGGACATTGCCACGCGTAAAGCCAATATCGAAGCCAGCAAAGCCTCTATCGAAAAGTATAGCCAGCAGTTGGACAATGTGCGTAACAATCGTGAGTACGAGTCTTTGAGCAAAGAAATCGAATACCAGACCTTGGACGTGGAACTGAACGAGAAGCGCATCCGCGAGGCTTACAGTGCCATTGAACACAAGAACGGGGAAATCGCCCATTGCACGGAACTGATGGACGACCGGCGTGCGGATTTGGACGTGAAGAAATCCGAGTTGGACGATATTATTTCCGAAACGCGGTCGGAAGAAGAGAAGTTGCGCGAAAGTGCCAAGAATCTGGAAGCTACTATCGAACCTCGTTTGTTGTTGGCGTTCAAGCGTATCCGTAAGAACAGCCGTAACGGATTGGGTATCGTTTACGTGCAGCGCGATGCTTGCGGTGGCTGTTTCAATAAAATCCCGCCCCAGCGTCAGTTGGATATCCGTATGCGCAAGAAGATTATCGTATGCGAATACTGCGGCCGTATCATGATAGACCCGGAATTGGCCGGAGTGGAAATCGAAAGCAAGGCGGTAGAAGAAAAGCCGAAGCGTCGCCGTCGGGCTGCCGCTGCTACAGAGGAGTAAGTATATCGCCTTTGGGTATATTCAGGAAAGATTTGCAAACGCGCCTGCGACAATCGTGTCGCAGGCGCGTTTTTCGTACGGCCGTCCTTCTTCCCGTTTCCAAACCCTCATACCATTTTCAGTCCTACTACGGAAATCACCAGGGTGGAGATAAAGAAAAGACGCCAGAACGTAGCCGGCTCATGAAAGAAAAGAATGCCCAACAAGACCGTCCCGGCCGCTCCTATACCAGTCCATATCGGGTAGGCGGTTCCTATTGGAATCGTTTGTATAGCCTTGATTAGTAAATACATGCTGAGTGACATGCAGCAGAGAAAACCCAGCAGCCACGAATAAAACTCCCAGCCGGAAACGCCTTTTAGTCTGCCCATGCAAAAAGTGAAAGCCACTTCGCATAATCCGGCTCCAATCAATGCAATCCAGTTCATATCTTAAAAATGTTTTTATTAGACGCGCAAAGGTAAGGCTTGCATCCGGAAATCTACTTTACATTTGATAAGAAATGACCGTAAAGTGGGAGGAAACGCATGTTTTTCCCTATCTTTACCCAAGATTTAATTTCAGTTGTTCGTGTTTATGGATATTCGTACCATTATCAGTCGTATACATTCCTTGCCGGAATCATCGTTGGAGAAACTGGAAGAGAGCCTTACCCGTGTGGACCGTCCCAAAGGTTTCCGGTTGACGGAAACAGGGAAGGTGGAAAGTAATGTGTTCTTTTTGTCCGAAGGCATAGCCCGTGCTTATCTTCCCGTAGACGGGAAAGAGGTCACTTTCTGGATAGGTACGGAAGGTAGCACTCTGATGTCGATGAAAAGTTTTGTGAACGATGAAAAAGGGTATGAAACCATAGAATTGATGGAAGATTCCGTGTTGTACATGTTGGAACGGGGACAGCTCTACCGTTTGTTTGAAGAAGACATTCACATTGCCAACTGGGGGCGGAAGTTTGCGGAGAAGGAATTGTTGAAGACCGAGGAACGCCTTATTCCTTTGTTGTTCACCACGGCTTCAGAGCGTTACCGCAAATTGCTTCGCGACAATCCGGAGCTGCTGCTCCGTCTGCCTTTGGAATGCCTTGCCTCCTATTTAGGCATTACGCCGGTCAGCCTGAGTCGGATAAGGGCGGAGTTAAGATGACGGGCGCGTCTGTTCCCGGGCCGTAACGGGTTTGGGCAAAGGAAGATATTTTTAGTGTGTAAAACAAAAAGCATGGTTTCCCGGTTGGAATCCGGGTTCCGGGAGCGTGCAAAATTACTCTCAGGCGAATGAAAAATCAATCTCAGGCGAACGATTTTTCATTCGCCTGAGATTGATTTACCGTTCTGCGGTGAATGATTTTGTATTCTTTCGTTATTTGTAAAATGCTGTAATACAGTATCTTAACAGAATAACTGAATTTCCGGGAAAGAAAATTCCAGATTGTTGGATTATTTTCCGTATATTTGTCGTGCGTATCCATGCGGAAGCCTCGTCGGAGGTGGGAGTAGCGTGGGACAGCATATATAAAGAAGGCGTTTACTTGACGTTTTGATTCTTTGGCTATTCAGAATCTCGCAAGTTCTAATCACTGTCGAAGACAAAGCAACGGTAGATGCCCTGTGGGTGTGTTTTATATAAGCCCCTATTGTATCCATGTGTGTTGCATGGATAGAGGGGACGTATATATAAACATATCGGCGTGGGCTTCTGCGTTGCTCGTTCAGACAGTGATGGGCAATGCGAGAGCCTTGAGTAGCGGAACGAGCAACAGGTACAGACTCCCGCGCTTTTTTCGTATATGTACACAATCAAACTTTTTATGGATTCCGGCAGGGGAGTTGGGCGGAAAGTTAAAATGTGGAAATCATGAAAATGAGGTGTTTTTCTTTCTTGATGTTTTTGATGTTGGGTGTGTATGCTTTCGCACAGAAGGACGTGACGCAGTTTCTCGGTATTCCTGTGGACGGGACGAAAACGGAAATGGTACAAAAGTTGAAAGCCAAAGGGTTTAAGTATAATAGCGCTAATGGTTGGTTGGAAGGGGAGTTTAATGGAAGAGAGGTTTGGTTGCTGATTGTGGCTAATAGCAATAAAGTATGGCGTATTGCGGTATGGGATAAATGGGCAACAGATGAGGCGAATATAAAATTTCGTTTTAATGACTTGTGTAGGCAGTTTTCTAAAAATGAGAAGTATGCGCCTTTGAATGATAATCCAGAAATACCAGAAGAGGAGAAAATAGGTTATGAGATGTTGGTGAATAATAAAAGATATCAATCTACTTATTATCAGTCGCCAAAAGATGCGACTGCACTGTCGGAGGAGGAAAGAACACTTGCTTTGTCCGAGGCTGGGCTGAAAGGTACATCTTGGGACAGTCTGACTTTGGAAGAAAAGATTGATCAAGCTCCCGTGTTGGTATATTACATGGCAGATAAGTACTGGTCGAAAAAAATGGTTTGGTTTATGATCTCTAAAGATGCTAATGATTACCGTATTGTGATATTCTACGATAATGAATACAATCATGCCGATGGTGAAGATTTATAATAACCGATTTAAAAAGAGAATTTTATGAAAGGAATGAATTTGGAAAAGGAAATGGCTGTCCATTGCGGCAAGGTAACGGACAGTATGGAGACGTTGGAAACGTTGTGCTGCGAGGAGGCTGAAAAGCTTCTGGCTACATTGGATGTACCGGAAGGCGGAAGGGTAGAAGTCCCATTTTGGACGGAGGATTTTCCGGAACTTATTGCCGTAGGCAAGTTCAGCCGCGACAAGTCCGGCAAAGTCATATACGAATTGGACTTTTCCGAGTCCACTTTGTAATCTTCGGGCGCATTTTGTTGATTGTGCTGCAACGAATTCCTTCCCCTTTGTTTTGCCATTCAATGAAGCAAACAAGGTGGAAGGCATTTTTTATGCTTCCTATCGTGAGGGAAAGCCCTTATAAAATCTCTCCATATTCAGGAATGTCCGGCAGGAACTTGCAGGAGTTCGTTTCGTAATCCATCCTGCAACAGTAATGTTGCAGGCCGTTGGAGACAATGAGATAGTCTACGCGCAACACCATGTTGTAACGCGAAATCTGGGCAAATACCTTTTGGGTGATTTCGATGTGTGGGGCTTTGTATTCCACAATGACGCGCGGACGGGCTTGCCGGTCGTAGACCACCGTGTCGCAACGCTTGGCCGTGCCGTTCAACGTGAGTGAGATTTCATTGGCCACCAAGCCCGGTGGGTAATGTTTGTGGGTGACGAGGTAATGCACGAAATGTTGTCTCACCCATTCCTCCGGGGTGAGAGCCACATATTTGCGGCGCAATTCATCGAAGACGACTGTCCGGCCGTCCCGCTTTGTCACTTTTATGGGATATTGTGGAAGGTTTAACGTAATCATTTGCTAACTTTGCATGGAATACCCCTCTGTCTTTTGCGGGGTAAAGTGGAAACAAAAATACGCAAAAACAATGAAAACGAAAGCGGAAATCGTGGAAAATTGGTTGCCACGCTATACACAACATCCCTTGTCCGACTTCGGGGAGTATATTTTGCTGACCAATTTCAATAATTACGTAGATATATTCTGTGAACAGTTTAAGCTTCCTCAGCCCGGTTATGGGGCGAACATGCGGATGGTTACGGCGGAGAATATCACCATCATTAACTTTGGAATGGGGAGCCCGAATGCGGCCATTATTATGGATTTGCTAAGTGCAATCGAGCCGAAAGCCTGCCTGTTCTTGGGCAAATGTGGGGGAATCTCTTCTAAAACGAAACTGGGAGACTTGATTCTTCCTTTGGCGGGAATCCGCGGAGAGGGGACATCGAACGATTATTATCCGCCCGAGGTGCCTGCGTTGCCGGCTTTCATGCTCCAGCGGGCGGTGTCGACAGCCATACGGGATGCCCATCGCGATTATTGGACGGGCACGGTGTACACTACGAACCGCAGGATATGGGAGCATGATGAAAAGTTCAAGGAGTATCTGAAAGACACCCGTGCCATGGCTGTGGATATGGAGACGGCTACGCTGTTCACATGCGGTTTCGCCAACCACATCCCGACCGGGGCTTTGCTGCTCGTATCGGACAATCCGATGATGCCCGAGGGGGTAAAAACGGCAGAGAGTGATCGGGAAGTGACGCATAACTTTGCGCCGGAGCATGTCACGATAGGAATAGAGGCGTTGAAACTGATAATCGGGGAACGGAAAACAGTGAAACACCTGAAATATGATTGGTAATCCAAAAGAGAAAAGCAGATGGCAGTGAAGAAAGAAGGGGTGACGTATGATGAAATCGTACGTTCCGTAAGGGCGGGCAATTTCGCGCCCGTTTATTATTTGATGGGCGAGGAGGCTTATTATATAGATAAGGTGAGCGAGTTTATCGTAGACACGGCATTGAAGGAGGAAGAGAAGGATTTTAATCTCACGGTTTGTTACGGCACGGACGTGACGGCCGACGAAGTCATTAATGCGGCAAAGCGTTTCCCGATGATGGCGGAACGGCAGGTGGTTTTGGTGAGGGAGGCACAGAGTTTACCCGGAAAAGAGCGCCTTTCCTTTTACCTGGAGCATCCGCAGACCTCTACGGTGCTGATTTTTTGCCATAAACATGGCGTTTTGGATAAAAGGAAAAAGTTGGCGGCGGATATACAGAAGACAGGAGTCTTGTTTGAGTCCAAAAAATTGTATGATAGCCAGCTCCCGGGATTTGTCACGACCTATTTGCGCCGTAAGGGGGTGGCGATGGAACAAAATGCCGTGATGATGGTTTGTGAGTCTGTGGGGAGTGACCTGTCCCGCCTTTCGGGGGAGTTGGACAAGCTGATGTTGGCTTTGCCGGAAGGGGAGACGCGTATCGGTGCTGCCTTTGTGGAGCAGCATGTCGGTATAAGCAAGGATTTTAACAACTTTGAATTGGTGTCTGCGTTGGTTGCCAAGGATGTACTTAAAGTAAACCGTATCGTGAAATATTTTAACGACAATCCCAAAAACTTTTCTTTGCAGCTTACGCTTTCCGTCATGTTCGGTTTTTTCAGCAACCTGATGGTTGCCTATTATGCGCCGCAACGTACGGAAGAGGGGATAGCCGATTGGGTAGAGCAACCTCGTTGGCAGGTGGCGCGGAATATACTTCCCGCCATGCAAAAGTATTCGGGGGTGAAAGTGATGCAGATAATTGGGAAACTACGTGAAACGGACGCTAAATCGAAAGGTTTGGGTAATACAATCGCCACTCCCGGCGATCTTTTGAAGGAGTTAGCCTACTTTATTTTGCACTAAAACGGCTGTTTTTAATTTATTTGAAGCCTTTTCGAAACTGTTAAAAAGTAAGTTATAGTATTTGATTATAGGAGGTTAGCTCGTTTTTCGCTTCCTGAGATTTCAAAATTCCGGCCCGTTCTTGCCATCGGGTCGGAATTTTTTAGTATTGAAAAAAAGAGCATTTTTTCATTTTCCGGTGATTTACATTATGTTTTATTAGTATTCATGAGTGTGAATTTAATTTATTGGTTTCGTATTTATGATTTATGTTTTTATAGTTTGTATGTGAATTTACGATAGTAAATTCTGAATTTATATTGAGAATAATAGATATTTATATAAGTGTAATCTGGGTTTTGATTTTATAAATGTATGTTTATTCATTAAGATAATTAGTCATTTATTTTATTGTAAACCATTTGTTTATGTGTATTTGTTGTGAGGGTATTATAATAAATGACGGCATTTTATGCATAGAGATTCTGAATCTGCATGTCGTGCCACAATATATGTGTAATAAGCTGTGAGTAGCCAGTTTTTTAGTTCAGGTAAATGAAGGTTTTCTATAAATTAGATGAATGAGAAAATGGGCTTTCATGTTTATAAATATCAAGAATATCCTTATAGGGTTTATAAAGATAAATATTTCTGTTTTTAAATATTTATAGAGATGAATTTAATTTTATGGTTTATGTTTATTGCTTGTTCCAATTATTGTTTTTACCTTTGTAAACGTAAAGAACGCCTTTGTTGAGAGAGAAAAACAAAGGGCAATAGAAAAAATGATGAAGGAACGAATATTGCAAATCATGAGAAGGGAAAACATGACTCAACAAGAGTTTGCCAAAGCTATTGAGGTGTCTCCTGCATCCCTGTCAAATATCTTCAATGGTAAAACCAACCCGACGAACAATCATGTGAGTGCGATTCACCGCCGTTTTCCTGATATCAATATAAATTGGTTGATGTTTGGAGAAGGTGATATGTATACAACTGTTTCGGATGAAACTAAAGATGGTGCCGACGGAGGGGAAAGTACGATTAGAAGCGATGTGGAAAAAGCTCCTATAGATACGAAGGGGGAACCTATGCTCTTCGACATTTCAGATCCTGAACACTATGCCGCATGGGCACGAATGGAAGATATCAAAGACGTAGATGACCAGAATCGGCAAATTCCCGTGGTGCGCGAGGTGGTAAAGTATGTAGACAAACCTCAACGTAAGATTACGGAGATAAGAATTTTCTTCGATGATGGAACTTTTGAAGTTTTTAGTTGATTGAAAAGAAGAATCAGGACAATCTTATAGCTATTTCTTTGTTACGGCTTCTGCTTTTAGGATAAAATACACATTTCTATCCTTGTTTTTCATCTGTTTCAGCATTCATCTTGCCTATCTTTGCTGTCGCGAAGATGGGATTCGGTTCGGCAAAGCCAAATGAGAAAACTTCGTTTTCATTTGTCTCTGCACTCACCTT
>ENA-UERU01000187-UERU01000187.1-human-gut-metagenome-genome-assembly--contig:-NODE-187-length-57994-cov-45.444101_pt1 | contig 57994 bp, 63 predicted proteins | sample MGYA00242988_ERZ507989 | MGnify/ENA primary metagenome ERZ507989 (study PRJEB26167, sample SAMN06115519) | human gut metagenome | host: Homo sapiens | place: China:Hunan | collected 2015-08-21...
GAACCATTTCGACATCGAGCAGTCGGAGGAGTTCAAGACCACGAAGTACTTCTGCAAGACGCACTTCGACATGAAGAAGATTAAGGACGAAGAGGACCACTATGTGCCGCTGCCGAAAATCTATGAGTTCAAGAACGACCGCGAGAAGGAAATCATGCTGAACCGCAACTTCAAACGGGTGAACGATGAGGTGGAGAAAATGGTCAAGGAACTGCTGGGTATGGCATAACCACCTTGAAGCAGTACCTTTACAGATAAATGTAGAACCTTGTTATACAGATATATTAAGATGCTTTATTCCACCAATACTTCAATTCGATTGAGTGGTAGCGCACTGAAGGTCATTGCCGTCCTTTCGATGGTGGCAGACCACAGTGCCTACTACTTGATGGAGCACGAAACACTTCTTTATGAGGTCATGCGCTGCTTCGGTCGCATCGCTTTTCCCGTGTTTGCCATTCTCATTGCAGAGGGCTTCCGGCATACCCGAAACCGGATGAAGTACTTCCTGCAGCTGTTGGGATTTGCCGTAATCAGTGAATTGCCGTGGTACTTGCTGAATGGTGCAGACGGGACGCACAACGTACTCTTTACCCTGGCACTGGGAGTAATGGCACTGGCTGCTTTTGAAACATTAAAAAAGGATGGCATCCTTTATGGGACTGTCATCCTTTCTATCGCTTATTTCGCTTCCTGGTTGGGTGTGGACTATGAGTGGCGGGGGATTCTGATGATGGTGGTGTTCTACCTGTTGGGAAACATTAGCAAACCTTCTTTTCCCTCCGGTAGAAAGGCGCAGCTGTTCTGTGCCTTTCCGCTGATGATGCACTATGGAATAATCGGTGCTCTACTTGCTTGTGGGGTGATTGTCTATTATGATGGGACAAGAGGGTTTATTCATGGCAAGGTGGCAAAGTATGGGTTTTATGCTTTCTATCCGCTGCATCTCTTGGCTATTTTTGTAGTAAGGTATTCATTAGCAAAAATCTCTTAATGAATATTTACTTTATAGGTTTGTTATTGATACAGTTTAGTATTGAAAAAGAACCATTTGCTATTATAATATTGCTTCTAATGATAGGGACTGTGTCTAGCAGTTATGATAATAGCGTCTATTTTCTTATAGACTATTGCAAAAGAAAAGAATAGCGCCATTGCTTCACATTTGGTGAAGCAATGGTATTATTCTTATTTTACAAACAAGGGTAAGAGTACATTATAATACAACAACGGTCTCAAATCTCTCCTTTGGCAAAATTGATTAGTTTTTCAAAAGGTTTTTTCCCTGCACCATTGGCTTTAAGAACTTTAGGTGTTCTGTTATCTAAAAGTCCTCTGTTATACTGGAAAGAGCTGTTATAACATTGATAGACCATTCTATAGTTGTCATTCAGGCACTTAAACGGAGAACTGAAACCGGATTTGTCTATTTTAAGCCAGCCAAACCTATAGCAGTCATTGGTAAAGAAGTCCCAGATATTGTATTTTAATATTCTCCGTGATAGAATATACAATAAGTAAAGTTATTGTTTCGGTTGGTTAACTTCAGACAAATCCCCATATTCAGTTTGCATCTTAGTAATGAATTTTTGTTCTCTGCACAACAGAACTTTTTCAATATTGTAGCCATGATTCATCACGTCCTTAGCCAACTGGATGACATCTGGATTTTTCTCATAATTATCATCAAACCATACACGCCATTCAGATTGTGTATATACTTTAGTTGCTAGCAAATCGCCCCAGACTTCGTAGAAATCATCTTGAGCTATCAATTTGTAAGCTTCATATAACTTTTCAAGTGTATCGTAATCGACTTCTCCTTTGATGCAGGCACCATCAAGCAAGGCATTTATGTTTCCCTTAAAATATGTATCATTCTCAATCTTCTGTAACAAAGACTTGAAGCAAGAGTTCTTTGAAATAAGTCCAGCTTTTCGGATTTCTTCCTTACGCTGTTCTGAATAAATAACTTCTATTCGCAAGTCGGGCTTCAGCAACAGGTCGTAGATGTTGTCTGATGTCAGAGCTTTCAGCGCCGGAAGCAGTCTTGGCCATTCGCGCTGACTCTTGTCTTTGGTATTATACACCATGTTGCGAACAACTGTCAGATAATCTTTGATGCCGAAATCTTCTTTGTACTTAATCATATATTGCATTGCGGCATAGAGAAGAAGTATGTTGGTAGCTTCATCGTGTGCATTGTTGACTATGACGTCTTCTAAAATATCTCCCATAGTTCTAACCGAATAGTTTTCCCATGGGTATAATTCAATATTGCCGGCGGATTCGCGTAAACGCGGAATCAGGTCTAATGCATTAATCATGAATTTAACAGAATCAGCATCATCGAATACACTTACAAGCTGGTCTTCGTCGTTTAAGTCTATTTCTGCCTTTTTACGCTTTTCGCCTAGATTCCGTTCGTAGAATGTAATTAGAACGATGAAGCGTAGCAGATTCATGAAATACTTATCGATGGTAAAAACATCTTTCTCGCGATATGGCCACAAATAGTCAACCCAGTTATATTCAATCTTTTCCTCTATTTCCTTTTTCAAAATTTCATTCTTTTCGATAGCGGAAAAAAGTTTTGATTTGAACTTTTCAAAAGGGGTAAGTTGTTTGCCACGTGCATTCATACGGGTATATATTTCTTCGTTTAATCCGAATTCTCTGAGTGGGAGGAAATAGAATGAAATGACATCCGTGGTGGTCAGTGTTTTAAAAAGATGGCTTGTGGAGTTGATAGTTTCATTATCGTGTATGCAGTCAAGCATAACAACGAACGCTTCTACCGAGGGGTCAAGCATCCATGCGTTGTCAAACCATCTTGCCTCATTGATGAAATATTCTCTAAAGGTAGTGATTGTTTGAGGGATGGTCTCTTTACATATAAGATTCAAAAAGGAATGTGCAGAAGGGCGTGTTTCGTAGGTGAAACGGAGCAATGTGTCTTTTGCATCGTTAAGTAGATCTTCTTTCCATGCAGCATACCAATGCAGAAGGAAAAGTGTGGTCAGCCGCTGCTGGCCGTCAATGGGAATGAACAGAGATTGCAAAGTCCGTTCGTTTTCAGAAATCATGCCGTATACAAAATCTAATTCTATGGGGTTTCTATGCTTCAAGGCATCTGCAAGATGATTAATGAACTTGCCTCTAATTTTAGCCTCTGATGGCCTACCTTGTGCATAGTCACGTTGTATGATGGGAATTTCAACTTTGGTAAACTGATTCAACAGATTCCAGAATGTATATTTATTGTCGGTAGTATTAAAATTGGTACTCATGGTTATGCTAAGAATTGTTTGATGACACGTTCCAATTCATTGAAGTAGTTTGCTTGGTCTTCTATGCTCCAGTAGTAAGGCTGGTTAGCGGAATGACTATAGAATTTCAAAAATACATTTTTCGTACAAGGGGGAATGAACTTCCCTGCTTTTTCAAGCGCAATGATTTTAGCTCTTTTTACGGGGAAAATTGATTTATTCAGAGCAGAATTGTCTTTCTTTGAAATCAAGGCAAGGTTGCACAAATCGTGTATGGATTTACTGTTGAAGATGTCTTGCAGGTTCATGCGCAAGCCATTGAATTTCTCCATGTCTATATTGGAGGATTCAGACATTGCACTGAGTTCTTCCATAATCTGTGTTATAGATTGTGCTTCTGCTTGTTCTTCATCGATATCTATGTAGATGGTATCTACTCCTTTCAAGGCAAGTAAAACGTCATTGATCCAACTTCTTGCAGCTTCTTCATTTTTGATAGGGTCGTCGGAGTTCTGTGCGTGTACATGTTCAAGACTCCAACTGTTTCCTTTCTCAAGCATTATTTCCCGATAGCGGTCGAACGGGAAGCGGTTATATGGTCCTTTGGCTATTTCCAGACAGGTTAGTACGTTGAAAAGAAGTAATACATTCTGTACATCGCTGGCATTTTTCTCATAGCTTAATTTGTCTAGCATGTCTCCGGCTGGAATAGTTTCTTTTATCGCTCTCTTCAGATAGTCGGTAAACTCTTTCTTGCCCATAGTAGATGCTTTTCTAAAGAGTTCGTCTATCTTCTTGTGGTTGCGTGCAAGCAGATAGCCTACATAATGATAAATAACGGGTTGTGCGGTAGCGTCTGACTCGCAGAACCATGAGTTGACAATGGCGAAAGCGTTCTCTATCAGTTTCCAGATGCTCTCTGCGTTTTCAGCTTCCAAACGAATATGGTCGTCCTTTCCTTTATTCTCGGCTATTTGTCTTTCAAACCACAGAAACGTGGTGTAATTGTCCTTGTCTGTAAGGTTTTCAGCTATCAGGTCGAAAAGGAGTTCGATACGTGAGGAATAATCCTTCTTGTCTGCTCCAACAAGAAAGTTCCATTTGTCTGGGCGGCGTAGCTCGCTTTCCATTTTACACCACGAAGCCATTATTTCGGCTTTACGCATTTCCAGTTCGCGTCCCTCGTATTTCCCTTTAAGTTTACTTAGGATGAGTGCCTTTACGAGTTCGGCATCGGTCAAGGGTATTTTCCCATCGTTTAGGTTGTTGAATACGGTAATATTCCTTTTTCGGTCAGAGGACTCAATGTCATACCATATTATATTGACCTCATTGATGAGCGTGTTGCCCATGAGACGTTTTATCCCCCGAACAGTTTCTTTTTGCTTTTTAAACCAAGCATCGATGCAGTGATAGGCTTCTGATAAGAAATGAAGCTCCGGTGTGTCGTGATGGTATTCTTGGATGCTAACCAATTCATTCATAAACTTGGTAATATCTTTACGGCTTTCAAAAGAAAGGTTGAAAATATCTTCTTCGTTTAGATAATTCAAGATCAACCATAAAGTGGTCAGTCGTTGCTGACCATCAATCACTTCCCAATTCACGCCATCGACCGCGCGTGTCACGACGATAGGCTGCAAGCAATATTTTGCCTGCGCATCGGTTCTAGACTCATGAAAGTTATACACATCGTTCAGCAATGCGTTTACCTGTATATCAGTCCAGCGATATCCTCGTTGGTACGAAGGTATTTCAAACTTTCTGATTTCAGTATGGGAAGAATCGAATTTTTCCACACTCAATTCAGATATTGTGCATAGCCCTATTTTACTCATTTTATTTAAGAATCAGTATTTAATAGTTTATTTTCCTGTAATTGCAAAGATAGTTTTTTTTATCTAGAACTAGATTTTATTTCAATTAATCCCTATAAATAATCTCTTAAAATGCGAATGACAGAGCAAACATACCTCGGATCTTCCGCATAGCCAATCTTATGCAGCCACAATAGGTAATTTCCTCCCTTGTACTTGTACTGCACCTTGGTATAGTAAGCCTGGACACTTTCCGTCCAGTGGTTGAACTCATAGTACTTACCGGTTTTGGGATTGGTAAGGCCAAACAGGTTATGTCGGTTTCGGCAGAGCGGTGAGCGGAACCACCCCGTTTCGAGGATGGCCTGTGCCAGTACAATCTTTGGATGCCGGATGCCGTTGCGGATGATTTCCTGATAGAGATTGGGAATAGTGAGTGCAGGCAGCGTTTTAGATTTTGTCCAGACTTCTTTTGTTGGCTCCATTTTTGGGGACGTTTTATTGTAACTTTTTTGGTCACTTTGTCCCTTACAGCCCTTTGTGGGTGATGTTGCCTCTATACTGTCGTTTTCTGCTCTTTTGCAAGATTCAAAAGCGGCAAAACCCCTCCGCAGGGTGTCAGGAGCCACTTTTTGCTTCTTTTCCGGACGGATTTCCTTCTCTTTGGTAATCGTATAGAACTGTGCCGATGCTGAAGCGGAACCAAGAATCAACAGCACGGCGGTCAGAATGATGTTGTGCATTTCTTTTCAATGATAGGGTTGATAATACTTTTGCGGGTGTTCAAGGCGGTTCCGACCGCAAATATATCGTTTTACTTAAACAATACGAAAATGCACAACATCAATCATTCTGAAAGGCTGCCCTACGAGAAGTTGGCGGCATTGGGCATTGACCGGGAAAAGGCCGACAGTCTCCCTCAGGAAGTGAAGGAGAAACTGGCATCCGGAGAGGTCACCCCGCTCATGCAGGTGTCCATCAGTGCCCGGAACGGAGACATCATCACGCTTCCCCTCAAACTTCAGCTGACTACAGACCAGCAAGGCAATCCGGCGCTCATGGCTTATCCCGTCCGTGCCGTACTGGAAAAGGAACGCAACCAAGTGTTGCGATTGTCTGACCAAGAAGCGGAGCGGTTGGGTAAAGGTGAAGTCATCCAGAAAGCCGTGGAAGTCAACGGCGAAAAGACCCAACAATACCTGCAACTCGATCCCGAAACCAAATCCATTATCCATCGCCGTGTCACGGATGTTCAACTAGAACAGAAACTCAAGGACATGGAGAAAGTCAACGACATCGAACTGGGCATGCAGCAGAAGCAGCAGGTACGCGAGGGAAAACCCATTGAACTGAATGTGGGTGGTGAAAAAGTATCTGTTGGTGTGGATTTGAAAGAACCGCAAGGTTTCAAGGTCATCCAGGGCGACATGAAAGAGTGGGAACGACAGCAGAAACTCCGCTATGACGAGCAGCATCCCGAGTTTCTGGGACTGGTGATGACGGACAAGAACCGCTGGGAATACCAGCAGGTGGTGGACAAACAGTCACAGGAAAGAGCCTTGAAACTCCATGCTCCGAAAGCTGAACAATCCAAAGGTCTCAAACTCTAAATCCTTTTCCCTATGGTCAAGAAGAATGCAGAGAAGGATGTCGGTTTTGTCCGGCAGTTCAACGAATTGAAGAAGAAACATCCCGATGCGGTGCTGCTTTTCCGTAAAGGAGATTTCTATGAAATGTACAAGGAAGATGCGCTCAAGGCATCGGTGATATTGGCGCTGAAGGTATCAGACAAGATTCCTCCTTTAGAGAAAGACCCCATCAAACTCCTGACCTTTCCCCGTCATGAACTGGACAAGCATCTGCCCAAGCTGATTCGCTCGGGTCAGCGGGTCGCCATATGCGAGGCGATAGACCAGCCGAAACTGATGAAGAAACCCAAGGAGAAGGTCGGGGAAGAATTGAAAAGCCAGGATAAAATAAAAAAAGAAAACAACCTCAATCAGGAAACTATGGCGAAAAAGAAGAAAGAACAGGCTGTGCAGGAAGAGCCAACCAAGACAGTCAAGACGGCTGCAGAGGAAAAACCTACCAAGGAAAAGAAGACGGAAGCCAAAGCCGAAGTCAAAAGTGAACAACAGACCGAAGCCAAGCAGGAACGCAAGCCACGTGAACCGCAGATGATTACCGCCAACGGCGAGAAAGTCAGCCACGGCCATGCCTTCCAGAGCACTACCAATCCGGCGGACTGGTACTTTACCGCCAAGATGGACGGCGTACAGCTGAAACCGCAGAAAATGGACGCAGCGGATTTGGCCGCTTACCAGAAGAAGGAAATGACAGTGCCGCTGTTGATGGAGAAGTATTATCCGACTAAGCTGATGCCGAAGGTCTCGGAAGAAGCGTTCCAAATGCCGAAGCAGTTGTCCGGTCCGGACGGAGCCATTACCATCGACAAGTTCAATGTCTATAAGGAAAAGGACGAGCAGCGACCTGATTACGGCAAGTATAAGTTCTATGTGCAGATGGGTGACACCAAGATGTCGGCAGTGGCTTCGCGTGAGGACTTGAATGCGTACTTCGACCGCGTGGTCAGTCCTACACAACTTGTGGAGAAGAACTTCGGGGAGCGCCTGCACTTGCAGTCAGCCTACGAGAAGTACCAACTTCCCGAAGGAGTGGACCCCAAAGGTGTTCGTGTGGCCAAAGACCACTCCGATAACAAATGGAAGGTGTCGATGGACCTGGGTGACAAGGGCAAGACCAGCAAGCATGAACTCTCCTTCGATGACGGCTACTCACTCTTCAAGGCAAAGACTGCCACCCGGGAACAGATTGCAGCCAAGTACCTCAATGCGGAAATTAACGGGATGCTTTCAGCCGTGACCAACAAACTGGAGAAGTCGGCCTCTATGAAAATGTAACACAATCAAAAGAAACAAACGAATATTCAAGAAACAATAAAAGACGAAAAGATATGACAGCTAAAAAGACACACGAGGAGTTGGTGGAACTCCTTCAGGCAGGTAAGATCGGCTTCCTCCGCTTTGTGATGGACGGCGATAATGCAAAGGACTATATGGAGTGGTGCCAGACCCACGGCACGGATCCTTCGGATGAATCCGCAGAGTTTTATGTCGAACAGACGGACATTGACCAGATGGACCGTCAGGTAATGGATGACGAAAGCTATGGCGTATGGAACTAACACATCCGGCAATGCCGGGCAGGTAGCCATCGACCGCTTTGCCGAAATGATGATAGCCCGTATGGAACAGATGAAGGCTTCCGACTGGAAGAAAGGCTGGATTGGCGGTGCATCCGGATTTGCAGGTCTCCCGCAGAACGTGGGAGGCCGTAACTACTCGGGTTCCAACTCCTTCTTCCTCCAGCTGCAGACCGCTGCCCAGGGCTACCAGTTGCCGGTGTACCTCACCTTCAAGCAGGCGCACAACCTGAAAGCCCATGTGCTGAAAGGTGAAAAAGCCTTCCCCGTGGTCTATTGGGACGTGCTGGTCAAGGACAAGAACGGACACAAGGTCAGTTCGGATGAGTATAAGGCGATGAGCAAGGAGGAGAAGAAAGGCATGGATGTCATTCCCTTCTTCAAGGCTTTCCCTGTATATAACATCGACCAGACCAACCTGGCAGAGGTGCAGCCCGAACGGGTGCAGAAACTCATGGAGAAGTTCAAGGTGCCCGAGCTTCGGGATAAGGAAGGTATGTATGTCCATGCTGCTCTCGACCGGATGATCGAGACGCAAGGCTGGCTCTGCCCCATACAGGCGGACAAACGGGTGGACGGAGCTTTTTATTCACCAGCTAAAGACATCGTGGTGCTGCCCATGAAGGAGCAGTTCAACATCGGCAATACCCCCGAGGAAGTCTATCGGGGCGGCATGGAGTTCTACTCCACCATGCTGCATGAGATGTCACACTCCACCATGACCCCTGAACGGCTCAACCGTGAGATGGGCGGACGCTTCGGAGACCCGAAATACGCCAAGGAGGAACTGGTGGCAGAACTGACGGCTGCCATGATCAGCCACTCGATGGGTTTTGACTCGAAAGTGACGGACAACTCCGCAGCCTATCTGGATTCCTGGATTGGGGTGCTGAAGCAGGAACCGAAGTTCATCGTTTCCGTCATGGCGGACGTGAACAAGGCTTCGGACCTGATTCTGGACCAGGTGGACAAGCAGCGGCTGGCTCTCAACGAACAGCCCTACCTGACGAAGAACGACCCGTTTGCCCCGTTGGGCGAAGGCGAAGAGGTTCCGTTCAAGAATGCGGCCATCGTGAAGACAAGGAATGGCGACTACGCTATCCGTGCCTCCTACGACGGTGTGGAACTGGGTTTGAAGAAGGTGTCGAAAGATACAGCCAAGACCTACTTCCAGCTGACGGACTACAAGGACAAGGCTGCCTTCCTGAACATGACGGCGCACAAGACCTTCGAACCGGAGATAGCCAACCTCAAACGCACGCAGACCGTAGGTGTCAAGTTAAGCATCTGATACCATGTAGAATCTTCAAATCCATGAACCATGACTGACTACAAAGTGAACTTCAAGGATCTCAAAGCCAAGGTTGGCATCGACGATGTAGCCTATGCGCTCGGCTACCGTCTGGACCGCAAGGCCGGTGTGGGCCGCTACATGGAGCTGGTGTTGGGTGATGGCAAGGAAAAGCGGGATGCGCTCGTAATCTGCCACCCCCAGGACAAGGCTTCCCAGCGGTTCTTCCGCCGCGACGGTTCCAAGGGGGATGTGGTCACACTCATCCGGGAGAACCTGAATGCCTTCAATGTATCCGGCAAGGATGAATGGCAGAAGATAGCCAAGGTGCTGTCCCGCTTTGCCCACATGCCCGAACCCGAGTACCGCGAGGACCGGGAGTATGTACAGTCAGTCAGACCTCATGCTGCCTTTGACAACTCCAGGTATGAGGTGAAGCCGATAAATCCCGACAAGATTCCGGCCATCTTCCAACAAAGGGGATTGTCCGATGAAACGGTACGCACCTTTGCTCCGTTCATCCGGCTCATCCGCGACAGGAAGAACGAGAACTTTGACGGCTACAACATCGGCTTCCCTTATACCAACGGAGAGAACGATCAGGTCCGGGGCTACGAAATGCGAGGGTACGGTGGTTACAAATCCAAAGCGGCCGGAAGTGATTCTTCCTCTTCCGCATGGGTGGCCGACCTCTCCGGCGGGAATCAGCAGGCAGTCAAGAACGTGTTCTTCTGTGAGTCAGCCTTTGATGCTATGGCTTTCTACCAACAGAATCAGAGTCTGTTGAAAAACGATACGGCTTTGGTCTCTTTGGGTGGTACATTCTCCGATGGTCAGGTTCAAGGAGTCATGAAACGCTTCCCGAATGCCCGTCCGTTTGATTGTTTCGACAATGACTTGCCCGGTCGCATCTACGGGTTGCGTATGCTGTCACTATTGGAGGACATTCCGATGAGAATCAATAAAGTCGAGGATGTTATCCGTATAGAAGCCAAGGGAAAGACCTTTGACCTCGTGCAAGGCCGTTCCTTTCTGGAGCAATTGAGCGAACAACTCAGCATCCGCTACACGATGGGGCAATGGTTGCCACCCAAGGCATTCAAGGACTGGAATGATTGTCTGCTCAACAAGCCCATAGATATAAAACCCTCGCTTTCGCAGGAGGATAGAAAGAATAACCTGGCCGAACGCAGAAATGCAGGCCCTAAATTATAAACGTATGAATGCAAGACGATGGAACCGCATACTGCTTGCCGCAGCCTTTGGAGTGCTGGCAGGAACCGGCTCAGTATATGCACAACAGACCGACCCGGCGCTGACTTCTGCCGTACTGGGTCAGACCGCAGCCTTGAAGAAAATCCACAAGAACCGCAAAAAGACGCAGGAGAAAATCATTGCAGCGGAAGTGGCCGTAACCGCTTCGCTGGAACGGATTCACCATGTGGAAGACAAGATGCTGGACTACCTTTCGAATGCGCAGGGTGCCATGCAGAACCTTTACCAGATTAAGCGTGCCGGGGAACTGGTGGCCAAGGAAATCCCGCAGAACTGCAGCCTGCTCCTCAAATCGGTGGGCGGCAATCTGAAGGGAACCGTCATTGCGGCCATGGTATCGGATGAACTGACGGATGCCGCTACACAGATGACGGCACTCTTTCCCTTCATGAAACAGCTGGTGACTTCGGGCAAGTATGACGTGACAGGAGATGATGGCAAGAACGAGAAGCACAAGGTGAACCTGCTGAACGCTTCGGAACGCTACTACATCGCCAATGAGGTGGTGAGCCGGCTGGAAGCCATCAATACCGACCTGTTTATCCTGGCCTGGCAGGTACGCACGCTCTCATGGAACGACCTCTGGTTCTCGCTCGATCCCGAAGGATGGGCCAATGTGATGTCCGGCAAGAACATCATCGGCGGTATCATCTCCGACTGGAACCAGGGCTATAGTCTGAAATGGTAAATAGGTAAACAAGTAAACTAATTTACTAATCACAAAGTAATCAAGTAAGGAAATAAGAAAGTAATTAAAGCAATAAGTAACAAAATCATATAGTAAACAAATCATCCAAAAACAAAAGCGTATGGAAAAGAAAATAATTGGTCGCTGTCCCTTGTGTGGCGGCAACGTGGTAAAGACCTGCAAGGGATACCGCTGTGAGAACAACATCGCCGAACAGCCTACCTGTGTGCTGAATATCAACGGCATTATTGGCAATCGTAAGATGAGTGACGAGGAAATCGCAGAATTGTTGGAGCACCGCTTCATCTTGTTGGACGGCTTCGCTTCCAAGGAGGGAAAGACTTTCCCCTCCGTGCTGGAACTGGCCGACAACGGTGCCATCAACATGCAGTCCGTCATCGGCAAATGTCCGCATTGTGGCGGCGACATTCGAGTGGGTACGAGAGCCTTCAACTGCTCCAATTACAGCAACCAGCAGGCGCCGTGCAACTTTGCCATCTGGCGCAACATCGGTGGTCACCAGCTGAGTCTGACAGAAGCCAGGGAAATCTGTGAAAAAGAAATCACCTCCAACGAACTGGAGATGTACCGTGATGACGGCACCATCTACCGCAAGCGTCTCGGCCTTTCTCCGGATAAACTCCAAATTGTAAAGATATGAAACCGGGAATGAAAATGATTATCATGCTGGTAACCGCCGTCAGTTTTTGGGGCGGACTGTTTTACTTCGCCAGCTGTTCCGGCCGACCCGAGAAACGGGCGGTGGAAATCGCAGAGAGAGCCTTGAAAGCAACCGTTGATAATCCGGAGTCCATCCAAATCAAGGGAATCAGCAAGGCAGATTCGGTATTCGGCAAGGAATATGTCAATCAACATGAAAAGGCTGCCCTTTCCATGCACTTGATGCAGTACGGCCACAAGTTGATGGAGGAAACGGACTACTTCCAGAACCTCGACAAGGACGATACCGCAATGAGTGATCAGGTCACCCGTCAGCTGGATGCCATGACCACCCTCCGGGCTTTGATTGCTTATGGAGAAATGGAAGAAGCGAAAGCAGGAAAAGAAAAGGTCGCGAAGCCTTTCAACGGATGGAAGGTCAAGATAGATTTTGAAGCCAAGACCTTAAAAGGAAAGCCTTACCACTCGGAATACTGGTTCATCCTCGATAAGGAGGCAGAAATTGTAGTCAAATCATTTGAAATACCGCTGCTATGAAACTGAGAAAATTGAAATATTTACTGTACGCTACACTCACAGGAGGAGCCATGCTATTCACCTCCTGCGAAGATTGTGACCATGAAGGAGACAAGTCCATTGCTTCTTCCCTTCAAGTCGGTGATGTAGTCTGTTCGGATGGCAGTGTACTGTCCAAAGAAAAGTTCAGTTCCTCCCAAAAGGAACCGGTGGCCATTGTCTATCATGTGAACCGGAATCCGGAGATCAAAGCTTTGGGTTATGCCGTTTCCATCCGGGAAGTCGCATCGGCAGCCTTTGCCGATAGTCTGAGTGTCGAACAGGAAACTTCGGCTTCCTTGGAGAAGGAAGACGGCAATGAGAACACCCATGCCATGTACCGCCACGAGGAAGTGAAATCTCCCTTAGCCGTTTATGTCTTCGATATGTGGCGCTACGGTCAGTCCGCCTACATCCCTTCGGTAAAGCAACTCACTTACCTCTATCAGCAAATTGCGTTGGTCAACCAACGGATTGAAGCGGTAGGTGGTTTACCTCTCAGTCTGCAGCCCGGTGACTGCTGGCTGTGGACTTCCACCGAAGTGGAGGGGCAAAAGGACAGCAAGGCCTGGCTCTTCTCGATGCAGTCAGGAACCATTCAGGAAACCCCGAAGGACCAGGCGCATAAGTTCAGACCCGTGATAAGTATCTATTAGATAGTGTAACCTCTAAACGCAAAGATTATGAATGAATTACTCGCACAACTCCAGATGAAGATGGAGGCATTCCAAAAGGATGCCATGCTGCAATCTGATAAAGGAAACAAGGCTGCAGGCCAGCGCGCCCGCTGTGCCTCGCTTGAAATAGAGCCGCTGCTGAAACAGTTCAGAAAGCTATCGTTGGCGGCAGCGAAGAAATAAAACAGTACGGTTTTATTTCTCATGTTTTCAAATTTTGATTGTTTTATCAAGGTCCTGGTGCGTGAGCATCGGGACTTTTTTGTAGCCTAGATGGAGCGGATGACTCTGCATGGGTTGCCAACGGCTAGGGAGTTAGTTGGAATGTCTTTGGTTACTACACTTCCGACACCGATGACGCAGTTGTCTCCGATGGTGACACCGGGCAATACGCTGACGTGGGCACCTATCCATACATTGTTGCCGACATGAATGGGTTTGGCATATTCCAGTCCCTTGTTCCGTTGCTGCACATCCAAGGGATGACCTGCTGTATAGAATCCGCAGTTGGGAGCAATAAACACGTTGTCGCCAAAGGTAACGGGCGCTCCGTCCAGGATGACGCAGTTCACATTGCTGTAGAAGTTTTCACCCAAGTTGATGTTATAGCCGTAGTCACAATAGAAAGGTTGTTCGATGAGAAAGTCCTTTCCGGTCTTTCCCAACAGTTCACGAAGCAGTTGCTTCCGTTCTTCGATACGGGATGGCAACAGCTGGTTATAGCGAAAGCAGAGGTCCTTGCACTTTGTTCGTTCTGCAATCAGTTCAGCATCATAGTTGGCATCGTAGAGTTGGCCGAGCAGACATTTTTCCTTTTCAGTCAGTTTCATTAAATCAAAAGAATATATTTCTGTAAATTACAAGATTTCTCTAGCAATCCACGCACAGGCTTCTGCATCGGCCAGTGCATGATGATGGTTATCCAGTTGATAGCCGCAGACGGCAGCCACCGTATGCAGCTGGTGATTCTCCAGTCCCTTCATGGTTCGGCGGGCCGTGCTCAGGGTGTCATAGAACTTATAGTAAGGATAATCCATCTGATAGACACGGAATACGGCTTTCAGACAACTTTCATCAAACGGGCTGTTGTGGGCTACCAAGGGCAGGCCTTCTATCAAAGGTGCTATTTGTTTCCACACCTCCGGAAATACCGGAGCATCATCTGTATTTCGGTTGGTCAGTCCATGTACCTTCGTACACCAGTAATTGTAATAGTTAGGTTCGGGATTGATGAGGGAGTAAAAGGAGTCAACTATCTCGTTGTTTCTTACAATGACCACACCTACCGAACAGACGGAAGACCGTTCGCTGTTGGCGGTCTCAAAGTCTATGGCTGCAAAATCTTTCATGGATTGTTCTTTTGGTTGAATGTATAGAGTTCTGCTCAAATCAGTAAGCCATGCCTTTCTGCTGCATTTCTTCCCGAATCAGTTCCGTTTCGGTATGGGTCAGCTTCGGAAGCTGTACCTGTTCCGGACTCTCTTGCTGGTAAGCCTTCACTTCGTTGATGAGCATTTGCCAGTCGTAAAGGAATTCCTGACTGCAGCCGTGCTTCTGATAAATTTCTTTGGCGGCTTCCAGTATCTCTCCGGCACAGCTGTCATTCCCTTGGAATACAACAGCCGGAATCTCGTTATGGAAACAGTCTCTCAATAAGCGTATCTGATCTTTCATTTGTGTAAGGTAATAAAGTCTGTTTTATATCGTGCCTTTCTGAACATTTATTTTCATGGCCTGCAAAGATAGTGAGTTTTCGGATAGATTAAAAGTTAAACATTCATCTTTAACAGCCGACGGATTCTTTCCTTAGTCAGGCATTTCCACTCCCGATGAATTTTCCGATACAAAGAAACGAAGGGTCGGTACGGCAGCAAATGGCGCTTTGCTTGGCTGCAGGGAAAGCAGCCGGCAGCCTTCCACAATTTGTGCCAAATTGGGTATTCCGTCCGCTTTCCCCTTGCCACATTTGCCTTCCGTCCCTTGCACCCTTCGTAAGAAGAGGCATCGTAAAAATCACCCGGGAGTGAGAAGCCGAAAGGCTTCAAACCAAAGGGAAAAAATTAGTTCAGCTATGGCATACAAACTTAAAGACCGAAAAGAAAAGATGCTCTACAAGGGAAGTGTATACGAACTCACCCTGCAGTGGGACAGAGAGAGTCTCCGCAAGTGCTTTTGCGGTATGCCTCCCTTCTATGCACACATCCGGAAGGATGGCGCCAACTTTGCACAAATCGATTGTTATTCCACCGGGGACGATTTCAGTGTGGAACCCATGCACCCGCTTTTTGAAGAGCCGGAATGGATAGTACACTTCCTAAAGTCGGACATCAACTCCATTCCACTAAAGAAACTGCTGGAACTGCTTCCCATCTGATTCACGAAGTAACCTCTGAGTATTTACGCTTAAACATAGGAACATATGAAAGGAACTGACCATTTCAAGGAAGTCATCAAGAACTATCTTGATAACCGAGCCAAGGAAGACGAACTCTTCCGTGCCAAGTATGAAACCACCACACGCACCATTGACGATGTGGTCAACTATATATTCAATGCCGTACAGCAATCCGGCTGCTGCGGTCTCAGCGACATGGAGGTTTATGCCATGGCAGTCCATGCGATAGATGAACCCGATTTGGAAATCGGAAAGCCGATGGACTGCAATGTGGTAGTGAATCATCACATTGAGCTGACCGAGGAGGAAAAGGCAGAACAGCGAGCCATTGCACTCAAACGATACCAGGAGGAGGAAATGCGAAAGCTGCAGCAACGCAACAGCCGACCTAAGGCAGCCAAACCGCAACCCCAACCCATTCAAGAACTCTCACTCTTTCAAGGCATGGAACTATGAAGGCAAGAACGAAAATAGAAAAACAGGTGGCAGCTTCCAATGAGAAGCTGACCGCCATAAGCCCCAAAGTGCTCACATGGGCAGTGCGGAAAGTGGCAGGACATATCTGCTTCCGGACTTCCGTACACAAGTGTACGTGTGGCGATTGTGGCAGGCACTTCGACTATGAGGGAAAAGGGAAGTCGGTATGCTGCCCTTATTGCGGTACTCGCTTACAGATAAAGGACACCCTCAAACGTACCCTCAAGGAAGCATACTACTTCTCTTCCCTCGAAGTGGTGGAAGGCTTGCAGGTGCAACGGGTCTTCCGCTTGGAAACGACCTTCCGCAAAGGAAAGCCGATGGAGATAGACTACTGGGAAGCGTGCCGTCTGTGGCTCAATGCTGAAGGCAAGTTAGCTGTCACGGCAAGAGCAAGGACATTGAGCTATTATGTAGACTGCTTTGATTGGGCATCCGAAATCTCCTTGAAGCGACCGAACGAAGTACATTGGCTCATTGCAGATACCTATGTTTATCCGCACTATCGGCTGCTGCCCGAACTGAAACGCAACGGCATGAAAGGCAAGCTGCCCGACTGCCACCCGATGAAACTGATGAAAGCCGTGCTGACAGACAGCCGGATGGAAACCATCCTCAAGTCAAAAGATTTACATGCCGTGTCTTACTTTGTACACCGACCTTTGGAACTTGACCGATGCTGGCAGTCGTATAAGGTAGCCAGCCGGCATCACTACCGCCCTTCGGACATGGGATTGTGGGCAGACACCATCCGCTTGCTGGAGCAGTGTGGCAAGGACATCTGTAACCCTAAGTATATCTGTCCGCAGAACCTCAGAGCCGAACATGACTATTGGATGAACCGGCACAACCAAATGGAGCAGAAACGCAGAAGCCGGGAGCAGATGCAGCGAGCCAAACGAAAGGAAGCCGAGTTCTACAAGGAGAAGTCACGCTACTTCGGCATCACCATCACCGACAAAGACCTGGTGATTTCGGTACTCGATAGTCTGGAGGCCTTCCAAGCCGAGGGAAATGCTCTGCATCATTGTGTCTTCCAATGCGATTACTATGCCAAGGAGGACAGCTTGATACTATCGGCTCATGACAAGGAGGGAAACCGCATCGAAACGATTGAGTTCTCACTGACCGAGGGGAAAGTGATACAGAGCCGTGGGCTGTGCAATACGAATACTCCGCACCATGACCGGATTGTCCGGCTGGTCAATGCCCATGCTCATCAGATACTCGCAGCCAAACAGACAGCGTAGATTCCTTATATATGTTCCGCTCCGACTTCCGCCGTGAGGTGTGAGTCGGAGTTTAAAAGCATACTATACGAAATGTATTGACAAATTATTTCAAGCTGAATTAAGGCGCTCTTTCTGCTTGCCAATTCTTAAATATAAGGAAGATTGTTCAGCAGGACAAAAACCTTCTTGATGTTTGTTTGATATTTATTTGATGTTTATTTAATGGTTGATTAACAAGGATATAAAATCAACAGAAAAGTGATTTTTTCGCAGAATAAATGAGTAAACTTTCTGCCTAATCAGCAAGTAATAAAGTATTTTTGTAAGTAAAGAAACAATTGGAAAAGTAAACTTTTAATTTTGAAGATAATGAAAGGAAATAACTTGACAATCGCCATCGGCAATCAGAAAGGTGGAGTCGGCAAGACCACCTCTACTGCATGTATAGGCGCAGCACTCGCACTGCAAGGAAGACGTGTGTTGCTCATTGACCTGGATGCACAGCAGAACCTCACCTTTACGCTGACGCAGAACGAAGACCCGGAAACAAGCATCTATGATACGCTGGTCAAAGACCAACCACTGCCCATCATTCCCATCCGTGAAAACCTGGACCTCGTTCCGGCATCGCTGGACCTGGCAAGAGCCGAAATAGACATGGCCACCATGATGGCAAGGGAAGGCATTCTCAAATCCTACCTTGATGAACAGAAGGAGAAGTATGACTACATCCTGATGGACTGTTCGCCCTCACTCGGTATCGTGACTACCAATGCGCTGGTGGCAGCGGACAAACTCTATATACCGCTCACCGCCGAAGCCTTGCCCTTGAAAGGCTTGACCATGCTGGACGATATAGTCCGGGAAGTGAAGCGCCGAGTGAACCCGACGCTGGAGTTGGGTGGGGTGTTCTTCACCAGGTTCAATAACCGGAAGTTGAATAAGGAAGTGATTTCCATGGTAGAAAAGCGATACGGAGAGAAGGTCTTTCAGACGAAAATTCGGGAGAATATCGCCATAGCCGAGATGCCGCTGTCCGGTCAGACCATCTTTGAGTACGACCCGAAAAGCAATGGCGCAGCGGACTATCGCATACTGACCGATGAGATAATCAGTCGGGAGGAAAATAGGTAAACTATATTACTATATGACTAATCACAAAGGTTATTGATAATATAGTAAGTAAATCAGCAAGTAAACAAGTAATAAAGTAAGCAATATGAGTAAGAAGAATTTATCTTTATGGATGGATGGCTTCATGGGTGAAGCCAATCAATCAGAACTGGCAAAGGAACAGCCTAAGGAGCAGGATGTTGAACATACCGAAGCACAAGCGGAGCAGCCAGCAGTTCAAGATGAAAAGAATGAAAGTCCGAAGGCAACATCTTCGAAAGTGATTCCAAAGCAGGAAGCAAATGAAACGGCTGCAACCGAGCAAATGAAGTCCAAACTGGAAGCCAAACGCAGGGAGAATGTGGGTCGCCCCAAGAAAGGCGAAACAGCCAAAAGTTCCAAGAAGCCCCAGGAAATCCGAGCCACCTTCATCGTGGATCCGGATTTGGTCCGTAAGGTGAAATACATTTCCCTCGTGGAAGGCATTCTCTTGAAAGACGTTATCTCTGAAGCATTGAACAACTATGTGGATGTTTGGGAGGAGAAGAACAAGAAAATCCGGTTGCCGAAGGCGAAGTGAGGACATGTAAAACGGAGCAAGCTGTTACAGTCTGCTCCGTTTTCACCAAGCTTCCTATATAAACTATAATAACCTCATAGTCCATGATTGATTGACCCTACTCAAAGAGCCTATTGCCCCATTAATGGACAGCAGGCTCTCTTTTCCTTTGATGGTAAAACTTTTATTGGCTCATCATACTCTGCTGCAGGCAAGTTGCTACGATGCAGCACATCACTTGCATTACTCTTGTTGAAAGATAGTCTGTGTTGTTAGTATCTTCTTTTAGGTACATAAGTCTTATTTCCACGGCTATTAATGTAGTACTGTCCGCCTCTACTACCAGTATGAATTGTATGACCACTACCATAATTATATGATTGAGTAGAGTAATCACGTGCGCGTGAACCTACAGAACCTGTATAAGGATTAGTGTTCTGCGATGTTGAAAAGTTGTCGTGGTTTGTACGATTGCTGTTAGTCTTCATATGACCTGAAACGTAAGTACCATTAGAACGTGTATAACCGCTTTGATAGCGTACACTAGTATTCGTATTTGAGCTACCATATGTAGAACGACTACGTGAACTATTGGTAGACTGCTGAAAACGGAACATACCCACCCAATCAGAACGGTTTAATCCACCCACAATTATCGCTAAAATGGGCTTGAAAAGGGCATAAAAATCGGAGCAAATCCGTTCATTTTTGTCCAAAGGGGCCAAAATTGCCAAAAAAAACGGAGCATGTCCGTTCAGTGGTTTGGGATTACGATAAAATATTCGTTTTACTCTACATAAATCGGAGTATATCCGTTCAGAGATATGAATGTAATAATACAATAATCAGTTATTTACATTCTGAAAACGGAGCATATCCGTTCACTTTCTCATAGAAACGACAATGCCTGCATAAAAAACGGAGCATGTCCGTTCACTTTTATACTCTTTCCCGTATCTTGTATGCAGAAAATAATCTTCATACGATACGACTATGGCAGGAAAAAGTAAGAATATGAGCCAAATCAAACAACTTCTTCTATTAAAGAAGAGCGGAATCTCCAACCGCAAAGCTGCCAATATAATTGGCATGAACAAGGAGACAGTGAACAACTACATGAATAAGGTCAATGCTGACAGTCTTAGCCTTGATGAATTAATCAGGCTGGATGACCCCATTCTTGAGCACCGCCTCAAGGGCGGTAATCCTGCATACAGCGACAAGCGTTTTGAAACATTCAAAGCCCTTCTTCCATATCTTCAGGAAGAGATGAAGCGCAAGCATGTCACACTGAAGCTGCTTTGGGAGGAATACCGTAATGAACATCCTGATGACCACTACAGCCTGACACAGTTCCGTTTTCATTACAATCAGAATACAGAGGCCAAGAAGGAATCGCCATCCACCATACTTGCCGACATGCGTACAGGCGGCGAAAAGCTTTTCCTTGATTTTGCCGGTGATACCATGGGGTACGTTGATATGGAAACCGGCGAGGTCGTCCAGTGTCAGGCATTTGTAGCCACTCTGCCTGCAAGCGACTATGGCTATGTCCTCTTCGTACGTTCACAGCGTACAGAAGACTTTGTATATGCCATAACGCAATGCCTGAAACATCTTGGCGGCGTACCGAAGATGCTTGTCCCTGACAATCTTAAAGCAGCCGTTATCAAGACCGACAGATATGAGCCGTCGCTTAACCGTGTAATGGAGGATATGGCCAATCATTATGGCACGTTCATCGTTCCTGCACGTCCTGTACACCCTAAGGATAAGAGTAACGTTGAGGGAACCGTAAGGCTTGTCTATATGCGTGTGTTTGCTGAACTCCGTAATGAGACCTTTTATTCATTGGAAGAACTTAATCGGGCAGCCTCCCTCAAAATGAAAGCGCCAACCAGAAACGTATGCAGAAGCATCCTTACACGCGCGAGGAACGGTTCCTTGCCGTAGACAAGCCAAATCTTATGCCTTTGCCTGACAGGGATTTTGAAATTGTGTCGTATACCGACTTGAAGGTGTCATCCAACTGCTGTATTTATCTCGGCCGTGATCAGCATTATTATACCGTACCGTATCAACATATATCCAAAACTGCACATGTCGCATATACGCGTACACTGGTAAAAGTATATGTGGACGGTGAACTTGTGGCTACTCACATACGCGATTACAACAGGGGAAGGTATACTATCGTAAAGGAACATCTTGCAAGCAACTCGCGGGAATACAGAGGGCTGAGTGCAAAATCATATATAGAGCGTGCCGAGCGTGCATCCGACATACTTGGAGATGTAATCCGCCGTATATTTTATTCTTCCCTCATGCCACCGGAAACTCATTACAAGACCTGCGACGGGCTTTTAAACCTGCAGAGAAGCAGCGATCCGGTTGTTTTCCAGAAAGCCTGCGAGACAGCTCTGAGGGTAGACAGATGCAGTTATCGCTTTATCCGTTCACTGGTGGAAAGCAAGTGTGCCGGCATCGGGCAGCCTTCATCTTCCTTTTCTCCTCCGGAACACTCTAATATCCGCGGTAAGGCACAGTTTAAATAAAAGATTTTTAACACCCAAAACAAATAACCATGGATGAAATAATTAATGCACTAAGAAACCTTAAGATGCCCGGAATGGCACATTACTGGGCAACCATGCAGGAGACGCGACAGGCAGAGTCGCTCTCCTTGAAAGACGGCCTGCAACTGCTTATACAGGCTGAATTGGATAACCGGAACCAAAGCCGCAACACCCGCTTGATAAAAAAAGCCCGCTTCCGATATCAGGCTTCCATAAGTGAAGTTATCTATGATAGCAAACGTGGCGTGGACAAGCAAAAAGTTCTCAATCTCGCCACTTGTGACTATGTGAAAAATGGTGTATCCATACTGATTACGGGCGCTGCCGGAACCGGCAAGAGCTGGCTAGGTACGGCTTTTGGTCATCAGGCCTGCATGAACGGATTTAAGGTCGCCTATTATAACCTGTACCGCCTCTTCGAAGAAATAAGCCTTGCCCGCATATCCAGTACCTTGCATCGTTTCTTCGCCAAACTGGCACAGACTGACCTGTTGATATTGGACGACTTCGGCATGAAAGTGCTAGACGGGCAACAGCTGCTTGACTTTATGGAGATTATAGAAGACCGCCATGGACAGAAAGCTACAATCATCATATCCCAACTGCCGGTTACCAACTGGTATGATGTGATGAAAGGCAACACGACTGCGGCTGATGCAATCTTAGACAGACTAGTGCATACCAGTGTGCGCTTCGAGTTATCAGGATGTAGTTTGCGTCAAAAAAAGCGTTCAAGCTGTAGCATTACAGATGAAAATCAATAAATTTGCATCGCCATAAGTAAAGAGTATGAATAGTGAACGGATATCCCCGTTTTGGGTGAACGGATATCAACCGTTTTCAGCAGGTAGACCAAGCCTGTGCATTTGCAGACATAAAACAGATTGCCACTAAGGCTACTGAAAGAATAAACTTTTTCATATCGTTGTTGTTTTATTGATTTTGTACTGCAAAGGTACTGCGAATTATGGGTTAATCGAGAATAGTTATAACGTTATAGAGTATTTACTGTTTTATGTAAAGAAAAGAGGTTGCAATATTGCAACCTCCAAGACTCTAACTCCGTCATGAATGAACATACTATTCATTGGGAACTTATCCATTTGCTTGCCGAGAGTATTCGTTATATACTGTTTTAATAATATCTTCGCCAGCCTTGATTTTCCTATTATTTGTAATTATGGCTGAAGGCTTTTGTATATGAGAATGCTGGGGTATAATTGTTACATTACCACATTGAATGAATAATTCGTCAACGGAGCTATCACCAGCAGTAATAATTTTTCCCTTAGGAAGTCTATTAAGCAGATATTTTACAGCCAAGACTTTGTTCAGAAACTTAGGCAGAACATACATTTTCCTGCCTTGCAGATCAAAATTATAAGACTTGTTTCCTACAATAGATACTATTTCCGAGAAATGAGAAGTGGCAATCTCTGCATTGTCAAAAATGACAGTAAAGAATGCTGAACGATTATCTTTGATTCGACAACGTTCGCTGTGGGAAGCAATGAATCTTAAAAGACGTTTATATATCTCTTCGTTTGGATATTTACTTAGTTCTGATTGCATTAAACTGTCCCAGTGCTCATCAAGGGTTTCTTTGTGGTAGATAGAAAACCCATTATCGCAAATAATCCATTCTGCTTTCCCTTCTTTTATGAAGGAGATACGGGAGGTTTGTTCTACAGAGCGAAGCGTACATGGAATAAATATGAAGTCTGGCTTATTCAAAAGATTTGTGAAAAGCTTATGCGCTTCGGCAGTCATGTAGGTAATTTCGTCCTCTCCTCGATATTCTACACAAAGTTCTTCAGGATAGCCCGAATACACTATTGTGCCATCAAGGTCTGATATAAAGATAAGTTTTTTCATTTCAATAGTGTAATGCATTCATAATCCATTGTATTATAGATACACACTTCTACGCCCTTCTTCTTTGCAAGATGTAGCACAAATGAAAGATCAGGATTCTCCATATTTTTCACAAGGACCAAATATGGTATCCTACGAAGCAAAGCACGCGAGCTCTCGCCTATGCTAAGTTTGACCTTATTGATGTCCGCTACAGGGAAATCATTTCGCAATTTTTCGGTCAACACTTTAACACAACTGGTACCTATAGATTCACAATTACCACAATCATCAACAAAATGATTTTCTACACTAGTTAAGAAGAGATTGGTAACATCTTGCTCACTCAAGTGTTCATATTTAATGGCTCCATGGAAATCATTTTCACCTATAAAGTCTCGATTGAGGATGGTACGACTAACTAGTCCACTAATAGTGGAATTTAGACACGCGTTAGGTATGCAAATATCGTTTCTCGTACCTGCTATGGCTGATAATCTTGCTGGATCTGCAAGTACAGCCAAATCAGAAGAAATATTGTTACCAGTACTTGTGTTATACTCAGCAATCGCTTTTTTTAGTTCGAATGTTATGGATCCCTTTCCAGTCCATCCATCCACAAAGGTTATAATGCCTTGTGGATGTTTATTCATTATGTAATTCAACGCATTGGTGTCAATACCCCGGCCTCGTATTATGGATATGCTATAGTGTGGAATATTAACATGGTACTTGAAACGGATGTATCGTTTTATTAGGGCACCAATGGGAGAACCAGCTCTGGCAAGAGATACTATTATAGCATTCTCTCTGCCACGAGCAAAGATTTGTTTTGCAACTATGCCTGTGTACCTTGCTAACTCGTCAGCTTTGTTATTAAGCATATTGCCAAAAATGTGAATTACCTCATCCGAAACGGGTTCCTCTTCAGTTATCATTTCACAATAACTGATGCCTTTCGTGATGTTTTTCTCTTTCTCGGCAAAAGAGGTGAATTTAATTATACCAGTAAGATCTTTCAGAAGATATATGCAGTCAGCATTGGAAAAGCTACTTCTCATGGCATTACAATTTAAATGTCAGCATATTATTACATAACTTATGGGGGAATTCATCTTCACAAAGCATAATGACTTTATCATATTCCTCAGCTTCGTGCTTATTATAGAAATGGTATTTTGATCCCTTATCATAGAACTCTACACCATCTTTAAACAGTGTCCCATCACAAAAAATGGGTGTCCTTGATGTGGTTTTAAACATTACATCGTAGCCCCAAATTGACAATTGAGAAGCAACACGAGAGGGGATATACATGTTTTCACCATGTCCCAATACCATCAATCGTTTTACACCTTTAATTCTCTGTGCTATAGAGGTTGCAGCCTTCAATGCGCGCTCTTCTATCTCTTGCATTTGACGATATGTGATGCCAAACCGTCCTGAATTTGTTAAGTAAAAGTTCTGTTCTCCGTCGGGCATTGTAATAATAGTCTTCGGGAAACAAGAAAGATCCATAGTGTTTTTTCCTGCTTCTGCTATACTTATAGCGGTGTTATGATAAATAGTTTGATCATTAGCTACTATTATACCGCTTACTAACGAGTAAACAGAAAGCGAGATATTATGTCTTGTTGCAAATGTTTGGAACTTTTGTTTCTGTTCTTCATTTCTCCAATCCAAAATAGTAAGTATTGTTATATTTTCTATGTTAGCAACGTTTGTTATTGTGTCAATCAGATGTAGGAGTGAGTTGCCTGTAGTGATTTCATCGTCCACAAGGATTAACTTCTTAAATTGAGACAGTTGAATATCATTGCTATACATGTAGTGTGTGGAAGCGTGGCTGTGAGATTCTTCAAAGGTTACCAGTTGTTTTATGCCATGTACAGGTTCTCGGGTCGTTGCTATATATGAAGACCCTTCAATGGACATAGCAACCGACATACCTAAAGCCGTTGCTGTTTCACAAAAGCCAATTACCAAAACATCGTTGTCTGTAGCATGGCTATCGTATAAAGGACTCGTATCGTTTTTAATACAGTTTATATAGTCTGTATTGTTAAACCCGTATTTAAGAGAGGACAATAAATAGCCAGTAGCCCGTACTACCTCTGGTTTTACGGCAAGATGCTTACCAAGTAGTTTGCTGACAAACAAAAAGTTTCGTTTGGCGTTGTTATCTCTTTTACCTATTGCAAACAATTGATTTGCAGAGAAGTTGTATTTATTGGATATTATTGAATACATTAGATTGTAACATTTATGTTTGTAACTCCAAATATCTTAGCTTTCGCCAGAATCTTTTCAGCCCATTTTCTATGAGGATTGGCCTCATTCATTCCGTTACCTTTATAACGGGCGAAGACCCCTCCCTTGGACTGCAGTATGTTTACAGCATCTTGATACTCTTCATATTTGACCACATAGGATTTGTTTACTGTTTCTATTTGTGATGGGTGAATTATGGTTTTTCCTTGAAAACCATTCTGGATGTCCAGCAATAGTTCCTTCTTCAGATTAATCATTTCAATGGCATCTTCTTTCCACGCATAATATTCCCAAACGGGTCCAGATAAGACGTATTGGCATTCTTCACGCATAAAGAAGTTTACAATATCTGCCAAACAATCCGCCACAGGTTTTATGTCGTAAATTGTAGTTGACACATCACGCCTTAAACCAAATATAGATGAAAAGTCTGTTCCTCCTACACGAATATTTAATATGTAGGAATCAAACTTCTTCAGCACTTGCTGGAGTTTTAGCAATTCTGCGAAACGTTGTTCTTTATACATCACGGTCTTATCCTCAATGATTGGCATTCCATAGAGGATTTGTCCTGTCTTAGTAGATAAATTCTGAAGTGTCGATAGGTAATTATCCGCATTCGTACTATTGAATTTAGGAAAGCTAAAGCCACATAATACGGAAAGATGCTCGACTTTTAGCATTTGAGCCAAATGCCTAAACTGATCCACACTCCTTACCCTTATAAATATTAGGGGAAGGTTCTGTGCAACATTTGCCGATGTATATTGATAAAGAGCTAGCAATAGCTGTAAAACTTTTTGCTCAGCAGCAGGCACCATACTATCTTCTATCGAATCTTCCAAGCATAAAGTCAAAGCTCCAATATTGTAAAACTTGTCATTAATTAACTTCTCGTATAACGTTTCAAGTACAGCTGGTACGTACATATTAGCCCCTATAGCATGCTGTAGAATACTTTTGGGAGTATGCTTATCAAAAGGAGAAGGATTGCGAAAGAATTTCAGTTCGTTTTCTCTAGTAAAATATCTCATGTAGAATCGTTATTTATACTTTCTTACTATAGTTTATAACCATCTTGCAACACCTCCATGATGTGAGCAAGTTCCTCGACGGCTCCGGCTAAAACTATACGTTCCGTCTCTACATATGGCTGTTGCTCCTGCAGGTACACTTTTATAATATGTTGGAGATTGTACCTTAGTTCCTGCAGAGTTGATATAATATCTTTTAGTAGTGTAGAGCCCACTACTAAAAGATTTCTTGGGTGCAACCCGATAGTTGGATAAGTATTTAGAAGATACATACCCAATATATCCTTTGTACTCAACTGCTATCCATTTACAATCGCAATCCTCATCAATTGACACTGAAGTCCCCGCAGGAATGGTTAATAAAATCCCGTGGTTAGTTCCAGGCCCAGATCGGAGATTCAAATTGTGTGTAGTGTACCTCACTCCAGCAAAACCATATAGATAGCTTAACAGCAGCGTGATTACAAGTAATGCATTTCTCATTGTCTTATCTTTTAGTTTTATTATATTGATAATATACTCATTGTAAAGGAGTGTCTTGTTACTGTCGTAACCTTATAACTTACACGATTGAAATTCAAATAATTCCCTTGCAACGTTATAAGCAGTTAGGTAATTAAATAGAATGTGATTCCTGTTCTGAATATAGTTGCAACTCAGAGCCTGTATATCCTATGTGTGCCACCATGTTTTCAGATAATCTACCATGTAAAATTGCTTTCATTAATAAGGGCTTTACCTTGCTTGTAATTACTCGTTCTATCTTTCTGCCTCCATAAGTTGAAGAGAAACCAATTTCTAATAAATATTCACGAGCAGCATCAGATATGACCAATCTTATTTTTTTGCTTGACAATTGTGCTTCTAACTTAGCTAGTTTCTTTTTCAGAATCAACTCAGCCATCTCTTTACTCATATCATTGAATACAGTGATAGCCGTCAACCTATTCAAAAATTCTGGGTTAAATGTACTTTTGACGCTCTTCAACATATTTCCAGCGGAAGTAGTTGTCTTCGTAAAGCCTATGGATCGTTTGGCATATTGTGCACCTGCATTTGTAGTCATGATAACAACTACATGACGAAAATCAGCTTTTTGCCCCTTATTATCCGTTAGAACAGCGTAGTCCATTACTTGTAGGAGTATGTTATAGATGTCTTGATGTGCTTTTTCAAGTTCGTCAAGAAGTAAAACGCAATGCGGTGTTTTACGGATAACATCTGTAAGCAAGCCACCATCATCATAACCGACATAACCAGCTGGCGAACCAATAAGTTTTGCAACTGTATGTTTCTCGGCATACTCACTCATGTCAAATCTAATAAGAGGAACATCTAGTTCTGCTGCAAGTACTTTTGCGACTTCAGTTTTTCCCACTCCAGTAGGGCCAACAAACAACAAACTTGCCATAGGTTTATTGTCATCAGTGAGCCCCGTACTTGCCATCTGTACAGCTTCAGTAACTTCTGTAACAGCTGTATCTTGTCCATAGATATTCTTCTTGATACGATCTTCTAAGTCAACTAATTTCTTGATATCATCTTCATCTTCTGCAAGAATATCAACTTTGCAAATATCAGCAAGGACTTCTGCAACAAGCTTTTTATCTACAGTTTGAACAGCATCTTCAGTTGGATGAAGTTTACGCCAAGCACCAGCTTCATCTAGAAGATCCACTGCTTTATCAGGTAAATGGCGTCCCATTATATACTTATCGGAAGCAGTAGCAGCAAAACGTATTGCATCGTCTGTATAAATCACGTGATGATACTCTTCGTATTTCTTTTTGATACCATCCAATATTTGAGTACATTCATCTATAGATGGTTCAGGAATAGCAACTTGTTCAAAGCGTCTGCTAAAAGCTTTGTCACGAATGAAGTTTTGGTTGTATTCTTCATAGGTTGTTGCTCCCATAAAACGCAATTCTCCACCTTCGAGATAAGGCTTTAAAATATTACCTGCATCCAAAGAACCTTTATCGATTTTTCCAGCTCCAATGATGTTGTGAATTTCATCTATATACAAGATTGATGGCCCTGAGGCAACTGCACCTTCCAACACCGCCTTTAACCTTTTCTCAAAATCTCCACGGTATGTAGTTCCTGCAATCAAAGCGCCTAAATCGAGAGAAAAGATTTTGCTTCCGGCAATACATTCAGGAACGTCACCCTTTTCTATAAGCGAAGCAAGTCCATAGGCAATTGCTGTTTTACCGACACCTGGTTCTCCTACATGTAGGGGATTATTCTTTTCTTTACGACTTAAAATCTGAATGGTTCGTTGTAATTCAGCTTTACGACTAATCAGAGGGTTACAATTATCAATCTGATCATTTAAGCAAGTTACAAACTGAGTCCAGTCTCCTGATTGATTAGAGCGAGGTGTTACTTTTTGTTTGCTGTTTGAGGGCATAGAAGGTGATTCATACTCATTGACTAAACGGGTCATAAATTCGACCTCATTCCCTTCACTTATACGCTCAATTATTGAAGCGGGAAACGAACCTGTCATTAACATCATTGCTTGAATGATATGTGGTATATCCATTTCATTTGCTGATGAATTCTCTACAATACCTTGTGCAATGTTGATAAGACGTACAAATTGAACTGATGGCGATGAACTTTCGAACTCTATATCTGCGGGAACTTGTTCCTCGTATTGATGGATATGTTGTACTAGTTCATCTTGGATTTTATATCCAGTACAAACTCGTTTGAAGGGTTCTTGCTCAGCTATAGCCCACAAAAGATGGTCTGGAGTAAGAAACTCATGTCGCTCTTTAATTGCAAACTTTTGAGCTTGGTGTAAAGCCTTTCCTAGATAATATGATTCGTTATTGAGATATATCATGTTTAATCCTTATGAGGTAGTATCTTAATTCTTAATGGGAATCCTGCTTGTTGTGCCATTGCTATGGCTTTTTGTTGCTTTGATTGGGCTATGTCAAGAGTGTATGTACCAACTATGCACGATCCTTTTTTGTGAACGTTAAGCATTACTGTTGCTGCAATTGTAGCATTTAGGAAGAACACCTTACGCAGTACATCAATAACAAAGTCCATTGTTGTGAAGTCGTCATTAAGGAAAATGATATCATATAAATCTGGATCCTCGGTATAAACAAGAGTATTTTGTCTTCCTTGTCGTTTATTCTGTACCATAGAGTTCAATTAATTTCTTATATATTGATAGGTTTTCTGTGTCGAAGCAGCAAATAGTTATTTCGCCAATAAAACCATTAGAAATTTCTTTATTAAGAGTTTTAATTGCAATCTTTGCCGCTAAATCTTTTGGGAAGTGATATACCCCTGTACTTATACAAGGTATTGCAATAGAATGGATACCATAAGTTTTAGCTAACTCTATGATTGAATGATAACAAGATGTAAGTTTTTCTTGTTCATGCATCTTACCACCCAACCAAACAGGTCCAACAGTATGGATTATTTTTTTACAGGGAAGTTTGTATGCATTGGTGATTTTTGCTTCACCTACGCAACATCCATGTAAGGTTCTACATTCAGCAAGCAAATCAGGTCCAGCAGCACGATGAATCGCACCATCAACACCACCACCACCTAATAATGACTTGTTAGCTGCATTTACAATAGCATCAACATTTAATGCCGTAATGTCTCCTTGAATAACTTTTATCTTACTCATAAGCTTTTATAAGAAGGAAACCGAGTATAATTCTCGGCTTCCGTATTTTATAATCAATGACTGCACATATAGTACAAATTAAAAATAATACTACTTGGTACTCTAATCGGGAATATTGATTAATAGTAAAGGGCGAGACAGTAAGCCTCGCCCTTTATTGATGGTAATTATTTTTTTGTAATTATATTAGCAAATTCACGAACCCAAAGTACAAATGAAGAACCTATAATGATGATTATCCAATCTTGCAACTTCAAGCCACAAACATTGAAGAACTGCTGGATTCCAGGAACTTCAACCATTGCTACTTGACCTACGAGGATAATTGCAACAATAATGAGCAGGCCACGACATCCCTTGAAGTGTAACGCACTTCGGCCAGTCTCAAATGCACGAGCATTGAAGAGGTAGAAGAAGTGAGTCATTACAAAGGTAGTAAAGAGCAGTGTTAACTCATATGTGGTAACATGTCCCTTCTCGCCAAGCTGCAGAGTAAGCAAATCTGTAAGTTGCTGGATGTCTGAATGCTGGAAGATATAAAGCATACCGAGCAACATTACAAAGAAGAATCCACCTACACCCAGGATATTCCATATCATCTGCTTATTGAGGATAAATGCATTACGATCGCGTGGTTTATCGTTCATTACACTTGGTGATGGAGGCAGAGAAGCCAAAGCCATAGCAGCAAATGTGTCCATAATCAGGTTGATCCATAACATCTGTGTAACGGTAAGAGGAGATTCTGTACCCATAAATGCACCACAGAGTACTAAGAAACAAGCCGTTACGTTAACAGTGAGTTGAAAAAGCAAGAAACGCTGAATATTCTGATAAAGTGAACGTCCCCACATTACAGCCTTTCCAATTGAAGAGAACGAATTGTCAATAATTGTAATGTCAGAGGCTTCCTTAGCGACAGAAGTACCATCACCCATAGAGAGACCTACATGGGCTGCATTTAATGCAGGAGCGTCGTTTGTACCATCTCCTGTAACGGCAACAACCTGATTCAACTTCTGAAGAGCTTCAACCAAACGTTTTTTATCCATGGGACGAGCACGAGCAATAATCTTCAAATCAAGCACTCGGTCGAGAAGTTGCTCATCTGAGAGTGCTGCAAATTCAGGACCAGTAATGATATTGCGCTCATTATCGGTTTCCTTCCAAAGACCAATCTGACGACCAATTTCCTTTGCTGTACCCGAAGTATCACCTGTTACAATTTTTACACTGATGCCGGCATCAATACATTCTTTGACTGCATCAGGAACATCCACTCGGACAGGATCGGCAATGGCTGCAATACCGATGAAATGCAGTGCACATGCAACAACTTTACCTTCGGCTATAGCTTTATCATTAGTATCAAGCACCTGATAAGCAAAACCTAAGGTACGCATAGCACGATTCTGGTATGCAAGCAATTGCTGATCGATTGTTTGCTTGTCAACATCAGATGTTTTGCAGAGTGAATAAATAATTTCGGGAGCACCTTTTACATAAATCACTTTTTTACCTGCCAAAGCTTCTGATTCGACAACAGTAGCCATATACTTGCGCTCTGTAGAAAATGGCAATTCTTCTACAACCTTAGTAGCTTCACGAATGGAACGATAATCAACACCCTTACCATTCAACCAGAGCAGAAGAGCTCCTTCTGTAGGATTGCCAAGAACCTGAGGCTTCTGAGCATCTGAGAAGTCGATAGAGGCAGTAGAGTTTACTGCCAAACCTTCGTTGACAATATTCTCTGCAATAGTTTTTGCATATACCTTAATTTCGTCAACCTTCATTTGATTCTGAGTCAGCGTACCAGTCTTATCAGTACAGATGACGGTCGTTGCACCCATGGTTTCACATGCATGCATTTTACGCACAAGGTTATTGGTCTTGAGCATACGACGCATAGAATAAGCCAACGACAAAGTTACAGCCATAGGTAATCCTTCAGGCACAGCAACTACTACAAGAGTTACAGCAATCATCAAAGTCTGAAGCAGATAGGCAACAAATTCAACCCAATCAAAGCCCGTATACTCGGGAGAAATGAAGAACATAATGCAGCGTCCGATAACGATAAGTGCAGCAAAGCCATAACTCAATTTTGTAATCCAGTCGCTAAGACCATCGAGTTGTTCGTTAAGAGGAGTCTTAACACTATCATCAATCTGTGCCGCCTCGAAAACCTTGCCTTGTTCTGTTTTGTCGCCTACAGCAAGCACACGGAACATACCATGACCTTCCATCGCCTTGGTACCCTTCATGACATGGTTAGTGGGGAACGTAGCCTCACTATCAAACTCGTCCTTGATAATACTCTTACGACAGATAGGTTCACCGGTAAGGGTTGATTCATCAACGCTAAGCTGAGTTGCTTCAAGCAACTCACCATCAGCTGCTACTTCTTCACCCGTGTTAAGTATCAAAATATCACCAACTACCACATCCTTTCTAGGTATCTGAGTTACGTTACCATTGCGAATTACTTCTACTGGTTCACCATCATTCACTTGATTAAGGATTGTAAATTCTTTGTCGGCTTGGAGTTCAAAGTAGAATGCAAGTCCTGTAGCCAGAAGAATAGCCACAAATATACCTGCTGGCTCAAAGAACACTTGTGCTCCATGACCGAGTCCGAAATATTCGTAGAATGAGATGCCGATGGACAATGCACCGGCAATCATCAAGATAATGATGAGGGGATCTCCAAATTTTTCAAGGAATTGTTTCCATAAGGGATCTTTCTCTGGCGGCGTTAATATGTTTACGCCATACTTACTGCGGCTTTCCTGTACTTCTTTGTCAGTCAAACCTACATAATGATGTTTTTGTTCCATAATATTACTTCTTTATTTTATATGTAATCTTTAAGTTTCGCTTTGCGTTATCGATTTCTATTCGTCCAAGTTTGTTTAAAACACTTTGGCCAAGCAATAATGGTGCCGACTGATTCCGAACGACGGATGCTTTTACATTATCAAGATGCAAATTTCCCAACTTCACCTCTTTGAGATTTATGATAGTACCTTCGCTCACTTCGCCACTAGCTGTGAGGAATTGTTGTTTTCCGATAATGTCACTAGCAGATAAATAGCCATTCTTTATCATAAAGGTTGCTTCGACAGATGATAAACTGACGTTGGAGGCACCCGTATCGAATATTAAATGAAGAGGCAAATTATTTATTGTGCATTTCACTTTACACAGATCCCCTTCTTTTGTAAATGGGATTTCCTCTATTTTTTCTTCGTAGACAGCCTCGTTCTCTGCATATGTTTTTGTTTCTTGAGCATGTTTATTCTCATACTCTTGGATTAAATCAATAAATACTTTCTCATTTCTAATATTGTTAAGGTCACGGTCACGCTTGATATGGCTAAATTTTCTATAACCTAGTTCTAGGGCCTTTCGAAGGTAACCTACAGCTCTATCAGTCTCTCCCATAATAGAGTATAGACATGCAGCATCATAGTAATTACCCTTGTCTTGCTTTTTTAGCAAATCATCCATAAGTGAAACAGCCTTTTCTTTATTCCCAAGATAATAATAAGCGTATTGGGCACATTCCATTTTTTCAGGAACAGAATCGAGTTTTATGCATTGTTCAAAATCAGCCTTAGCAGAAACTATATCATTCTTTAAGCGATAGAGGATACCACGATTAAGATAAGCGTACGCATAATTAGGATCAACCGCAATACACATGCTATAATCTTCAATTGCACCATCTATATCGCCTGAATAATCTTTGAACCAGCCGCGTCGATAATATCCATAACTACTCTCTGGATTCTTTTCAATGTAAGTATCCATCGTTGAAATAGCTTCTTTTTCTTTACCGGCATTATTTTCAATATTAGCTTTATAGAAGATATAGTCCGTATCTGTTGAATCTATACTTATGGCTTGATTACAATACGACAGGGCCAAATCATAGTCCCCAAGTTCATCATAGCAATTTGCTAACCGATAAGCAAGGACATCATTATTCTCCAAAGCTAAAGATGACTTATAGGCTTCTATTGCATTATGGTATTTTTCTGCACTCTCATAAACTATTCCAAGATAGAATCCCCAAGTGTAGTCATTAGGTGCTTTATTCTTTTCGATTTTCAACTTGGCCACAGTTTTAGTGTAGGCAGAATCAGCTAATATTTGTAGGTAGTAATAAGCTTTTAGGTCCCCATCTATTGATAAAGCCTTAAGTACATCATCTATAGCTTTATCGTATTGTTTTTTACCAACATAGCTTTCTGCACGGAAAGAGTAACCTGATGAATAGTCAGGTGATAGTTTGATGACATAATCAAATTGCTTAATCGCATCATCCCATCTTTTTTGAACATTTGCATTTCTACCAATACCCATATAGCCCATCACATCTCCTTCGTCAATTGAAATCATTTTAGTATAATCTGCATCTGCCAGATCGTACTTCTTTTGCTCGTAATATATTTGAGCACGTTGGTTGTAGACTTTAGCATCTTCTGGCAAAATTTTGATAGCTTGGCTACAATCTTTAAGTGCCCTTACTGTATCACCCAAACATAGATTTACTCTTGCTCGTGTACTATATGCAAAGGAGACAAACTCTTTATCTTTAGATGGGATATGTTTAATCGCTGTATTCGTAGCAGTTAAAGCTAAGCCATATTCCTCTTGATAAATGCGTACCAACGCAACCCAAGAATAAGCATAACCATTGTCAGGATGTTCTTCAATTTCTTTGTTGAGATATTGAAGAGCTTCCTCTGCATTATTATTTTGTATAGCTTCTACCCCTCGTGAGTAATTATAGCTATCCGGGTGGTTAAATTTTTGAGCCCAACTTACTGTGAAACTGTGAGCTATAAATAAAGATAGAATTACCTTGCGCATAATAGTTTATTTTTGAGGTTGTGTAATGTTGTTTACCTTATTCATTCTAGTAGACTCAAGGATTGGCAAATTGGTTTCTGTAGGCACATATATAACAGTTTTATTACTTAGATCTGACTGCTGACGTACCCAAAGATATTGTATGTAAGTGGGAGTTATACTGCCATTTTCAATACGAATTGCTTCTGCCGCTCCTTTGGCTCTTTCTATTTCCGCTTGCGCATTAAGTTTTTCCGCTTCGAGGTTAGCACGCGCTTCCTCAATTTTTATTTTTCGGTTCTGTTCAGCTTTAGCAAATTCAGCTTTTCCTTCCATTTCTTGAGACCAAACATTGTACCAAGGTCGGATAAAGGCCATTGCAATAGCTACTATAACTGCTAAGGAAACACCCCACATAGTTTTCTTTAAAAGGCCTGGAGTAATATCGTAATTTGCATTCATTCTTTCGTTTTTTAGTTAAAACTATTGATTGCTCTCAAACTCTTTGGCAGAGATTCTTGGACCAAGTCCATTCCCATAAGTGGACAAGGAAAATGACATTGTACCTTCTGTCCATTCTTGTTCAGTACAAGTTACTGAAAATTTACCCCCATCATGAAAAGAGGCTTGACCATTATGTACCGCCTTAATTTTCAGTTTGTATGTGCTGGTACTGCTAAAAGATATCGTACGACTCGAATGTGGAGATAAAACTACAGTTGTGTACAATCCTCCATACAATTTGATTACTTTCAAAGTCATAGTGTAATCAGACTTGTTCTGGAAGGTAATTGTAGCATTTGGCTTAGTAACATGATAGCTAGAAGTATTGCTACCATAATAATATTGTGCTGAAGCAGATGCTGCACAAAATAAGACAAATAGGAATGTTGCTAAAAACTTCTTCATATGCTTAATGTTTTTGATTTCTGATGCAAAGATAAGTATGAAGCTTGCAACCATTGTCATTTCTGTAACGTTTCAACATTAGGTGTATTGTACACAGACCTCAGCATTGCAACATTGCAACTAACTATTTTAGCCCTAGAACCTTGTTGTAAATCTCAGATTCGTCTAGTCGAACAACTCCCTCAATATCATTATGGATGTATTGTATTTCAGTTTCTAGCCCAATACGTATGTTACCATAGTCATCCTTAGATAACATATAATCAGCCGCATTATACAAAGCACCATCTAAATGAGACAAGCTCTTTTTCAAACAACTCATCATGGGACGTCGTATTTCAGCCTGACTTAAGTCTGGAGCTTTACCTTTCTCTCCTCCAAATAGCTCATAAACCATTTGATAACGGTCTTGTAAACGTTCCATCTTCTTTTTATGTGCAGATAACTGTTTAGCAGTCTTTGGAGCTAAGAAATTAACGCCACCCTCCTGCGTAACTATTAGCAGAAGTACATATAGGGCTTTTTCTCTGCGGTGTAATTTCTCCAGTTTTTTATCAATATCAGGGAAGTAAATTTCTTCTGTATATGGCTGTATAACCAAACGGCTTCTAATGCTTTTACGTACTAAAAAAATATCTAATAGTTGCTTATAGAAGCCATAGTATAAGAATTGTTTTTTCTTTTCTTCGGCAGTTGAAACAGGGATTATATCAGCGTTAATTAACGACATAAATGTGTCTATCAACTTTTGGACTGCTGCTACTATATTAGTGCCAACTTCCATTCTAAAATAATTGGCAAAAATGTTATCACCTACATAACTTTCTCCTATCTTAATCAAGAGAGAAGGACTAGTTTCTCTTAATGCTGAAATCCCGAGTTTATTGCAAAGTATATCCTTACAGAAACTACTGGTAGTCATAGACAGCAAGCCATCAATTACAGTGTTGACGCTTTCCTCGGAGAATGAAGGAGCCAAAAAGCTTATAATCCGGTTTGTTAATTTGCGATCTGTGTTTTTGTAGTGCTCAATGACCTTTGGGATATAAATGAAGTTGAATCCTGCAAGTTGGCACTCTTTAAATAACGTACGATGCTCTTTTCGGATAATATCATTGATTGCAACTTCTTCACGAGATTCAACGTATAATACAGAAGCTGCTGTAATATTGAATAATGGTTTGGGTATAGAAAGAATCTGAATGTCGTCATCCTCATTAAGCAACTTATTCCGTAGAGCAATCAGAAACAAGGCTTCAGAGCGTGCGCAGAATCCATCACTGATTGTCGTATCAGCACAATCACCAAGGAAATCTATCCGCAGGCCTTTTTCAGAATCAGATAATGTATTTACAGCGTCTGCAAAAGTAATATTCGCAGCCGCAATTTCCTCCTCCTTGCAAAGGCCATAGCGATCTCTAAGCATTGCATATTGCCTCATTTCGCCAGAGTCAATAATGCCATCAGCCTTTATCAAATCTGTAAAGATGCGACATATAGCAATCTTTTCTTCTTTCTTCATATCAAAAACTTCTATTCTTTATAGTTTGCAATAACATTATATGCGAACCAACTATTTATTCCTTCCAGAAATATCGGTTTATCGTTAGCGCCATCTTTCTGTAACCCTATACCATTAGAATAAGATTCTACACTCAATATCTTAGAGTATGGAATCTTGAGGCTCTTTTCAGGTGAAGCGAAGTATATATGCTTATCCGTGAAACATACACTTCCTGTACCAATTCTTTTCATAATAGTTGTTTCTACTGGGTGGCCTTTAAAACCACCAGTGCGGTAATAGACTCCCTTCATGACACGGACGCTTACACCACGACTTCGTCCAACATATTCTCGCTGAACTTTTTGCTGGTGAAGCGTTATATTGCGGAACAGCCATACTAAATGCTCTGTTTTGCTTAGCAAAAAAGGGAAATCACCTGCGATAGTGATTCTTGGAGCTGGAACATTTCCTGCAAGTATATCCTGTAAGACTTTCGATTGCAAGACTTTTTCGAGAGACTTATTCGCATTTAATGTCGTTTGAGATAGTCCTGAGTACTGAATAAATCGAGCTACAATTTTTTCCTCTTCTGAATTTATCACTCCATCATTAAGATAGCCTTCAATAGCTTCGTCAAAAGCAGAACACATTTCGTGATTTAATGTAGCGCTATCGATAAAAGAGGTCTGAGCTATTTGCTTTATCTCTCGATCCTTCAAATAAAAATCTTCTTTGAGAACAAAACAACTACTTATGATTTGTTTGATAGCAGCCAATCCTTGGCGATGCTTCTTTTCGCACTCGTCATGTTTGCTACGAAAGAAACCGGCATCTTGACCGCAGTATTTACATTTACCCATTTCAATTTCTAAGTTTTGATTGATAATTCACACCTTGTTTTAAATACGTCATTAGGAGAATCACACCTCCAACCATAATAGGAACAGCTATAAACATACCTATTGACGAACTACAAAATGTATCGTATAAACCATGAAGTATGGCGGACACAGCAATCGCTAAAAAGTAAAGCGAAACTCTATATTTTGGATACAGGTGAGCAAATGAAATAAAATACCCTGCAATACCGCACCAAATTGCATGAAGGAAAGGAAGACTGGTTAGTCTTGCTATATTCATGAAGAATGAAGCTGAATATTCTAACTGAGCATTCAATGTCATTTGATACTGCACACCTTCATATACGCCAAAAGCAATGCCTGACATTAATCCATAATAGACCAATGTTTGAGGTACTAGTGGTTCTTTAGCCCTTTTACAGATAAATATAAGAGGTAGTAATTTGCCTAACTCTTCTGTAAGTCCAACTCCAAGTACATAGCCCACCATATTAATAGGAAAAACTGTATTCACTAAATGGTACATAGGATTAAGGCTCACAAGTCCTAATACGTCCCAAAGCATAAAAACAAGGATCTGTGTAAGGAAGAAAACTGATATTGTTGTCTTCACAGATACTTGAGATGTCTTGAAGAAGTAATAGAAAAACACTCCCCAAATAGTAGAGAAATACAAGGCAATAAGATAAAACAACAAGAATCCTCCAATTGGTAAGAACATGAGGATTGACGGGAACAGTCCTATCAAGGCCAGCATCAAAAGTCGTTTATCAGAGAGCCATTGCTTATTGATAAACGTTGACTTCGGAATAATCAATTCAGACCCAATCTTACGAAGTTGGCTAACAAGGTCTCCTCCGTGTTGAACCTTGGGCTTGTAACCGGCTTTTTTCAGCAAACACTTGACTGTATTCTCTTCGTTACTGGTGGTATCTCTACCTTTATCACATAACAAAATTTTCCCACTATTTACATAGGACAACAAGGTCATCTCATCATAGGGACCAAATTGTTTGTTATTTCTTATTACATATATCATTAAAATCGAATAGATTCAAGTAGTTCATCAATATACGAATCGTAACCACCATCATACGAAGATACCAAACATACTTTTCCAGATGGTTTGTCAAAGAGAAGAATGAATCTCCAATAAATAACCAATTCGCTATTTTCATAGCGTACAGTTTTTATCCAATATAGATGTTCATTGAAGCTCTTCATATCCACGTTTTCTACATTCATTTGAAAGCCTTTAGTACTTTCATCTTTCCAATTTGTCCAATAACTTTCAAAATTTGTACGGCTCAAGTCTGTGTCATAATCACTACAAATCGTAATACTTCCTATATTATCATTTTCTAAAGAAAATAAAGTGATTTGAGGATCTGTCATTTCTTCCTTGTTACAAGAAAAACTTGTAGGAGTCTTAAATATAATTCGACCATCTGTATGCTCATCGGGGCCTAATTCTGTTTGCTGAATGAATGATGCTTCTTGTTCTTTTTGATTGGAAAGAATGTCACCAACTCCTAATCCAAGAAAGAGCAAAGGAAACAAAACTAATACTGCTGTAAAATAATAATCTCGACTTAAAGTTTTTCGGTATCCTTTAGGAATTACCTCATTTACTCGACTTGATAAATTCAAAAAAGAGAACCATATAATACCCCAAAATAGGGAACGTACAATTTGTGATAAGCTACCAATTCCATTACTCTCATAGTCACCTGCGAACAGAAGTAATAGATTAGAAGCGAATGTCATCACAATATACAATTTACCAAGAAATACAGCATTAGTCTTCCTTTGGCAAAATGAATACAATGTATAGAAAGCTAAGACGCACAACAAAATACCCAAAATCACATCGGACATTGCTAGTATCGTACTTCCATATTCAACAGGGTTAAAAGTTGCTATAGGATAAATAACACTTATCAATCCACCCAGACAAATAGAAAACAGGAAGAAAGATAACCAACCGCCAATTTCAGTGTTGGCTTTTAAATATTCTGCAGTTAGAATTGACGTTTCTTCGGTGGACTCTTTTATATCCACAGCATTTCCTTCATTAGCAGATTCCCCCAAATAATTATCTGAAGGTTTCTCTAAATTAATCCTTACTTTCTTTTCGTAGGAATCGCAGCTACATCCATTAAAGTTTATAGTCTGTATACACTCAGGAGTATTATACTTTTTGCATCTATTGCATTGGTCTTGAATCATAGCTTAAATACAATTAGATTGACGGCATTGATTACTTTAAGTAGCTTGAATTTTAATTATTCACCAGTTGTACGATTATCAAACGATCACCATCGTTCTTACCAAGAAGAATCTTCTTACCTTCAGTAAGTTCAACATACTGACCAATCTCGATTTTTTTGTCCAAATCCTTGTCCCATAATTCTGGCAGACGGCGATTGATAAGAATCCATTTTCCATTAAAGAAGTGGAAATCACCAACTGGTTTCTTATCATCTGCGCTCAATTTTTCGTTGGGCTCGATGAAACGATTTACATGCCACATATACATGGTTTGCTTGTCGTATACCATCAAACGATAATTTTCAGGGCGGAACGTCCCGGGCTTTGGAGAATAATACAGATTGAGGACAGGCAATTGCCCATGATATTCTTTACCGCAGAATGGACATTTTGGTTTTGTGGAATTATCAAATACGAACCAATGGGCTTCACAATTGGAATTTTGGCATGGTTGAATCAAATCTGTTGTTTTAACCAATGCTTGTTCCCACTCAGCCGCTGAAGGACGTAAAGAAGGATTATGCAAACCATCTATAAAGGCTCTATCAAACAAAGCCTTCAAATATGGACCACATATTGTGTATGGCATTTTAGTTATATCACCTTGTGGAAGTTCGCTTGGTGCCAAATTTTGGACCTTGGGCCTGTTACTTTTATCTGTGGGATGTTCAATAAACAAAGCCATTTTACCCATAGACAATTCTTCGTCTTTAGCAGCGTCCAAATCATTAACTTTTCCTCCGCGCAGTGGATGCCGGTATAATAAATACATATAAATCAAGACCGCAAGAGCGTGCCTATCGGTCTGAATACATGGAAGTTTTTTATTCGGATCATCTAATTTAAGTGATTTCGTCTCAAGAACTTCAGGAGCGATAAAGTCTGGGGTTCCAACCACATCTGGTGGATATTTACCAGGAACAACCAAACCATCACAGTCGATTACACAAGCAGAGCCTGTACTAGGATCAACAAGTACGTTCTTATAAGAAAGGTCTGAATGCGCAAGACCTGCAGCATGCATACGACGAACAGCACGCGCTATTTTCAAGCACATGTGAATATTGGTAAGAAAGGTTCCCTTATGCTCTGGTTCGATAAACTTATTACGTAATTTTGCAGAAGCAAACCATTTACCTTCTTTCTCTTTTCCTTGAAATCTACCTGATGGAAAGAAAAATTTGGAATCGTAGAACGCTGAAGTTATTCCAATTTTGTTATTCCAAATGAATACATGTTCTGGCCAAACGAATAATTGTTTCCAATATTCGCCACCTGCTTCTTCAAAGATTCTTTTCTTATAAAGTCCACAAATTGTTTCAAGACGATCGCGGTTTGCTGGATTGTTGTGCTTCGCTTCACGAAACACAAGACATACGTACTTTTTGTCGGTACTAAAATAGCAATCTTTCATGCCACCACTTGATTTCACTTCATCGTAAAATTCAAGAGGTGTACCGTCAGTAGCTGTTACTTTTATGATATTTGCCATAATTAGTAAAGTATTGCGATAGTTCTATCATCATGATTTCCTGCAGACCAAAAATCAAGCCAGTGCAGAAGCTGATACTTTGATTCCTCATTGTCGTCGGATAAGTCAACTCCGGGAATTTCATCCTCTGGAAAACCATTTTTGATTTTATTCCAAAAGTCGACCCACTTATCATATGAGTTTAGATTATTCTCTGTTTCAAACATGGGGTCTGAGACTCCATCTGTCATCAACATTAATGAGGTGAAGTCATCTTCTATAGAAAAACGCAATCTATCCATTATTGCTTTTCCGTCTTTGAAGATTTCAGGCATAGTAAGGAATCTTGTTTGACCAGAGTATTCACCTTCGTCAGGAATACCTAATATCTTGTGACTTTGTTTTTCTGTATTAAAAAGGCACATAGCCCCATCTCCGACCCAATAAGAAGCAATAAACCAACCAAAATCAAATTTTTTACAGATAGCGAGAAGCAAGGTTGTAGCAAAATCCTTAGTTCTTGTACCTTCAACTTCTTTTGCTGTAATTTTTGCAACTTCGTTGATTTCCTTATGAGCTTTGAATGCGGCATTACCAACGATTCCATAAACATCATCTGATACGAGTTTTCTTGCAGCTTCTTCATTATCGGCATTATGATATGCTTGGATTTTTTGCTCAAAGGATTCGCTATTCTGAAGTTTCTCACGACAATAATCAACGACTGTATCACATGCTATTTTGGACCCTTGTCTTGAAAATTTGGCTGAACCAGCTCCATCAGCTACTGCTATTATATACCAATCAGATGTATCGCAGTGGAAAAGTTTGAAATGATCATCACGAGCTTTACCTTCTTGAGCATGCGAGCGTCCGCGTTGGCTTGCTGCAACAATATCTTTTCTCGGACCAGTTTCTTTAGTCTCAGACACTTTAACGTAATCGACTTCGTAATCAGGCTTGTAAAATGGAATATTTTGAGGTGTAGGAATGTTTTTCCACAAAGAACGAGGATCAGGATTAAATGCTATAGGTAGATTGATTATAGTGCATTCATCGCCATCCATCCAACCATTATGCTTATACCCAAGTTTTATTGTAAAATCACCAGCTTGGGTAGGCTTGCCATATACTTTCAGGGTAAGTTTCTCAGGTTGATTATATTCAATAGATTCTACCTTGCTTTGCTTATTAGAGTCCACTTGAGTCGACTCTTCTTTATGGTTACCTTCTATGGAATTAGCATTCTTCGTAAATGCAGGATATTCTTCGAGAGTCCAATCCAGACCACTAGGAAGATCTTCAACCCAAGCATCCATTACCAAATCTGTAGGCAACTCTATTTGTGCTAAGTAATCTTTACGCACCGTACCATTGCTGAAACGAAGTCCCGACAAAGCCTTTACTTTATTTTCTACTACTATTCTATTATTCATCTTATCTTCATTGTATTTAGACCAAGCAGCATTAATGAGCCACTTCTCGAAATCATCAGCTTGAGCAAGAGATGCTTTGATTCCGAACTTGTCTAGCAGATTAGAAACTAAACTCATAACTTTAACCTCTTCCACGATTAACATCTACGCCGCCTTCGCCAGTTGAACCAAGTGTACCTTCAAGACCACACCAAGGACAACTACTATGCATATCTTCGCCAACGCAGAATATATTACCACATTCACATACAACAACCCCCAACTGATTACCACAACATGGGCAAGTAGGCACTCCTCGCATTTCTGTTGTATTAATGCTTCTGTTTGTTTCACCATCGGCAGATAGCTTCTTGTAGGTCTCTCCGTCAATAGGATAAGCACCTACCAGCTTAAAGAAACGAGTATCAACATCACCTAAGCCTTCCATTTCTACTTTGCTCATACGCTTCGCATACTTGACAAGGTAGTTCTGTTTAGTCGTTTGGCATTTTCCTAAAAGCACAACGAAATTCTCATCAATTTTACAAACCTTTTTGGTGTCTACCTTTTCTAAATTTATGCCATTGGTAGTTGCAAGCTGTACATCATCATTAGAATAGTCAGTAACAGAAACGCTTGTAGCTTTGATAGAAGCTGTAACCCATTTGAAAAATTGATTAAATGATTCTGCATCGGTATCCTTAAGACGAAGTACATTGTCGGTAATTTGGCCAAGTATTTGAGTGTTGACATTATCACCAATAGAAATTGCTATTAAATTGCATGATTTTCTATACTTAGCATTCCAACGATTGAAAGCATCCATGTATTCATCAGTAGGATTGCCATCTGTGAAAAGAAAGATAATCGGCTTCCAGTCACCTTTCATTTCCAACGTTGTCTTTTGAATTGACTTGTCTAAATCATCCATGAGATAATTCATAGCTGTACCAAGTGAAGTTCCGCCACCTACAGGGAATGTAGGAGGATAAAACTTATATAGCTCGGTCAAAGGCGATAAGCTTGTAGCCTTTCCAGCAAAGGCGATAACCGAAACAAACGCAGTTTCAAGTGCATATGGATCGACGCGCAACTCTTGAATGATTGTGCGCATACCATTCTGAACCTCTTCAATAGGCTCACCTACCATGGACTCTGATACATCCACGAGGAAATAGATCGGTAATCTTCTCATATCGAATGAATATTAATTGTTATATACAGTTTTACATTGATTGTTGTTTAGGATTGTAAGATGGTACACTACTGAGAAATACTTTTCCAGGGCCTATGATACGTGTCATCAGCCATCCTTCTCCTGATACAAGATTCTTGAGAATATTCGTATTTCTTTGAATAGAAATTCTTGAATCATCTATACCCAGAAGTGCTTTAATATGATTTTCATCAACAATAATCTCCTCACCAGGCATTAAATCGCGTGTGATTAGTGAATCTACGCAATCAAAGAAGACAGTAGAATCGCCTGTAATTTTTTGAAAGGCGAACCCAGAACCTGTTAAGAACTTATTGATTGAAAAGTTTATATCTACATTGACTTTATTGTTGGAACCAACATAATCTCCACGTCTTAAGACAAGTGTTTGTCCTGTGGTAATCTTTATGTGTTTCAAGCTACCTGAATGACCAGATAAAGTCAATTTCCTTGGACTATTTGTCATGTTAGTAAACTTGATGATGAATAATGATTCACCTGATAGTTTACTGCTAAGTACTCCCATTAGTCCAGAACCACTCATTTGAACATCTTGTTCAATTCCACTATCCATGTATATCATAGAACCCCGTTCAGCATAAAACACCTCATTAGGACTCAATGTAACTTCAAGTGATTGGTATACGTTGCCTAAAATCTTGCAATCCATATTCTTTTATTATAAACACCTCACAGGTAAAACCTTATTGGTGTCGATTATCTTTGATTTTGGTGAGTGAATAACATCTGTGTAAACCTCAAAAATGGCATTTAGAAGATTATTACATGCTTTTTCGTTTAACACATTTGTATTACTCATCCTATCTAAAATATTAGTATATCTATTTGTCATATAAGACTCTTCAACAAGCCCTACAACCTTCTTTAACTCTTCAAAAGCAAGCGAAAAACTTGATTCGTTTATCAAATTCATATACCCTTTTAAAATATGAATCATAAATTGCCTTGTAGATTCATTTGCTTCGTTCATTCTAATGAAACTTATGAAGTTCAAACAATGAGGGTTGTATTTCAACGGCTTGATTTCTATTAACTCGGGTGAATCTGTTTGTCTCAATCTGCTTCTTAGTGTGTATAAGAAATCAAAAATAGTCTCATCAGAAATAATGTCACTGTACGTTAATGGTTTAGTTAGATATAGACCTTGCAAACTTTTAACTCTGCTAAGAGCTACATACAGTTGGCCTGGTGCAAATATGTGACTATTCAAATCCAATATAACTTTTTCATACGTTTGCCCCTGGGATTTATGAATCGTGAAGGCATATGCCAATTTTAATGGATATTGTTCAGTCTTTTGAATATAGGGAGTTATTCGGTTAAGCATATGATGTTCCTCGTTATAAGTCATTTCATAGCGATATGTTTCGACTTGGTTCCTATATTGAGGTAAAGTCACAATTCGGCCTGATTTTTCCAATTTTACAGTAACAATACCGTTGCTAATACCATCTATAGTTGCAAAATCACCGTTAGCATAACCAGCTCTTTTGTTTGATGAAGTCAACATTACTTTTGCACCCTTTTTAAACTCAAAGATGGGTTCATAGTTTGATGGTATAACTATAGGATAGATGTCGTCCTGAGATTCTATATCATCAAATGAAAACGATTTATATTCCTGTCGATTAGACAATTTTGAAACTGTTATCTTTGCGATGGATCTTTCAATATTACCAGGTAACAAACTTAATTGTTCGTGATTAACGTTTCTCACTTCTTCGTTTGAAGACGCAATACGAATAACGTCTGTTGGAATATTTGTGATTACTCTTGAGTTAAGTTGCTTTAGGATCTTCACTTTTCTTTCTGAATCCATTGGCTTCCTAAATTCATCAAGAATATCGACATATGCAGTGTCGTTTAGTTGGCGATATGATTTCGTTAACTCAAACAATTTCATTGACGCCAGATTATTCTGGATGACATGACTATGAAAGAAATAAATTCCACCGTATTCCTTATTGAGGTACTGACGTATAGCTTCGTCACTGACAACCGGAGGTAGTTGAAATAGGTCTCCAACGACAACTACGGGGATTCCACCAAAAGGTTTTGGATTTCCCAATACTTGTTGAAAAACCTTATTCATCATTTCGAATGAATCTGCACGAACCATCGAAATTTCATCAACAACAAGTATCTTTACAGACTGTATGTATGAAGCGGCTCGCGAATGAAGAACATTTGAATTGATATTATTGGGATTTTGAAAACCCTCATCAAGATTATCAAAAGCACCCCAAAAGAAAGAATGCATTGTTAACGCATTTCGATACAAATTTGCGGCAAGATTTGTCGGAGTTAATATTGTACAACCTGTTACCTCAGTTGCAAGCTTTTGAAGTAGATATGTTTTGCCACAACCAGCCTTTCCATGTATAAACGTTATTGGAGCAGGATTTGTTTTAAGATTGGCAAGGATTTCTTCCTGTGTAGAGCTCTTTGGAGCTATGTATGGAATAATCTTACATTTTTTAGAATTTGAAGGACATGGTTTTATACTTGGCAACTCAGGAATATGTACTTTCGCTTCATCTGCATTAGACTCCACAACATGTGCCGTGGCTACTATAGGCTGTTGCATACAGCGCATAGTAGACGTCACAGATTCATTTTTTGATTCTGTAACCGCACGGACTTCATTATTAGAAGTCTTTCTGCAAAATAGTTTGCTAAACCAGGACATCCTTTATTATTTTATTAAATTACCACATTTACTTCTTCTGGAGGTGGAGGGAGTACTAGCTCATCGGTTGCTCCCATGGATTTATTTCCCTCACCAATAATTCCACTTACCCACTTGAAAAATTTCATTAGGGTAGAACTATCTAGAGTATCTATTTGATAGACCTTATCCGTTAGTTGACGTAACTCATCGGTTTTAGCTTTCGGGCCAGCCGCACAACATACAATTGTTGCAAACTGACTGCTCTTTACTTTGGAAACTACATTGTTAAAAGTTTGAGTGTCTGAAGGCTTTCCATCAGTCATAAGGAAGAGCAAAGGCATCCAATCACCTTTTTGTTCTTTCGTTCCCTTATTAACCTCGTGGTCAACTTTTTCAAGAAGCATTTCTAAAGCTGCTCCCATGTGCGTTGGACCACTATCCGGAGTTGTGATTTCGGGCATTTGAAGCTCGTCAATTGGAGTTAACGGAAGCAACTGGTTAACCTCTCTATCATATGTAATAATGCTGATGTTAACCGTTTCCAATGCATAAGGATCGTTACGCAATGTACTAAGCATAGCTTCAATTCCTACTTTTACAGACTCAATCGGTTCTCCCTTCATTGAGCCAGAAGTATCTATCAAAAGATATACAGGTAATCTACGTGCCATATTATTTAATGTCTTTATTGTTTTCTGTTGAATGGAGAATCATTATTCCATCTGGAAGGGGAGGAAGATCACTTATTGTACTTTCCTCTGTTCCGGCAACTTCTATTTTAGTACTGGTGGTACTAATGGAGCTTGAAATCCATTTGAAATATGATTTTATACTAGTCGTATCTGTGCTTGATATTTGGATAACATTATCGGTTATCTTGCGCAGAACGTCAATATGCGATTTAATTCCTGCTGCGCATGCTACAACCACACCAAACTTTCGTTTCTTAAACTCAGCTATTGGTTTTGCAATAGGACCAGAATAACCACCATCCGATAAGAGGAATAATAACGGTTTCCAGTCACCTTTGGCTTCAGGAGTGTTTTTGTGAACTTCTACATCCACTCTATCGGCGAGTAATTCTAAGGCCTCGCCTAATGCCGACCGACCTTTGGCGACCAATTCAGGCAATCTAATTTTGTACACCTCTGTTAGAGGTAATAATTGTTCTGCATGAGCATTATAAGTAATGATACTCAAGCATACGGTTTCTAATGCATAAGGATCTTTACACAACGATTCCAATAATGACTGAATGCCGTTCTTCACAGCTTCTATAGGCTTACCTCTCATTGAGGTGGAAGTGTCTATTAAGATATAAACAGGCAGACGTCTCATATTTGTTCTTTTTCAAAGCTTATGTAGGTTCGTTTATCGCAAACCTACATAAGCAAGTATTAGTTTTAAATGAGCTTTTATGCTATCGGTAAGAACTATTGCCCTATTCTTAAAGCCATTGTTCTAAGCAAAATATCAGCTTTATCTTATACAACGATATTAACTTCAGGAGGAGGAGGAGGAAGTTCGCTCATGGTACCAACATCTGTACCCGTATCTTCAACCTTCATACTACCTGCACTTACAGATGCAGATACCCATTTGAAGAATGATTTGATAGTGGCACTATCAGCGGTGTCCAGCTGAACAACACACTCTGTGATTTGTTTCAAAACGCTCGTATCAGCACCTTGGCCAGCAGCACAAGCTACAACCATACCGAATTTGCACTTTTTAAACTCTGAAAGACCTTTGTTTAAGTCATCAGTTGGGACACCATCCGTCATGATGAATACCAAGGGTTTCCAGTCACCCTTCTGCTCTGCAGTAGTTTTTGTCACTTCCTCATCAACCTTAGTTGCGAGCAAGCCTAAGGCTTCACCTAAAGCTGTGCAGCCATTGGCTTCTATGTTAGGCTGCTGGAAAGCTGACAGCTCTGTAAGCGGAGTAACCTGCTTTGCGCTACTATCGAAAGTTATGATGCTCAAGTAGGCTGTTTCCAAAGCATAAGGGTCTTGGCGAAGTGTTGATACCAACACCTGTACGCCATTCTTTACTGCTTCAATCGGTTCACCGTACATAGAACCAGAGCAGTCTAATAAGAGATATACTGGTAATCTTCTCATAAATATCTTTGTTTTACGGTTTCTAATGTATGTTCGAAGTCTCTATCACTTGTAGGCTCACCAATAGCATTGAATTTCCATTCACCATTACGTTTATAGAATACACCCATAATCATGGATACACTTCCAGCAAATGTTGCATCGTTAGCAATGTCATAAGTGGCAAAAACTTCTTTCACCTTGGTTGGAGTTCCTTCGTAAATTCTAATCGATGCAAAGGGGATTGTTTTGAAGTCTTGGCCTCTAAAGCTATTCAACACAAATGCAATTTTTTCAACCTTCGGATTCAATTTTGTCAAATCAACTGTTATAACCTCGTTGTCTAGTCCATCGTCCCCGTCTGTATCACCGGTCAAATCATCACCGCTATGGTTGATAGCAGTATCATTTGAATGAAGGTGACGAAACCATACTTTGTCAACAACGTTATTTGCAGCATCAAATTCAGCGCAACTTGCATCAAGATCTACAGCTTCTGTAGTCTTTGTACCGAACCAACCCTTCTTGACAATAGCCCCCCAGTTAACCCCAACACAAATATTGGTAAGCTTAGAGCCGTTGCCTTTTTCAAGGTTAATTCTTTGTCCTTTTTCGAGTCTAATAGCCATATCTATATTATTTAGAATAATCCTTCATGACACGAGCTATCGTGTTTATAATTGACTTGTCTGGAAATGCGTCACCGATTGCAGCAAACTTCCAGTCTCCATTACGTCTGTAGAGTTTACCCATAATGAGTCCTCTCATTCCTACGCAGTTTGTCTTTGTCGCAACATCATATGATGCAAATACTTCCTTTACCTTTGTAGGAGTTCCTTCATACATTCGTATTGATGCATAAGGAATCTCAGAGAAGTCACCCTGGAAATCCTCGTTGTTGTAGATATTCAGGAAGAAAACGATTTGGTTTACCTTACTGTGTACACGAGAAAGATCTACTGTGATAATCTCATTGTCAAGACCATCATCTCCGTCTTGGTCGCCAGTCAAATCATCACCTGTATGATGAAGAGCTCCATCGACAGAGTCCGTTTTACCATTTGGTAGACCTACGTTCTTATCTCCAAAGCGGTATAATGGTGAATAGATGTGGTCTATAGGATTGCCTTCTGCGTCAAACAAAAGACAACTCAAGTCTAAGTCAACATCAACGACTTTCGAACTTAATCCAAAGAAAGTCTTTTTGGTGATGGCTCCCCAGTTGCAGCCGACACAAAAGTTAGTCAGCTTAGAACCATTGCTCTTTTCGAGATTGATTCTTTGTCCTTTTTCGAGTCTAATAGCCATACTCTTTATTTATTAGTTATACTTGTTCAAGAAAGCTTCAAGACCTTGTTTTTGGCCTACGCCAATAGCTTCGAACTTCCATTGACCGTTTTTGCGATATAAGCGACCGAATTCAACAGCAGTTTCGATGCTGAAGTCTTCTTCGAGTTCATACTTCATGATTTCTTCCTTTGTATCTGTGTTATAGATACGGATAAATGAGTTGTGAACTTGACCGAAGTTTTGCTTACGTTCTTCTGCTTTGTGGATTGTTACGACGAAGCAAATTTCATAGGCATTCGGATCGGTTTTTGAAAGGTCGATGTGAATACTTTCGTCATCACCCTCGCCTTCGCCCGTAAGGTTATCACCTGTGTGTTTTACAGAACCATCAGGAGATTCCAAGTTGTTATAAAAGACGAAATGCTCATCAGAAAGCAATTTCTTATTTTCACCGAGTATGAATGCAGATGCATCCAAGTCGAAGTCAACTCCAGTGCTTGATGAGTTGGTGTCCCAACCTAAACCGATAGTGAACTTCTGGAGTTCTACATTCACTCTCTGTCCTTTTTCTAGGTTAATCATATACGTATGAGTTTTAATTGTTTACACTGCAAAAGTACGATGATTCCCTTATAATGAGGTTTTTCTATAACGTTACAATTAAACAGTGCTTTTCGCGAAAAGTATTACCTGCAAGGTTGCAAGGTCATTGATTATTTACTACCAGGAGAATAATTGAATCCCCATCCATATTGTTTATCGCAGTCTGAATGTGAATCGTGAAATGTTACAAGCTTCTGTACTTCTATTGAATTGTCAGCATTCACCTTTATGGAAGCAATTGCACAAAAGCGTTTCGTACTGCTTTGCTTACCCATCTGAACTATAACGTCTTCACTGCCAGGTACTGACACTTTTACTACAGCATTTGTATCTGACCATCTAGCCACGCCTTCAAATATAAAGGTATAGACAATGATTCGTTTGATGTTAGGGATTCCGATTGGGTTTACCAAGATTGTCTCCCCTGATTCGGAACTTCCACCTCTGTCGTCTCCTTTGTGCCATATAAATGGAGTCTGCGTGTAACAGCCTTGACGGGTCTGCTGGTCTCTATTACCTCCTCTTCCATGAGAAAATTGAAGCCCATCGAGAAGCATCTTCTTCCCATCTCGGAGTTCATAAAAGCAACCCAAATCTAGGTCTATAGGTTTGCCAAACATTTGCTTAAGCAAACCTCCTTTGCTCCAATCAAGGTTTATCTTTATTTCTCCAGTTATAGTCCTTCCACCTTTGGTGAGATCTATTCGGTGCTTGTCTCCACTTTTCTCCAGTATGATAGCCATGATTACATGAATTTTGAAACCAACTCTTCAAGTCCGCCTCTATGTCCAATGCCTAAGGCTTGAACCTTCCATTCTCCATTTCGGCGGTAGATACGGCAAAATTCTACAGAAGCACAAGTTGAAAAATCTTCAGACAAGTCATAGCGATAATCCTCTTTTCCGTCAGTTTCATTTCCTGGCTTATACAAACGTACATAAGCTCTTTCAACTTGACCAAAGTTTTGTCTTCGATTCTGATAATCATAGATGCTTACCGTAATAATGATTTCTTGAACCTCTGGACGAACTTTATCCAGATTTATATCCATAATTTCATCATCACTATCCTCAGAGGTTTTACCGTCCTCATCATCAATAGAACCTATAACTGAAAGGTCTGGATCAACAGGACGAGACTCCTTTCTTAAGTTATCGTTATTTGACCATAACGAAGACGAAACTATAGTAGACAAATCGTCAGGTTTAACACGTTTTTCTGAGTTGTAGAACACCAAATAGTCATCTGTTATAGTCTTCTTATTGCCTCCAATCATAAATGCGGCAACATCCAAATCAAAATCAAATTGAGACGCATCTTCGTTTACATCCCAACCTAGACCTACATGAAACTTGTTGAGGTCCAGTTTTCGGTTTTCTCCTTTTACTAGATTAACAGCCATGATTATCCAATGTATTTGTCAACAAAGAACTGAAGACCGCCTTTATAGCCATTGCCAATTGCTTCAAACTTCCATTCAGTACCTCTTTTATATAAGCGACCAAATTCTACAGCAGTTTCAATGCTGAAATCCTCATCTAAGTCATATCTAGCAATAACTTCACCATTATTGGCGTTATAGATGCGGATATACGAGTTATGAACTTGGCCAAAGTTTTGCTTTCGAACATCTGCCTCGTGGATAGTTACAGTAAACACTATTTCTTGAATTCTAGAATCCACCTTTGCGAGGTCAACAGTTAGGGTCTCATCATCGCCACCATCACTATTACCTCCAGAAGTATCGTCACCAGATGATTCTACAGCACCGTCAGGAGATTGCTGGTTGTTGTAGAATACGAAGAATTCATCCAATGGCAATTTACCATTTGATCCTAACATGAATGCAGAGGCATCCAAGTCAAAATCATAACCAGTACTTTGGTTGGGATCCCAGCCTAATCCAACGCCGACTTTAGATAAGCCTATTTCTATGCGCTGGCCTTTTTGTAAGTTTATCATATTTTTAATTAATTGATTGTTAATGTCTTAAATTTCTACCATCATAAAGGTATAATTAACTTGTTACATGTTCCAAAAAAGCATTTGGAATATAAGCAGTTACAGCAGTTAAAAGTCCATCAATGATTACGCCAACACGTTGTTGCCCTTTATATCGAGAAACATGTCCAACAACACCAGTAAATTTACCTTGAATGACTCTTACAAAGTCGCCCGACTTAAATTTCAATAGATTCTCTTTAGCTATAATAATATCTTCAGAATCATGTTTACAGATTATTATAAGGCTATCTATTTGGGCTTGCGGTACAGTCAATGGACGTTTGACAATCTTATTGCCTAAATGTAATTTTTCATAATAAAATCTTAAGTATGGCAGGTTTATGTTATCATACACAAATTCTTGAATATCTTTTTCTATGCCATATGCAAAAAAGATATTCGGAATCCGTGAAACTTCCACCTCCACCTTTTTACCTTTTATAATTTTAATTGTTTTGAGAGTAGGATAAAAGGCTATACCATGATGATTGATTATATATTCATATGCTTTTTTCTCTTGTCCGTAAGTACAACGAAGTGCATACCATTGTGGTATGTCTTTTTTTTGATCTATGTTTTGAGGGGTTATGGTGGAAACATTTTGGGTGGACACCCCGTTGTCTAATTCTATCCTATTGGCAGGAGAACTGACTTCGGGGAGAGCATTGGAGGTAAGTCCTTTGCAAGAGCATTTTGATACGTTTGTTATTAACGTAACATCTTTGGGCGTAACCATATCCTTTATCTTTACCACTCTAGACAGAATGATTAAGACATAAAAAAGCGTGGAATCCTATTGTTGTCTATTCCACGTATCGAGGCTCTCGCATTGCCTATTGTAGTTGAACAGACAACGTCAGAGCCCACGCCGATATGATATAGTCCACGCTGGTAGATATGTACAAACAACATAGTCGTATGTTAAAATACAACTTGTTATGTACAATCTACGCAGCTGTGATATAATCACACCCGGGGCATCTACCGTTGCTAAGTTCAAGACTACAATACCGTAATTTGCGAGATTTCGATACGTCTTAAACAGAGCGTTAGTAAACGCCTTTATTATGTCATGCTTCTTATTTCCAAATACTTAGTATTCTAATACCAAACAAAAGGTTACATGTTCCCTAAGATTGAAGGTGCAACTTTTCTTTCTCTGAAAAAAGAACATGCTCTGAAGCACATGCAAATATAAATATAAAAATCTAATTTCTTTGAATAAAGAGTAGAAAAATATCAATCATTAATCATTACTCATAAGTTAGCGTTAAATATCTTATTACATAATAATGTTCATGTACTGACTTTTTAAGAATACTGATTTATATTCTCAAGTATGTAACTTTATTCTCTCTTCTATACTGTATTACGATTATCTCACTTCGCTCCACTCAGCTGTTTCTCACAGTGTCAATGAGGTTGGAAAACATATCTACAAATGATGACTTGCTCGATGGTTCTACCGAACGCAGGCTGACGCTTGCGGAAGTAGAGCCATCGAATGGTTTATGCAGTTAGCTCACAGATATTGGTCACCACTTCCGACTTATCGTATTTCATGCGATGCCGGAAGTGACTACCTTTTGGGAAGGATGTACCATCCGTTTTGCTCCGTGTCCGTGACACCAAGCAAAGTTCGGCTGATTGGCTTTGGCTGCGAATGGAAATTCCAATACGTTGCCATAGAGAGAACCTGCAAGGCTCCACTTCGCTTCACTTTGTAGGTTCTCACAACGGCAACGATTTTCGGGTAGCTCATCTTCAAGATGGTCAGAATACTGGGTTACGCGGACTTTCTGAGGAATATATTTGAGATGACCTGTTAGAACTAATTCTTTCCCTTGGAGACCTAGTCGGGAAAGTCTTGAAAACCGTTGGAGCTTCTTGGTCCAACTCGTTTTGTACGTGCAAAGGTACTGCGGACGGGAGAAACATCAAGTGCCGCTGAAGCTTTTGGACGGAGAACTTTCCGGCAGCCTTCCACAATTTGTACCAAATTGGGTATTCCGTAAAGTTCTCTGTCCTCACACTTGCCTTATTCTCCCCGGTGTCCGCAGTGAGGGGATGCACGTAAAACGGTTTTCCCGACCGAGAAGCTCTAAAGGGCTTCACAAGAGGGAAAAGAATCGGAAACGTAAACATCAAAAATATTTGTTATGGACTATTTAGAATTATCCGGAGCAACCATCTCCGAACGTGACAAGGCTTTTGCCCAGGAGTTCGCCAACTTTGTGAATGGCAGTATGTCTTCACCTGACCAGACTGGCAGGGAACTGACCAAGGCTCACCGCTACCTGCAACAACAGATGTTCAAGGTTTTCCTCGGCTTCATGAAGCAGTTGGCACTCAACTATCAGCAGGGAAGATACGATGACCGCAATGAATGGGCATCACGGCTTTCTGCAGAAGCCTACCAACGGCTCATTGAGTGTGACTTGATTTTTGCCCCCGAATTTCCAACCTCTAAATAATACAGCTATGTGCAGACTTATGACAACACAGTTGGAGGAAGCCTTGAAAGGCTTTCCTCTTTATTCCCAGGACGGCAAGGGAAAGGACGCTATTTGCCGTGCCATCTTTGCGCTCGGTGGTGTGCGGTGGTTCATTCTTGAAGGCGAAAAGGAAGGTAACGATACCATCCTGTTCGGTATCGTCATCGGACTGATGGAGGATGAATACGGCTACATTTCCTTGAACGAGCTGTCGGACATTGAGTTGGATTTGACCAAACAAGGCTTTGGCAAACTGCAAGTAAGGCAGCAGGAAGACTTCCAGCCGACACCGCTGAAGAAACTTCGCGACAGCCGGCTGCAGGAGTTCCTTGCAAGAATGGGCAGTTGAGTGTGACAATGAAGTAATAACAAAATGACCTGCCTTATCCGTCACGGACCGGGCAGGTCTCAAATAGTAGGTTTAGTCTGAGATATGAGGAATGGAAATATATTCAGTATCGCAGCCCAACTCGGTTGGACTGCTTCCGCTCAGTACAAGGAAGGCAGGCTCTTCTTTGACTTCCAACGGAAGACCTTGAGCGGTGTGCCGTTTACCTTCACGGCAGAAATGAAGGACGGCAAGGTAAGTAACTTGGTGAAGGAGATTGAGTCCTTCGTGGATGCCATCGAACCGGAGACTTGTGCTTCGGAGTGGATGGTTCAGTCGGGTGCCGTGGCACCTTCCCGTTTCCGGCAGGCCGTGAGCGACATGGATGCCATCCGCATCGATGCGTGGCTCTTGGCTTGCCAGCTTGCCGAGGCGGACGGCAAATCCGTGTTGGCAGGTCTGCCCTGGAACCAGTGGAACTGAGTTCCGCAAGAAGGCAAATTCAAAGGCAGTCCTCTATTCACGAGGGCTGTCCTTGAACTTGCGTCCTCTTCTCGGGAGACCCGCTTCCTTGTAGGCAATGAGGTCGCTTCCTAGGAAGAGGATGCCCCTTTTATCGGTATGGATCCGGATAAAAGGCAAAGGTCGCTCGGGATGGTTGATGTAGTCGTAGATGGTACATCGGTGAACCCCGAGGAAAAGGCAGGCTTCCTTCACGCTGTACTTACGGTCAGGAGCTACTGCTATTGATATATTCTTTAAGTAGGTCATAATCAGTTATTTTATGCGGTAAAGTTACGAAGAAAGGCACAGCACGGCAACAGCTCATCCGGTCGGCTAAGTGGGATTTTGGGTGACTTTGTGGGATTTTGTGATACCCATTGCATAAGGTCAGACAAACATTCATCCATCTTTCATCCAAGAAAAGGCAGTTAGTGAGGCTTAGCCACAAAAAAAACACTGTTTTTTCTAGGGGAGGTATATATTCAGGCGTTGATTCGGGTGACTGTTGACACCGCCCTTAAACCTCTTTCGTGAATTTTCGAACCCTCTCTATATCAATACTTTTTCTTTTTATAAAGAATAAAAAGTATAGATAGATGCCGGAAAAGTGTCAACGTGAGGATATGAACGAATATCGGCAAATGGATTTTGTCAACGGGTGTCAACGAGTGTCAACACTAATGGCTATATGGATAGTGCTGATATTCAACAGATAACTGAGTATCAATGGTGTCATTGCAAAATATGGTGGGTTCGAGCAGAAATGACCTCTATTTTTAAGGAGGAGAAGAAGCAGGAAAGCAGTAGTAGATG
>ENA-UERU01000192-UERU01000192.1-human-gut-metagenome-genome-assembly--contig:-NODE-192-length-56977-cov-14.436731_pt1 | contig 56977 bp, 41 predicted proteins | sample MGYA00242988_ERZ507989 | MGnify/ENA primary metagenome ERZ507989 (study PRJEB26167, sample SAMN06115519) | human gut metagenome | host: Homo sapiens | place: China:Hunan | collected 2015-08-21...
TATACATCTGCAAGCGATGAACACGGACAGATTCAGTGTATGGCATATAGCAACGATAACGGGCGTACGTTTACTAAGTACGAAAAGAATCCGATATTGACTCCTTTTGATGGCTTGAAAGATTTCCGTGATCCTAAAGTATTCTGGTATGAACCGGCACAGAAATGGTATATGATTGTATCTGCCGATAAAGAAATGCGTTTCTATTCTTCTTCCAACTTGAAAGAATGGGAGTTCTTAAGTGGATTTGGAAAAGGATATGGTGCACAGCCTAATCAGTTTGAATGCCCCGATTTTGTACAGTTGGCTGTAGACGGCAATCCGGAAAATAAGAAATGGGTGATGATAGTCAATATCAATCCAGGATGTATGTTTGGAGGAAGTGCTACCGAATATTTTGTAGGTGAATTTGATGGTAAAGAATTTAAATGTGATACCAAACCTGAGGTTGTGAAGTGGCTGGACTATGGAAAAGACCACTATGCTACAGTTTGTTTCTCAAACACAGGCGATAGAGTGATTGCTGTACCTTGGATGAGCAACTGGCAGTATGCCAATATTACTCCTATCAAACAGTATCGTGGAGCAAATGCTTTGCCGCGTGAACTGTCTCTTTATACAAAAGATGGACAAATCTATATGGCTGCTAATGTTGTGAAAGAAGCTCAGAGTTTGAGAAAAGATGCACGTCCGATAGAAAACTTTACTGTAAAAGGTGAATTGGAGATGGATACTGTCTTTTCAAAGATGGAAGGAGCTTATGAACTGGAAATGGATGTAACTCCGGGTAATGCACGTTTGGTAGGCTTTGATTTGATGAATGAAAAAGGAGAAAAATCAAAGATCTATTTGGATATGAAAGAAGGCCGTCTGGTGATGGACCGTACAGAAAGTGGTATTGTTGACTTGAAACGAAATGGAAAATTTGATGTTCATGCAAAAGAAACAGGCAATTACCGTAAAACATTGTCTGTGAACTATCAGAATGATTTTGCCTTAGGTACATGGGCACCACTTTCTCTCTGTGAAGATAAGACCTATCATTTGGATATTTTTGTAGATAAATGTTCCATTGAGATTTTTGTAGATGGCGGACGTATTGCAATGACTAATTTAGTTTTCCCAACCAAACCGTATGATACTTTACGTTTCTATACAGAAGGAGGTGAAGCAGAATTTAGTAATATGAAAATCTATAAATTGGGAATGTAAAAACATTCTTCAACTTTTACAAATTCAGGTTTTTATTAAAACCTGAATTTGTTTTACCGAAACACATATTCTTCATTATATATTAATCTGAACCATGAAATATATTTTTACTTTAGTTTTTGCTGCTTTAATGAGCTTACAGATGTATGCTGCAGAAAAGCAACTGATTCGTATTTCTACCAATCAAACCGATCTGATACTTCAAGTAGCTCCGAATGGAAGAGTATATCAGTCTTATTTAGGTGAGAAATTGCGTAATGAATCCGATTTGGAGCATTTAGAATGGCGAGTACACCCGGCATCTGATGCAAGCGTTGTAGAACGTGGATGGGAGGTGTGCAGTACCTCTGGAAATGAAGATTTTTTTGAACCTGCCTGGAGTATGATGCATGCAGACGGTAATCCTTCTGCATGGCTATATTATGTGTCTTCTTCGGTAAAACAGGTGCCAGGAGGAACTCAAACAGATATTCTGCTTCGTGATGATAAGTATCCGGTAGAAGTGACACTTCATTATGTAGCCTATCCGGAGGAAAATGTCATTAAAACTTGGAGCGAAATAAAACATCAGGAAAAGAAACCGTTGTTGTTATCCCGTTATGCTTCAACGATTCTTTACTTTAGTAGTCCTTCTTATTATCTGACAGAGTTTAGTGGCGACTGGGCAAAAGAAGTGCAGATGAGCAGCCAGCAATTGCAATTTGGCAAAAAAGTAATAGATACAAAATTGGGAAGTAGAGCCGCTATGCATGTTCAGCCTTTTTTCATGGTAGGACTGGGAAAACCGGTGGAGGAAAAGGATGGAGATGTATTGATGGGAACAATTGGATGGACCGGTAATTTCCGATTTACTTTTGAGGTGGATAATGTAGGTAACTTACGTGTAATTCCTTCTATTAATCCATATGCATCGGTATATGAGTTGCAGAAAAATGAGATTTTTACTACTCCTGAGTTTATTTTTACATTGAGCAAGGGTACAGGAGAAGGAAGCCGAAATTTTCAGCAGTGGGCACGAAACTATCAGTTGAAAGATGGTAAAGGTACACGTATGACTTTGCTGAACAACTGGGAAAATACAGCTTTTGACTTTGATGAACTTACTTTGAAAAATTTGATGAAGGAAGCTAAAGACCTGGGAGTGGATATGTTTTTGCTGGATGATGGATGGTTTGGAAATAAATATCCTCGTGATAACGATAAAGCAGGTTTGGGAGATTGGGAGGCAAACGTAGATAAACTTCCTGGAGGTGTTTCTACACTGATCCGTTATGCAAAGGAAGCGGGTGTGGAATTTGGAATTTGGATAGAACCTGAAATGATAAATCCTCAAAGTGAACTGATGGAAAAACATCCGGATTGGGCTATCCGTTATCCTAATCGTGAAACTTATTATTATCGTAATCAGCTGGTTCTTGATATGAGTAATCCTCAGGTACAAGATTATGTATATTCGGTTGTCGAAAAACTGATGGAAGAGAATACAGGACTTGCTTATTTTAAATGGGATTGCAATAGTCCGATAACCAATATTTATTCACCTTATTTGAAGAATAAGCAAGGACGTCTTTATATCGATCATGTGCGTGGGGTATATAATGTCATGAAGCGTGTATCTGCAAAATATCCTCAATTGCCTTTGATGCTGTGCTCGGGAGGTGGAGCTCGTTGTGACTATGAAGCATTGAAATATTTTACAGAGTTTTGGTGTAGTGATAATACAGATCCGGTAGAACGTATTTATATTCAGTGGGGATTCTCTCATTTCTTCCCGGCTAAGGCAATGTGTGCACATGTAACAAGCTGGAATAAGAATGCTTCTGTAAAATTCCGTACCGATGTGGCCTCTATGTGTAAATTAGGTTTTGATATTGGTCTGAAAGATTTGTCGGAAGATGAGCTGCTTTATTGTAAGACTGCAATAAGCAATTGGAAACGTTTGTCTTCTGTTATACTTGATGGTAAACAGTATCGTTTGGTCTCTCCTTATAAGAGTGCACACATGGCTGTGAACTATGTCAGCGAAGATAGACGAAAAGCTGTATTGTTTGCATATGATATTTATCCTCGTTTTAAAGAAAAAGTATTTCCAGTTAAAGTACAGGGATTGAATCCTGGTAAAATGTATAAAGTCGAAGAAATTAATCTGATGCCTGGTTGCCAATCTGTATTAAAGATGAATAATCAGGTTGTTTCTGGAGATTATTTAATGAAAGTAGGTCTGGAAGTATTTGGAGACAAGTCTTTGCAAAGTTGCGTAATCGAATTTTCAGAACAAATGTAATATAAATTATAAAGTTAATAGTGATGACAACAATGAATCAACAATTGAAGTATGCTAAATTAATACCTTTGATGCTCTGCTTCTTTGCAATGGGCTTTGTAGATTTGGTAGGTATAGCATCAAATTATGTAAAAGCGGATTTGAATCTGAGTGATTCGGAAGCAAATATTTTTCCGTCATTAGTGTTTTTCTGGTTCCTTATTTTTTCAGTTCCTACTGGATTGCTGATGAATAAAATAGGGCGTAAGAAAACAGTTCTACTTAGTTTGGTTGTAACTTTTGTATCCTTGCTTATTCCGGTGTTTGGTGATAGTTATGGTATTATGCTTTGTTCTTTTTCTTTACTGGGAATAGGAAATGCTTTGATGCAAACTTCTTTGAATCCGCTGTTGAGTAATATCATATCGGGAGATAAATTGGCAAGTTCTTTGACTTTTGGTCAGTTTGTAAAGGCTATTGCATCTTTCTTGGCACCTTATATTGCGATGTGGGGGGCTACTCAGGCTATGCCTACATTTGGATTGGGATGGAGAGTTCTGTTCCCTGTTTATATGGTTATAGCTGTAATTGCTATACTGTGGCTGGGGGCAACTCCGATTGAAGAAGAGAAAGCTGATCAAGCATCTGGGTTTGGAGATTGCTTGAAATTATTGGGCCGTCCGTTTATTTTGCTTTGCTTTTTGGGCATTATGTGTCATGTAGGAATTGACGTCGGCACTAATACAACTGCTCCAAAAATTTTGATGGAACGTCTGGAAATGTCACTTGGTGAAGCTGGATTCGCTACTAGTCTATATTTTATATTCCGTACACTGGGATGTTTTTCAGGAGCTATTGTCTTGCAGAAAGTATCTGCTCGTTCTTTCTTTATTCTTAGCGTATGCTGTATGTTGATAGCTATGATTGGGTTGTTTATATCTCATGAACTATATGTGATTTATGCGGCAATTGCATTGATTGGTTTTGGTAACTCAAATATCTTTTCAATTGTTTTTTCACAAGCTTTATTGGCTGTTCCTGAAAAAAGAAATGAAATTTCAGGTTTGATGATTATGGGATTGTTTGGTGGTACTGTTTTCCCTTTGTTTATGGGATTTGCCAGTGATGCCATAGGACAGAATGGAGCAGTAGCTGTGATGATGGTCGGAGTGATTTATTTACTCCTTTATACATGGAAAATTAAAAAGTAATATGTAACTTTGATTATATAGAATTCAAGATATGGAAAATACAATCGTCGTAGGAATGGGAGAAGCATTGTGGGATGTGCTTCCAGAAGGGAAAAAAATAGGTGGAGCTCCCGCTAATTTTGCGTATCATGTGTCTCAATTCGGATTGGAGAGCCGGGTAGTAAGTGCAGTGGGAGATGATAAATTGGGCATGGAGATTTTGGAGAATTTCCGTGAAAAGAAACTTAGCGCAATGGTAGAAGTTGTACCATATCCTACTGGCACTGTACAGGTAGAGTTGGATGCGGAAGGAGTTCCTTGTTATGATATAAAAGAAGGAGTGGCTTGGGACAATATTCCTTATACTCCTGCTTTAGAAGGTTTGGCTCAATGTACAAAAGCTGTTTGTTTCGGCTCTTTGGCACAGCGTAGTGTTGTATCACGTGAAACCATTAATCGTTTTCTTGATGCAATGCCTTCAGAAGATACTTGGAAGATTTTTGATATCAATCTTCGTCAGGGATTTTATACCAAGGAGATTCTCTGCAATTCATTTGAGAAATGTAATGTATTGAAGATAAATGATGAAGAACTGGTTACTGTAAGCCGGATGTTTGGTTATCCAGGAATTGATCTTCAGGACAAATGCTGGATATTGTTGGCCAAATATAATCTTAAGATGCTGATCCTTACTTGTGGAGTAAACGGAAGTTATGTCTTTACTCCAGGACATGTATCTTTTGTAGAAACTCCGAAAGTAGAAGTTGCTGATACAGTTGGAGCTGGTGATTCGTTTACTGCAGCATTTGTATCTTCTGTTTTACAAGGTTTGTCGGTAACAGAAGCTCATAAATTGGCTGTAGAAACGTCTGCTTATGTATGTACCCAAAACGGTGCTATGCCCGTGTTGCCACAGGAGTTGAGAAATTGTGTGGTAAAATGAAGGTAGAAACAGTATTATCATGAATGAAAAATGGTATGAAATATTCTTTGTTAGCTTTTATTTTCGGATGTATATGGATGTGCTGGGGATGTACTCCGCAAAAAGCACATTATATAATAGGTGTTTCTCAGTGTAGCGATGATGAATGGCGTGAACAGATGAACAAGGAAATAAAGCGTGAAGCTTTGTTTTATCCGGGAGTGAAAGTGGATATTTGTACCGCAAAGGATGATAATGCTAAACAAATTGCAGATGTAGAAGACTTTATAGATAAAGGTGTTGATTTATTGATTGTCTCTCCCAACGAAGCTGAGGCCATAACTCCGGTTATTGAAAAGGCATATGATAAAGGTATTCCTGTTGTTTTGGTCGATCGTAGAATTTATTCCGATAAATATACGGCATACGTGGGAGCAGACAATTATGAAATAGGTTTTCAAGTAGGTAATTATATAGCTGAGAGACTTCATGGAAAAGGACAATTGGTAGAAATAGCCGGATTACATGGGTCTACATCAGCTTTGGAGCGCCATCGAGGGATAATGGCGGCTTTAAAAAAAACTCCAGATATTAAAATTGTAGCCTCTGCCGATGCTGCTTGGCTCCGAGTGTCGGCAAAAGAGGCTTTTGATTCTATTCTTAATTGCCATTCACATATTGATATGGTTGTTTCTCATAACGACAGGATGGCAGAAGGTGCTTATGAAGCAGCTTTGGAAAAAGGCCGACAAAAGGAAATGCTTTTTGTCGGCATTGATGCGTTAGCAGGAGAAGGACATGGTGTGGAGCAAGTGATTAATGGGCAATTGGATGCAACCTTTATTTATCCGACTGGAGGGGATAAAGTATTCGAGGTTGCTATGAATATTTTGCAGAAGAAAAAATATAATCGTGAGACAATTCTTTCTACTGCTCTTGTCAATCGGGCAAATGCTCGTATTATGCAAATGCAGACTGCACACATCAGCCAGCTGGATTCGAAAATAGAGGTACTTGATAAACGGCTTGATGCATACTTGATGCGTTATTCTTCACAACAGATGTTGTTGTATGCTTGTATTATTATTTTGATATTGGTTGGCTTGTTGCTTTTCTTTGTGGTACGTGCTTTTTGGACGAAGAATAGAATGAATGAAGAACTTTCCGACCAGAAACGACGCTTGGAAGAACAGCGTGATCAGTTGGTGGATTTGTCTGAGCAATTAGAACAGGCTACTCATGCTAAATTGGCTTTTTTTACCAATGTCTCACACGATTTCCGAACTCCATTAACGTTGATTGCAGATCCTGTTAATCAATTGGTAGAAACGGGTAACTTAGGTGAACATGAGCGCTTTCTTTTACGTATTGTACAGAAAAATGTAACTGTATTACTTCGTCTGATTAATCAGATTCTGGATTTTCGTAAGTTTGAAAATGGAAAGTTGGACTTGACTCTTTCTAAATTTAATATAGCTGAAACCATAAAAGAATGGACAGAGGCTTTTCGTACCTTGTCTTATCGTAAGCATATACATTTTATCGTGTCAGTTGAGACTGAAAAAGAAGATTGTGTGATGATTGCTGATGCTGAAAAAATGGAACGTATTACTTATAATCTTTTATCGAATGCATTTAAGTTTACTCCAGAAAATGGAAAGATAGAAGTTTCGATTGCAGTTTACAAACGGGACAATAATAGATGGCTGTGTTATAGGGTCTCAGATACAGGCATTGGTATGCCAGCTGAACATGTACAGCATATTTTTAAAAGTTTTTATCAGGTAGATGTACATCATGCGGGGTCAGGTATTGGACTTGCTTTGGTAAAAGCTTTTGTAGAAATGCATGGGGGCAGTATTACTGTAGACAGCGCAGAAGGTAAGGGCACTATTTTTACCATCGACATGCCAATGGAACAGCAAGGCGTTTTAAATGATAACGTGGAAAGAAATATAGTCCTAGAAAATCTTCAGGAAGGAGCTGTGCTTTCTGCTGATCAGGAAACGCTTCAAACAGTATCAGAGCCGGTAGAATGCAGTGATAAAGAAACAGTACTGGTAATTGATGATAATCAAGATGTTAGAGATTATGTGAAGATTCTTCTGCAAGAAACGTATACTGTCATAGAAGCATCCAATGGGCAGGAAGGATTACTTTTGGCTATGAAATATGTTCCTGATGCAATTATTTGTGATGTAATGATGCCTGTAATGGATGGAATGGAGTGTTGTCGTAAGTTAAAGTCTGAGTTGCAGACATCACATATTCCTGTCATGATGCTGACTGCTTATACAATGGATGAACAGAAAGTGAAAGGATATGAGTGTGGTGCGGACTCTTATATTTTAAAACCTTTTAGTGCACGTTTACTCCAGGTTCGTTTGCGGAATTTAATTGATAACAGACGTCGTTTGCAGAGTTTCTTTTCCGATAAGATGACTCTTCGGAAAGAACCTATAGCAGAATTGGATAAAGGATTTGTAGAGCGCCTTCGTACGTTGATTGATGAGCATTTAAGTGACCCTGATTTGAGTGTGGAGGATTTAGGAGATAAGATTGGCATGAGCCGTGTTCAATTGTATAGAAAGGCAAAAGCACTGACGGGGTATGCTCCTAATGAATTGTTGCGTATTGCCCGTCTTAAGAAAGCAGCTGCATTGTTGGCTTCTACCGATAAAACTGTGGCTGAAGTTACTTATGAAGTGGGATTTAGTTCTCCTTCCTATTTTACAAAGTGCTACAAAGATTATTTTGGTGAAAGTCCTACCGATTTTTTAAAACGTAAGAAATAAGATATTTGGGGGAGACTATAAAGCCTTTTCTGCTGAAAGGTAGAAAAGGCTTTTTGTAAATAATTTGCAGGTTGGTATAGCCAAAGCAAGAACTGCAGGTAAATTTGGTGGGAAAATGTAGAATATGTATCTTTGACTCGATTAAAAAATAAATATTCTCATGAAAAAAATACTTTTAATTCTTGGTATGTGTCTTTGTGTATTGACAACACAGGCACAAGATATCAAGTCCTTGTTTATTACTATGCCCGATTCACTTTCTCTTTTACTGACGAAAGTTAATAGGGAAGATTTTGGCGATTTCCTTGCCAGTAATATGAAGGCTGAGGTAAAGAATCGCTTTGGTAAACCCTCTGAAATGACAAAACTTACAGCAGATTATTTGAAAATAAAGATGACTTCGGCCAGTGAAGTTGAAATGAAGCTGCTCCCTCTAAACGATTCGACAAAGATTCTTTGTGTGGTTCATACTTATATGGCCCCTACATCAGACAGCCATATTTCTTTTTATGATACGTCTTGGAGAAAATTATCGGATGAGGCCTTTCTTACTCTTCCGGAAGAAGATTCTTTTTATAGAAATGATCTTTCTGAAATTCAAACTGATTCAGTACGCAACTTGCGCATGCGTACAGATATGTATATGTTAAAGGCTGAATTGTCGGAGGATACGAATTCATTACGTTTTGTATATACTACTCCTGATTACCTTGATAAAGAAACAGCAAAAGAACTGGCTCCTTATTTAAGGGAAATGCCACTATTGTATGAGTGGAAAGAAGGAAAATTTGTTCTTTCAGAAAAAGATTCATCTATTTCAGAGAAATGAAATTAGAGAAAAGCGATGTATATCAGCAGGGATACATACATTGTTTAAAACGTTCTTATGTTTAAAAACATAGAATTGACATATCTTCATTATTATGGTCTGAAAATAGATAAAAAATAGTTAATTCGTCGTGGCGGTCTGATGGAAAAAAACTATCTTTGAGACAGTTTTTGCGAAACATAACAAGTTTTCGTGATAGTTACATGGAATTTTTTATAATGTGGGCTTGTATCGATACGTTTCAGTTTCTAAAGGCCAATGCTTCACTGAGTATAGATACAGGTCGGAAAATAACATAAGAGGAATGATATTAAAATGTATTAAGACCGTCGCTGTAGCAGCTTTAGCTTTTGTTAGCTTAAATGCCTCAGGACAAGATTTGCTGGCGCGTCAAGCTCCAATTGACAGAAAATTAAAAGCTGTTGATTCTTTGGCTTTGGTTCGCCAGATTAAAGCAGAGCAAGCTGTATATCCAGCTTACACTCTTTATCCTAATTGGAGTAACGACCGTGTGCATGCTTATGGTAATGCAGTTCAGGTTCCAGATAGTTTCCGTATTGATTTGACAGGCTTTTGTATGCCTACTACCCATACTAAAATCACTTCTAAATGTGGCCCTCGTTGGCGTCGTATGCACAATGGACTTGATATTAAGGTATATATTGGCGATACGATTCGTGCTGCTTTTGATGGTCGTGTGCGTATTGTGAAGTATGAGCGTCGTGGGTATGGAAAATACGTGGTCATTCGTCATGATAACGGATTGGAAACTATTTATGGTCATCTTTCTAAACAAATAGTCAAAGAAAATGAATATGTAAAGGCAGGTGATCCTATCGGTTTGGGAGGAAATACCGGACGTTCTACTGGTTCTCATCTGCATTTCGAAACCCGTTTCTTAGGTGAGGTAATTAATCCGGAATTCATGTTTGATTTCCCAAAACAGGATATTGTTGCGGATAATTATTTGTTTGTTCGTGGGGCCAATCGTTATGATTGGCAGCGTAATCGTGCTTTAGCTGCTGTAAAGGCAGGAAAGTCGGGAGCTGCAGAAGCGGAGAAATCAGCTATTCGTTATCACAAGATTCGTAAGGGAGATACATTAGGTAAAGTATCTCGTTTGTACCATGTATCTATCGATCGTTTGTGTCAGATGAATGGTATTAAACGAACTACAACTTTGCGTATTGGTCAAGTGTTGAGATGCTCTTGAAATAAGGAAATTAATTAATCTGTATACATCTTTAAAATGTCATTCTGAATGATAGGTAAGCTTAATGCTTATGTTTTCTCTTTCAGAATGACATTTTTGTTTTGTGATTTTCACGATTTGAAATGAGAATTTTTGCTGAAAAAACAGTAACTTTGCTGCCTATTCGGAACGTATTATGAAGGAAACAAAACAGCAGTTTGAACATATCATTGCTATTTGCCGTGATTTGTTTGCCAAGAAATTACACGATTATGGGGCTGCATGGCGTATTATGCGTCCGTCGTCCGTTACTGATCAGATTTTTATTAAGGCAAATCGTATTCGTAGTATTGAAGTGAAAGGTGTAGCTTTGATTAACGAAGGCATACGCTCAGAGTTTATTGCTATTGTAAATTATGGTATTATTGGTTTAATTCAGTTGGAGTTAGGCTATTCGGATACAGAAGATCTGACAGAGCAACAAGCACTCGATTTGTATGACAAATATGCCAATCAGGCATTAGAGTTGATGCTTGCCAAAAATCATGATTATGATGAAGCTTGGCGTAGCATGCGCATCACTTCATATACCGATTTAATTCTGATGAAGATATATCGGACCAAGCAGATTGAATCGTTGAGTGGAGCTACGCTGGTGTCTGAAGGTGTAGATGCCAATTATATGGATATGATAAATTATTCAGTTTTCGGATTGATTAAAATAGAATTTGGAGAATAAGCGTTTACATATAGCTGTTTTAGTTTGGACAAATTTTTGCCGGTTTCTGTTAGCACTAGTCTTTACTTTTTCCGGTTTTGTCAAGGCCAATGATCCTTTAGGTACAGTTTACAAGATTACAGATTACTTAGAGGCATGGGGTATAGTCGATCTTGTCCCTAATGCATTGGTCTATTTAGCCTCTATGCTCATGGGGATGGTCGAATTCACCTTGGGTATTTATTTGCTTTTTGGAATTCGTAGTCGTATCGCTTCCTCACTGGTTCTTCTTTTGATGTCAGTGATGACTCCTTTAACGTTATGGCTGGCTATTGAAAATCCAATTTCAGATTGTGGCTGTTTTGGCGACGCTATCGTTTTAACAAACTGGGAAACATTTGGAAAGAACATTGTATTGTTACTTGCTGCTATTTCTGTTTTTAAGTGGAGAAAGCAGATTTTTCAGCTGGTCACAAGCAAAGTCGACTGGTTAGTAGCTTTATACAGTACGGTATTTATTGTTTTCTATACCTTTTTCTGCATTAGTAAGTTGCCTGTTTTTGATTTTCGTCCTTATCATGTTGGAGCTGATATACGAAAAGGTATGGAAATACCAAAAGGAGAAAAGCCTACTACCTATGAGACAACTTTTATTTATGCTAAAAATGGAGTAGAGAAGGAGTTTACTATAGATAATTTTCCGGCATCAGATAGTACGTGGGTTTTCGTAGATTCTCGCACTCGTGTAAAAGAGAAAGGATATGAACCTCCTATTCATGATTTCTCTATAGTTTCACAGGAAGATGGAACAGATTTGACTGATGTAATATTGGATGATGAAAATTATACTTTTTTGTTGGTATCTCCTCGATTGTCTACGGCCGATGACAGTAACATTGATTTGATAAATGAGGTATACGATTATAGCTTGGAACATGGTTATCGTTTTTTGTGTGTGACAGCTTCATCAGATGAAGATATTGCTATGTGGCAAGAGTATACTGGAGCAGAATATCCTTTTGCTTTAATGGATGATATCACACTGAAGACTATGATTCGATCTAATCCAGGTTTGATGTTGCTGAAAAAGGGAATTGTCATCAATAAATGGAGTGATGGGGATTTGCCCGATGAGTATCAATTGAACGCATCGCTGGAAAACTTACCGATAGGGCAGTTGAACAGAAAAACAGTAATTCATAAAATTGTAGAGGTTGTGGCATGGTTTGTGGCTCCTCTTTTACTGTTGACTTTATCTGATCTGGCTTGGCTTAATTATCGTAACCGGAAAATGAAGCGGAAAGAAAAAGGCAAAGAGGAAAAAGCGAACTAAGTTTAAGTGAAAGTATATAATAAACCAATTTGATATATTAATTTTAAAATTTAAACGAAATGAGAAAAAACATTGTAGCAGGTAACTGGAAAATGAACAAGAACCTGCAAGAAGGTATTGCTTTGGCAAAAGAATTGAACGCAGCTTTGGCTGCAGACAAACCTAACTGCGACGTAATCATCTGTACTCCGTTCATCCACCTGGCTTCTGTAACTCCTATCGTTGACAAAGCTGTAATCGGTGTAGGTGCAGAAAACTGTGCAGACAAAGTTTCAGGTGCTTATACTGGTGAAGTTTCTGCAGAAATGGTTGCTTCAACAGGTGCAGAATATGTAATCTTGGGTCACTCTGAACGTCGTGCTTACTATCACGAAACAGTAGAAATTTTGGAAGAAAAAGTAAAATTGGCTTTAGCTAACAACTTGAAACCTATCTTCTGTATTGGTGAAGTTTTGGAAGAACGTGAAGCTAACAAGCAGAACGAAGTTGTAGAAGCACAGTTGGCTTCTGTATTCTCTTTGTCTGCTGAAGATTTCGGTAAAGTAATCTTGGCTTACGAACCAGTTTGGGCTATCGGTACAGGTAAGACTGCTACTCCTGCTCAGGCTCAGGAAATCCACGCTCACATCCGTTCTTTGGTTGCTGCTAAATATGGCCAGGAAGTTGCTGAAAATACTTCTATCTTGTACGGTGGTAGCTGCAAACCTTCAAATGCAAAAGAATTGTTTGCTAACCCAGACGTTGACGGTGGTTTGATTGGTGGTGCTGCTTTGAAAGTAGAAGACTTCAAAGGCATTATCGATGCATTTAAATAATTAACCGAATCTTTTTCCCTCCTTCTTCCTCTTTTGGGAAGAGGAAGAAGGAGGATTTTTATTAACTATCTACAAAACCGGTAATGATGAGATACATCTTATTCTTTATATCCTTTCTTTGGGCAGGTATGTTGAGTGCTCAGACTATTGTAGAAAGCCTTGAACAGAAGCGTCCCGGAGAAGGTACGGTAACTATTCATCAGAGTGCGCAGATTAAGGCTTTGATAGGGTTACGTTATGTTCCTTCTACTGCTGCAGGTACTCAGAAGGCTTTGAAAACACGTGGATTCCGTGTACAGGTGTATGCTGGAAACAATTCGCGTATAGCACGTAATGAAGCACATGCAGTAGCGGAAAAGATGAAAGAATTATTTCCGGATATGCCGGTATATACATATTTTCAGTCTCCCCGCTGGCTTTGCCGGGTTGGCGATTTTAAAAGTATAGAAGAAGCGCATGTGGCAATGCGCAAACTAAAAGCAAGTGGAGAGTTTAAAGAAGCTGCAATAGTGCAGGAAATAATTAATATCTCGTTAGAATAATGATTGATACGAATTTACTGAGTTTTCCTGAGGAAAAGGTACAGAAGCTGATGGCACATTATAAGGAGATTCTAGCCTTGTTGGGAGAAGATCCTGAACGTGAAGGATTGTTGAAAACACCGGAACGAGTTGCTAAGGCCATGCTGACTTTGACTCGAGGATATGAAGTTGATCCGAAAGCTGTATTGAGTGCAGCCAAATTTAAGGAAGAATATCGCCAGATGGTAATTGTAAAGGACATTGATTTCTTTTCAATGTGCGAGCATCATATGCTTCCTTTCTATGGAAAAGCTCATGTAGCTTATATTCCAAACGGATATATTACCGGATTAAGCAAGATTGCTCGTGTGGTAGATATCTTTTCGCATCGCCTGCAAGTACAAGAACGCATGACATTGCAGATAAAGGAATGTATACAGGAAACCTTGAACCCTTTGGGAGTGATGGTAGTGGTAGAAGCAAAGCATATGTGTATGCAGATGCGTGGAGTAGAAAAGCAGAATTCTGTAACTACTACTTCTGATTTTACCGGAGCTTTCAATCAGGCCAAGACGCGTGAAGAGTTTATGAATCTGATTCGGAGAGGTTATTAAGCCTCTCTTTTTTATGCCATCAGGTTTGCAACTGAATTGCACAGTATATTCCTTATCTTTGCAAAAAGAGTCAGTCAGATGAACGAAGTTTCTTTTTATATACAACGCTTGGAAAAAAAGCAGATTAAGCCTACTGCTGTGCGTATTTTGGTACTGCGTACGCTGATGGAGAGTTCGTATGCCTTGTCTTTGTCTGAGTTGGAAGAACAGCTGGTTACTGTAGATAAGTCGACTATTTTCCGTACATTAAATTTGTTTTTGGCGCATCATCTGGTACACGAGATGGAAGATGGAAGCGGTTCGTCCAAATATGAGGTATGCGAGAATGAAGATTCTTGTAGTATCGAAGATATGCATGTCCATTTTTATTGCGAACGGTGTCATCGTACCTTCTGTTTTAAGAATATCCAGATTCCATTAATCAGCCTTCCCGAAAATTTCCGTATGCAAAGTGTCAATTATATGATAAAAGGTATATGTGACAATTGCATAAAAAAAACAGACCCGACAGAAGATTAACTTCTCTTTCCATCAGGTCTGCTTGCTTATTCTGTTTTACATTTTCTCTGCCAGATACTGGCCGGTATAGGAGGCACCACATTGTGCTACTTCTTCTGGAGTACCGGCAATTACCAGATTACCTCCCTTTTCTCCTCCTTCCGGACCTAAATCTATAATGTAGTCAGCACATTTAATCACATCCATATTATGCTCGATAATCACTACCGTATGTCCCCGGCTGATTAGCGAATCGAAAGCTTCCAACAGTTTCTTGATATCGTGAAAATGAAGTCCGGTTGTGGGTTCATCGAATACGAAAATAGTTGGTTGAGCCTTTTCTATACTGAGGAAATAAGCCAGTTTTACGCGTTGATTCTCTCCCCCTGATAGGGTAGACGATGACTGTCCCAGCTTGATGTAACCTAATCCCACCTCTTGTAATGGAAGGAGTTTCTTTACGATTTTTTTCTGTTTATGCTCTGTAAAGAACTCGATGGCCTGGTTTACAGTCATTTCCAATATATCATAAATGTTTTTGCCCTCATAACACACTTCCAGGGTTTCATTTTTGAACCGTTTTCCGTGGCACGATTCGCATTCCAGTACGAGGTCAGCCATAAACTGCATTTCTACAGTAACGGTACCTTCTCCCTTACACTCTTCACAGCGTCCGCCTTCGGTGTTGAAAGAGAAATAACCGGCTGAATATCCCATTTGTTTGGAAAGAGGCTGTTCGGCAAACAGTTTACGTATTTCATCGTAAGCTTTGATATAGGTTACGGGATTACTGCGCGAAGATTTTCCGATGGGATTCTGGTCGACAAACTCAATATCCTTTATCATCGACAGGTCGCCTTCCATGGAAACAAATTCTCCCGGACGGTCTGTGGCTTCGCTGAACTCTCTTTTCAGTGCCTTGTAGAAAATATCGCGTACCAGTGTACTTTTACCCGAGCCGCTTACTCCGGTAACTACAGTCATCACGTTCAGCGGAAAGCGTACATCAATGCCTTTCAGGTTGTTTTCGCGGGCTCCTTTTATTTCGATGTAATTATTCCATGAGCGGTGTGTAAGCGGACGGTCGATGGTTTCTTCTCCCAGTAAGTACTTTACAGTATAACTGTTACTTCCTTTCTGTAAGTCTTTCATATCACCCTGGTATACGATTTCACCTCCCAGGCGTCCGGCTTTCGGACCGATGTCGATGATATAGTCTGCGGCACGGATAATTTCTTCATCGTGCTCTACCACTACTACCGTATTACCTAATTCCTGCAGCTGACGCAATACTTTCACCAGACGGTCTGTGTCACGGCTGTGCAGACCGATACTGGGTTCGTCTAAGATATATAGCGAACCTACCAGACTGCTTCCCAATGAAGTAGCCAAGTTGATACGCTGGCTTTCTCCACCCGAAAGTGAGTTACTCAGACGGTTCAGTGTCAGATAGCCTAATCCTACATCGAGCAGGAAGTTGATACGGTTGTTTATTTCATTCAGAAGACGACGGGCGATAGCTGCATCGTGCTCGTTCAACTGTAGGGTGCGGAAGAACTCTTTCAAGTCGTAGATAGGCATCTCTACCAGTTCGGCAATGGAGCGTCCGCCTACTTTTACATAAAAAGCTTCTTTTTTCAACCGGCTTCCCTGACATTCGGGGCAAACCGTTTTTCCTCTATAGCGTGCCAGCATTACACGATACTGGATTTTATATTGATTTTCTTCCAGCATACGGAAGAAAGAGTCGATACAAACTTTCTCTCTCGGACCATGCCACAGATAGTCTTTCTGCTCTTTAGTAAGTTCGTAGTATGGAGTAAATATCGGGAAATCGTGTGCCGGCGCTTCGCGTAGAAACTCTGTCAGCCATTCTCCCATTTTTTCTCCTCTCCAGCACATCACCGCACCATCGTATACACTCAGTGCACGATTGGGGATGACAAGATGCTCGTCTATACCAATAACTTTTCCGAATCCTTCGCAGGTAGGGCAGGCACCAACAGGTGAGTTGAACGAGAACATCTGGTCGGTGGGCTCTTCGAAAGTAATACCGTCCGCTTCAAATTTGGTGCTGAAACGGTGCAGACGGGATTCCTCTCCGGCCGGATAGAAGCGTAGCATACATGCACCATTACCTTCGAACATAGCAGTTTCTGCAGAATCGGTCAGTCGGCTCACGGCATCTTTGCTGTCGTCGCAACTCATGCGGTCTACCAGCAGATATACAGTATCTTCCTCTTTGTATTGATATTCATCGATGCGAATCATTTCGCCATTGACTTCCAGTCGGGTGAATCCCTGCTTCATGTCAATTTCAATCTGTTCGGCTATCGTACGTCCTTCTCTCGGACAAATAGGAGTCAGTACTGTGTATCGTGTACCTTTAGGGTATGATAACATGCAATTGACAATATCCTCCGGGCTGTCTTTCTTGACTTCCTGTCCGCTTACAGGCGAGAAAGTATGTCCTACGCGGGCAAAAAGCAGACGCAGGTATTCGTATATTTCAGTCGATGTACCGACGGTTGAACGGGGATTGCGGCTGATAACCTTTTGTTCGATGGCAATAGCGGGCGGAATCCCTTTGATGAAGTCACATTCCGGTTTGCTCATTCGTCCCAAGAACTGGCGGGCATACGAAGATAAGCTTTCTACATAGCGACGCTGGCCTTCGGCATACAGGGTATCGAAAGCAAGAGAAGACTTACCGGAACCGGACAGTCCTGTAATGACTACCAGCTTATTTCTTGGAATGTCTACATCAATGTTTTTCAGGTTGTTTACCTTAGCTCCTTTGATGGATATATATTTACTGTCGGACATACTAATAGAATGCTATAAATTGTAATATGCAAAGATACGCAAAGGCGAGTGGAGAGACAAACGAAAAACAGAGTTTTTCAGTTTGGCTATCCCGAGCTGCATTCTGTCTTATTGAAAGATAGCGAAAGGTGAGGGCGGTACCAAAGCAAAGGCTGGCTTTTGAATGATAAACTTGTGCAACTTGTGAAACTATATACTATTGTAGCATAAATTCGATATATAAAATTATTGTTGTCCGATATAATTTTTATTCTAATAGAATGACTGTTGCCTTTGAGTTATCCATATCTTTCATTGTCAGTCCTATGGGAGCACCAATATACGTAGCATCACATACTATAAAACGACTAGAGTCAAACATAATATAATCACCATTCACGTTTTCATTGAAACATACAGCTGAAGCTAAATGTCCTGGATAATAAACTAAAACACACTTTAAATCAAGAAGGTCGCGCACTAAACGAGTAAATAGTATTGACCTATCTTCACAGTCACAAAAAGGATAATATAAAGATTCTTCGGCAAAAAAAGCACGATCCTGTCCCCATACCTTATCATCATATTCATATACAAAAGCTGTTTGTACCCAATTTAGGATTCGTTCAACAGCCTCTTTCTCTGACAAGCCAGAAAGAATTTTTTTCCATACAGGATATAAATTTTCAACTACCTCTTTTTCCATTGGTGTATTAGCATACATAGCCCATTTGGTCATAAAATTTCCATCTATTTCAGAGGTTGGATAAGTATTGTAAAAGTCTATAAGATTTTTGTTGACCGAAACGTTTATTTTTATTTCAGGATAACGTTTTGATGACAATGTTCTGGTTTCTGAAGCTACATATTTGAATTTCTGATTTGAAGTAATAAAAAACGAAAGCGGCTTTTCTGACGGATAAGGAGCATCACAGATTTCCATACTTGTAGCTTTACACTTATACAGATAATAATCTTTTCCGTTTATCTGAAAATAGGGCTGGTCATATATTGTATGCTTACTTGCATACAACATATATAATTTGTTTTCAAAGATTCCAAATCTCATGCTATATCCACTTTGACAGTATATATACGCCATAAGGAATGTAGCTTCATCTGAGTTTCCATACACAGATCTTGCAAAAGCATCAAGCATATTCAAATAAGCCCAATCACTCAATTGCAACTTTATTCTTAGTGCAAGGCAATCTCTTATCGTGTTGTTATAGTTTTCTGTTGAAAGCTCTGTCCAAACTCGTGACAATTCTGTCCCGCTACAATCACGTATCGTAAATTTTTCATCTTCATTCATCCGAACGATGTACGTGCCACCGTAGAATGAGAATCTGTGATCTTTAACCTTTATCGGTATCTCAGGAATAGGGGCAACCGGCACAGGTTGAGGTTCCGGCATTGGAGGTGTCACCACCTCGTCTATAATTATCGGCGTACTTTCTATCTTCTTATCCTTGTCGTCCTCCGGCATTACTACAGGAGGTACATTTTCGTCCTTAGGCTTTGGAATCTCTGGTAAAGACTTATACTGTTTCCATGCAGCCAAAAGGAATTCTGCATATTCCCTATTAGCTGCATCACGGAAATCAGCATACTCTTGACGGGCTTTCCGTTTGAATTCGTCATATCTTTTACTAAAGTCGTCTACCTGTGCGTGCGCTGTCAGCGACAAGCTAGTAATACATACAAATAAAATATACCGTTCCATTATTTAAGTGTTTCTGATTGCCAACCCGTAGCACCCGATGAAGGTACAACAGTTGGTGTTTGTTTTTTGCGATTTACAACCACGGATTGTTTTCCAACGTTAGTCGTGACATAGTCAACAAGTTCACCAAGTGTAGTTTCTCCTTTTGTCTCCTGAAGTTTCTTCAATAAGAAATAAGTAAACATGCCATGTCCTTTTTCTTGATATGGGAATGCTGTTTCTTCATCATTGGCTGCGCAGAACACCACGCTGTTACCTTGAGGTACATCTTGTTTGGCTTTTATTGCCACGCCTCTTGCCGCCATCAGCACACCTTCGCCCCGTTGTGCTCCGCTGAAACATGCATCCATTAGCACTATAGTCTTTTTAGCTTTCAGTTCGTTAAGCTTCTTGTACAAAACGTTTACAGCCAGACACACTTCCAGTTGTGTACCATCAGCGTCAATCGGCAATAGAAAGGCATTTCCTTTTCCATTTGGAATACCATGCCCAGCATAATAGAATATCACATTCAAATCTCCATTATAAGCTTTTGCTATATCGCTGATATCTTTCAAAGCCGCAAGCATCGTTCCATAAGTAGCATCTGTATAGCTACGGATATTATTCTTAGGTAGACCCAGTGTCTTTTGACAATATTTGGCAAAGATCTTGGCATCATTCAGTGCAAATTCAACTTTTGAAACACGCTGATAGTTCTCGTTTCCGATGATTACGGCAAATGTATTGGTATTGATTGCATTGGTTACAGGTATCTGCAAGTCAATGCTGTTGTCAACCTGAATAATTCTATGCTCTGACTTGTTTTTCTCTTCTTCTCCCAGGTTTATTTCCAATGGAGGAAGAGTAATAGCCATGTCCTCATCATTGTCATTAGAATAATTACGTGTGCTCTGATAAGTCTTGTTCCCCAATTTAAAGGTACAGGACAATATGCCCAACTGATCATCAACAACACCGTATGTTGGTTGCATAACCACCTTGTCCCAGTTCTCCTTGAATGCTTGTGCTTCGCCTAATGGCACTTGAGCATAGAATGTATTATTTATTCCGCTTGCATTAATAGGATACACTCCGTAATCGGCATCAAACATCCCAAGATTTCCTTTCAAAACTTTCGGAGCTTTTTGAGATATGTATTCTTTTCTCACATTATCGATAACCTTGGTTAGCAGCTCCTGTCTGTTGGCTTCTGTCACACGTTCTTTCCACTGTGCGGTAGTTTCATATTCCTTTTTCTTTTGCCATTCTTCCATTCGTGTTTTTATTTTGTCGTAAGCAAAATAACTGAAAGAGGAAAGAATATCAGAAAGCCCTTCGAACTCATTAAATCCGTCACTACCAAACACTTTAAGAATATAGTAGGAACTGAAGTCATAATCAAAGAACCAGGCTAAAGAGTACAAAGCCTCTGAATCATTCTTGTCTATATTTTTATACCATGAAATAACGATATCCTTCAACCAGTTTAAATACTCTTTTTCATCAATAACCCAACCATTATCATATGTTGATTTCCAATACTTATCTATGGAATAACGTAAATTTCTTCTATATTTATTATATAATGGCTTAGCTTCTTCTATTCCTGCATCTGCTAATGTATAATACCATTCAACAATATCGTAAAAACTTACTTTTTTATTTTTATAATAATCCGAATACTTACGATGATTTTTAACATAATGCTCATCTACAAGCTTCTTATGTGAATTATAAAGCTCTTCTCCATAATTAAGATATATTGTCTTTACCTTATTATATTCCGCTTTAGCTTTTTCATATCCTTTTTGAGCGGAGATATTTAAATAATATAAATGTTCCTTTACTTTAGGTAAAGAATATGTTAGCCAATAACGATCTGGTCTTTCGGAACAACTAGGAAGAACGAAACTATTCATTTGTGCTAAATAATAATTGGCCTCACCGCTATTTATTTCATGGCACAAGCGAACTAAATTATCTGCATACTGATCTCTTAATTTTTTATTTCGAATTTTCCCTTCTTCTTTATATAAATCATTCGAATATCTATATAATTCATAACTTGCCCACAATCTATAAGGTTCAACAGTTGAAAGCTCTTCTAATAGTGGGACAGCTTTATCCCTTTTGTCTATATCTGAGTAATATATAGACAACTCTTTCTTTGATTCATTGTCATTAGCTTTTGCTCTCTTCTCCAACTCTTTTATTTCCTTTTTTGTGTACGACTGTATCTGAGCGCGGATGTTTACCGACAAAAACACACAAATCAAAACCGTTAAAGTTTTTATTATTCTCATCACTTTTTGTCTTTATTACCTTTTTATAATATTCATTTTGCGACATTTTACAAGTTATTTCTGAAAGCCATCCTTGTTTATATTAAATTCATCAGAGTTTTTAATACAACATCGAAATGAAATAATATAACTGAAACAATATTGAAGCTATCAGTAGGATAAGTTTTATCTGCAAAAGAACAAAGCTGAATCCGCTGCATCTATTCATCTCACATCCGGCACATTCAATATTTTTGGTATTACTGTTTACTTCCCTAAAAAGATGACGTGCCTTATGTGCACTCATATAATAGTGAAGCAACTCACAAGCAAAATATATTATTACAAGTGCACATGTTAAAGCATAATATTTGGTCATGCCATCTTGTTTCGTCATAATGAATGTGAAGTTTGCAGCGAAAATGGCAAACATTATATGACGACTTGTGGCAGACAGTTTTTCTGTCTGTATAGTATTTATCTCGTTCAATTTATCTAAAAGATCCGCCTTTCTTTCCTCTATATCTTCCTTTTCCATAACTTGTTGTATAAGGTTTTAAATTTGTTTTATCAACTATAGTATTAACTTGTATAACTCCGTATTTGGATAACTCTAAATGTGTTCTTGCAACTTCTGTTCTTAATAGTTTTGATAGATTAGGAAACATAACTGGATCTAAAAGAGGTGTTCTGACAGGATCTAGTATTCTTGAGTTTTGTTTTGTTGTTGGTATAGTACTTTCTGATTCCTGCGTGCCATTATTCAATTCAGCTTTTAATTGCTCCAATAGTTCTTCTATCTTCATATTCAATAAGGCAAGCTCTTCCTTTGCTATTTCAAGCTCTTTAATAAGACTTCGGATTTTATACTTGTTCATAATCGTCAATTATTTCAGTTTAATATTTTTCCATCCATCACCTAGAGCCCCAGCCGGCATGACTGTCGGAGTTTGTACACGGCAGTTAACAACAACAGACTGCTGGCGCACATTGTCTGTAATGTATTGTCCTAATTCGCCCAGTGTCACATCGCCTTTTGTGTCGCGCAATTTCTTTAAAAGAAAGTAAGTAAACATACCATGTCCTTTTTCCTTAAATGGGAATGCTGTTTGATCACCAGTTGCGGCAGAGAATACAACCATATTACCCTGAGGAGTATCATTCTTTACTTTCAAAGCTACACCACGGGCAGAGACAAGCATTCCATCTCCACGTTGTGAACCGCTAAAACATGCATCCATAAACACAGTCACCTGACGGGCGTTAAGGGCATTCAACTTGTCATACAGACTGCTTACTGACAAGCACAAATTAGTTTTGGAACCGTCAACATCTACCGGCAGTAGGAATGCATTCTTTGTGGATTCATCAGGTACGCCATGGCCAGCATAATAGAATATTACATTTATGTTCCCATTATATGCCTTTGATATCTGTGCTATATCATCAAGTGCTGTCATCATCGTTCCATAAGTAGCATCTGTATAGCTACGGATATTATTCTTAGGTAGACCGAGTGTCTTTTGACAATATTCTGCAAATATCTTGGCATCATTCAGTGCAAATTCAACTTTTGAAACACGCTGATAGTTCTCGTTTCCAATTATCACAGCAAAAGTGTTGGCATTGGTTGCATTGGTAACAGGGATATTCTTGTCTAGACTGTAGTCTTTTTCTATAATTGGTTTTTCCGGCACATCTTCGGCAATTTGTAAAGGGGAAGATATATTGTCTGGATTGGAGATTGAAGCATACCAAGTGGCAAAACTGTTTTGAATTTTCCCCTCTTTATAGAGTTTCTCTAAATTCTCTTTGGCTTCATCACTTCCCAACTCAGCAGCATAATGATACCATTGGAGAGCTTTTTCCTTATTTTTTTCTATTCCCTGTCCGTTAAAATAAGAGTCACCAACTGCATTTGCAGACAGAGAATACGCTTGTTGAGCCGATTTTAAATACCAATCAAAAGCATCATACATTAAATTATCTCTTTTTAAGAGATTGGCATATTCATATTGAGCAGGAACATATCCTGCTTCTGCTGATTTTTTGAAATATTCATAACGTTCGCTTATGGTAAGATTTTTGTCAACATTATAAATAGAGAAATCATCATACCAAGCCAAATAATACATAGCTTCTGGATCATTTTTATCAGCCTTGTCTTTATACCACAAAAACACAATGTCTTTAACCCATTTTTTATAATCATCATATGGAACATTTAAATCACCATAAGTTTTTCTTACAGCAGAGCGTAGATTCATTCTATGTTGATTATATAACGACTTGGCTTCTTCTATTCCTGCATTGGCTAAAGTATAGTACCATTCAACTATATCAAAATAACTTGGATTATTGGTATACATATCATATATCGATTTATAATAAGTATAAGAGTCTCCCACATTCTTTCTATATAAGTTATAGAGCTCTTTTCCATACTCAAGATATTCATTCTTTGCTTTGTTATATTCTGCCTCTGCTTTATCATAGCCTTTTAGTACGGATAACTTTAAATAATATATATACTCCTTTACGTTCGATAAAGAATATTTAAGTTGATAACGCTCTGGTCTTTCTTTATATCCAGACAAAACGTCACCATTATATGATTTTGCTACATAATAATAAGCTAATCCATTGTCTATCTTATTACAAAAAAATATCAAATCTTTTCTATGTTTATCAGCTTTAGTCTTGTTGGGATTATCATTTTTGTAATATTCAAACAAAATATAACTAGCCCAGCAGCAATAAATATCAACAGGTTTTAATAAAAATAATGAAGATATTATTTCCTCACTGATGGCTACAGCCTTTTTCTTTTCACCAGCTCCCCAATAATATTTAGCCAATTCACATTTAACCTCGTTACTACCTGTCTTTGCACTTTTTTCAAGTTCCTTTAATTCTTTTTTTGTATAAAGTTTTCCTAGAGTAAATATATCAGAAAGAGGGGCATACAAATTATCCTGTTCTGTCTGTGCATGTATTTCTAAACAAAAAATACAAATAATAAATAAAACGATAGCTTTTAATTTCATAATTCCACTATTTCAATTTTATATTTTTCCATCCATCACCTAGAGACCTAGCCGGCATGACTGTCGGAGTTTGTACACGGCGGTTAACAACAACAGACTGCTGGCGCACATTGTCTGTAATGTATTGTCCCAATTCGCCCAATGTCACATCACCTTTTGTGTCGCGCAATTTCTTTAAAAGAAAGTAAGTGAACATTCCATGCCCTTTTTCTTTATAAGGATAGGCAGTCTCATCACCGCTTGCTGCAGTGAAGATCACCATATTTCCTTGCGGAGCTGCCTCTTTCGCTTTGATTGCTACTCCACGTGCAGATGTAATCATGCCCTCGCCACGTTGAGAACCGCTGAAGCAGGCATCCATAAAGACTGTTACATTCTTTGCTTTCATTTCTGCCAGACTTTTGTATAATCGACTGACAGACATACATATATCAGTCTGTGAACCATCTGCATCTGTCGGCAATAGATAGGTTGTCTGATCCTTTTCATTTGGAACACCATGACCGGCATAATAAAATATTACATTAATATCTCCTTTATATGCTTCTGCAATGTTTTGTATATCTTTCAAGGACGAAAGCATCATTGCATAAGTTGCATCAGGATAAGAACGGATATTCTTGTCTGGCACACCTAAGGTCTTCTTACAATAATCTTTGAAAATTATAGCATCATTGAGAGCATAAGGCACGCGTGCCACCTGTTTGTAGTTCTCATTTCCTATAATTACTACAAATGTTTTTTCATTTATTGTACCATTGGTCGGAATATTCTCATCAATCGTTTTGTCTTTTACTGCAGCCATATCCTGGTTAGCACTGTTCAGCAAATCCAAATCAAGTGGTGGTAATTCAATATTCAAATCTGCGGTCTCATCATCATATAATACAGGACTTTTGTATGTTTTTCCATTTAAGGTAAATGTACATGACGCAACATCCAAATAATCTTTTGTGATACAATATGTAGGTTTAAGAATCACCTTATCCCAATTCTTTTCAAAGGCTTCTGCTTCGTTGGCGGGAACTTTGGCATAAACATAGCGGGGTTCACCAATTGTATAGGTATAATTCCTTAAATCTTCTTTTGACCAAATCTCATAAGTATTAATATTCTCTGCCTTTAATTTAAAGATGCCTAGGTCTGCGTCATAAGATTCGATTTTACACTTTATTGGATTAGGCTTATAGGCATTTATATAGTCATTTCTTATCAAATCTTTCAGTTCGTCGTATTTCTGTTTACGCGTTTCTAATGTTACTCGCTTACGCCATTGTGCGATTGTTTCGTATTTTTTCCTTTCCTGCCAGGTTCCTATGGCTTCTTTTAAGCGATTTGTAGAATAGTATTTATAAGATCGTGCGAGAGGTATTGTATCAACTTGAGTATATCGGAACATTATATCTAATCTTTCTCCAAGTTCTACCTTACTAGTAAGTCCTGTGATATATTTTAGTTTTTTGTTTAAAAAAAAGTTTCCCTTTTCTATATATTTTATATTGGGGCAACTTAAATATTCAAGAGATTCACAATTGGAGAAAGCATTATATCCAATTTTTTCTACTGAATCGAAACTTGCAGAGTTTAATGATGTGCAACTGTAAAAGGCAAAGTCACCGATATACTTTATGTTTGATCCTAGGATTTTCTTCAGAGACGAACAATGAGAAAATGAGTGCTTAGGAAGGCTGTCAATATAATTAAAAAGATTAAACTCTATTAAAGATTTGCAGTTCTCAAAGGCGCCATAACCAATTCGTTTCAGAGATGTATGTGAACCTACCTCAATTAATGATTTGCAATTAAAGAATGCTTGATTACCTATCTCTTGGATTCCACTTAATCTTTTGAATGATACTTGTTTTAAAGATGTACAACCTTCAAAGGCATTATTACCTATTCTTTCTACACTTTGAGGAAGTGAAATTGTAGAAAGAGATGTACATTTTTTAAACATTCCATTAGCTATCTCCTTGATGCCTTCCTCTACTGTTACGGAGGTTAACGCTGTACAACCTGCAAATGTTCCGTCATAACCACCTTTTATATCTATTAGAGAACCAGGCAAATTTACATTTTTGAGTGATATGCAATCTTTAAATGCCGTTTTACCAATAGATGTTAGAGATTTTGGAAATCTGACAGAAGCCAAATATTTACAATTCCCAAATGCATCATTTCCTATAGTTTTCAGTCCTTCTGGCAAAATCAAATCTTCAATGGCCGTGTTATAAAAACTAATATTGTATATCGTTTCAACTGATTCCGGGATATTTATATCCTTCAACTTGGTACACATGAAAAATGCTCCATGAATTTCTTTGATTGTTTTGGGTAATTGAACAGATACTAAATCTGCAGCATAACTTCCTAATGTCCAAACTGCAGTTACTGTATACTTTTTACCTTCATATTTGACTGATGCGGGTACTTTAAGATTCGTAAAACTTTTCTTTAAGTTTCCAACATGTGCACATCTTTGCCCCGTTAGACTATCAGTAAACAAAGTATAACTTATATCGTCTATAACTACATCCTTGTAAGTTGTTTCTTGTGCAGACAATGTTATCGTCACGCAAAAAAGGAAAATTATTAATTTTATTTTCATTTTCATTGCTTTATCTTAATTACTTTATTTATGACATTCATATCAGTATCCATTTTCCGACATTTCACAAGCCATTCTTGAAAGCTTTTGAAAGCCAGTTGGCGTGGCAAATCTTCTTTACTTGATAAGTCCGTAGCCTTGAAGAATGGATTCGGAGAGAAGATGATATATATTTGGTTGTACTCCATCGATTTGGTACAAGTCATAACATATTCGTCAACGTATGGTTTTAAATCAGTCTCTGCGTCTTTTGTAGAGAAAAACACATACCGATGATTAGCAGACACTGTCATTTGGCCGTTTTCCTGATTTTGATAAGGCAAAAGACAAAATGCATTCTTATCAGTATCTATTAAATACACAGCCAAATAACCGCTGACAGGCGAAAGGAAGGACAGGTAGAGATCGTCGTTGTTGTTAAAAGTTTCCGATTCAAACTTATCTTCGGTTCCGTTACGAAGAATCTTGGCTTGCAGAGGTATGGCAGAAGATACTATTTCTCGGGCACGCCCTTTGATACGCACCTGCACAACCAACATTCCTTGTTCATAGAATATCTTATATTTAGGTTCTCCTAGAGTTTCTATCCACTCTCCCTTCACTTCACTGCCGCCCACTGAAAGGAAATCTATATTAGAACTCCCATTATAGTTTTCCACTTGAGTAGTATTAGTCTGTACAATGACTGTCCCAAAAGTTTCAGCCAAAGCTTGAATTTTAGCCCTCTCAAGTGCTATAATTTTAGCCTGCTCAAGAGAAATGTTTTCCGGAGCGTAGTACGTGTACTCACTCTCTAAAATTTTCAACTGCTGCGGATAGACCGTCAACCCAATTAAAAGAAGAACACAAACTATAAAGGTTCTGCGACTTACCATCCTAAAATTTCATCAAGTTTGTTTTGCAGGTTTTCGCTCTTGTCTTCCAAATTCTCTCGCACAACCCGCTTTGCAGCAGCTTTTGCCATAGCACTATTATATGCTATACGCACAAGAACTTCCTTGTTTTTATTAGATTTCTCACGATAACATTCCATTACGGGTATAGTACGACCAATACCTTGAGAAATAAGGTTCTTTCCTGCGAGTACTGTTTCTGTGACAGATGTAGCCTCTTCTGCTTTTAACTGCTTGTTTGCCACGGCATTCTCAACCAAAGCAGTTATTTCTGTCTGTATTTGCCCTGCAAGGCTCAACTTGGCAAGCTCAAGAGCCTGCATTTTTGCTGCATCATAGTTTTCGCCAATACTCATGGCTTCGCCTATGATATATTTCGGGAACATATCTTCATCATATTCATATTGCATCAGATAAGATTTGTCAAGTTGTTTTTCTATGGGTAATGCACCCGGAGCTGTTTTCCATCCTTCTTTCGTTAATTTTTTAGCCTCTTTTCGTGCAGCTTTTGTTGCTTTCTTATTCAGTTCTGTTTTAGAAAGTTTCATAGTAGTTTCACGATCCTTAAAGTCTTGTGCAAAAGCAACATTGACAAGCAAAAATGCCAATAATCCAAATAAAAATTTTTTCATAACTATTGATTTTGATTGAATTTAAACTATATCATATCTATTATCTTGTTTTGTTATTAGAAACTGATTTTTTGTAAAAATATCGGAAATATTGCATATTAAACTATTGAATTGATTAAATTAAAAATTAATTTATGTTTTTTTAATAATAAGTGCGGTATTGGTGAAAATTCTTGAAGAAACAAATGATAGGAGTGTTAAAAGATAGTTTTTCTCTTGCATCATTGTTTGTATCCGTGCCAATAACTCGTATCAGCAATAGAAGAGGTGTCTTGCTTTTTCCAGACAGGAAAGGCTGTTTTGAATTCACCTTATGGACATCAAGAGAGAAAGGGATTGTTTTAAAATCGGCGTCGTTGAATGTAAAAACGCCGTTGTTGATTGTATAACCAACGACGTCGGCTACACAACCGACGCCGTTGGCTATAATGTGTGAATGAAAAGATGATTTTAAGGAATTAGTCTTGGTAATACACTCGTTTTACTCGTTCCGATACGCTGGTCAGAATTTCGTATGGAATAGTATCGAGTATGTCGGAAAGTACAGTGACAGGTAATTCATCGCCAAAGATAATAGCCTTATCTCCCTCTTTGCAGTCGATGTCAGTCACATCAATCATACATACATCCATACAAATATTGCCTACATAAGGAGCTTTCTGACCGTTTACCAGACAATAGCCTTTTCCGTTGCCCAAGTGTCGGTTCAGTCCGTCGGCATAACCTATTGGCAGGGCGGCAATACGTGAATTGCGGTTTAATACTCCTTTGCGGCTGTATCCCACGGTCTCATCGGCTGGCACATCATGTATTTGCAGAATTGTAGTTTTGAGTGTGGTAACGTTGTGCAACATCTGGTTTGTAAATGGATCAATACCGTATAGTCCGATGCCCAAACGAACCATATCGAATTGAGCTCCCGGATAGCGCTGGATACCTGCCGTATTGCAGATATGACGCAGAATCTTATGGTTGAAACCAGCCTGCAGTTCGGCTGCTGCCTGTTCGAATGTTTCAATCTGACGGCGTGTAAATGCATCGAAACGTTCGGAATCACTTCCCACTAAATGTGAAAATACGGAACGGGGGATGACGGCTGACTGTCTTTTCAATCGTTCGATAAGCCACGGCATATCAGTTGGAGCAAATCCTAAACGGTGCATACCTGTATCAATCTTGATATGGATAGGACAATTGGTCGCTCCTTCACGTTCGGCTGCCTTTATGAGTTCTTCCAACAGATGGAAACTATACACTTCCGGTTCCAGCCGATAGTCGAACATGGTTTTGAATGCGGTGACTTCTGGGTTCATGATAATAATGGAACTTCCTATACCGGCTTTTCGCAGATCGGCTCCCTCATCGGCTACGGCTACTGCCAGATAATCTACACGATGGTCTTCCAATGTTTTGGCAATCTCAAACGAACCTGCCCCGTATGCAGATGCTTTTACCATACATACCATTTTTGTTTCCGGCTTCAACTTATTACGGTAAAAGTTGAGGTTGTCTGTCAGCGCATTCAGGTTGATTTCCAGAATGGTTTCGTGTACTTTCAGTTCCAGTAAGTCTGTTATCTGGTCGAAGTGAAACATACGGGCTCCTTTGATCAGCACCACTTCATTTTTTAGTGTAGAAAGAATACCCGATTCAATTAGTTCGGAAGTGGAACGGAAGAAATTTTTTTCGATTTCAAACCGTGAAGCCGAAGCTGAAATTTCTTCGCCTACTCCAATAATACGGTTTACTCCCCGGCTGTGTACAAGTTCAGCCACTTGTCGGTAAAGCAGTTTGCCGGACTGTCCGGTTTCCAGTATATCGGAAAGTATCAGTGTACGTTTGCGTTCTTTGTCTTCGGTACGGCGTGCCATAAAGTCGAGAGCAATGTCGAGCGAAGCAAAATCGGAGTTATAACTATCATTGATGAGGATACACCCGTTCTTGCCTTCTTTTACTTCCAGTCGCATGGCGATAGGTTCCAGATGAAGCATACGTTCGGCAATGTCTTCGGGAGATACCATAAGGTATAATGCTACAGCCAGACAGTGCAAGGAGTTCTCAATGGAAGCATCGTCGATAAACGGGATGCGGTATTCTTTGAAAAATCCTAAATAGCGGTATTTAATGGTGGTACCGGTATCATCTTTCTGTATGCTTTCTATAAACAGCGGACGTTCATTGTCTTTGGTAGACCAGGCAATTTCTCGTGCAGTGAACAGTGACTTTGATACACAACTGCTTATTAACTCGTTGTCGCCATTGTATACAATGACATCACAGTCTTTGAACAGTTGCAGTTTCTCCATGCATTTGTCTTGCAGTGAAGTAAAGTTTTCCTGATGTGCACCTCCGATGTTGGTCAGAACTCCAATGGTAGGCTGGATGATGGGTTTCAAGGCTTCCATTTCTCCCATTTCAGAGATGCCGGCCTCGAATATACCTAATTCTGTGTGTTCGTTCATCATCCATACAGAAAGAGGCACTCCAATCTGTGAGTTGTAACTGCGTGGCGAACGGGTAATGATACGTTCCGGACTGAGTATCTGATAAAGCCATTCTTTTACGATGGTTTTACCGTTACTTCCGGTAATTCCCACTACGGGTACCTGAAATTGTTCACGATGGCGGCTGGCCAGGCGTTGCAGAGCTTTGAGTGGACTTCCCACTACCAGAAAGTTGGCATCGGGGTAAGATTCCGGTTCTGTAGTCAAGGTTCCGACAACAAAGTTTCTTACTCCACGTTCGTACAAGTCGGCTATATATTTATGTCCGTCGTTCCTTTTTGTCTTTAGTGCAAAGAACAGCGTTTCTTCCGGAAAGCAAAGCGACCGGCTGTCTGTTAGAATCCAGTCTATATGTGCTGGATGGTTTCCTATGCGTTTGGCTCCTATAACAGAAGCTATTTCTTCAATCGAGTTTGACATAATGCGATTTCATTTTGTACATCTAAGTACGGTAATTTTTCTTTTAACCTTTCTATCTTTAACAGAATTTGACTTAAAAAAATATGATATGCTTCTGAATCCTCATTGAATGGGCGATGTTCCAATCCTTTACGTATTGCATCCCATTCTTTTATTATATGTAAAGTATTCTGACTAAAATAGGTTTGTGCAAAACACTCCCATATATATTCTATGGCCAAAGAAGAGGGGTGCAGCATATCGTCTGCATAAAAGCGGTAATCCCTCAGTTCGTCCATCATGATTTCATAAGAAGGGAAATAATGGCAATAAGAAAAGAGATTGCACAACTTTTCAATTGCGATAAGCAATACGGCTTTATTGAGCTGGTTGCCATGAAGACCGTCTTTGGCATGGCGGATGGGACTGACTGTGAATATTATTTGTAGATTGGGATTCAATGAACGGAGATGAGGAAGTAATATTCGGTACTGCTCTACAATTTCCTCTACATGGAGTAAACGGCGTTCGAATAGTTTTTCCGGTAATTTGTGGCAATTGCCTACAATGCTTCCATCTTCTTTCCATTGATATACCCGAGCGGTTCCCCAAGTCATTATCAGCCAGTCGGATTGACGAAGATGAGTGGCTCCTTGTCTTATCCGTTCGTTGATTTTTGACAGGCAAGTTTCTTTTTCTGAACTGGAGAAAGAACCATGATGCATCAGACTATACCACATGCCTTTGTCGAAACGTAAATTTGTCTCTGTATATGTTTTCCCTGTAGCAATCTCTTCGAGTCCTTTTGCTATCGACATGGGATTATACAAAATGCCAAAAGGATTAATGTCGCAGGTAAATTTGTTATCGGACAATTGCTTACCAATGTTTTGTACGAAACAGGAGCCCCACAGCATGAGCTTGTCTGAGTGGCGTATTTCCCATTGACCGGCTGGTAATTCAACTTTTGTTCTAAACTCCATAACTTCAAGATTTATTCCAGTGTTCTAAAAAAGACTTGCAAATGTAAGCACAATACATATATTTATACTATTTTTGTACGATTAATTGAATAATAAAATAGGATGGAATCACCCACTTCTTACGAATTATTAAATAAAATCGATAGTCCGAACGATTTGAGACAATTGCCTGCCGAGGTTTTGCCAGAGGTTTGTGGTGAGCTTCGTCAGAAGATTATCGACGAGTTGTCTCGCAATCCCGGACATTTCGGTTCCAGTCTTGGAGTTGTAGAACTGACTGTGGCCTTACATTATGTGTTTAATACACCTTATGACCGTATTGTATGGGATGTAGGGCATCAGGCTTATGGACATAAAATACTGACTGGACGGCGGGACCGATTTTATACAAACCGTAAGTTGAACGGATTGTGTCCTTTTCCTTCTCCTTCGGAAAGTGAGTATGATACTTTTACCTGTGGTCATGCTTCGAACTCTATTTCGGCAGCTTTGGGAATGGCTGTTGCTGCTGCCAGAAAGGGAGAAGATTCCCGTAAAGTGGTAGCTGTCATTGGAGATGGTTCGATGAGTGGAGGGCTGGCTTTTGAGGGATTGAATAACGCTTCAAGTACTCCTAATAATTTATTGATAATCCTCAACGACAATAATATGGCCATCGACCGGAGTGTGGGTGGTATGAAACAGTATTTGTTGAATCTTCAGACTTCGGAAGGGTATAACCGGTTGCGCTATAACGTTTCACGGATGTTTCATCATTGGGGAATCTTGAATGAGGAGCGCAGAAAAAGTCTCATACGTTTCAACAATAGCTTGAAGTCGGTGATAACCCAGCAGCAGAATATTTTTGAGGGAATGAACATCCGTTATTTCGGTCCGGTAGACGGACACGATGTGCAGGCTTTAATAAAAGTATTGCGCGAAATAAAGGAAATGAAAGGCCCTAAACTGTTACATGTACATACTGTAAAAGGCAAAGGTTTTAAACCGGCCGAAGAAGCTGCTACATTGTGGCATGCTCCTGGTATCTTTGATAAAGAAACCGGTGAGCGTATTGTGATGGATACTACAGGAATGCCACCCTTGTTTCAGGATGTATTTGGACAGACTTTACTGGAACTGGCTCAGCAGAATGACAAGATTATAGGAGTAACGCCGGCGATGCCGACTGGATGTTCCATGAATGTATTGATGAAAGCGATGCCGGACCGTGCTTTCGATGTAGGCATAGCCGAAGGTCATGCTGTTACGTTTTCCGGAGGAATGGCAGAGGAGGGATTATTGCCTTTCTGCAATATTTACTCGTCGTTTATGCAACGTGCCTACGATAATGTGATTCATGATGTGGCTATCCAGAAACTGAATGTAGTGTTGTGTCTGGATCGTGCCGGATTGGTAGGAGAGGATGGAGCTACGCATCATGGTGTGTTCGATATGGCCTACCTTCGTCCTATACCTAATTTGATAATTTCTTCTCCTTATGATGAAAAGGAATTGAGAAGACTGATGTACACAGCTCAGTTGCCTAATCAAGGACCTTTTGTAATCCGCTATCCGCGTGGAAGAGGGGTGCTGACCGATTGGAAATGTCCACTTGAAGCTGTTGAAATAGGTAAGGGACGTAAGATGAAAGATGGAACCGATATGGCTGTGATCACCATTGGTCCGGTAGGTAATGTGGCTGCCAAGGCTATAGAAGAAGCCGAGAAGAATAATAATTGTTCGATAGCACATTATGATTTGCGATTCCTGAAACCGATAGATGAAGAAATGTTGCACGAGGTGGGCCGACGCTTTAAAAAGGTTGTGACAGTGGAAGACGGAGTCTTGAAAGGAGGCATGGGAAGTGCCGTACTGGAGTTTATGTCTGATAATGGTTATACACCAACGGTGAAACGTTTGGGTATTGAAGATACGTTTATACAGCATGGTGCAGTGAAAGAACTGTATGCAATTTGCGGTATTGACCAGACGGGAATATATAATACATTAATTCAAACGCTGAACTTATGAAAATTATCATTGCTGGGGCAGGAGCAGTAGGTACACATTTGGCCAAACTTTTGTCAGGGGAAAAGCAAGACATTATTCTGATGGATGAGGATGAGGAAAAGTTGAGTAAGGTAGGAAGTAATCTGGACCTGATGACTGTAGACTTGTCCCCGACTTCTATCTCCGGCTTGAAAGAGGCGGGGGTAGCGGGTGCCGATTTGTTTATTGCTGTAACACCTAATGAAAGCCAGAATATGACTGCCTGTATGTTGGCTACCAGTTTGGGAGCCAAGAAAACAGTAGCACGTATAGATAACTATGAGTATCTTTTACCTAAGCACAAGGAGTTTTTTGCTAAATTAGGGGTACATTCTTTGATTTACCCGGAAATGTTGGCAGCAAAGGACATTGTGGATGCAGTCAAGATGAGCTGGATACGCCAGTGGTGGGAATTTGCTGGAGGGGCTTTAGTCTTGATTGGTACTAAGATGCGTGAAACTGCCGAAATTCTTAATGTATCGTTGCACGAACTCGGAGGTAGAAATATTCCTTTTCACATCGTAGCCATAAAAAGAGGAGGAGAGACAATTATCCCGCGAGGTGATGATGTGATTATGCTGAATGATGTGGTATATTTTACTACAACAAAGAAATATATTCCGTATATCCGTAAAATAGCCGGTAAGGAACATTATGCGGATATCCGTAATGTAATGATTATGGGAGGAAGCCGTATTGCTGTGCGTACAGTGCAATATATGCCGGAATATATGCGGACGAAGATTATAGAAAGTGACTTGAACCGTTGTAATCGTCTGACTGAACTTGTGGATGATAAAGTGATGATTATCAACGGAGACGGACGTGATATGGAATTGCTTTTGGAAGAGGGTATCGGGAATACAGAAGCATTTGTTGCACTGACTGGAAACTCGGAAACCAATATCTTGGCTTGTCTGGCTGCTAAACGGATGGGAGTAACCAAGACTGTAGCAGAAGTGGAAAATGTGGATTATATCAGCATGGCAGAAAGCTTGGATATCGGTACGGTGATTAATAAGAAATTTATTGCTGCCAGCCATATTTATCAGATGATGTTGGATGCCGATGTCTCAAATGTAAAGTGTCTGACATTTGCCAATGCCGATGTAGCAGAGTTTGTGGTGAAACCTGGAGCGCGTATTACAAAAGTACAAGTAAAGGATGCCGGTTTACCGAAAGGCGCAACAATCGGTGGATTGATTCGTAACGGCGAAGGTATTCTGGTAACTGGTAATACAAACATTCAGGAGAATGACCATGTAGTGGTGTTCTGTTTGGGAATGATGATTAAGAAACTGGAGAAATTCTTTAATTAATTGGTTTTTCATTCTTTTTCATATGAAAGAGAATGAAAAATCTTTCTTTATCTTTCTCGTAATACGTCATGGTGCTGTGTTTTAAAAGATGAATGAAGATAAGGTAGAATTGTTTTGGAAGATTTTTGTGAAAATGTGTTCGAAAACATATTTTATAGGATGTAATTAACTCTACTCGAAATAAATTCTTATCTTTGCTTCACTTTTAAAAGATGAAATCATGAGAAAGTGGATGAAAGTATTCGTATTATGTCTATGGACCTTGACCATATGTGTGATAGGGAATACTATGTCGTGTATGAATCAGGGTGCTGGTGGTATGGAACTTGTAAAAGAACCTGTTGTATCTCAAGAACAGGTGGTTGCACAAGATACATCGCACGATATTCAGTCTTGTATCAATTATCTTCTTTCTTCTCGATATGCCGATTTGTTGCAGCATTCATCTGTATATCATTCTGGTGGTACTAACGATTTTAAGTTTTTGCTGCGTAGTATAAATGTACTTCTTTTCAGGCAGACTGACTCTCTATTCAATAAATTATATAAGTTGACTCATTCTACTCATCCGTATATGGGTGGAAGTATTGATTATTATATCTATACACTGGAACGAATCCTGATCTAAATACTATCTAAGACTTCTCTTTATGTTTTTCTGCAAAGGCGTTTTGTAGAAAAATATTTTGTATCGTATCATTTAAAATCTTAGATATATGTTTTTTACATTTTTAATTGTCGTTATTCTGACGGCTATTGCACTCGTGGTGTTGGCTATGACTACTGCCAAACTTATTGCACCTCGTTCGTTCAATCCGCAGAAAGGCGAACCTTATGAATGTGGTATTCCTACTCGCGGACAGTCTTGGGTACAGTTTAAGGTAGGATATTATTTGTTCGCTATTTTGTTTTTGATGTTCGACATCGAAACGGTATTCTTGTTTCCGTGGGCGGTAGCCGTACACGAGGTTGGGGGTTATGCCCTTGTGAGTGTGATATTCTTTTTGTTGATTTTAATTTTAGGCTTGGCGTATGCTTGGCGGAAAGGAGCACTTGAATGGAAGTAAAGAAACCCGCTATCCGGTCTATGAAGTATGAAGAATTTAAAAACAACGATTATTTGGAGCGTTTGGTAGATGAATTGAACCGTAATGGAGCAGGAGTCGTTGTTGGAACTTTGGATGAACTGATAAACTGGGGACGAAGTAATTCTTTGTGGTCATTGACTTTTGGTACAAGCTGTTGTGCAATTGAATTTATGGCTTTGGGAGCTGCCCGGTATGATATGGCTCGTTTTGGCTTTGAGGTAACCCGTAACTCTCCTCGCCAGGCTGATATGATTATGGTGCTGGGAACTATAACCTATAAGATGGCTCCGGTATTGAAGCGTTTGTACGATCAGATGGCAGAACCAAAATATGTAGTGGCTGTTGGAGGTTGTACTATCAGTGGAGGACCTTTTGTCAAATCTTATCATGTGGTAAATGGAATCGATAAAATTATCCCGGTAGATGTTTTTATACCAGGATGTCCTCCTCGTCCGGAAGCTTTCTATTATGGAATGATGCAGTTGCAGCGTAAAATAAAAGTGGAAAAGTTTTTGGGTGGAGTAAACCGAAAAGAAAAGAAAGAAGAGTAGAGTATAAAGTTCTTCTTTGGTAGGTATTATTTTTTCATTAAAAAAGATTATGGAATTAATAGATAAAATTAAAGCCATAGCTCCTGAAGCTGTATGTAGTGAGACCGGTGAGGCGGTGATTACATTGAAAGTTGATGACTTTCGACGAGTAGCAGAGATGCTGCGTGCAGATAAGGAAGCGCCAATGGATTATCTTCGCGATATAGTGGGGATGGATTGGGGAGAAAAAGGCTTGGGTGCATTGTATTATTTGGAATCGAGCCAGACATATGAACGGGTAGCATTGAAAATATCTACTCTTGACAGAGAGAATGCATTCCTTCCTTCTGTTTGTGACTTGTGGAAGACTGCGGAAATCAAAGAACGTGAAGTGTTCGACTTTTTTGGTATCCGTTTTCTGAACAATCCGGATATGCGCCGTTTGTTCTTACGTGAAGACTGGAAGGGATATCCACTTCGGAAAGATTATGATATGAACTCCAATCCATTAAATATGGAGAACGAGGAGAATGCAGATGTAACCGATGAGTATTTTCTGAAGCCCGATGGAACGATTTGCGGTCGTAAAAATATTGTATTCGATCAGAAGGATTTCGTGGTGAATATCGGTCCTCAACACCCTTCTACTCATGGAGTATTACGTCTAAGAACTTCTTTGGAGGGAGAAACAATCAGTAAAGTAGACCCTATTTGCGGATATATCCACCGTGGTATTGAGAAAATGAATGAAAGTCTGACTTACCCTCAGACTTTGGCATTGACAGACCGCTTGGATTATTTGAGCGCTCACCAAAACCGTCATGCACTGTGTATGTGTATTGAACAGGCAATGGGACTGGAGATTCCGGAACGTGTACAATATATCCGTACCATTATGGATGAGCTTCAACGTATCGATTCTCACTTGTTGTTTTACTCTTGTCTGGTAATGGATATGGGAGGATTGACTCCATTCTTCTATGGGTTCCGCGAGAGAGAAATGATTCTGGATATCTTCGAGGAAACCACAGGAGGACGTCTGATACAAAACTACAACGTGATTGGTGGAGTACAGGCCGATTTGCACCCTGATTTCCAAAAGAAGGTAAAAGAGTTTATCGTTCATCTGAGAAGTGTAATCAAAGACTATCATGATATCTTTACCGGTAATGTAATTGCTACTACCCGTTTAAAAGGAGTCGGATTGCTAAGTAAGGAAGATGCTATTTCTTTGGGAGCTACAGGAGGTACCGGACGTGCTTCCGGATGGGCAAACGATGTGCGTAAGCATCATCCTTATGCGATGTATGATAAGGTAGACTTTAAGGAAATTCTTTATACCGAAGGCGATAGCTTTGCTCGGTATATGGTTCGTATGGATGAAATCATGGAATCTTGCCATATTATCGAACAACTTATTGATAATATTCCTGAAGGAGAATTCCGGGTCAAGACAAAACCTATTATCAAGTTGCCGGAAGGAAACTATTCTGCTTCTGTAGAAACCAGTCGTGGAGAGTTTGATGTATTCCTGGAAAGCCACGGTGATAAGAGTCCTTATCGTTTGCATTACCGCAGTACAGGTCTTCCATTGGTACATGCACTTGATACCGTATGTCGGGGTAACAAAATTGCCGACTTGATTGCAATCGGGGGTACATTAGACTATGTAATTCCGGATATTGACAGATAATAAATATAGAGGTAATATAGAATATAATATGAATCAGTCATTTTTAGATTATTATAATCTTCAGCCACTTTTTATGGCAATCCATTCTGCTTTGTGCAGCGTGATGCCCGAAGGTTTGGCTATTTTTCTGGAAGGATTGGTAGTTGGTGTAGTAATTTTGTTGCTATATGCTGTACTTGCTATTATTCTTATCTATATGGAGCGCAAGGTTTGTGCTGCTTTTCAATGTCGTATTGGCCCTAACCGTGTGGGAGGCCGTGGTGGTTTGCTCCAAGTGCCTGCAGATGTATTCAAGATTCTGACCAAGGAAATTATTGAACTGAAGAATTCAGACCATTTGCTATATAACCTGGCACCGTTTCTGGTAATACTGGCTTCTATCCTTACTTTTTCATGCTTGCCTTGGAATAAAGGAGGAGAAATTCTTCATATGAATATTGGTATCTTCTTCGTATTGGCAGCTTCTTCTATTGGAGTGTTGGGTATATTGCTTGCCGGATGGAGTAGTAACAGTAAATATACCATTATCGGTGCGGTACGAAGCGGAGCGATGATTATCAGTTATGAACTCTCTATCGGTATCACTGTACTGACAATGGTTTTGATGAGCGGTACAATGGATATTCAAGGTATTGTAAGTGGGCAGGAAGACGGATGGAATCTTTTTAAAGGACACATTCCAGCTTTTGCAGCCTTTATTATTTATCTCATTGCCGGTAATGCAGAAGCCAATCGTGCTCCGTTCGACCTTGCTGAGGCAGAGCAGGAGCTGACTGCCGGTTATCATACTGAATACTCCGGTATGCACTTCGGATTCTTCTATCTGGCAGAATACCTGAATCTGTTTATTACAGCCGGTATTGCTACTACCTTGTTTTTAGGTGGATGGATGCCGTTGCATATTGCAGGTTTAGATGGATTCAATGCTGTTATGGATTATATTCCGGGTGTGATATGGTTTGTGGGCAAGACTTTCGTAATAGTCTTCCTGCTGATGTGGATCCGCTGGACATTTCCACGTTTGCGTATCGACCAGGTACTTACACTGGAATGGAAATATCTCATGCCTTTATCCTTGGTAGTATTATTACTTATGGCTGTATGTAAGGTTTTTGGTTTAGTTTTTTAAAGAAGTGATGTATGAATAGTTTTAGCAAATATATAAAAGGATATGCTTCGGGTATAAAAAGTCTGTTGATTGGTATGCGTACCTCTATGAAGGTTTTTCTTCAGCCGAATGTCACAGAGCAATATCCGGAAAATCGTCATACCACTCTTCACATACCAGAGCGTCATCGTGCAAAACTGGTGATGGTACATGATGAAGAGAATCATCATCACTGTGTAGCATGTGGACTTTGTCAGATGGCATGTCCGAACGGAACCATTAAAGTGATTTCCGAAACACGTGAAGATGAAGAAGGAAAGAAAAAGAAAGTGCTGGTTAAGTACGAATACAATTTAGGTTCGTGTATGTTTTGCGAACTGTGTGTCAATGCTTGTCCGCACGGAGCAATCAAGTTTACCAATGATTTCGAGAATGCCGTATTCGAGAAAGATAAACTGCTTCTGACATTGAACAATGAAGGTTCTTCGCTTGCTCCTAAAAAATGATAAGTCACTAAATAGAAGAAATTATGGGAATAACACTACAAGAAATAGTTTTCTATACGGTAGCAGTTATGATTGCCGCATGTTCGGTACTGGCTGTTACTACGGGTAAGATTCTCCGTGCAGCCACTTACTTGCTGTTTGTTTTATTCGGCACTGCCGGTATTTATGGCATTCTTGGATATACATTTTTGGGAGCTGTACAATTGATGGTGTATGCCGGAGGTATTGTGGTACTGTATGTATTCTCCATCCTGCTAACCCGTTCGGATAAGGATATGAAATACAAAATCAGTCGTCCTAAGTTGTGGAGTATGTTGCTGACTTGTATTGTCGGAGCCGGATTGGTACTCTTCTTGGTATTTACCAATGGATTTGCATTGAATATGATACCACAAGGAGTGGAATTACCTGTCCGTGAAATAGGCTTGGCTCTGATTGGTACAGATAAATATCAGTATGTATTACCTTTCGAAGTAACCAGTATACTATTGTTGGCCTGCATGATTGGCGGTATTCTGATTGCACGTAAACATTAAATGAAGGAGGATTTTATTATGGAATTAGAAGTACATGTCATACATTATCTGGTTATCAGCACTATTATGATGTTTTGTGGTATTTACGGATTTTTTACCCGTAAAAACCTTCTGGCATTGCTTATCTCTGTAGAGCTGATGCTGAATGCGACAAATATCAACTTTGCCGTGTTCAACCGATATCTTTTCCCGGGACAACTGGAAGGGCATTTTTTTGCATTGTTCGGTGTTGCGATTGCCGCCGCTGAAACTGCTGTAGCAATTGCTATTATTATTAATGTATATCGGAATATCCGTCAGATACTGACTGATGATATCACCGATTTAAAAGGATAATATAGATGAATATGGAATATACAGTGTTGATTCTTTTACTGCCGGTACTGAGCTTCCTGATATTGGGGCTGACTGGTATGTACATGAAGCATCGGGTAGCCGGACTGATTGGTACGGCATCGCTGGCAGGAGTTACTTTTCTTAGTTATCTCACTGCCTGGAATTATTTTACTGCAGGACGTACTGCCGAAGGCGTATTCCCGACGCTTACTCCTTATAATATAGAATGGTTGCCGTTCACCGGTTCGCTGCATATTGATATGGGTATTTTGCTCGACCCGATCTCTGTGATGATGCTGGTTGTCATCAGTACTGTCAGTCTGATGGTGCATATCTACTCATTCGGTTATATGAAAGGAGAGAGAGGCTTTCAGCGTTATTACGCTTTTCTGAGCTTGTTTACATTCTCCATGCTCGGGTTGGTAGTCGCTACTAATATCTTCCAGATGTATGTGTTCTGGGAATTGGTTGGTGTTTCTTCTTATTTGCTCATCGGTTTTTATTATACCAAGCCGGAAGCCATTGCAGCCAGTAAGAAAGCTTTCATCGTAACCCGTTTCGCCGATTTGGGATTCTTGATTGGTATCCTGATTTACGGTTATTATATGCAGACCTTTACATTCACTCCGGGACAGGAGCAGTTGATGAAGGCCGGAATGGTATTGCCTTGGGCATTGGGACTGATGTTTGTAGGTGGAGCCGGAAAAAGTGCCATGTTTCCCTTGCACATCTGGCTTCCCGATGCAATGGAAGGTCCTACCCCTGTCAGTGCCTTGATTCATGCCGCTACCATGGTAGTAGCCGGTGTATATCTGGTAGCCCGCATGTTCCCTCTGTTTATCGGCTTTGCCCCCAACGTGTTACATCTTATAGCGTGGGTAGGAGCCTTTACAGCTTTCTATGCAGCTTCCGTTGCCTGTGCTCAGAGCGATATCAAACGTGTGCTGGCTTTTTCTACCATTTCTCAAATTGGCTTTATGATGGTTGCACTTGGAGTATGTACAGCTGCTCATCCTCACGAAGGAGGATTGGGATATATGGCCAGCATGTTCCATTTGTTTACTCATGCCATGTTTAAGGCCTTACTGTTCTTAGGGGCTGGATGCATTATCCATGCCGTACACAGTAACGAAATGTCGACAATGGGAGGTTTGCGAAAATACATGCCCATTACGCATATCACATTCCTGATAGCCTGTCTGGCCATTGCAGGTATTCCTCCTTTTTCCGGATTCTTCTCGAAAGATGAAATTCTGACAGCTTGTTTCCAGTTTAGTCCGGCAATAGGTTGGGTGATGACCGTGATTGCAGGAATGACAGCCTTTTATATGTTCCGTCTGTATTATTGTATTTTCTGGGGAAAAGAAAACAAGGAACTTCATGCTGCACATGTACCTCATGAAAGTCCGCTTGCCATGACTTTCCCACTGATGTTTCTGGCTGCAGTAACTTTGGTTGCCGGCTTTATACCTTTCGGACATTTTGTTTCTTCCAATGGAGAGTTGTATGATATTCATCTCGATTGGAGTGTAGCTGCTACCAGCATTGTTGTAGCGGTATTGTCCATAGCCTTGGCTACCTGGATGTATGCGCGTGAGAAACAACCGGTGGCCGATGCGCTGGCATGTCGTTTTGCAACCCTGCATCGTGCTGCTTACCGCCGTTTCTATATGGATGAACTTTGGCTGTTTGTGACAAAGAAAATCATTTTCCGTTGTATTTCTACTCCACTTGCCTGGTTCGACCGTCACGTCATCGACCAATTCATGAATTTTATGGCATGGGGAGCACAAGCTTCCGGCGAAGAATTACAGCCCATACAGAGTGGCAAGATTCAGAGCTACACCATGTGGTTCCTGATTGGAGTGATTGTATTAACACTTGTCTTATTAATCGGTTAGGAGAGTTGAACAAATGAATATATTAAGTCTTTTTGTATTGATTCCTTTACTGATGTTGCTGGGACTTTGGATAGCCCGCAATGTCAATCAGGTAAGGGGAGTAATGGTAGTAGGATCCAGTATGTTGCTGGCTTTGGCTGCTTATCTTACCGTATCCTATATCGGATTACGTAATGGTGGAGCTACAGAAGAGATGCTGTTTACCGACAGTATTTCATGGTATGCACCTTTACATATCTGTTATTCGGTAGGAGTAGATGGTATTTCGGTAGTAATGTTGCTTTTGAGTGCCATCATTGTATTTACCGGAACTTTTGCATCGTGGAAACTGAAACCTATGACCAAAGAATATTTCCTTTGGTTTACCTTATTGAGCACCGGAGTATTCGGATTCTTCATTTCTACCGATTTGTTTACCATGTTCATGTTCTACGAGGTAGCTTTGATTCCGATGTATCTTCTGATTGGTGTCTGGGGAAGTGGTAAGAAAGAATATGCCGCCATGAAGCTGACCTTGATGCTGATGGGAGGTTCTGCTTTCCTTCTGATCGGTATTTTAGGTATTTTCTACGGAGCCGGAGGAGAGACCATGAATATTCTTGAAATCGTAAAACTGCAAATCCCTACCGAAATGCAGCGTATCTTCTTCCCGATGGTTTTCCTGGGATTCGGAGTGTTGGGAGCCTTGTTCCCTTTCCATACATGGAGTCCTGATGGTCATGCTTCTGCTCCGACGGCAGTTAGTATGCTTCATGCCGGTGTATTGATGAAGCTGGGAGGTTACGGATGTTTCCGTATCGCCATGTATCTGATGCCTACCGGAGCAGCAATCTGGGGTGACTTCTTCCTGATACTGACAACCATTTCTGTGGTATACGGAGCTTTCAGTGCAGTTGTACAGACCGACTTGAAATACATCAATGCTTATTCTTCTGTAAGCCATTGCGGACTGGTATTGTTTGCCTTGCTGATGATGACAAAAGTCAGTGCAACGGGAGCCATTCTTCAGATGTTGAGTCACGGATTGATGACGGCACTGTTTTTCGCATTGATTGGTATGATTTACGGACGTACTCATACACGCGATATCCGCCAGCTTTCCGGCTTGATGAAGATTATGCCGTTCCTGGCTGTAGGATATGTCATTGCTGGTCTGGCCAACTTGGGATTGCCCGGATTGAGCGGTTTTGTAGCCGAAATGACTGTCTTTGTGGGTTCGTTCCAACATGCCGACTTGTTCCACCGTGTTTGCACCATAATAGCTACAATGAGTATTGTCATTACTGCAGTCTATATATTGCGTGTGGTTGGCAAGATTCTGTATGGAACTTGTACCAATCCGGAACATCTGAAACTGACAGACGCTACTTGGGATGAACGTTTTGCTGTCATCTGTCTGATTCTGGCTGTAGCCGGTTTAGGACTGGCTCCATACTGGGTAAGTCATGTCATTAGTGGCAGTGTTGAACCGATTATTTCACAGTTAATACATTGATTATGGATATAACAGCTATATTTTCTATGCAGGCTGAATTGAGTCTGGTATTGGTAATTGTCATTATGCTACTGGCAGATTTGATTATCAAAGCCCCCAATCATAAAGCTTTGCAGGCACTGGCTTGCGGATTGACTGCTATTCAGTTGTTGGTAAACATTGTTCCGTCGGGTGCCGAAGCATTTGGCGGAATGTATCAGAGTACTCCCATGGCATCGGTAGTAAAGACTATTCTTACTGCTGCTACGCTTTTGGTCTTTATGCAAGCCGAACGCTGGCTGGAACGTGAAGATACCCGTTTTAAGGCAGGAGAGTTTTACTTGCTTACCTTGAGCACACTGTTGGGTATGTTTTATATGATAAGTGCCGGAAACTTCCTGATGTTCTACATCGGTCTGGAACTTGCCAGTATTCCGATGGCTTGTCTGGTGGCTTTCGATAAATATCGCCATCACAGTGCTGAAGCCGGTGCCAAGTTTATTCTGAATGCCATGTTCTCTTCGGGTATTATGCTTTATGGTATTTCTTTGTTGTATGGAACATGCGGTACAGTGTATTTTACCGATATGGTTTCTGCATTGGGCGGTACTCCGCTTCAGGTTGCGGCAATGGTCTTTTTCTTCGCCGGTTTAGGATTCAAGTTAAGTCTTGTTCCTTTCCACATGTGGACTCCCGATACTTATCAGGGAGCGCCGACTCCGGTCAGTGCTTATCTGTCTGTAGTTTCAAAAGGAGCAGCAGCATTCTCTTTGATGACTATCCTGATGAAGGTATTCGGTCCGATGGTAAAAGACTGGAGTCTGATGCTTAGCGTGGTGATTGTGCTTACAATTACTGTAGCTAACTTGTTTGCTATCCTTCAGAGTGACTTGAAACGATTCATGGCCTACAGTAGTATTTCTCAGGCCGGATACATCGTATTGGCGGTACTGGCTGGTTCTGCACAAGGTATGGCTTCACTGGTTTACTATATCGCTGTGTATGTAGTAGCCAATCTGGCTGTGTTCGGTGTCATCAGTGCAGTAGAACAACAGACCGGAGGGGAAACCGCACGTGATACATACAACGGTTTCTACCGTACTAATCCCCGTTTGAGTTTTGTCATGACACTGGCGCTTTTCTCATTGGCTGGTATTCCGCCGTTTGCCGGATTCTTCTCCAAGTTCTTTGTGTTTGCATCTGCATTCCATGCAGGACATTGGCTGGTAGTCTTCCTGGCTTTGGTCAATACCATTATTTCTCTGTATTATTATCTGCTGATAGTAAAAGCCATGTATATTACTCCGAGCGAAACACCGGTAGCTACCTTTAAAAGTAGTCCGTTGATGCGTGTCAGCCTGCTGGTCTGCCTGGCTGGAGTGGTGTTGTTAGGTATATGCAGCAGTGTATATAGTCTTTTCGACGGACTGGCTTCTTTATAATCTTGCAGCTTGATTAATCTGATAATACGCAGGGCGTACAGGCCGATGTAGTGGTCTGTACGCTTTTTTTATGCCTTGACAAAATGTCAATCCCTTTTTGAAATCGGAGATGGAAAAAGCAAAGTGGCAAAATGTCAAATCAGAGGCTTCTGTATGCTTTTGTTTGTACTCCGGTAGAGGACGGACAGAAAAGAAGCCTGTTTTTTGAAGGGTATAGAAAGTGGAAAAGATAGGAAATAGTCCTATTCCTTGTTAAAGGATGATGAACAATTCATTGTTTCTTTCTTTATGATGTAATCTTTGTGATAAATTGTCTTTTTTGACACTTGGATGTTGAAGCTTTACGGGATAGGGTTTGTAGTGGCAAATGTGAATAAATGTATAAAAATGAGATTCAAGGATAGGAAAAAAGTGAATCAGGGAGTCTTTTCTTGCGTGATTGGTTGCGTTGCCCAATGAAACAAGGACCGTTTGCCATCGATACTTGAATCATCAGGTGTTTTTACTTGTATCATTTGCCTGTGTGACTGATGTCGGAATTGTGTTGTACAGCATAAATATTCCCTTTTTTAGAGTATAAAATCTCTCTTCTGTACATCGTGAAGAGAGATTTTATACAAAGAGTGAGTTATCTATACGTGCGATTTTTGCAAATAGAGAAAGTAAAAATCTTGTTTTGAAAGAAATATGATATTTTCATTCTCCGGTTTCAGCAGAGCAGAACGGAAGGTCTTGAAATGTTTTTAAAACAAGAAGCCTGCGCGTATTCCCCATCGTTCAGTATAGCGTGCATTCCAGTAACCTTGTACAAAGATGTCGTGCTTTTTGAATACTCGGTACAGCAGTCCTGCTCCTGCCAGTGCAGAAGCCCCGGTGTCACTGGCTTCTCCTATTTCGAATGCAAACTGTGCATCCACTTGTACAAAGGGGCGTAAGGCTTGTTGTCCGAAGATATATCGTCCACCCAGTTTGAAAGCGATGCATTGAGCTTTGAAGTCACCGTATACGAGAGCATCCGGACTGTTTGCATAGGACTGTCCGGAACCTGCATAGACTACTTCTCCCAAAAAAGCGAGTGAAGGAGAGAGGCGGGGAGAAATGAAAGAAAACTGTACACCTATTTCGTATCCGCTGAGGTACTTGCTATAGTCGTGGACAATGTTTCCTGCATATCCTCCGAAGACTCCCCATTGCTTGCGTGTAGGAGACGGGTCGTTTACTTCGTAAGTCACACAGTTTTGGTCGGTACAGACGGCATTGTTGTAGTCGACTACTGCTCTGATCATGTCCTTATGGTTGAATTGTAGATTTTCGCTTCTCTTCTCGGCTTCATCCCATTGGCGCATCACGTAGCGTGTAATTCCCTTATATCGGAGGTCGGTACCTTCATAATTGGTATTTTTCCCGCTTACTTTCACCTTTTGGTTATTGATGGCAGTCAGGGTACCCGTTTCTTCATCGTAGAAGAAATAATATTGTACGAAAGTCGTGGGATAGTAGTAGAGTGTAAGTCTTCCTTTTACAAGACATTCAAGGAATAGCAGTTTAGGTTCCTGATCGAGTGTTACTTGCTGGGAGTAATAGTGCTTTCCGTTGATGAAATGGTAGGAATGAAGTTCGGCAGGAGAAAAGTGCTGTTCTTCACTCTGTGGATTTTCCCGGAAGATACAGCTCTTGCTGTTCTGTTCATCGGTTCGGAGCATGATTTCTCCTTGAATGGTATCCTTGCTTGCCGTGATAATATAGCCTGAATGAAAGCGTGTTTCCTGTGCTTTAAGACAAACGGAAAGAAGCAGAAAGAGTCCTAAAAATAAGTATTTCATAGTGGTTGTGTATAAGATTGATGCAAAGTAAACGATTTTTTTATTGTCTGAAATAATAAATTGTAGGAAAAGTGTAATAAGTATAGTTTGTGTTGATTATTAATATTAAACAGACAGAATTGGGAAAGTAGTAATATTGCATTATGTTAAATAAATTGTATTTTTGCGTGCGATAAAAACAAAAATGCAATATTTTGCGTTAGGGTTTTGGGTTAAAATAGGTATTAATTAAATTATTTTTATGAACAGATTATCAACAAACAAAGTGTTGTTTGGCCTATGGGCTTTGTCATTGTTCGGTATGGTTTCGTGTGTGGACAATGATTACGATTTGAGTAAGGATATTGATATGAGTGTAACTGTTGGGGGAAATGATTTGACAATTCCAGCCAGTGATACAAAAGACATTACACTCGAAAAAATCTTCGATTTGGAAGAAGGAAGTGCCGTTCAGGCCGATTCTGAAGGCAACTACTCTCTTTTGCAGCACGGAGAAGGATCGGATACAAAGGTATCTATCGAAAAAGTAGTGATAGATGGAAGTGAAATTAGTGCTGAGGCTCAGGAAAAATGGATTAACTTCAGTGTCAGTGCTCCGGGTACGTTGCAGGCAGAAATAGAAACAAATAATACAGTAAGCTTAAATAAAACCGATTTGACTCAAGAGGTGGTATCTTTGTCTTCTTCCAAGATTAATATGCCTGCTTGGATAAGTATAGGTGTAATCTATGATAAGCCTGTTGTGTTGAAGAAGGGAGCTACTCTTACTTTTCCTTCTTATTATACTGTTTCCACAGATGATTCTCGTTGTATCTTGAATGGAAAGAGCCAGATTGTGTTTAATCAGGATGTTCAGTTCTCCAAGCAGAATCCTTTGACTATTCGTCTGAATATAACAGAGGTCAGATTTGCAGATATGGAAAAAGGGGAAGGATTGCTTGCTCCTGGCCATTTGGTCATTGAAGACGATGTGATAATAAAGGGTACTGCCTTGATAGAAGGAGGAGAGGCTGTATCGGTAGGTATTACTACCGAATACCGTGTAGAACGCATCGAACTGTTGCAGGTAACAGGTATGGTCGATCCGGATATCAACGTGACTATTGCTCCTGTTAAAATTGAGAATTTACCCGATTTCCTGAAGGATGAAACTGTGAGAATTGATATGACAGATCCGAGAATCTTCCTGACTGTGAGCAATAATTCACCGGTTAGTGTTGATTTCAGTGCAGTATTAAAGTCATATAAAGGAGGTTCCAATATTGCTTCTGTTGTGATTGGAGGTACTTCTTCTCCAATAAAAATTCCTGCAGGTAAGGAAAATTATGTGATTTGTCTGCATAGACAGCAGGGTAATGTAAATGGTGCAGATGAAAGCATAACTGTTGCCAATCTGAATGATTTGATTCAGGTGATTCCGGATGAAATTCGTATGGAGAGTATTGAAGCCCGTGCTGTACAAGAGGAAATCGTGCTGAATCTGGGTGAGGAATATACTGTAAAAACAGATTATGAAATCAATGCTCCGCTGCAGTTTAACGAAGGAACGACTATTGTGTACAATGATTCGTTTGACGGATGGCAGGGAGATTTGAAGGATATTTATATAAAAGAACTTGTGGTAAGTATGGATGCTACCAATACCATTCCTTTGGAAATGCAGATGGCAGTGGATGCTGTGGATATAGAAGGACAGGTGTTGGATGATGTAACAGCCGTTGTATCTGAGAATATTCAGGCAGGTACACCTGAAAATCCGGTTGTAACTTCACTGAATATTACACTGAAGACTTCTAATCCGGAAGCTTTCCAGAAACTGGACGGTTTGAAATACTCAGTATCAGCATACTCTTCTGCACAAACAGCAGGACAGGTATTGAACAAAGAGCAGCACCTCCGTTTGGATAAAATGGTTATCAAGGTAAAAGGTGGTGTAACAGTGGATTTGAATTAACGGAGGCTTTAACTTATTCAACAAGTATTTATATATGAAGAGAAACAATATATTGGCATATTTTATTGCAGCGGCAGGAATCTTCTTTTGTGGTACAGCTTCGGCGCAGGCATTGCATTCCGGCTATTTTCTTGAAGGGTATACATACCGTCATCTGATGAATCCTGCGTTTGAACCGGAACGTAACTATGTATCTATACCGGGAATCGGTAATATCAATATGGGTACACAGAGTAATGTGGGATTGAATACATTCCTTTACCCGTATGGAAATGGAAAGCTTACAACTTTTATGAACAGCGCTGTCAGCAGTGATGAGTTCTTGGGAAAGCTGAAAGATAATAACCGTATTAATATGAATATGAACCTGACCTTGCTGTCGGTAGGTTTCCGTGCATGGGGAGGTTTCAATACGTTCGATGTCAGTTTACGTTCTAATACTTCTCTGAACTTACCGCGTGGATTGTTCGAGTTCATGAAGGTGGGTATGGATGGTACTAATCCGGTGTACGAAATGGATGGACTAGGTATTTCATCAAATAACTATGCAGAAATTGCTTTGGGACATTCTCATCAGATCAATGAAAAACTGCGTATCGGTGCTAAGGTTAAAGCTTTGCTGGGCCTGGGTAATGCCAGCATTAAGATGACTGATATGAAAGTACAGATGGCAGAGAATCAGTGGATGGTACAGGCAAACGGAGAATTGAATGCTTCTGTAAAGGGCTTGACATTACCTACAAAAGGAGAGAGTGGAAAAACGTTGAACAATCCGTCGGAAGCAACTTTGATTGATTGGGATAATATGGATATTGATTCTCCGGGATTGAGTGGATATGGTATGGCCGTGGATTTGGGAGCTACTTATAAATTGCTTGATAATCTGACTTTGTCTGCTGCATTGCTCGACCTGGGATTTATCTCATGGAGCAATACCATTAAGGGTGCTACCAGTAACGAACCATGGTTGTTCGACGGTTTTCATAATATAGCAATGGGATCTGATGATCCTAATGGAGATAAACCGTTGGAGGATCAGTTGGAAGATTTGGGTAAGGATGTGGAAAACTATGCCAGCTTTCATCGCACAGAAACAGGGGGAAAGGCAACCAAAATGTTGGGAGCTACATTGAATATCGGTGCAGACTATGCGTTCCCGTTATATGATAAATTACATTTTGGCTTCTTGTCTTCTACCCGTATCAATGGACCTTATTCCTGGAGTGAAGGCCGTTTGTCGGCTAATGTATCACCGGTGAAATGGTTTGATGCAGGAGTAAACTATGGTCTTTCTACTTTTGGTTCTTCTTTCGGATGGATTCTGAACTTCCATCCTTGTGGATTCAACTTCTTCGTAGGTATGGATCATACACTGACAAAAGTGACTCCGCAGTATATTCCGGTAGGAAATGCCAATACCAATGTAAGCTTAGGTTTCAACATTACGTTTGGAAAGCGTAAATAAAGAGAAATTAAGTTATTAGAAATAGAAGAAGCGGTATGGAGATGATGTGCGGACATCATTTTTATACCGCTTCTTTATTTTGTTTTAAAGTGTAAATACCATACGTTCTGGCGTACTTTCCTGTTCGTTGTAGGTGAATCCTTCCCATTCGAATCCTTTTAAGTCTTCAGGATTTTCGATACGGTTTTTCAGAATGTATCTTGTCATTTCTCCCCGGCACATCTTGGCGTATATGACTACGGTAGTCAGTTTGCCGTTTTTATGTACAAGAAATTCGGGAGTGACAACCCGTACTTCCTGGCTGATTCGTTTCCAGTCGAAAAGGTCTTTCATCTCGGCACTTGCCAGATTGATCAATGTTCCATTTTTCTCTTTGATTTCTTTGATGAAATATTCGGTCAGTAATGGTTTCCAATAATCGAACATAGACAGGTTTCCATTTTCCGGCAGACGTACGTCACCTTCCAAACGGTAATTCTTGATTGTATCCAGAGGACGGAGCAGGCCGTAGAGAAACGAGGTAATGCGAAGATGCTCTTGTGCATAGGCTAATTCCTCGAGTGTGAAGTCCTTGGGATTAATACGCTTGAACACAATACCGGTGTACGACAGCAATGCAGGCAGCGGCTTGTTGTCGGCAGAATGGAAATTCTGGTATCTCAGGTAGTTTTCTGAGGCAAGCTTGTGATTGATTTTCAACAAGCGCTCCAGTTCTTCTACCGTAAACTGTGACAAGTGCATGGCATTTTCGTTGGCATGGTTTTCGAAAGCAGGATGTGTAGTAAACGGAACCTGCTGTTTGCTTTTGCCGGTCATGGTCTTGGCACATGAAATAAAAGTCATCATATGTATTTGTATCTTTGGTATAAAACAAAGATAGTAAATAAGGTGTAATGTCAGTTTTTTCTTTGGATACTTTATATAAAAAGAGCCGGCTGCATCGGAAGTGTATCGATGCAGCCGGCTTTATTATGGAAGGCTGTAAGAATTATTTGTATTCCTGCCAGCTCTTAATCTGGATATCTTCCTGTTTCATTTGGCAGAACGCTTCGATGAAGGCTTTTGCCAGACGGGCGTTGGTCATCAACGGAATATTATGGTCGATGGCACCACGGCGGATGCGGTAACCGTTGGTCAGCTCACGTTTGCTGTGGTTCTTCGGAATATTCACAATGAGATCGAATTTATGTTCAGATATCATCTTCATTACGTTGTTTTCTGCATTCGGACGTTCATCGGGCCAGAACACCGGTGTAGTAGGTATACCATGTGCATTGAGGAAGGTAGCAGTACCTGCTGTAGCGTAGATGTGATATCCTTTCTTGCTTAGCATGTGGCTGGCATCCAGCAAATCTACCTTCGATTTAGTTGCTCCGGAAGACAGAAGAACTGATTGGTTTGGAATCTTGTAGCCTGTCGCAATCAATGCATTCAGCAAGGCTTCGTTGAAGTCATCGCCCAAGCAACCTACTTCTCCGGTAGACGACATGTCTACGCCCAATACCGGGTCGGCATTCTGCAGACGGGCAAACGAGAATTGAGAAGCTTTTACACCAATACGGTCGATGTCGAAAGCCGATTTATCCGGTTGACTGTACGGAGCGTCCAGCATGATGCGGGTAGCAGTTTCGATGAAGTTGCGTTTCAGAACCTTCGATACGAATGGGAAACTGCGTGAAGCGCGTAAGTTACATTCTATTACTTTAACTTCATTCTTGCGGGCAAGGAACTGGATGTTGAACGGACCGGAGATGTTCAACTCTTTTGCAATCTGACGACTGATTCTCTTGATTTGGCGTGCAGTAGAGAAATAAATCTGCTGTGCCGGGAAGACCAGTGTAGCATCACCTGAATGAACACCTGCATATTCAATGTGTTCTGAAATAGCATATTCTACCACTTCTCCGTTCTGGGCTACTGCGTCGAATTCTATTTCTTTGGTATTCTGCATGAATTGTGATACCACAACTGGATATTCCTTCGATACTTCGCTGGCCATTTGCAGGAAGCGTTGTAGTTCTTCTTCGTCGTAGCATACGTTCATGGCAGCACCACTCAGTACGTAAGACGGACGAACCAATACTGGATAACCCACTTTAGCCACAAATGCTTTTACATCGTCCAGACTGGTCAGTTCTTGCCAAGCAGGCTGGTCAATTCCAAGCTGGTCGAGCATTGCAGAGAACTTGTTGCGGTTTTCGGCACGGTCGATAGAGATTGGTGAAGTACCCAGAATAGGAACAGACTGGCGGTATAACTTCATGGCAAGATTATTCGGAATCTGTCCTCCCACAGAAACAATCACACCACGTGGTTGTTCAAGGTCGATGACATCGAGTACACGTTCGAATGAAAGTTCGTCAAAGTACAGGCGGTCGCACATATCGTAGTCGGTAGATACAGTTTCAGGATTGTAGTTAATCATGATAGATTTGTATCCCAACTTACGTGCTGTCTGTATTGCATTTACTGAACACCAGTCGAATTCAACAGAGGAACCGATACGATAAGCTCCTGAACCAAGTACGACAACCGATTTTTCATTCTTGTAATAATTTACATCGTAACCTTCTACTGCATAAGTCATGTACAGATAGTTGGTCAGTTCCGGATGCTCGGAAGCAACGGTATTGATACGTTTTACAGCTGGCAAGATACCCAGTTTTTTACGGTATTCACGAACGGCCAGATTTTCTTTTTCCATGTTGCCACTCTTTGGTTTCAGTACGAAACGGGCAATCTGGAAATCAGAGAATCCCAACACTTTGGCTTCACGCAATACTTCTGCAGGAAGTTCTTCCAAAGAATTGTACGACAATAATTTGCTCTTGTAATCAACAATGTTTTTCAGCTTACCGATAAACCATGGGTCAATCTTTGTCAGTTCGAAGATACGGTCAATGCTGTATCCTTCTTCCAAAGCCTGTGCAATGGCAAAGATACGGAGGTCGGTCGGGTTAGCCAGTTCATCGTCAAGGTTTTCGAAGCGAGTATGGTCGTTGCCTACAAAACCGTGCATGCCTTGACCAATCATACGTAAGCCTTTCTGGATGATTTCTTCGAACGAGCGTCCGATAGACATGATTTCACCTACCGATTTCATGCTTGAACCGATGCGGCGAGATACACCGGCAAATTTTGTCAAATCCCAACGAGGTATTTTACAGATGAGATAGTCCAGTGAAGGAGCTACATAAGCAGAGTTGGGTGTACCCATTTCACCGATTTCATCGAGGGTATATCCCAAACCGATTTTAGCAGCAACGAAAGCCAATGGATAACCGGTTGCTTTTGAAGCCAGTGCAGAAGAACGGCTCAGACGAGCGTTTACTTCAATTACACGGTAGTCGTTTGTGTCGGCATTGAATGCATACTGAATGTTACATTCGCCCACAATACCCAAATGGCGGATACATTTCTTCGACAATTCCTGCAACATTTCAACCTGAGCTTCGGTCAGCGAGCAGGTTGGAGCCACTACGATAGACTCACCTGTATGGATACCCAGCGGGTCGAAGTTTTCCATGCTGGCTACAGTAAAGCAATGGTCGTTGGCATCGCGAATCACTTCGAATTCGATTTCTTTCCAGCCTTTCAGCGATTCTTCTACCAGAATCTGTGGAGAGAAAGTAAAGGCACTTTCTGCCAGTTCAATGAATTTCTCTTCATTCGGACAGATACCACTTCCCAATCCTCCTAAGGCATAAGCCGAACGGATCATCACCGGATAACCTATCTTGCGTGCAGCCTGCAGTGCATCTTCCATGTTTTCTACTGCCTGGCTCACGGGAGTCTTCATTTCAATTTCATCGAGCTTTTTGACAAAAAGGTCACGGTCTTCGGTATACATAATAGCTTCTACCGAAGTTCCCAATACCTGTACACCATATTTGTCGAGTAATCCTTTTTGATAAAGTTCAGTACCGCAGTTCAATGCAGTTTGTCCTCCAAAGGCCAACAGAATGCCGTCCGGGCGTTCTTTTTTAATAATCTCTTCTACGAAGTAAGGAGTTACCGGAAGGAAGTATACTTGGTCTGCAATACCTTCCGAAGTCTGTATGGTAGCGATGTTTGGATTTACCAATACCGAACGTATGCCTTCTTCTCTTAAGGCTTTTAATGCTTGTGAACCGGAGTAGTCGAATTCTCCTGCTTGTCCGATTTTAAGTGCTCCAGATCCTAAGACGAGTACTTTTTTAAGTTCTTTCTTCATTGTGTTTATATAGATTTATGGGTTGTTTCGTTTCTGCTATTTATCTCGTCAGTATTTGCAAAGAAACAATTTATTTTGAAGAAAACAAAGTATTTACGTATCTTTGCGGTAATTAAAGAAAGATAGGATTGATAAATCAAACATTTAGCAGATAATGAAGAAAGAGAAAATTATATTGACAGGAGACCGTCCGACTGGAAAACTGCATATCGGACATTATGTAGGTTCGTTGCGTCGTCGTGTTGAGTTGCAGAACTCAGGTCTTTACGACAAGATATTTATATTCGAAGCCGACGGTCAGGCTTTGACAGATAACATTGATAACCCGGAGAAGGTGCGTCAGAATGTAATAGAAGTGGCACTCGACTATCTGGCTGTAGGATTGAATCCTCAGAAGTCTACTATCTTTATCCAGTCTCAGATACCGGAATTGTATGAATTGAGCTTTTATTTCATGGACTTGGTTACCGTATCTCGTCTTCAGCGCAATCCGACAGTGAAGACTGAAATACAGATGCGTAACTTCGAAACCAGCATTCCGGTAGGTTTCTTTACTTATCCAATCAGTCAGGCAGCCGATATTGCAGCTTTCAAGGCTACTACCGTACCGGTAGGCGAAGACCAGGAACCGATGATTGAACAGACCCGTGAAATTGTACGCCGTTTCAATCATATTTATGGAGAAACACTCGTAGAACCGGAAATCTTATTGCCCGATAATGCAGCCTGCTTGCGTTTGCCGGGTACAGACGGTAAGGCAAAGATGAGTAAATCGCTTGGCAACTGTATTTATCTTTC
>ENA-UERU01000242-UERU01000242.1-human-gut-metagenome-genome-assembly--contig:-NODE-242-length-50212-cov-6.105435_pt1 | contig 50212 bp, 79 predicted proteins | sample MGYA00242988_ERZ507989 | MGnify/ENA primary metagenome ERZ507989 (study PRJEB26167, sample SAMN06115519) | human gut metagenome | host: Homo sapiens | place: China:Hunan | collected 2015-08-21 | study...
CGAATATTCGGCGATTAATTCACCTCCATCTCTTTTGGCTTTGGAATAGCTCCATCCGAATGTAAAGCCTCTAGGTGTAATTGCTTGGACTTGCTGCTTATTTTTAAATCCAATTCCCACAAAAGTGACTGCATAAATAAGGTTTTTGCTTTTATAAATCTGTCCAGATCTAATCATCTTTCTTGTCCTCATAAAAAGTTATTTCATCTCTGCAGACAGGACAGCAATGTAAAACGTCATCATTGTTAGGAATTCTTTTCGCATTGCAGTAACTCCGCATCTTCATGGATGTTGCCGATAATTTCTATTTTAAATAAATTAATCGGGTTATATGCCGAAAAAGCAAATGCACACTCTTTAGTATAATAGCTAACCTGCCCAATTATTGTTTGGTTCAAACACTTATCGCCCGGGAAGCTATTTATTACAGTTGCTTTAAAAATATCGCCCTCATAAATTAGTTTGCCGTTTTTATCGGTTAGTCCTGTGCATTGCTCTATTATCAATGCCCAACAATTAGCATCAGGACATCTTATTTGCTCGTTATAATCTGGACATTCTTCAGTTGCAAAATATCCGAAATCGCTCAAGCTCTCTTTATCCGATAAGTCAAAATACATAAATTTTTGCTCTTGGACGTCCCAAACTCTAAATTTAAATCTATTGTTGTCACTCATCTTCTTCTTTCTCCTTTCGTTATTTCGTTATAAATTTGAGAAGTAATAAATCCGCCGATGAACATGATATATCCTAATTTTTCGTTAAACCATAACGCCCAACCTAAGGACATAAAAAAGCCCCAAAGCGTGAAAAGTACGATTACATAGGCTAAGCTTAGCCAATAAAGTAAATATTTAATCACTTTTCACCTCGAATAAATCATTAATATTAACTTTGCTTTTGCCGACATATTCTCCGAGTTGACAGGGCAATAGTCTATAAATGCTTAATTCATCGCTTCTTAAAGCTATAACACTATATTTATTATAATATAGCACAATATAATAAATATCGTTAGCGAGTTTCCAAATATCGCCGACTGCCGGAGTTTCTCTACTCATCTTCTATATCCTCCGGATAATCTTCGTCACTTTCTGACTTCCAGCCCCTAAAATCATAAATAGGGGTTAGTATAAAATGTTTCCCGCACTCAGGACAAGTTATATATTCCGGGTCGTTCTCATCCCAAGGCATACCCCCCGGTTCTCTAAAGTCCGTATTTTTGCAAAATGGGCAAACAGCCTTATAATCTTTGGTAATTATTTCCTCATAACTCATAATTCTTTATCCTCATAAAAAGTAACTTCATCTTTGCTGACAGGGCGGCAATTTTCCCACGTTCGGCAGCAATCATCGTAAAACTCACCTTCACCAACGCACTTAAGCTTGTTAATCGTTCGGCTTCCGTCTCCGTCCCAAAACCAGCAAAGGCATTTATTTTTTATAATATAATCCCAATCGATAGGCTCTTGGTAGAGTTCCCAAACATCACTCAAAATTACAGACAGGGAAAAATCTTTTACAGGTGTTCCATTCTGATTATATATAACATTATGCTTGATATAATAATATTCATTGTCTCTTGAGCCAATCAATCTAATCTTCGCTCCATTTCTGAACTCGGGCAGCAATTCTTCTAAATATGACATCATTCACTCCTTTCTTTCATAAACTTATCAGCATGTTTATAAATCTGTTCTATTTTGCATCGTGCAAGATCAATCTGCATTTCTATGTTACTAATCATGAATTGTTCAACCAGACTAGCAACCAATTTAGCTGCTTCATTTTCACAATTTTTCAGTGGAGAAATATAAACAAATTTTCTGTCTGGCTTATCTATTTTTGGCATTTATTCCTCCTTCATAAAGAATGATTCTGGATCTCTTAAAATGAATTCACTTAGCTCTTTTTTGCTGCGCAAAGCATCAACTGTTTTCTTGTCAACTGTACCATTGGCAATTAAGTCAATAACATGTACCCTTTCTGTCTGTCCCTTTCTGTGGGCTCGTTTCTCACTTTCCTCACGGAAGCGCAAACTTGTATCATTGCTGTAGAATATCACATTCTTGGCAGCAGTCAAGGTGTGCCCAATACCGGCGGTGCGGGGCTGCCCTATAAAATACAAGATGTCAGGATTGGTTTGAAATTGCACTTTGGCGTTGTGCTTATCATCATCACTCATGCCACCATAATATGTTACAGCCTTATCACCAAGATGCTTTTTAAGCAACTCAAGGTCTGCACGATATCTGCTGAAGATAATTGCTTTGCCAGTATAGGTTGCCAAGACTTCATCCAATGCTTTAAGAGCTGAGGGGACTTCTTCAATGGTTCTTGTTTTGGTGACAATTTTTCCACTGGCTTCATCTCTTTGCACCCACCAGCCTCTGGCAACTTGCTGCAATCTCATATTCTTGACAAGTGGCAGCTGCTCAGCTAGTGTTTCACCCTCAAATTCTGCAATGCTGGTCTTTCGCAAATCTTCATAAATAGCAGATTCTTTGTCTGACAAATCAAAATGCCATTTCTTATAAATTCTTTTTGGCAAATCCAAACAATCTTTCTCAAGAACTCTGTATGAATATCCGTCAATTTTATCATAAAGTTTGTCCATGTTTTTATAACCAACCACTTCATTGAAGAAGCCAATTTTGCAATATTCTGCCTTGAATGCTGTCCAAGTGTCACAGCCAATAATCATCGGATTCAGGAATTTGAACTGACTGTACAATTCCTCACCACCCTCAGCCACAGGCTGCCCGTCCAAAATACGCCGGAATTTTGCAAGAGGTGCAATTTTATCTGCCAAGAATTTCGTGCGCTTGGCTGTCGGATTCTTGATACATGCAGATTGGTCAAGCACCAGCAGCGTTTTGAAATCATGCACAAATTTATAAATCAACTCTTTGGCTTTATCAGAAACAAAGGCTTCTGCATTGAAGCTGATAATTCGCAAACCTTTGTCAAAATTGTAAACATCCTCAATTTCTTTCTTCTTGGCTTTGGTCAAGTTTGAACTATACCAACAAGCCTTATAAGGACACCAATTTGGCATGTCCTCATCTAACTCTGTGTCAATCCAGTTGCGATGCACACCATTTGGCCAAGCAATGATGACAAAACAATCAATCTCGCCTTTGCCATACAGATATGCTGCTGTGTCAATGATGACTTTGGTCTTGCCAGTTCCTTGCTCCATAAACAGCCCAAACTCTTGCTGGTCTCTGCTTATCATAAATGCTTTTCTCTGGTGGTCCATTGGTGGGCGTTTATACAGATGTCCATCCATGGAAAAGTCTATGTTCCCTGTCTTGTTATTCTTGTTCAATTCAGCCTGTTTGGCAACTCTTATATATTCATCCAAGAATGGCTGAGCTGATTCTTCCCAATGCACATCATCAAAGTTTTCATTGATAAACTGAATGGCATTGGCTGCTGGTCTGAAAATAAGGTCACGTCCTTGCCATCTTTTATAACCAGGCAGATTTGTCAGTTTGGCAAAACCTCCGTTTTTGCAACCATCTTTAATGATGCAATAATTTCCACTGTAATGTGCAATAATCACGATATTTTTCTCCATCTCAGAATGTTAACCATTCTCAATCCTTTAATTTTGCGCCCTTTGAATATGTACCAATCTCCATCTCTGCCATCTTCAACGATTGGCTTGCCATATTGCAGATATTTGTCTCTGTTAACTCGGCAAAGGATTTTGTCTGTGTCATCTTCAGCGCGGAAGTTTAAGAACAAAGACTGTCCTTTGATTCTATATCCGCCACGCTTTTCCACATTGATAAGTTCGTTGTCATCACGCAAGTTCTTTTCTGATATTTTGCCCAAGAAAAGCACAACACCCTCAGCATCACCATCCAACTCTTCAATCAGGCTTATTTTGGTGGCAATGTTGTATTTTTCCGGATGCTCGTAAATATCACCAAATCTTTCTTTGCCTTCAAACAAACAGTCATACTTTGTAACAGCTGTTTCAAGCAATTTCTCTTGTCTTGGAGTCAATGGTCTTCCTTCTTTTCTTCTCAACTCAATATCATCCGCAATCTTTGGTCCAATTCCTTTGACATTGATATATCCGCCATAGATTGTATTGTCTTTGATGCTCCAATTCTTTTCAGATTTTTCTTTGTCAAATGCACAATAGCCAAATCCCTCTTTAACCATTTCACGCAGCAATCTGATACATTGGTCTTCGTCCTTGGCATTACGCAAAGTTGCTGCTGCAAATTCAATTGGGAATTTTGCCTTCAAAACCATTGTCCAATAGCTAACTAATCCATAGCTGACGGCATGCGAACGGTTAAATGCCCAAGATCCCATGGTGTTAATCTGCTCCCAAATTGTTTGGGCTTCCTGCTCTGTCAAACCATTCTCAATTGCACCAATTTTGAATTTCTCCCAATATTGGTCAAAGAACTCTTTTCCGAGAGATTTTGACATGGCTTTACGCAAAGCAGAAACATCTTCCCAAGATAGCTTGCCAATGTCACGCCCGATTGTCATAACCTGCTCTTGGTACACAACAATTCCATATGTAATTCTGGTGTGCTTTTCCATCATTGGATGCAGATAGGTTGTTTTTTCTTTGCCAGTCCTTCTTGCACAGAATTTGGTTGCACCACCACTGACCAATGGTCCAGGTCGAGCCAAAGCTGTGATGCTGACAATGTCTTCAAACTCATTGACATCAATCTGTCCACAAAGTGATTGCAGTGCTGTTCCTTCAAACTGAAAAACGCCTGTGAATTTTCTTTTGTTCAAAATGTCAAATGCTTCTTGGTCATCCATTGGATAATTCAGCAAGTCATCACGTGTCCAGCCTACATTGTCAAGAATTTCCTGAATGATTGTCAAAGTTCTCAGCCCCAAAGCATCAATCTTCAGCAAATCAAGAACTTCTGCATCTTTTTTATCAATTTGAGTTGCACCTGTATGAGCATCACCAGAGCAATAGTTGCTCAATGGATGAGCAGTAACAAGAGTTCCAGCTGCGTGCTGTCCTGTGTGACGGGCGTGGGCTTCAAGTTTGGCAGCAATAGCCAACTGCGGATATTTTTCAAGAGTTTTCTTGCCAATGTCCAATTCATTAAAAGTGTCCATAATACAAAAGGCTGCACGGGCGTCACCACCACTTCGCTCAATGATAGCTCCCTTTAAGTCCTCAACTTCCCAGACTGGAATTTGCAATTCCTTTGCCACATCAGTGATTGTGGATTTTGCTTTGTAACGGCTAACCGAACCAATTCTGGCAACACAATCTGCACCATATGTTTCTTTAAGATATTCAAACACCATATCACGCTTGGTGTCTTGGAAGTCAATATCAATATCAGGATAATCAAGACGATTGATATCAATGAATCTTTCAAAAATCAAGTCATATGGAATTGGGTCAATATCAGTAATGTACAAAAGATAACAAACAAGACTTCCAGCCGAGCTGCCTCGTGCTGGTCCAACAAGCATATGCTTCTTGCTATAAGAACACAAGTCAGCAATCAGATAGAAATAATCATCAAAGCCCTTTTCATGGATAAGTTTGAGCTCTCTGTCCAATCTTGCTTTGTACACTTCATTTGTTAAGTCAACACCTCTTTCTTTGGCACCTTTGACACACATATTGTACAAAGTGTCAGGACGAGGCGGATGCACCATTTCTGCTTTTGGCAATTCAGCATTGCATTCTGCAGCTATAAAGTTTGCATTGGCAATTGCCTCATCATCATTCCAGCCAAGCAGCTCCCATTCATCTTCATCCAAAACATGGATTGGATTGATATTTGACTCAGCTGCACCACTGGCAAGAATCTGATAAACAGGATAATCTTCCGGCTTTAACATATAATTGTCAGAAACAGCTGCACATTTAATCCGCATTTTTTTGGCATACGAGTGGGCATTCATAGGTGTGTTGGGGGATAAACCAAGATAAACATTTTCTCTGCTGTATAGCTTCCGAAAATCCTCATTTTCTCGCATGTAGTCTGTAAAGTTTGAGAGAATGATGAAAATATTGGCACTGACGCCCAAAACATCATTGTAGTCAATTCTTGGTGTATAATAGAATTGCTCAGTTGATTTTGTTGCCAGCTCATACAATTCTTTCAGTCCTGCGTTATTACGCGCCAAAAATGAAATGTATGTTGTTTCCTGCTTATTGTTTTCTTTGGCATTCTCTACTGTTGCCAGCTCAACTCCAAAAATAGGCTTCTTGCCATATTTTTTGCAATACTTAGCAAACTGAACATGTCCCCAAGTCCCGTGTCTATCGCATATGCCAATGGCATCACCAGGGATAGTCTTGGCAACTTGTTCAATGAATCCGTATGCTATTCTGAATGAATATTCTGTGCGGACTTTAATATTATTCAGCATTCTCTCAACTCCAAAATTACAACATTTCTTTTGTTCTTAACCATTTGACACAGCGCAGCAGAGCTTCCACATCTCCCATGGCTCTGTGGGCATTGTCAAAGGTTTCTCCAAAGGCTTCTTGGTGCAACTTGGTTAAATTTAGACGATATCCATGCATGGACTTTGTTCCCTCACATGTACAAATATGAACAGCTGGCCAAGGGAATTGGCAACCTTTGCCAAGCCTTAACAATTCATTTTTGAGCATGTCACGGTCATAAGCCAAGTTGTGGGCAATCAAGTGAGTTGTGCCAAGGAAAAATCTGCACAGCTCTGAATACCTTTTGGCAAACTTCGGCTGACCAGCCAGCATAGCATCTGTGATGTGGGTTATTTCTGTGATTTTGTCAGGAAGCTTAATGCCTGGATTTACAAAGAATTCAAGTCGGTCAATTTCCTCAAGTGTGTCAAAATCAACTTTGATGCCAGCAAACTCAATAATCTGCGGTTGCTCTGATAATGGTGCTGATTCTGGCTTCAACAAACCTGTTGTTTCTGTATCAAATACAATGGCAATTCTTTTATGTTCAGTCATTGCTGTTTCCTTCCAAATAATCCATAAGCATTAAACCCATAACACCATACACAGCCAAATCTGACAATGTGTCAATGATTTCATCATGAGAAAGTTTTTCCCCAGAAGCTATCATCTTTGCCATATTCTCAAATCTGACATACTTTCTTTTTACATCAAAGAATAAAGATAACAAAGCAAAATTCTCTGGCTCTTGGCTTCTTGTTTTCACATAGTCCCCATACAGCACTCCCTTTCCAGCGTGTATTTTTGCCAATGTATCTTGTATTGAAACAAATCCTGCACTTTTCTTTGCTTTAAGCAGAATCTCATCAGAAAGTCCTGACAATTTCAGCAGTTTTTCATTGAATGTAATTTTTTCAGCCATCAATATTCTCCTTTGGCAACTTGGCAGCAGAGAATGCCATTCTCACGCCACATGTTAACAACTTTCTCTCTGTCATCAAAAACAGCAATTACATTGCAAGTTCCTTGAATTGCATCAAGCATTCTTTTTTTGACAACAGCATCAGATTCTTCATTTCCACAAGGACGCATCATAAGCTTGCAATACTGTATATAATTGTTGCGCAGCCACTGTTCTGTTCTTTCTCTGAATTTATCACTCCTTCCTGTGCAAATGTAGATTGGATATATTTCAGAAAGAGCTTGGCAAATTTTAACAAGATTTGCATTTGGAGCATCCAACTCCAAAGAATCATTAAAAGAATCATAGTCTGGTTTGAATTTAATCTTGCTCTTGTCTGCCAGAAAAACGCCATGCTCATTTTCAAGAACAGCAATATTTTCCTTTGTTTTAAGCTCCTCAAGAAATATGAATTTTCCGCCATTATATTCAACAGAACTTCCAAATTTTGGCTTCAAAAATTTAAGCCGTTCAGGACTTGTTTTTGCAAGTGTTCCGTCAATGTCAAAAATAACAATATCTTGCATAATTATTCCTTTCTTAAAATGTCAAGAAGTTTACGAGCAGCAACTGCTTCATCTTTGGTGACAGCACCCTTTTCCAGAACACCATTGATGAACTTGTCCATTCCCATGGCTGCTTCTGTTTTATGTGAAATTAAGAATTTCTCAGCCCACGGATGGACTTCTACAACTCTCTTTATCATCTCATCAAAAACTTGGCGATATTCATTTTGAGTGCGATAGCCTGTGCGGGATTTTGCCAACTCAGCCAAAGTTCTTAAATTAAATTTGGCAATGATATTTGTGCAAATATTTGTTGGCAAAACGCCCCTTGCATCTTCTTCCGGAATGCCAAGTTCAATCATCTTCTTGTATGCTTCATTGATATCAGCCATGGTCTTGTCATAAATTTGACTTGCCAAACCATTGCCACCAAAGGTATAATTCTTGACAAAATCAAAATTCTCCATGTTCAGCATGCGCATGGTCTGTTGTGCGTATGAGCCTGTGCGAGTTCTGACAAACTGATGAGTGAATGCACGGCTAACACCTCTGATTTCAAAAATGTAATCTACAAATTCCCAAGAACTTGGAACAGTCTTGCTCATGTAATCAAGCTCAGCCATCTTCTCTTCTTCTGACATTGCTTTGATTTTGTTTTCTGTTTCTTTGCCAAGCTCAAGGCGTGTGCTTTTCGTGTACAATAGTGTGTCAACTGCATCTTTGGTGTAGTTAATTAGCCGAACTTCCATCTTCTTTCTCCTGCAACAATTTTTCATTCATTTTGATGATTTTTACATCAGCATCAGTTAAAGTCACCAAGGCTGTGCAAACTATACATTCAGACTTTTTTGAAATGTATTCTTCCACCTCCTTGTTATTCCAATGCTTGATGACATCTTCAAGATATCCAACTGAATTGAGAAGATTCTTGTACGGCTTCAGTTGGAGTTCAAGCTCCTTACCAATCTTTTGTCTCTCTTCATCAACCATATTTGCATATTTTGTTTGGTTCTTTGAATATTCTTCATTTGAAAATTTCCACCGCCAGCTGTCAGGAAGCAAAATACCAAGCTGTCCAGTTTTGCTGCTGTGAGGCAGTTCAAAACTCTGTTGAACAAAAGACTTTTCATATTTCTGCAGAATTTTCATATCATCTTGAGGAAAATGTTTTATCAAAATTTCCTTTTGGACATCTGCATATTCCTGAGCCATTTTTTGCAAAACAGCTTCCAAATCAAGACAAGGATTGAGTGTGATAATCTGTTTCTTTGCGATGGCTAGCAAATTATCAATCATATACTTTGCCATCTTCTTTTTTCTCGGTGAAGCCATGATATTTCCTTTCATTTATTACACATATACAATGTTTTGTTATAATTGTCTTGCTTCATGATTTTTTCAATGACATCAATGTCACCAATTACATCATCAAGCATAATTTGCCGCCAAGTTGCAAATCTGCCAAGAGAATAGATTTGTTTTTCGCGGCTTAAATTCAAAATGTTATTCTTGCGAATTGTATCATCTATTGGAATAATTTTGCCAAGGGGTTGAACAATCTTGACTGGATTAGTAAATTCAGCACTCCTTGTATCGATGCCAAAATACTCTCTAAGAGTTGTTGCTATATATGCTGATTCTGCACCTTTCTCAAACATGGCATCAATTGCTTCTTTTCTGCCCTCAAAAATAGCTTCATTGCCAGAGATGCTCAATCTGTAAAATGGCGTTTTTTCTGACACATCATAAATTGTCTGATAAACATCAACCAGTGGTTCGTTAATGTAAAAATTAACAGAACAAATTTCTTTGCATTCATATTTTGTGCCAGCATTCAATCCTGCAATTTTCATATTCAATGGCATAGGCAAAGTTGAAATTGCAGCACTACTACTGGGCTGTTCAACTTTGTGATTGTATTCAATCTCAACACCCTCAGCCAATCTTTCAACAAAATCGTGCGGAGCTATATATCGAACTTCACCATGGAAATTCTCAATGCTGCGCTTGGCAACTGTTCCTGTAACTTTCTGGGAATAAAGGTTGTCAAATTTCAAATTGCTTTCGTTGTAAAGTTTACCATCGTGCCATATAGCCTTTCGGATGCTAACTTTCTTGAATGGAATGCCGGTAGCAATCGACACTTTGTCTGTTCTAAATCTCAAAAGGGCTTTATGATTATGAGGCAGCTCTGATTTTGCTTCATAAACAATCGGGTTGTGCTTTCTTAGAACATTGGCAGCTATAAGCCCTGCCATTCCAGCACCCCAAATTTGTAATCTATCTTGCACTGTATTCTCCTATAATTTTGTAAATGTTATCTGAATTGAAAATCTGTTTGAATTTGTATTGCTCTTTATTCAAGATTGACTCAATATGATTAAGCATCTTTTTGCGGGCGTTTGCAGAATTAACAATTGAAGTATTCTCAGCCAAAAATGTTATCATCTCAAGACAGTCAGCAATCTTGATTGCATCTTTTTCTTCTTGATTTGGCACATACATTTCGTGAGCCAATGCCAAATCCTCTTCAATGCTGTCAACAATCTTCTTAATCTCTGGGTGCTCCCATTTTACAGTTGATGGAATATCACCTGTAAATATTTCATAAAAATCATGCAACAAGCAAGCCATCAGCATCTGATAAGATATTGGTTTGTTATAAATGAAGCCAAGAATCATAGAAGCCCGCCATTGGTGCTGAGAATTTGTTTGCTTATTCTTAACACAAGTCATGGCATGATATCTTTGTACATCACCACTGTCAAGAATTGTTTTAATGTCTTCAATTTTCATTTAGTTAATTCCTTTGCATTAAAAGATTGGAGGACAGAGGGACTGCCCTCCATTTTTGGCATTACATTGGGTCTGAATCACTTTCAGCGTCAGATGCCATTTCAACGGGGTTGGCAACTTTAACATCACCACCAATAACAGCCTTACGGAATTCACGAGCTGCCATATAAAGTTCAACCCCACCAATTTCAGTCGTCGGCTTATAAGCAGCAACTGAAATGCCAAACCAAGAACCATTGTCGTTGCTTTCCGGAACAGTGGTCAATTTATATGCCATATAGAACATGGCAGGATTCATTGTGCCTTTTCCATCCGGCTTCGGAATTTGAAGCTGATTGATAAGGGTGTTCCATCTGCGGGCTTTTTTAAGCTGAGATTTTGCCAAAGAAATTACAACCTGCTTTGTGGTCTTCTTTTCTTCATCTACAACCAAACCATAATATTCAGCAGTCGGAACAATCTCATTGCCATCAACTGTAATGTGGTTGCCTTTTTCATCAACTTCGCAAGCTTTGTATTCTTCATCGCTGATGCCATGGTCAGCTACAAATCCACCACCAGCTGTGCGGGGCTTCCATTCAATGTGTGCTCTGCGGTATGAAACAGGAATGAACAACAGTCCTTCAGCACCATCTTTGATTTCATTTGAAATGTTATCAAAGAACATTCCTTCCTCAGCCCCTTGGATATATCCGCCGGAGCTTTTTTTGACCTGGTCAGAGCCAGACTGCAAAATGGAAATACGAGGGATGGCAAAGTCATCTTTGTTCATAAATTCAGTGCCAGCACCGGCGTCTTCCATCAGCATTGCATCAAGCTCTGCATTGGCAATTGGAGTTTCCTTTTTCAAAGCAACTTCTTTTTTCTCAGTCATTTTATTTTTCCTTTCAAAATATTAAACATTGTCAATTGTGTGTTAGCCAATCTTTCTTGGCTGTTTAATAACTGCCTTAAAACCTGTGTACACACTGAACAGGTCAAGTGGTACATTCGCACCACTGGCGAGTTTCTCCTTGATATATGAAGTCAAAGAAGCATTGTGAACAGTTGTGCTTCTGTCGTACTCCATACCAATCTCTTTACAAAAGTCAACAAATTTCTCTGCAATTTCATCTTGTCCTTTTCCAAAATCAACAGAAATGTTGTTCTTGATAATAGCTTCACCGCCGTTAGCTCGCATCCAATCTAATGCTCTGTGATTGCGGTCAATCAGTGCATCTCTCTCGTCTCCTTGTGCTTTAAGGATTGCACCACGGGAAGGCAAGGAAGCCTGAACAACATCTTTGATGGTGATTTCAGAACCATCACCAAGAGTGAATTTCTTTATGCCAAGCCCCGTCATCATATCTGGCAAAGTAACTGCTTCGATTTCTCTGTATTGTTTTTTCTTTTCTTCAATCTCAGCTTCCATTTCAGCAATTTCACTCGCCAAGTTTACCATTTCAGAAGCCTTTGTTTGCAAGTCTTTTAAGCTCACATCTTTATCGGCATTTTCTGCATCGGATTGAAGCAATTCATCAAAATCTTTTTTGTTCATTTTATTTCTCCAAATTGAATTCAAGCGGCATATAAAATCCATCAGTCTTATTCCCATCAGAATCTCTCTTGCGATTCCAATACAAGAATCTGACTTTATTAAAACCAAGCTGAGCCAAAGCAAAGCAAACGCATTGCAAAGCGGTTGGGTCACCTAAATTTGGCCAAAGAATAAAATCGTTTTCGCAATCAAACTCTTTGAGAGTGTTCATTGCTTCTCTCATATACCTTGTCGGCATTGAGCAAACTCTTTGGTCTGGTGTAAAAACTCTTTCAAGTCTGCCATATTCTGCAGCCTTGGAAAAGTCCGGCGTCCATCCATTCTTCGGCTTGGGCTCTTGAACTATATATACAACCATATTGTTAATTCCTTTTCATTTACATTGCTATTGTATTTTATATTTTTGTAAAAGTAAAGCATTATTTTACAATAACCAATTTTTCTTTTGACCTTGTTGCAGCTGTGTAAAGCCAACGAGTTTGGTCAATCACTCCTCCTCTGACAGCTGAACTTTGGTCCCAAACCATTGTAGCATCAAATTCCGAGCCTTGAGCCTTATGAGCCGTCAGACAATATGCAAAGTCAAATGGATAGATGTCAGCTTTTAATGGCAAACACTTCCAAATTCTCACAAAATCCTGTTCAAATTTTTCTGAATCATGATATTTCCAAAAATCCTTATTCCAGAATTTGAATGAATTGAAAGAGTGAACATTTCCAGTTGCCCTTTTGACATAGATTATAGAGAGACCAGCCAAGTCTTGAGAAATGTCAATATTTTTAACGGCTGAAAAAATCTCACCATTGAATGCCAAAATTTTTCCACCAAAACCGCCTGTTCTATCTCTGATGTTGCTCAATGAAATAACTGGCTCACCCTCATAAACTTTGTTTTCGGTAAAACCAAGCTTGGTGCGAACTTTGGCATTGATTGTCCTGCGCAGATTGTTGTTATAGCAAATGTGAGTATATTTATGAGAATTTTTTACAACCTCTTCATGGAATTTGTTGGCAACCAGTAAATGCTCACCATCTTCAAATTGTTTGAAATTTCTGCCACCCTCGCGAATGTGAGTTGCCAAATTGATAATTGGATTTTCTTTGGCAACACGATGCACTTCATCAAGGAAAATATCAGTCTTTGTTTCTGCAAAAACATCTTTTGATTTTATAGGCGGAAGCTGCATTCCATCACCAATCAAAACAACCTTATCAAACACACTTGTGATATCAGCCAGCTCCTGCTCTTTCAACATAGATGCTTCATCAATAATGGCAATTTTGTTTTTCAGCTCTTCTGGATTAGCCACAAAATCAAATGCCAGCTCTTCACTCTCAATCACAGGTATCTTCTCACCATGGTCATCAAGAATGAAATTGCCGTCAGCATCTTTGTGATATTCCATCTTGCCATCATTCTTCTTAAATTTTAGGGTGTTTCTTGGTGAATACAATATTGAATGTAATGTGCTGGCAGAAATGCCTTTATCCCTTAAAACTTGGGCTGATTTGTTTGTTGGTGTCAAAACAAGGCATTTTTTGCCAAGTTCTGCTGCAGCTTTGGACAGCACAAAGGACTTGCCTGTTCCAGCATATCCTTCAATCTTGCTGATGCCATCTTTGGCATTGCAAATTAAGTCATAAGCTGCTGCTTGTTTTTCTGTTAACATATTGTTAATTCCTTTTCATTCTGTGTTACATATTACATTGGCAATGCATCATCAACAGGATTTCCACCTGGCTCTGAATTCTGCAGCCATTTTGTGAATGCTTGTTTCATTTCTTCCGGCGTTGCATTTTCATAATTGGCAACAACCTCAGGCACAATCCAAAGACGAACTCTTGAACCATCTTCCAAATATACTGGCTTTTCATATTGTTTGAATCCTGCATCACGCATAACCTCAGCCCACTTAAAATCAGAAAACTTCAAAAGATTCTGTGGAACTGATTTCGAAGCTTTTATGTGCCGAATTGAAACAACATCCATATTGAATGGGTGGGCTCTGTCTTCAGCTCTGCCAAAGATAAATTGCTCCAAGGCATTCCGGCTTGCCTCAATAGAAACAAGCTTCTGTTTCGTCATAGGGGCTGTCCCCTTTGGATTGAATTTGTCAAGTTTGATTTTCTTAAAGTAATTCATAAGAACTCCTGCGCAATCTGGTGAATCTAAAAATTCATAAAGTTTCTGGTAATACTCATCTGTGTTTCTCTCAACTGGAACTTGAATAATACAATATCTTTTGTCATATTGGTCAACAAGCAAAGCATCTTCATGGTTTGTTGTCATGAGAATGTTATATCTGTTTGGCATAGTATAGCTTCTGCCACCAGGCAAGCGCACCATGGTTGTTGGCTCTGTGATAAAAGGCTTCATCTTGTTCATCAGCTCAATGCGGTCAGAATGCTTAATTTCTTCCACAATCACAAGCTGAGCCTGCTCTTGCCAATCGGTATAGATTTCATGCAATCTTTCATTGCTTGGTGACTTCACATTATCCTCGCCAAGAACTTTCCGCATGAAATGTCCAATTGTAGATTTGCCTGTTTGCTGATGCTTGCCGCACAGAACAACAGACCACCTTATTTTGACACCTGGATTTTGAACTTGATAAGCCAGCCATTCAATCAGAATTTGTCTTTCCTGTTCATCAGGCACCAAGAACTTGAGGTGATTTTCAAAAATGCTGGCATCTCCGTCAATAGGCTCAACACACGGATTAACCCAAGTGTTAATCTTGCGCAAGCCGTCCTCTTCAATCAGAAGTTCTTGACCAGGCGCAAATGTCGGACAGTCAACAATATCGATGACAGATTCAGTCACCATATCATCAACCATATTATCTTTCGGAAGCTTCAACTTCTTTGCCAACTGAGATTTGTCCAATCTCTGCTTCAATCCTGCATCTGTATATTCCTTTGTTGAAATAATATGAATCCATCCAAACCCTGCCTTTTTAAGCAGCATCTTAACTTCATCATCTGACATTCTTCTGATAAAGGATTCACCCTTTGCAAACAGAATGTCGTCAAGCCCTTTGTAATTCTCATCCCAAGTTTCAATTTCAACATCCAGACCCAAATCTTTAACAAGCTGATGAAGCTCAGCAATCATCTTATAAGTTGCTGCACTGTCTTCGCTGTCAAGGGCAATTTTGACTGTGCTCACTTCAAGCTCAAGCAGCACATTCTTTAAATCTTGTGGGGCGGTATTTACACCATTCAAACCAATTGTATAATAATTGCCCAAAGCAGTGGCAATATCAGCTTTCAATGGTCCTTCGGTTATGCGAATAACTGAACCACAATTTTTCGGCTTGCCATCCTTAACATTCACCACAGGACAGTGGGTTGTCGGGAATGCCTTTCCACCCTCTGTTTTATTACCAGAAGAGCAAAGCAAATATTTCCGATTGTTAATTGCCTTGCGGGGGCGATTCAAGATGTAATTTATATTGCCACCAATATCTCTGATAGGAATGAGCATCCCAGTTTGAGCATTAAAGGCTCTTGAGCCATTGGCATTGATGAAAAAACCAGGATGCCCCGTCAGATTATAACTTGAATCAATTTTGGACACAGCTTTCGATGATTGTGTATTCTTGCCATTCTGCCAAGTCTTATATCCAGCCTGAGTAAAAAATTTCTGCTTCATGCCTCTTTTTGTTAATTCTTCAATTTCCTGAGCATCTAAATTCAGATTATTCAAGAAATTTTCATTTATTTCTGTTGCCAGCGATTTTCTATCAGTCTTGAAATAAGTATTTGATGACATTATTGCCTCTTGAATTTTGGTGATGTATTATAAAAATATATTTAACAATTCAAAATTAAAAGGGCCTTTATTTGTCCGTCAAAACATTCTTGTATTTCGGCAAATCTCTACTTTTGTACACCAATTCAAGAGATTCATCATCCACAGATACAAATCCGTGATTCCAGTCCCAAGCCAAATCTTTATTTCTTCCGCCTTTTGCCAAAAAGTCTTCATAAGAAATTCCCTCATCACCAGCAGCCATGATAAGCTCAAATGACTTGTATCCCCATGTTCCTTCACGACGAGGATTTGCATTCATATTTGACTTGATAATGCCACCCTCAAATTGAGATTTTTTGCCAGAGTGCTGAGGCTTTGAAGCCTTTTTGTCACCTTTGTTTTCATCAATCATTTTGAACAATTCTCCAATACCATAACCAAGGGTTGTTCTGTCACGAAAAGCCAGAACTGCAGCCAAAGTTCTTTTAACAGCCGTTTTGTGGTCTACGAATTTAACAATCTTCTTGTTCTCAGGAACAGTTGTGTTGTAAAGTTCGGCTAATTTTGCACCAGTCATTGTTTCCAATACCAGTTCAATTTCTTTTGCTACATTGTTTGTCATTGTTTATTCCTTTCCATAAAATTAAGTTAATTTGTTCTTACATTATTTAATGTATATCTAAAATGAACAAAAGTCAACAATTATTTTACAACTTTTCAAATATTTTTTCAAAATTTGTCTTAATTGCTTGAATTTCATCAATTATTTTTTTGTTCATCTGATAGTAAATAAACCGATTTTGCTTCCTTGCAGTCAAAATTCCTGCATTTTTCATCTGAGAAAGAAGATGAGAAAGGGCTGAATTTTTCAAGCCAATAATCTTGCAAATCTCAGTTGGTGTTCTTTCTTTGCCGTCAGCCATTACTCTGATGATTTTGAATTTGGCACCAGAAATGGCGTATGTTATCATCTTTTCTTTATCCATGTTCGTTACTCCTTATTGCAAAATGTCTTCTTTCTCAACCAGAAATCCATTGTTAATGGCAATGGCTCTTCCATATATCTTATTGTGGCAGACTGGGCATTCAATTATATCATTCCTGTCAACTGGTGAAAACAAATTCTCACAGTTCGGGCAATACCCAATCTCATGCAGACAAAAATCTGCCATCTCAGCTCTGTCAAGATAAAGAATTTTGCATAGTTTCCCCATTTTATCTTTCGTCTCCAGAACCATGCATTTTGCCTCTTGCCATTCTGTCAAACAATTTGCTTGCGTTAGCCCGCAAAATGCCTTCTGTGGTGAAGCCAAGAGAATTGCTCAAGTCTGTAAAACTATTGACAAGACTGCGCATTGCTGTTCTTTCCTTGTGCTTGTTTCCCTCAGCCATGCCATTGACCATCATACCAATCTTGGAAGAAATTGACATGATAACCTGTTGAGGCTTCTTGTTTGTCTGAAGATTGTCAGGCTTAAACTGCTGCTGATTGAAATCAATCGACTTCCGCAGATAGCCAAGATGAATTATGTACCACCCCCAATCGCCAAGTTCTTTCTTCAATCCGGCTTGTTTTTCCTGCTCAGGAACATCATCTCTATGAGCTTTCTTAAGTTTCCCTGTTATTTCTCCAAATTCCTCTAGAAAACCATAAAAACACTGCTCCTGTGTTCCTTTTCTGTCCCAAGTTTTCAGGACAACATTTTCAAGATAATTTTTAGGCGTCATTTTCATTCTCCAATTCTTCTGAAATTCTAAATTTTTCGCCAGCTGCCAAACCATTTCTGATTGCTTCGGCATCTATATTGTTAGACAGCTTGCTTTTGGACTTATAAATTTTGTCAATGCCAAAATCTTTCATAAAATCTTCTTTCAGATTCTCTCTGTTCAGAACAATTAAATCTGTGCCGGTTGACTTCTGGCAGTTTTTCCGACGGGATTCTATGAAGCCGAACAATCTCTCAATCACTTTTGAGCAATATCCATTGCGGAATGAATTTGTCATCACCAAGCTATTGGTGCCAAGTCTTTTGCTGGCAAGATAATTCGCTGAATGCTTAAATATCTGGACTTCAATCTCCATCTCAAATTCAAATCTCTTTGCCATATCAATTGCCAAGTTGACAAATTCATCATCACCGAATATAATCATCTTTTTCCCTTGTGCAAAGGCTATGCAGCCAAAATATTCAGCAATCAAATTTATGACACCATTGAATAAATACAATGGATATTTCTTTTTCGGCACGAAATATTCGTGTGTGTTGCTGCTTTTTCTCTTGAGTTGATATTTTTCTATCTGATATTTCTCAATCAGCATGTTTGCCTTTTCCAAAGCAATCTTCTCTTCGGCTTCAGTTGCACCGTTGCTTTGGTTAACTTCAAGCAACTTTTTAACCTGCTCTATAATTTTGCTTTTATCCAGCATCTTTCCAATCTTTCAAAATGTTCTTGTCAACAAGGGAATTTATATCAATCTCGTCAAAATCCTCATCCACAATGCAGTTGTCCAAATCAAGAATTGAATCATCTAAAAATTCATCAATCTCATCTTCTGCAGGCTTTCTGATTTTGACGGGCTTCTTCATATCACTCTCCAAATAACCTCTTAAAAAATAATGTTACAGAATCTTTATTTTTTATGTCAGCAGCAAATTCTGGATGAAAATCTTTCAGTGTAAAGTCACCGATGGCTGAGCCAGCATGAGCGTATATTTTGTCACCACAATACACAACAACATAGCTCTTGCCACCGCTTGCTGCATACTTCTTGTGCCAAATAGGCTGTTGTGGCTGAAATACCGGCTTTTCATATATACTCTTGACTGATTTCAGCTCAACCCAAATTGCCTCACCATTCTTACCAAGACAGAATACATCTGGTGTCCCCTGGTTGACTCTGTTCTCAACACGCTCGCAATATTTTGTATGGAGTTGGAACAGTGTACGAAATTTTTCCCAGAATTCTTTTTCTTTCATCACTTTCTCCGGCAGTCAGGCTTTCCATCAGGAAGCAAAACAGGCTGAACATAAGACAGGTTTGATGGCACAAGATATTTGCATCCTGTTTCCAAATCTGTCAGCAATGACAAGCCAACAATTCCTGAACTCTCTGCTTTGAATCTATTCTCAGCAGAAAATGCAAGCCCGCCAAAAAGCATAACAAAAATCAAAACAAGAACCAAGATTATAAAAAATTTCTTCATTGTTCATTCCTTTCCATATTTTATCAGTTACTTAAATTATAACTGTTTATTTGACAAAAGTAAACAATTTACATAAATTTTTCTTTGGCTAAATTCCGGAAGAATTCAACCAGCTTTTCTGTCATTCCAGAATCTGTGATTATTTCAGCAAACCAGCCATCCTTATCACAGCACAATTGTTCGCGAGCCAACTGTTCTCTTTCACCAAGCGGAACAGCAATTTTGTAACATCTGCCATCATATTTGTCATAGATGACTGCTTGGTCTTCTTCTGAAACAAAATGCTCTTTTGTTTTATCAAACTCATCAAAGAACTCTGCCAAAATAGGCTTAAATTCCTCAATCTTCTCAAGCTTGCTCAGCAAAGTCTGCTTCGGCATTTCACAAGGAAGGCAAGCCCTGTCATTCTTTTCATCAATGAAAGTCATTTTGTTTTCTCCACAGGATTGAATTGTCTATCAACAATGAATTTCAGCATCATCTTAATATGCATCGCATCTTTTTCTCCAACGCCTATACCAAGACTATCTGAAAAACCAGTGCATTTGCCATTCTCAATAAATCCAGCAGATGTTGGTGTTTTGTTTATACCATCAGCAACTTCTTTGTGCTCAATTGTATCAGAGAAAATCACAGGAAAAAAATTGTCAAATATCACATACTTCATAGTTGCAACTCCCTATCGATATAGGGAGTGATGGCAGACATCATAAGAATGTGTTTCTTGACACTTTCTCATTGCCTCATCATCAGAGCATCCACAAACCAAAATTGCAATCATAGCCAGCATAAACAAAATTTTCTTCATAATGTTAATTCCTTTCCATAAGTTAATTTGTTCTTACATTATCTTTATACTATGTTCTAAACATAAAGTCAACAATTATTTTACAAAAATCTAAACTTTTTTTGTTTTTCTCGTTCTTTCAATATCTTCTTCCACATTTTCTCTCGCTTTGCTCTATTTTTCTCCCGAATTTTTATTTTCTCTCGCTTTGCTTTTGCTGCCTTTCTGGCATTGTCAGCCAGCTTCTTTTTCCATCTGACTGTGAACTTGCTTTCTTTTTCTGCATTTAGCAAGAAATTCCTTGCAAATCCCATATCTGAAATCAAATAGAATTTGAATGTCATTGGGTGGCTCTTGACAAATGCCAAATATTCTTCCGGGAACATAAATGGCTGAGCCAAGATTTCTTTACGGCTTAACGGAAAAATGAACTGATGATTTTCAAGGTCTTGTTTGCTTATGTTATTGAGGGTGGCACCACTCATTATCCCACCTTTGCGAAAACACATCAGGTATGCTGCCCAATGCCTTGGTGTCATTTTATACACTCGCCCAATGATGCTGGCTCTTATCATCTCACCATCTTTAAATGGTCCACGGAATGTTGGGAATTTTTCCATCTCAAGCCTTTCTCAAAACACATTCATAATGGCTTGGCAAATATTTGCCAAAAACTCCAACCACTTCTTCAGTTGGCTCTCCATAGCAGGCATATCTTCTTGCGATATACTTGCCATCTGGCAAATCTATAAATCCAAGTTCATCAGGATATAATGGCAATTTGACATGCCTGATAACACCATTGACAACCACCCACACTCTTTCTGTTTCGTTTTTGTGCATCTTTTCAGAAGCTGCTTTTTCTATCTCATGTGGCAAAGCTCCGCCATAACTGCCAAAATAATTCAAAATCATCATGGCAATATATTGATTGAAATTGTATATGCCTGCTGCAGCAATGTAACAATCAGCCATTTCATATTCGTCTAATGGAGATGCCAAATGCTCATCCATTTCCTCTGTAAATTTCAAAAGCTGATTTTCTATGTTGGCTCCTTTGAACAGCTTTTTGTGACGGTCAGCCATAGCCTTAAACTTGCAAAAATCAAAGCCATTTTTCCAAATTTTAAATATGTTTTTCTGTTCCATTTTCACTAATTCCTAACTTTTTTCTCAATTTCTGAATTGCAAGCAATTCTATTTGTCTGATTCTCTCCTTGCTCAAAGAGTATTTTTTGCCAAGCTGGCTCAATGACTTATCATCACATCTGCCAAATAGAATGTCATAAGTCCTTTCTGATAGTTCCTTCTTTGCCAATTTCTTGAGCTGCTTTCCGCAAATTTGCCTATCTAAATCGCTAGGCTTATCTTGCAATTGATATTTACACTCAGGATTATCAATGTTAACATAGCTGAAGTTGTGATAATCATCAATTGCTTTCTTTGTCACCTCAGATAATTCTGCACTCTCAAAAACAAGATAATTGGTACAAGGTCTCACAAGATTGACATTTCGCAAAACATATTGACCAAGATGACGATGCAACCAATATTCAAGATAAACACCAAAGCTCGCGCCCTTTTCAGCATTGAAATATTTGACAGCATTCATAATGGCGAATATTGCTTCCTGCTGCAAATCTTCATTGTCAATTCTGCTCCAATAATACCGGCGAATCCATTTCTGAATGAGGGGTTGAAACAACTCATTCAATTTCATGATATCTTTCTTTTTAACATAATCAATAATTTCCATTGCTTTATGCTTCCTGCACACTGTCAAATTTCCACATAAATTCTACACCATCTGGTGCTTTGAACTCATCATTCAGCAGATGTGTCACCAAAACATATATTTTCTTCGGCTTAAATTCCCGCACCTTTTCAATTGCAGCAAGCATGGTCTTGCCAGAATCAATCATATCATCTACAATGATGCAAATTCTGTCTTGATAAGATGGATTGTTTGCATATTCATCCAAGCCATAAATTTGGAGACTGTCTTTGCTTCTTCTTTTGGTAAATACCATATGCTTGCAAAACAGCGGATTGCTCGGCAAATAAGCCGACAGCAAATTATAAGTTTGCCAAGCCCTATCAGCTGCACCTGAGTCTGGTGCAAAAACAAGAAATTTGTCCTTGTTATGCCAACGGCTTATCGCTGCAATTTCATCTTTGAATGCTTCTAAAAAGCTGATGTTCTTGAAGAGAATTCCCTCAATTGAATCACCTTGATTGCCAAGATGAAAATCGTATGTGACAATCTCATTGATGCCAATCTTTTTCAGCATTTTGAAGAATGTTGCGATAATTGCTCTTCGGCAGCCATCTTCTTTCTCAGGCTTATCCGCGCGCCCAAATGGCAAATATGGACAGGCAAGTTTAATTGTTGAAAAGCCTATCATCCTCAACTCTGCAGCAAGGTGAGCCAGAATCATCTCAGACCATTTCATGTTGAAATAAAAATAGATTTCAATTCGCTTGCTCTGCTCAGCACAGAGTTGTTGTAATTTTTCTCTTGGCAACTGCAGTTTGAACTCGCCATTCCTGTGGTAAAAAACCTTCGCCAAGCATCTATATCCATGTACATCAAGCACAATATTATTCATTTTCGTCACTCCTTTCCTCTGGCTTATTTTCCCAGCTTAAACTCATATGCATTCCTGTATCAGAATTGAATCCAAAATAACGGCGTTCTGTGACAGAATTATTTGTTTCCAATTTTTCGGTGTGGGTTGAATTGCATCTGAATTCAAACACCTCATCACCAATCAGGACAGATACTTCTTCACCAATCTCAAACAATCTTAACATCAGTTGCTTCTCCTTATCTCTCTGATTCTTGCCAAAGCCTTTTCAATTCTTATTTCTGGCTCGATTGTTTCTGAAGTCAAAATGCACTCAATCGCATGCAAAACAGTCTTGGTTGTATCAATGCTTTCTTGTTTTGTGCAATTTCTCAAATCTGAAATAAATTGAACAAATTCATCTTTGTCAACCAAGACAGAATCATACTTCTTGCAATAATGCTTCACCAAATCTTTACGCATTTTGACCACAGGCACATTCTCATATTCGCCTGTAAAATCTTCCGGCGAATAAAGCCCTGCCATATTGACATCGCCTGTGTATCCTGATTTATTTTTGCACCAAAGCACCCAGCCAGACTTGCTATAATATGTGTGCTTTATGCTGATACAGATGAAATTCTTATTGGTCATTCATTCTTCCTTTACATATTTACTGCCAATTCTTTCAATGATGTTTTCTTTGGCTCTTGAATCCTTAAAAGATAGGCTCATTTCACCAGTTGGATGCTTGAATTTATATGAGCAGTCTTCCTCTGACCATTCAATAGTTCCTACAAAAACCAAATCATGCGGTGTAGGCTCAGAATAACTTGACCAATGTGTTCTTGTGTACTTGACCAAATCACCATCAAATATTTTATTGCCAAAAGAATCAACCTTGCCTGTATATTGAGCAATTGCATCAGGCACGAACCATGCCCACTCATCCCAGTGGTCATCATATGCATCAAAAGCCTTTTCAATTTCGTCGTCAGAAAAACCTTGTGAATGAAGATTGTGGTAAAAATCATCCCAGCTGATTCCAATATGACCATCTGTATAAATAGCCACACCATCAAGGTGGAATCTGACTTCCTTTTCTACATCTACATATCCGTCTTCTTCCACATAAATTGTGCGGGTAATATAAGCACGAAATAACAACTCTCTCATTGGCTTTTCTCCATGAAATATCTAACACCAATTCCAGGCTTGCTTCTGTAATATGCAAGCTCTTGCTGACAAGCTTCTTGTGAAGCATAAGTGTCAACAATTTCGGTTGTTCCACCATCCTTGACAAATTTGATATCCCAAAGTTCCTGATGGTCTTCTATTCCGTCCAATTTTCTCATCACCTTGCTTATGGCTTCCTGATTATCAATCAGATATTGCCTCAGCTGTGCATAATTACGATATTGGCCACCCTTGCCAGTTGACATTTTGTACTTATTTTTTGGATTGATTAAAACTCTGAAAAAGTCCTTGGCTTCTTTCGGCATTTCATACCACATGCCCTTGCAAGAATAGATTAAATTGCACAGACTCATGAGTTCATAAACACCATCATCACCCATCTGCTCACCAGCCCAAAGTTGCATCAGAAAATCAACCTTTTCCATCACAAGATAAAATTTGTCATCGCAAAATCCTGCAGCATTCTGCTTGCTTATATTGTCAATGTATTTGCTCATTTGTCTTCCTTTCCTTTTGTGGATGTCCAAACCAATTTCTCTAAAAAGTCTTTGGCTGTTTTCAACTTGCTATCAATACGCAACTGCTTGTATTTATCCCATGTGTCAAGCCCAAGCAGCTCTTCACGAGCAGTTTTCAAATCAGTCAAAACTCCACAAATATTGTTTATGGCAAAATCGCTGTTAACTTGCCAAATTTGTTTCTTTGCTTCCATAGGGCTTATATATTGCTCATCAGGTAAAGCAGAAAGAATTCTTGCACTACAGCAAGCTCCTGCTGACCAGCCATTCTGTTTTTGTACCAAAGCTGCAGCATCTCTCTCAAACTTCTTTCGGCTAAAATAAATTTTGAAAAACATCACTTTTCTCCATCTTTCATGAACAGATTGCAGTGGCATATGCCATTCTTTGTTATTTCCTGACAACATGCGGCTGAGCCACAGCCATGAGTGTTATCTTCCGGCGGATAGCAAGGACATTTGCTCCAATCCTCTTCGCCAAAGAAACGGCGTTTTGCATTGGCAATCTTCGGCAGATTCTTTTCATTGATTGTCCACTTGTATCTACTGGCAATTTCACGAATGTTTTGTTCAATATTGTCCATTTTGTTTTCTCCTTAAATGTGTCCTGTTAATTTTGATGACCAATTGCAAAGCAGCCAACTGCCATAATCAGGATCCTGCTCTGCCAAAACTTTTGCGACTGTTCTAAAATCATCAAGCAATTTTACATAATTATCAGACAAACTTTTGCATCTTCTGTCATATTCATTTATGCAATCTTCTGCCAGCTCAAGGTCTTCTTCATAAAATCCTCTTCCTGTAGATGAATAATAAAACACTGTGCCATCTTTATGAACACTCATCTCTGCAATTTTGAAAATCTGCATTGGTTCATTTTCTGAACTATTGCGAACAATATCGCCAACTTTGAATTCTGTCTGTATCATAGTGCTTCTCCAATTTTATTCAAAACACTTGCTCCTTCAAGCTCACCAATTGTTGCAAAATCACCATCACAGTCTTCAACAACAGGATACATTCCTTTTACAGACTGTTTTGTTTCTGAAAAACTTTCAAACATCAAATCTACACATCCTGCTTCAAATTCACAATTGAAACCAATTATCCTTCTGTATTTTTTAGACCAAACGCCTTGCACAGTGCCATTCTCATCAGTTATAATTGGATATGGTCTAATGTCTAATTGGCTGTGTGATAACTGAAAACTAAACATTAGCACTCTCCTTTTTCATCATTTGTCTTAATTCAAAATATGAATACAGCTTTTCATTGCCAGATTCATCCAAGCATATTAAACCAGAATATTTGCTGTTTTGACGGAAAAAGCACTGGTCCCAAAAGCCTATGACTTTCAATTTTAGAGATTTGATTGTAAACATTGTTTATTCCTTTACATCTTTTGGTTGTACTTGATTGCGAGTGAAAAATGATGCAACTTTGGTGTAGAAATAGCTGTCGTCCTCTTGCAAGGATTCCTCATCATCTTTCTTGCTCTTAATGGATTTGTTCCAAATGGCAATTTTGCATCTTGCTTTTTCACCTTTCTTCACTGAAAAGCCCAAACGCTTCCACTCAGCAAAGGTATGAAGCTCTTCATCAAGAGGAATATTGTTGGCTGCCTTAGCATGGAGAATTAAAGTTGCATTGTTCATCGTTTTGCTCCTTACATTGCATCATATTCTTCTTGTGTATAGGCTCTATTGTTTTTAACAACATAGCCATTGGCTCTCAAATCAGAGATAAAGTCTTTTTTGCTTGAATATGAATCAGAGCTGAAAAAACGAAAATTGCTGCTGTTTTCATTCTTTTCTTTGATTATTGCATAAAATTTTGTCATCGTTCATTCCTTTACATAAATCAGTTTATCAACCTTATATATACATTCTAACCTGTTTTGAAATAAAAGTCAACAATTATTTTACAAAAATCTAAACTTTTTTTATTTTTATTGTTAAAACAATTTGTTATGCAGGTATTTTATAGGGCTGGCTGCAAAAAGTAAATAAAAATTATTTGTTGCCAATTTTAGCGAAAAAAGGAAAATTTTCGGCTAAAAATCTCACTCGGAGTTGAAAATTGGTCCGAGTGGTTGGAGATGGTGTGAATGCCAGAAAATTGTTGTAAAACAATGTGTTAATGTGTAAAAATGGCTCACTCGGAGTTTTACTCGGAGTCCGAGCGAAAAGGGTGCCAGTCCGAGTTAAAAACGATAATGATTATTATTTTTGTGAGCTGTAAAATATGTGAAAAATGCGATTTTTTCTTAAATCGCGCCATTAAGATAATTGTATAAGTGATTGAAATAACTATATTAAAAAATTCTACTCGGACTTCACTCGGACTTGAAAAAAGTCCGAGTAGAGCTAAGTCATTGAAATAACTGAAGAAAAATGTGGTCGAATTGTGGTTTTCACTCGGACATTTCCAAAGTCCGAGTAAGCAACTGTATCTGGTCAATGAAAATTGTATAAATGCTTGTTTTAGCTTTATTTTTCCAGTTGGATTAAAAGTTAACAATACAGTTGCTTAATATATATTTTCCTATTTCTACTCGGAGTTTAAAAAACCTTAGAGAAAAAATGTAGTGACAAAATAATGTATGTAATTTTGAGATTTTAGGGCTGTAAAGCTAAATTTCGCATAAGTCCGAGTTGAATTAGCGAAAATGATTAAAATTTTTCGCTAAAAGCAAGCAACTGCAAACTCATTTTTCGCATGCTTATAAAAATGTGCTCGGTGCACTTCACACAAAATTCTCCGCCTAAAATATTTGGGCTTTACTTTTCCCACAAAATTAACTATAATTTTAACAAACAATTTGTGGAGAATTTTCATGGTCTTAAAGATAGCACCAGGTGAGAGCAGCCAGCAGAAGCCATCTCAAAAGTCAGGTGCATATAAATATAGAGCAGAGTACAAAGCACTGGTGAAGCAGGCAGTTATGTTAGGCATGGAATTTAAGGACATCGCTAGCAGCGTTTTTAATGTGTCTGAGGAGGTATTCTTGCAATGGATGGTAGATTATCCGGATTTTGCTGAAGCAGCCAAGGAGGGTGGCGAAAAAGCCGATATGCTTGTTGTGGATGCTTTACACAAAATTGCCACAGGCTTTGAGTACACAGAAGAGGTGGCAGTGCCAGGCATGGGCATTGAGACAATAAGCCGTTACCACGAACCAAACATCCACGCAATCAAATACTGGCTGAACAATCGCAAATCTGATAAGTGGAAAAACAAAACAGACACCAATCTGTCTGGTGAAGTCAAAGGAGGAGTTGCTCTTGTTGTTATTGATAAAGATGATGAAGGATTGTGATATGTTGTCTGAGATGATGAAATTCTGGTGGGTTGCAATGGCAAGTTTTTGCTGTGAGATGCTGTTTTAATAAATGAAATTTGGTTTGGGTCTGGTTGGGTGATGGCAAAGGGCTTTATTAAGACAGAAAAACAGAAGGAAGCAACAAGGCTGCATGCAAGTCCAGCCACATTTATCTTGCTTTCTGGTGGTTCACGTTCTGGCAAAACATTCATCAATGTGCGTGATATCATTGTGCGGGCATTAAAAGCACCGAACAGTCGCCATCTTATTGCCAGAAAGAGATTCAACCATGTCAAACAATCAATATATTATGATACTTTGCAAAAGGTGTTGAAAATCTGCTTTCCGAATTTGACCAAAGACAAAGATTATTTCGAAAACAAATCAGACTGGTTCATAAAATTCAGCAATGGCTCGGAAATTTGGCTGGCAGGGCTTGATAACGGCGAACGACTTGAGAAAATTCTTGGCAATGAATATTGCACCATATATATCAATGAAGTGAGTGAGATTGGCTGGGACTCTGTTGAGATGGTCAAAAGCCGTTTGGCGCAGAAAGTGATGTTTACGAACAAGAATGGTGAGGAAGAAGAGCTGTCATTGAAGATGTATTTTGACTGCAATCCACCAAGCAAACGCCACTGGACATATATTGTATTTGTTTTGGGCAAAAACCCGATTGACAAACAGCCTTTGCCAGATGCTTCTGATTATGTTTGGTTGAGAATGAATCCTGATGACAACAAGCAAAATATTGCCAAGTCTTATCTGACTGTTCTTGATAGTATGTCTGCCAAAAGCCGGAAGAGATTCAAAGATGGTGATTGGACAGATGATGATGAAAAGGCTTTGTGGAAAACTGAATTGCTGGATGCCACACGGATGAGCAAGGCAGATTTGCCAGAGTTAAAAAAGATTGTGGTGGCAATTGACCCAGCCGGAACAAGTAATGCAAGTTCTGATGACACAGGCATAATCGTGGTTGGGCAGGATTATTCTGGTCACGGTTGGGTGCTTGAGGATGCTACTGGCAAAATGAAGCCGAATGAGTGGGCGAAAAAGGCAATTGCTCTCTATGAAAGATGGGAAGCAGATTGTATTGTTGGTGAAGTGAACTTTGGTGGAGAGATGGTTGAGAATACAATTCGTTCAGTTGACAAGGGCGTGCCATTCAAGCAAGTTCGGGCAACTCGTGGCAAGGCTTTGCGTGCTGACCCAATTGTTGCTCTGTATGAGCAGGGATTGATTCACCATGTTGGTGTGCTTGCTGCTTTGGAAGATGAAATGGTGACATGGACGCCAGAAAGCGGTTGGTCGCCAAATAGAATTGATGCCATGGTTTGGGGCTTTACTTTTTTGTGGTTTGGCAGTAAAATAGCTGATGAACAGATTTATTTCTGCTGATGAATGGAGAAAATTTGGATGAAATTTTTTAAGAAAATGTTTGATAAAAAAGCAGAAAAAAGTGGCTGTTCTAATGCTTCTTCTGCTTGCAATCCATGTTTGAGTTCATTTTGGGATTATCTACATCAGAATGGCATGGAATATGCTTCAATGAGTATGGCATACAATTTGTATGAAACAACCGCTGCCTTGTCAGATGCTGTTGACACAATTTGCAATCACATCAAGAGTATTAAGCCTTGCATTTTTGATGAGGATTGGGAGTTGAAAGAAAAGCACAATTTGAATGTGCTGCTTGCCAAGCCGAACAGGAACCAAAGCTGGCGTGAGTTTATTTTTGAATGTGCTTTGAACAAGCTGGTGACAGGCAATCTGTTCTTAATTGCCACAGGCAATGTCAATCGTGAGATTTTGGAGTTGTATCCTATTAAGTCAAGTTATGTTATTGTCAATGGCATAGATGCCAATTCACAGCCTGTTTATCAAATATCTGCATCCAACAGAATGAGAGTGTTCAATGGCATTTATTCATTCAATAGCAAGACCAAGTCATTCATAAATACAGACTACAGAGAGTTGATTCACCTTAAAGGATATTGTCGAAATTCTGGTGATGAAATTTTTGCTTTGCCTCTGATGAATAGCATTTTGAAAGAAATTGAAATTGCTAATGGTTCGTCTATACATAATGCTTCTCTGTTGAAGAATGGTGTAACATTGTCTGGTATTTTTAAGTTAGCAACAAGTGACAGAAAGGCAATTGAGGAATTTCGCCAGCAGGTGTCAACTTATTTCTCTGGCAATAGCAATGCTGGCAAGTATATTGCAGCCCATGCTGATAACATAGATTTCAAGCCTATCAATGCCACAAACAAAGACATGCAGATTCTTGAGCTCAAGACAGATGCTGAAGACATTATTTACAGCAAGTTCAATATTCCTCAGCCATTGTATAAAACAGGCTCACAAACATACAACAATTATTCAGTTGCCAAAGTCAGTTTGTATGATGATGCTGTGCTGCCTCTGGTTGGTGATATTTTTGGTAAATTTGAGGAATTGTTCAAACGCCGTGGCATGCTTGAGAGCAATTTCAGCATAAGCTATTCAACCAATGACATTCCTGCCTTGCAGCAACGCACCTCTGAATGGGCAAAGAATTTGAGTGAGATTGGTGTTTTGACTGATAATGAAATTCGCACAGAGCTTGGCTATGATTCTTTGAGTGGTGGAGATGTGATTTATAAGCCCACAAGCATGGCACCAGTTGATGCTGCAGAGTATGACACAGAGACTACAAAGAGAAACAATTTCGTGCTGAGAATGAAGAAACTCGGCTGCACTGATAATGAGGCGAATGAATTATGGACAAAGACCAAGCAAGACAACTGAATGCCAAAATACAATTAGACAGCAAAATCCGGAAAAAAGCAGAAAGACTACTGAGACAGATGGCTCGGGATTTTGGAAAATTGTATGCTGAAAAGGGCGTTTATTTGGATTTCAATGCCTATGCAGAAAAATGGCAAAGACTTTTGGCAAGGCATTATAAAAATGTCCAAGATGAGTTTATTGGAGTGGCATCTGAAGAGCTTGATGTGCCAATGAGCAGAGACAAGATGGCATTATTCATTCTGGCTTTGCAAATTATGAGGGAGCAGAGAGCATCAGCATCAAGCCGTCAAATAATTGATACAAGCACAGAGCAAATGGCAGATAGCATAAGCAAGGCTGAATTGTATATGCAGCAGGAATCTATGCCCATAAGCAATGATGCAGTTGCTGCTTTGGCTTTGGAGATATTTGGCAGAAAGATTGAATCAAGAGCCACAACCATTGCCATGACTGAAACCCAATATGTAGCAGAGACTGTTAAAAATATTGAGGCAGATTGTTTGACAAATAACAAGAATATTTTTCTTGTTCAGGCAGTTGAGCAAGATGCAAGTCTGGCTGTTTCTTCTTATATGACTGATGCTCCAATTGGCTATGAAAAAGAATGGCTGTCTGCTTTATTGCCTACAACAAGACCAGCCCATGCTGCAGCCCATGGTCAAAAGGTTGCACCAAGCGAATTGTTCTATGTTGGTGGGGAATATCTCAAATATCCAGGTGATACAAGCATGGGAGCAACTGCAGACAATGTGGTTAATTGTTATTGTGCTGTCAGGTATAATAAATAAAACAAAATGCTTTACTTTTTTGATTTTTGGTGCTAGAATATAGACAAATATAATGCGAGGTGTTGATGAACACATTTGAAAACAAAAAATTCTTGAAAAAAGATGCTGAAATGAAAGTTAAGCGTCTTGAAGTTCCTTTTGAAGTCAAAGAAGTCTCTGAAGATGATGACTTTTATTATTTCAAAGGCTATGGTTCAACATTCGGCAATGTTGACAGAGGAGGAGATGTAGTTGTTCAGGGAGCTTTTAAGCAGACTCTGATGAAACAAGCTCCAGTTCTTCTCTGGCAACATGACAGAGGTGAGCCATTGGGTGTCTTTGCAGAAATACACGAAGACTCAAAAGGGCTTTATCTTGAAGGCAAGATGCCTAAGACTGATACATTTGTATCAGGAAGAGTTTATCCGCAGCTGAAGACTGGCTCAATCAAGTCGATGTCCATTGGCTATTCTGTTGACCAATACGAAATTGTTGATGGAATCACTTATTTGAAAGAGCTGACGCTGTGGGAAGTTAGTTTGGTGACATTCCCGATGAATCCTTTGGCAACTGTTGATTCTGTTAAATCAATTGATGAGATTAAAACAGAAAGAGATGCTGAAAGATATCTTGGTGAATTTTTGTCATCAAACAAAAGCAAACATTTCATCAGTAAGATGAAAGAGCTGTTCAGCCATCGGGAAGTTGGCAAAAAGCAGGATAGTCGGGAGGATTATTCAAAAATCATTACAATGTTAACTGAAATTAAGGAGAAAGTCTAAAATGGCTGAAATTGATGATGTTATGTCGGCTGTGAAAGAACTTCGCAATGAAGTTGAGAAAAAGTCAGCTGACCAAGAAAAAATTAACAAATTGCAGTCTGTTCTTGATGCTTCTGAAAAGAAAAATCAGGAATTGGTTAAAAAGCAGGCTGAACTGGAAAATGCACAGCGTGAAATTGCCGCTAAGCAGGACGAAATTGAAAAATTGGCGAAAGCATCTGGTGACAATTCTGAACGCATCAAAGAATTGGAAAAAGAAATTGCTTTGCATGCGGCGGCTCCGGCTGGTGCTGGTGATGCTTGGAAGAATTCTGAAGAGCATATTGCCTTCAAAGAATATTTCTTGAATGGCATTGGTGCAAAGACCATGCGTACAGATACTGATGTTCAGGGTGGATATCTGGTACATCCGGAATTTGCTGCTGATATTTTGCGTCAGTTGCATGATGTTTCTCCGATTCGCTCATTTGCGAGAGTTCGCACCACCTCTAAAAAGGATTTGACAATCCCTGTTCGAACTGATATTCCGGTTGCCAAATATGTTGGTGAAACTGAGGAATCTCCGGAGAGCGAAGACAAGTTCGATTCCGAGACCTTGACGGCTTATCGTCAGACTGTGACTTTGCCTGTCACCCTTGACTTGCTGCAGTTCAGCAACTACAATGTTGAATCTGAATTTGCTGCTGATGTTGCTACCGCTTTTGCCATTGGTGAGGGAAGAGCATTCTTAAAAGGCTCTGGACACAAACAGCCGGAAGGAATTCTGATGAATTCTGCTATTGAAAGAATTGAAGGCTCAACCTCTGGCAAACTGGTATTCGATGATGTTTTGGCTTTGCCTGCTGAATTGAAATCTGGTTACAAAAATCCGGTTTATGGCTTCAATCGCCGTACACTGTATGCTCTCCGCACTGCCAAAGACCAGAATGGTCAGTATTTGTGGAGAATGGGTGGTGAAAATATGCCTGCTGTTATCGGTGACTACAAATATGTCATTTTTGATGATATGCCGGATGTAGCTGTTAACGCAACGCCGGTTATGTTTGGTGATTTGTTTGCTGGTTATACCATTCTTGATTCTACTCAGATGGGCATGATTCGTGATGAATACACCTCCAAGAAAAAAGCCATTATCGAAATGACATGGCACCGTTGGAACACTGGTCAGGTAACGATGGCAGAAGCTATCAAGTTGCTGAAAATTAAAGCATAAGGAGGCATAAATGAGTGCATATGATTTGGTGAACAATATCAAAGTTGTTAATGCAGTTAATTCTGCTGCTTTAACTGATGATTCATCTGAATCTGCAGCGATTGATACTGCAGGTTTTGAATCTGTGACTGTTATTGCACAGATGTCTGCTTTCACTTCTGGTGCAGGAAAAATTTCCATTTCTGAATGTGATACTTCTGATGGTAGTTTTACTGCAGTTGCAGAAAGTGATTTGATTAATGCTCCGGAAAGCATGGCTGCTGCTGGTGCGGTTAGCAAGGTTGGATATCGTGGCCACAAACAGTTTATTAAAGTGAAAATTGCGAAAGATTCTGCAATTTCTGCAACTGTTGGTGCTGTGGTTATTCTTGGTAATGCTCGCCACAAAGCAGTTGCTTAATTGATGAATGAAAAAAGGGGCTTTGGAGATGCCTGAGCCCCTTTATTTTAAGAAAGGTGTGATGATGTTTAAGGCGTTAAAAGATTTTGCTTGGTGTATTGATTTTGACAAAGTTGAATTCCGCAAGGATGAAGAATTTGGCATTGAAAAAGTTAAGCACAAAGAAATTGCCGAAGAGATGATTGCTCACAAGTATGTTGAGGAAATTTCTTCTGGCTCAAATTCTGGTGAAGGAAAGAAAACTCTTCAGGAGATGACCAAAGTTGAGTTGGCTGCTTTTGCTGAATCCGAGTTTGGTGTTGTTTTATCAGGAAACAAATCAGAAATGATTGAGCAGATTGAAAAGCTGGCTGAAAAAGCCGAAGAAGCTGAAGAAAATGCCAATGGTGATGATGTAGAATAGGAAAGCACATGGCAAAATCCATCAACATAAATGGAAAAGAATATCCTGTTTATGCGACAGCTGAAGAAGCTGATGAGTATTTTGCTGCTTTCTTTAATTCTGGCTGGGATGCAATTTCTGATGAAGATAAGGCTAAATTGCTGGTGTCAGCTACAAGAAGCATCGACAGAATGCAATTCGCTGGTGAAAAAGTTGATGAGGAGCAGAAACTGAAATTTCCAAGGATTATTTATTGTCAGCAAACAGATGATAATGTTCTGCTTGAAGCGTGCTGTGAAGAAGCCTTGGCAATTTACAGGTTCAATTCTGCATTCGGCTCTGATATTTCTGGTGTAAAATCCATGAGAGTTCAAGATACAGCAGTTGAATTTGGAGATGGCAATAAAGATAATCAGTTCAAATCTGATAACACATACAATTTGCTATATCCTTATTTTGAATTTGGTGTGGAGGTTGGATATTGCTAATAAGAAGTGCAGCAGATTTAAACAAAAGTCATTGCAATCGTTTTAATGGAATGTTAAAGCAATTGCAAAGACGTTCTGTTACAACTGGCATCCATAGCAAAGACAATAAAAGATATCCAGATAGCGATGTTACAACTGCAGAAGTTGGAAGTTATCAGGAATTTGGCACATCTAAATTGCCACCAAGAATGTGGCTGAGAATTTTCAAATTTGTCACCAAATATAAAAGGGAGCTGAGCTCAATTGTTGCAATTGCCTTTAATGAAAACAAAAATGCCAATGGTGTTTTGACTGACATAGGTGGTTACCAGAAAGAGCGAATCAAAGAAAGAATTCTGGATGATACAGTTCGCCCAAAATCAAATAATGTTACAGGCATAACCTTGGTTGACACAGGACAGCTTGTAAAATCAATTGATTATGAGGTGCACTGATGTTTAATTCTGTTCTGCTCGGCATTCGAGAAAATGAAAAAGTGCAGGTTCTTGAAAAGACTTCTGAAATAAAGCCTAATGGCTCTGAAGCAATTGTTTGGAAGCCCATCAAAGAAATTCTATGCAACATTCAAGCAAACAATAAATATGGTGATTCTTTATCTGCCTCTGAAGCTGGTGACAAAATTTTATCTGTATATAACATGTATACAAGTGAAAAAGTTGTTGAAGGTCAGAGAATTTTAAGGGATAATATATTGTATGAAATCAGGAATGTTGAGCATAATGGCAGAAAGACATTTCTGGAACATTTTAAGGCTTATCTGGTGAGGGTTGACAATCAATGAGAAAACAAATAATCCTAGATTTTGTCAAAGAAATTCTGCCAGATGATTTTGAAAACAAAATTTATTGGGCAAATGAACGCAAAGATGAGCCAAAAAAGCCGTTCTGTCTGCTTAGAGCTATTGTTCCGGAGCAGACTGACAGCAGGACTTCTGAAAGAGAGCTTGCAGGCAATATTCAAGAAGTGACAATGTATAAAAATATGGTTGTTACTTTTGCCATCTACAATGATGGTGTTGCTGAAGATGGCAATCTTGATGAGAAAAATTATTTTGCAGAAAGTAATGCCAGAAAATTGAAAAACAGTTTTGAGCCCCTTGATGCTGCTTATGAATTTCTGGCGAATGATATGTCAGTTAATGATATATCAGAGCTCCGAGACTTAACTGAATTGACAGCAGGCGGTTATGTTTACAGATATGAATTTGATGTTACATTTGGCTTCAATGATGTAGTTCAGATTCAGAAACAAGTTGGTAAAGATGTTGTTGTTAATATTGTGAGAGGTAATTAAAGATGATAAGTATTGATAAATTGGTTGAAATTGGCTTTACACTGCCACAAGCGACCGACATTTCAGCATATTTGTCCAATGCAGGGTATGTTGGGGATTTTACCTCTTCAGACCTTGTTTCTGGATACAATATGCCTGCAAATAAAGTTGTTGTCATTTCTAACATTGGTGAACTGGATTCAATATTCGCGCCTGGCACTAAATATTATAATGATTTGTCAGTTCTTCTGATGCAGAAAAACAATGCAAAGCCGAATCAGAGCAGAATCAATCAAGTGGTTGTTTTCCAAAAAACTGATGAAGACGATATTGCATCAGCCTTTACAGCTTTGATGAATTTGAATGCAAACTTCTCTCAGCTGTATATCTCTTCTTCTTTGAAAGCAGATATTGTTGCTGTTGCTGCAAAAGCAGAGGTGAGCGGTCGTTTATTCATTGCCCAGACTTCTGATGAAGATGTTGCCTCTGGAACTGCAGGCAATGTTGCTGAAACTTTGGCTGCAAAAAATTATACAAATACAAAGTTAATCACACACATTGATTCAGAGAGTCTAAAAGGTGCTTTGGTTGGTGTAATGGCAAATCCATATCTTGGTAGTGTTGGTGATTTGTATTCTCAATTTTCTGGTGTAACACCTCAGAATTATGATTCAACTTCCATGAGCAACTTTGATAAGAACAATGTTGGTTATTATTCATATGTTAATGCCATCAGTGGTGTTGGTGTTGAACAGTATGCCAAGAAAATATTTTATGGCAATAAACAAGTTAATGGTGAAATCACAAAACGCCGTTATATCAGATTTACAATCGACCTGCTGCTGAAATTTAAGGTTCTTGATTTTCTGGCTAAAAAGCTCAGCTATCAAGAGAGTTCAAACAGCATTCTTGAAGAGAATCTGAAATCTGTTCTGATTGGCTGCCAGAGCAATGACCTTATTGTTCAAGATAGTGAAGACACCGATGGTTTCTACTTGAAGTGCATGCCGATTGCCAAAGTCAAAACAAATTATCCGACTGATTACAGCAATCAAGTTTATCACGCTCAAGGCTGGTATATTGATGCATTGACTGGCACAAAGGTTATTATTGATTTGACTGTTAATCCGTCAGATTCAGAAAAATCAGCAATTGAAATGTAAGGAGAAAATGGATGAAATATGATAGAAAACTCCAATTCGCAAGCTTGAATGGCATCAACTTGACAAATTTTGGTGATGCTTTCTGCGAACATGTTCGTGAAAATGACGCCATTGAAAAAGTAAAAGGAGTTGTTGGAGATGCCGTTACTTTGAAGAGATACGACCAGTTTGACACATTCCGCATTACACAGAATGTTTTCTCACCAATCAAAGGGCAAGTTGACAACTGGGAAAAATATGGGACTCAGTTGACATTCCAGTATAAAGATGACAATACTGGTGTCACCAAGACTTCAACCACAGCTTATATTCAGTCGCATACAGAGCCTGTAGATGGTGGTCAATGGGAAATGATTATTTACTGTGAAGAGGTTAAATAATGAAGCAAATTGAAGTTGAATATGATGGCCATAAATATTCCCGCAATGCTTTGAGCTTTGGTGAGCTAACTGCATTCGGAGTTCGCATGGTTCAAAAATTATTTGGCTTTGGGGCTGTTACAGGTGTCGTCTTTGCTAATAAATTTGAGCAAGGCGACAACCTTGATAGCTTTTACAAAGTTGTCAAAGATGTATTTGACAAAGATGACTGGATTTGGATGGTCAATTTGTTTTTACATGACAAAGCAAATGTTCTATATATTGATGGCAATCCTGTGGATGAAAATGAATTGAGTGAGCATTTTGCTGGAAATTTCCTTGCTGTTTATACAATCACAGTGATGATGGCATATAGCAGCTTGGGGGAATGGAAAGGCTTGAAAGAGAAATTGAACGGGTCTCTCGGCAATATAGCAGAGTCTTTAAAGGCTCTTCTGGAGCAGCAGACAGAAATGATTGGCGAAGGACTTCGGAAGAAAATGAAAGACAAGTCAAGAAAATAATGATTTCTTATTCTGTTTTATTTATGCAGAATAATTTGTCTTTCAAGCCGAAAGATGTATATGATATGGAAACAGATGATTTGCTGATGATGTATGAAATAGTCATTCAGCAAATTGAAGAGCAAAGGAAGAGTTTGGATGGTGTCATTTGATAAAATAGACCAGTTTGTTATTGAAACTGTGTTCAATGATAATGGTGCCATCAAAGGCTTCACAATTCTTGACCAACAGCAGAGGAAAATCATCAATAACAACAAGAGAGTTGCAGTCAGCAATAGAGAAGTTGCCTCAACTGGTTTTGCACTTGGCAAAGCATTTAGAACAATAGGAGCTTATCTTGGAATCAGAGAAATAGCTCGCTATGCTGATGAATGGACAAATATCAAGTCAATTCTTTCTCTTGTTACAGCAGGTGAGGAAGAAAGGCTGCGTGTTCAGGAAAGGCTGTTTAACATATCTCAAGACACTCGCCAAAATATGATGGCAACTGTGGATTTGTATCGTCGTATTGCAACAGCAACTGAAACTCTTGGATTGAGTGAACAGAAGCGATTGCAAATAACAGAAGCCATTAACAAAGCAATCATCATTGGTGGAGGTTCAGCTGCCAGCAATCAGGCTGCATTGGTTCAGCTTGGACAAGGTTTGGCAAGTGGTCAGCTTAGAGGACAAGAGCTCAATTCAATTCTTGAACAATCACCAAGACTTGCAAGAATGATTGCAGAAGGAATGGGACTTCAGATTGGTCAGCTGAGAACTGTGGCTGCAGAGGGTGGTTTGACTCCTGACAAAGTGCTCAATGCAATTCTTAACCAAGCCCCGAAAGTTAATCAAGAATTCCAAAAAATGGATAAAACAATCGGACAGGCTTTTGTCACACTCAGCAATAGTGTTGGAAAATTCTTAAACAGATTGAATGAAATGACTGGAGCAAGTAAAATTCTGGCAGAAGTCATTGTGTTTCTTGCTAAAAATATTGACACAGTTGCAACAATTATTTTTGCAGCATTCATACTATCAATTGTTAAAGCTATACCTTTGCTTGATTTATTTTTCTTGAATTTGGCTTCTGGCATGGGAATTTTTTCATCAATTAAATTTGCAATCATCGCTTCTTTGCCTGCCATGAAAGCATTCGCCATTCAGGCTTGGGCAATGTCAGCTCCATTTTTGAAAATAATTGCTGTTATTGAATTAGCAATTCAAACAATAAAAATGTTAAAAGGTGAGTGGAATTGGTATGCTGAAGCAATTGACAGTATTGAGCGTGGCACATATAAATTTTTGAACTATGTTGGCAGAGAAACTGGTTGGTGGGAAGAACGAAAGCAATTCAAGGGTACATTTTCGCAAGGTGCATTGAATGAACCACCAGTTCGCAATATGATGCCTATTAACCAGCAAATTGCAAATTCAAAATCTTATCAGGCAAACAATATTAACCAAAGTGTCAATATCAATGTCAATGGAGCTAGAGACCCGAAAATAACAGCACAGGAAATAAATGATGCTCTTTCTGAACAAATAGCCTTAGGAGTGATGAGCTAATGCCATATTGTGCCATATTGATACCACAAGAAACTTCAACTGCCAGCAAAGAAGACAAAGCAGGCGGAATTTCGAGCTTGACAAATAAACTCATATCAGGAGTTACAACTGGTGGATTGAGTTTTTCCAATGTCACGACTGTTATGAAAAATACAGCCAAATTGATAGTTGAAAATTCAGATGAAATTGCAAATAAATTCTCTGGCATTGCCTTGACTCAGCTATTGACTCAAGGAAAAATAAGCAATGAAACAGCATTCGGATACTTGACACAAGGATTCCCACAAGCCCTTAACCAAACTGCTATTGCTATGGGATTCCAGTCTGTGGAACAGCTAAAAACAGCCCTAAAATCTGAAAATGGTGTCAATGTTCAGCAGTTTATAAAATCTTTTCAGAATTTTGGTAGTGCTTTGTCAGATTTTTTCACAGGACAGAAGACAAGAGAAAACACCGAAGGATATGAGGTGATTGAAGTTGATGCCACTTTGTCTGATAGAAGGAATTATTCAGCAGAAACGCCTGACCGCCGTGTTCAAAGTGGACAGACATATCAGGAATACATTCACAATTTGCCTGATATGCTAAATTTGGAATGCTATTTACAAGATGGCAGGAATTATTCAGGTGATGAATTTGAAGACATTTTGCTAAATTTGAGAGAAAGAAAAATAGCAGTCAATGTTGTGCTTGGAGACAATATCAAAGAAAATGTTGTTTTGACAAATTTCACTCCTGCCAGAGGTGCAAGTGCAGGCTATGCTTATTCTCTTGAATTTAAGAAAATAGCAGTTGGCAAAGTTCAACTTGTTCCGTTGAATATAAGCATAGCATCTTCAGCTGTTAAGAAAGTTGCCAATAAGTTAATTCCAGAAAGCACAAAAACAATGGAAGAAGAGTCTAATGGCTATAAGAAAGCTCTTGATGAGACAAAAGAAGCTGGCAAAAGTTGGATAGGCGGAATTGTCGCTGGATTTAAAATGGGATGGGGACTTTAAAGATGTATATTGAATGTCCAGACTTATCAAATAACAAATTCATTTCAATATATACCAATTTTGGTGATGAAACATGCCGCATAACATTCAAATGGAATGAATATTGCAATTGCTGTTTCATGAGCATTTTCGACAGCAATGGAGAAGAAGTTAATACTGGCAATGCATTGGTTGCTGGTGCAGTAATTCTGACAGACAGACGAAAAATACCAACTTTATATTTTCTTCACAAAGATAATCTGTCTGGTGAGCCAACTCCTGAAACAATAAAGGATTATATTTTATACTATGAAAATACTGCCAGAGAATAAAACCAAAGTTCAAGACTTGAATTTCAGACTGCGATTGGATATCCAATTTGACAGAGAAGCAAAGTTGGCAATTCCAAATATAGCAGATTTTTATCAGTCAACCAATGGAATTCGTTATGAAGACAAGATTGATGACAAAGAAAGTGGAATTGATATTGATTTTGAAATACAGCAGACGAATGGCAAAGAGCCAAGCAAAGCAAATTTGACACTTTGGAATATAACCAATGATTCATTCAATCAGATTGCAAATTATGCCAATGCTTTTGAATTGTATTGTGCTGAGGGCGATGGTGATTGGGGGCTTATTTTTAGAGGCACACCATATTTTTCGTCGCAGAAAAAAGCCATTGGTGGTGACAATAAGTCAAGAGGATTTTTGAAAAAAGAGGATGCAGTTGGTGGTGAAAATGATATTGCCACAGAAATAACTTTAATTGACAGTTTGCACTCGTTTGATTCTGCAGTTATAAGCAAATCATATCAAGGAACTGTGTCATCTCAGCAAATAATTCATGACTGTGCTGCTGCTATGGGCATTTTTATGGGTGACGAAGTGGATAATTATCCAGAAATGAATAACTATGTAGCTCGTGGCAAAGTTCGCACTATACTGCGAGAAATTTGTGGAAAAATAGGATGCAAATATATCATTGACAATGGAGTTCTACATTTATTCAACGGAAACAAACAAAAAATTTACGGCTTTTTATTCAATGGGGAAAATTCCACCAGGCCTCAAGCAGAGCAAAATAATAATCAGATTGGATATCATTTTGAAACCAAGCTTCTGCCAAGCATAAGAGTTGGGCATTATTGCAAGTGTGAATTTGATGTTTTGTCTGGTGTAAAAGAAATTTACAAATGTATCAAAAGAGGCAACAACTATGGCACAATTGGTCTGACGGAGGTTTGGGTGAAATGACAGTTCAAGACAATTTGCTTTTGCTATCTGAAAAAATTAAAAATGAAATAAATTGCCAACTTCCTGCCAAGGTTATGCAAGTCAACGAAGATGGCACAGTTAATGTTTTGGCAATACGCAATGATGAAATTGAAGATTGTGTTATAACTGTTCCTGTCATATATCCAGAAACAGCTCGTGCTTATATTATGCTGAAAATTCAGAAAGGCGACAGAGGTGTCATTAAATTTTGTGATAAGTCAATTGAAGAATACCGTTTTGGCAATGAAAATTATAATGGTGACGAACGCTGCCACTCTATAAGTGATGGCATTTTTCAGCTTGGTTTTCTGCCAAGCAATGAAAAATTTGTTTTTCCAGATGGAGAAATTGTTATTGGGCTTAAAAACAGCCAATTTATTTTATCTGTAAATGAAACAGGAGACTTTACTATTAAAGCAAAAAGCATTATAATAAATTCAGCAAGCACTTCAATAAATGGTGATGTGAATGTGAATGGCACTGTGACTGTTTCGGAAGATGTAATTGGTGGTGGCATAAGCCTTAAAAATCACACCCATGATTACAATCCAGGTCCAGGTGGTCCAACTCCAACTCAACCACCAAAATAGAGGAAGATGAATGAAAGATATTGCTTTGAAAGATGGACATTTGGTTCTTGAGAATGGTGATTTGAAACTTGCAGATGGCATTGAAAGAGTTGCTCAGCAGATTCTTGTAGGCTTAAAAATTCTCAAGGGTGACTGGTTCTTGGACTATCGTGCTGGCATTGATTATATCAATGGTCTCAAAGCATATCCAAAAATATTGAAATCTGAAATTAAAAAGGCTATAAAAGAAGTGGTGGATGTTCAGGAAGTCAGAGACTATTTGTTCCATAAAGTTGGTGATGAATACCATGTTGGTGCAAATGTGATTGCTGGCAATTCTGTGCTTAGAGTGGATGAGGTGTATAGATTATGATAATCAATGGCAAAGGATTTGTTTTAAGCACTCTAAATGAGAATTTGGCATTTTGGACAAATAAGCTTCGCACAGTGTTTGGCAATGATTTCAATATCAAGAAAGAGGGGGTTGTTGATAATGTTGCAACTGCATCTTCATTATCAGCGATGGATGTCGAAAATCAGATAGCATTCCTGATTAAGCAAATGAATCCTTATACAGCCGAGGGTGAGTGGCAAGACAAGTTGTATTCCATTATAGGATTAACAAGAAGACAAGCAACATACACAGTTGTTTCAAGGACTTGCGAAGGAACACCAAATACAGTTATTGAAGCTGGCGCACTGACAATTGAAAATTCCTCTACAAAAGACCAATTCAAAAATAATGACCCAATAAATTTTGACAGCACAGGCAAAGCCTTTGGCTCTTTTACAGCTGAAGAAAGCGGAGCAATTGACTTGCCATCTGATGCTATGATAAATGTCATCACTCCTTTGGCAAATTTGACTGGTGTTTATTATGAACAAGGAAATACAATCCAAATTGGACAAGAATATGAAACTGATGAAGAGTTCAGAAAACGCTGGATGTTAAATTCTTCTACAGCTGGAGCCAATACAGATGACGGGCTTGAAAAGGCATTGCTGGAGCTTGTAAATACAGATTCAGATTTGCAGATTTTTAATAATAGGACTGGCGAAGAAGTTGATGGAATTCCAGCCCACTCTCTGAGAATTGTTATCAATACAGCATATGATGATGAAACAGTCGCTCAAACTATTTTTGACCATCTTGTTGATGGTAATATGTTCGGACTTCAAGGAGCAATATCTGTAACTGTAACAGATAGCGAGGAACAAACTGAAACAATCAAATTTGACCGTGCTGAAGTGCAAGATATTTATATTCAGGTCAAAGTCGCAGTCAAGAATGGAATTCCTTTGGCAACTGTTCAATCAGAAGTTAAAAACAACATCATGGCATATATCACAGAGCATGGATTTGATATGGGTTCAATCATTTATGCCAACATGTTTGCTGCATCAATTTATGAAGTTGATGGTGTGGCTGGTATAGCTCAGCTTAAAATATCAAAGAATAATTTAGATTGGGTTGACCAAATCCAGTTGTCAAAGACCCAAGTTCCAAATTTCGATAGCACAAGGATACAAGTATATGAAGAATCTTGATTATTTTGCTCTGAATCAAGCATATTCCCTTGGTCAATTCAGGAACAATCCTGAATATATGGCTTTAATTGGTGCTGATGCTGGCTTGAAAGACAATTTGCAAAAGAATGCTCAATATCTGTTAGATTCAATTGATATCAATTTGGCAGAGGGTGTTTTTCTTGACTATTGGGGCTGGCTGGTTGGAATATCAAGGAGATATTTTGACATCTCAGCATACTTCAGTTATAACAGAGCAGATGTAAACACTGAAAAATATATATGGTTCAGCGAGCCTGAAACTGATTTTGTGGCACCATCTGGAAGTCTTGAAGACAAAGATTTCAGAGCGAGAATCAAAGCCAAAGCAGGTGCCAATACCAGCAAATGCACTCGTGAAGACAATATTGCTATCATCAAGAATATGACTTTTGCCAAAAAAGTTAAAATCAAAAATGTTGACATCATGTTATTAGATGTGACATTGGTTGGTGATAATTTATTTTTTACCCAAGACACAAAATCAGATATTGAGCTTGTTTTGGGCAGTGGTGTTGGAATAAGAAATCTGATGACGGAGAGCACAAATGGCAACACAAAAACCATCTAAACCGAATGTGGTCCTGCCGAATAATTTCGGGGGCGTTAAAACACCATATACACAAGCACAGATTGATAATGGTTATCAAGAAGCTGTGCCGCAAGTTGTAGATGGCGGAAATATAAATTATGAAAAAGACGCAGTGTTCCAAAAAATAAAATATTTGGAATCTGTCGCTGATGCAGTCAATAATATTCCACCTGGTAAATTCCTTGTGGTAAACTCCAACAACCAATTTGAATATGCAGACAGCACTGTAAAGAGTTCATTTGGCAATATCGGCGACATTGAATACACATCTCGGACAGATGTTCCTAATGGTGGCGCATGGTGTGATGGTGCTTTATACACAAAAGCACAATTCCCTGATGTTTACCAGATGCTGGTTGACGGGAAGCTGAAAAGCACAACAGTAAGTGAGTTTGATAGCAAAGTAAGCACAAATGGCTCTTGCGGTTTCTTTGGACTTGATACGGCTAATGAGCGTTTCAAAGTTCCTATGCTGAAAGATGTTTACATCAAAGCAGGACAAGCTCCGTCAATGTTTGGTGCAGAGAGTTTGCCGAATGTAAAAGGCGAAGTCGGTACCATTGGTAATTATAATAATACAGCTGTAGTAACTGGAGCTTTTAAAAGGGGTGAAAAAAATGTTCATGCTGCAGGAGCAGGTGATGTTGTATTGTTTTATAATGCAACATTCAATGCCTCCCGCTCATCATCAACCTACAAAGACAAGGCAAAGGTTCAACCAGACCACGTTGTATATCGTGCCTACGTTGTTCTTTACACCAGCGCAGCTGAGGCAAGCGTTGCACAAGCTCAAGAGTTTATGACGGCTCTCAGTGGCAAGGCTAACACAGATTTAAGCAATGTATCAAGCAATATTGTGGAAAGCAAAGCAGTTCCTGTCGGAGCATTTATGCCGTATGCTGCAGATACACCTCCTGAGGGGTGGTTAAAATGTGATGGCTCAACTGTAAGCCGTACAACCTATTCAGCCTTGTTTGCAAAAATTGGCACAAAATACGGTTCAGGAGATGGTTCAAAGACATTTAATCTGCCAAACTTTATTAATAAGACTTTTTGGGGTGGTTCAAGTTCAGGTACTGTTAAAGCCGCGGGGTTGCCAAATATCAGCGGTTATATCTCGTACCTTTTTATGGGCGAAAACGGCCAGAAATCAGACGGAGCGTTGTCGGCAACGCTGCAAGTCGGAAATCGTTTGATCAATGCCGGCATCGGGTCGGCTTGGAAGCAGCTTAATTTCTCTGCCAAAGATTCAAACGCAATTTATGGCAAATCATCTACTGTTCAACCACCTGCATTAACAACAATAATCTGTATTAAATACTAAGGGGGTAGATATGAAAAAGGTCTATTTTTACGATGAAAATACAAAAGAGTTTGTTTCTGAGGAAAATGCTCTGAAAGACCCATTGGAGAGCAAAATCCAAGGAAAAGATGTCTGGTTGTTACCTGCCAATGCTACTTTTGACGAGCCTTTGCAAGCTAAAGAAGGTTTTAAGATTGTTTTCAAAGACGGTTGGGAATACGAAGAAATACCTCAGCCCAAACCTGAACCTGAGCCAACACTTGATGAATTAAAATCTCAAAAACGAGCTGAAATAAACTATGTTCGTGATAGAACAGAGCAAGGTGGTTTTGAATATCTTGGCAAAACCTTTGACAGTGACCCAATAAGTTGTCAACGTATTTCAATGGCGGCTCAGGCAATGGCTCTCGCACCGGAAGGTGCAACAATCACATGGACTTGCCAAGACAATAGCACTATTGATTTGACGGCTCAAGAATTGGTCGGCTTGGTCGTTGCATTAGCGCAACATTCAAATACTTGTCATGAAAAAGCAACAGCATTAAAAGCCAAAATAGAAGAAGCCAAGAGCGAAGAAGAGCTTAACAAGATAAATTGGTGCGAGAAGAATCAAATAATTCCGATAGCGTGCTGTCGGAAGCTAAAGAAGTGATTTAACAACAACTTTTTGTTGGATAAGATCGAAACTAAGGTTGAGTAAATCAAAGCTCGTTATCCTTATCCTGTGGAGAAGTAATATGGAATATTTATTCATGATTGTTTATGGCTTATGGTGGGGATTCCTCCGGCGTTGGTACGGCGGTTGTCTTGAGCAATATCCTTTGTTAAGAAACAGAGGTGTGCAAACCATAGCTATGATGCTGTCGATGTTCTTGCTGTTTTGCAGTTTTAAGAACTGGCAGGACACAGCTGTCTCTTTGGCTCTGACTTGTTATTTGCAATTCCAATTTTGGAGCAGAGGGCATGGTGCATGTTTTGATATTGGCAGAGGAACACCAGACGAAACAACCATCAAACGCTACAATGAACGCTGGTATCACAAGCCCTTAGATTGGTGGTTCAACAAAATGAATGCCGATGAACATAAATATGGATTCTTGTATGATTTTATGTATATGGGCATGAGGTACACTTGTCCAATGGCTGTTCTATATTTTTTGTCACCAGTTTTTGTTTTGATTGGTGCTTTGGTAAGTCCAGTTTATGCTTTTAATCACACTCTTTGGGAAAGAGAAAATTGGATTTTTAGCAGACTGCATAAATTCTGCAGAGCACCAACTCAAATAAGTGAAGTTGTGGTTGGCTTTATTTTTGGCTGCGGGTTATACTACATTGCAAAAATAACCAATTAAAAGCATTTTACTTTTCACAAAATTATTATTATATTTATTATGATGGGCGATTGACAGAGCGGTTATGTAGAGGACTGCAAATCCTTTTAGGCTGGTTCAATTCCAGTGTCGCCCTCCATAATAACATTTTCAAGGAGATAAATCCATGGTAAAAGCTGCTTCAAAACCTACATCACAGAATTCTTTAAGAAGTCCGAAGAATCCAACTCCGTCAAAAAGATGCAAGCCCTCTGGCACATCATCTATGAGAAGTCTGAAGTTAAGATAAAAGTTAAGGAGAAAGCTGATGGTGGAAATAATGAGTGATTTGAAAAGTTCTGAAGTCAAGAGCTTTGAAGAGTATTTTGACAAATTGAAGGAGCATGCTGTGAAAGCCCTCAAGGAAAAGAAAGGCATCCAGCACCACTTTGATATGGCAAAAATGTATGGTCAAAAAGCCTTTTTTGGAAGAAGCCGGCACGATTGCAATCGCATGATTATCAATGCTGCTGTTGCAAGCTATCTGGCAAAAATCTGTGATGATGAAATTTAAGGAGAATTGGCATGCATACTTTTAGCGAATTGATGGATGAATATGCGGCTCATGCCAGCAAAGAACAGATGGAAGAGTTGGCTGATTTGACAAATGATTTTGTTGAAGACGTCAGCAAAACAGAGCCTGAACTTGCCAAGAAATATTTGGCGGATGCTCATAATATTCTTTGTCCATTTATGGATGAGGAAGAAGCAGAAAAGTTTGTGAGCGAACTTGAAAATATTGACGGAACAGATGGTCCACATTGGAAGCATCCGGAAGATGTTTTCAAAGCTGCCGAACAGCTTGGCATTCCTCTTGAGACAAAAAGGTACAAGAAATGGGATTTGTATGCAGCTGTGAATATGGTGTATTCTGATTTTTATGATGAAGACAAGCCAGATTCAATGTATATCAAAGATGGATACAGATTTGTTTCTGACCCAGATTTCAAGCGAGTTGGCAAAATGAAAATCTATGCTGCATCTGCCCACAAGAAATAAATATTTACTTTTTGTGGAAAAAGGCTTATAATTCCCTTGTCAACAAGATGAGGGAATTTTCATATGTTAAGTCTGGATGAAATTAAACAAAGATTGGCAGTTCATGAAGGATTCAGGAGCAAGCCGTACAGATGCACAGCCAATAAGCTCACCATCGGAATTGGGCGCAATATTGAAGACAGACCATTCACAGAAGAAGAGCTCCGGCTGGTTGGCAAAGATTATATGACAAAAGGCATAACCAAATCCCAAGCCTTTGCAATATTGACCAAAGATATCCTGAATTTTGATGCTGAATTAAAAAGAGCAGTCCCATTTTACGAGAATTTAGATGATGAACGGCAATATGCTTTGCTTGACATGGCATTCAACATGGGAATTGGCAACAGCAAAAAAGGGCTTCTGAGCTTCAAAAAGATGCTGAGCTATATGGGAACAGGATTTTATAAACAAGCTGCTGCTGAGTGCTTAAACAGCAAATATGGCAGAGAGCTTCCGACTAGGGCTGGCAGAATTGCAAGAACAATTGAAACAGGAGTGTTCAAATGGTAAAACATCATGAATGTTTCTGGAAAGTTGTCTCAAATATGAGTGACAAAAAATGGGAAAGAGTTAAGTTTATTCTCAAATTTTCCATTTGGCTGCTTATTATAGGACTAATCCTTGTGCTGATTTTTCTTGCTCCAGAGCAGTTAGAGAGTTTTGGCAAGGGTTTATCGCTTATTTTACCATTTGCTGTGTAGGAGACCATTAAATGTGGAGTAAACTGATTGCCATTATTTTGGTTGTAGGCTTTTTCGCCACACTTTATTTTTCAGTCAAGAAAAGCATTGTTTTAGAAGTTGAGAAGAAGAAAGATGTTCAAACAATTGAAGTCATCAGATATGATGCCAAAAAGAAAGCCAAAATTATTGCTATGCCTAATCCTAAGCGTGATGACATTATTGAGCTCATGCTCCACAACCAATTCTAGTTGCATTCAAGAAGTTGAAATTGAATGGCCAATTGCAGGCGAAAAGGTTGGCAAAGAATTAAAACAAATTCCATACCAAGGATATGAAAATTTTTGGGATTGGTTAGGACAGTTGCGCAAAACACAGCTTCAATTGGAGAAAAATTAAAGGGAAGAATTTTCTTCCCTTAGATTTATTTCAATTTAATGAATTTTTCTGGCTATCCTGCTCCTTATTATAAAGCGTCCCAATTCACATCATTGTTATCACACCATCTTTCATATTCTTCTTCACCTTGTCTAATAATTTCTGCCAATTCAGGAATCTGTTCAACTGTTTTCTTGTCAAAATACCAAACCTTGTGGTCTCTTGCATATCTGTTGCAAAGGCAACTTCCATTAAAGCAAGAATATCTGCCATTGTCTCTTGTTACAGAAACTTCACTGTAATTAACAAGATGCTCTGCAACATTCTTCTGAACTTCTACAGGCAAAGTTTTTAATTCATTCAAGCTATTCAAATATGTATTCATCATCGTTAATTCCTTTCCATAAAATCAGATTGCCTCTCAACCTTATATTTACATTCTAATATATTTTTAAAATAAGTCAACAATTATTTTACAAGAATGTAAACTTTTTTAGATTATTGCGTTTATTCAACAAGATAAGATGGCAATTTTTTGTATCTATACATAAATTTCAAAAAAGCATGCAAAGATAAAGTATTTTGCTTTTTGTGTTTAATCCTGTAAATTATTACATTTGAACTTATATCATATGGATTTTTTATCCATCTTGCCTTTTCATATTCTTTCACCAAATTATCATATTTTTCGCATATTTGCTCAAAAGGCTTCTTTTCTTTTCCTGTTATTATGTAATCAAAAGAAATGTCACACTCTTTGCATATTTTAAGAATTGTTTTGATTTTTGGTGCTGCAGAATCTTGATACATATATGATTTGTCTCCAAACAATTGTTTGGATGCTTTTCCAAGACTTCCAAATTTATTGATGGATTCGTCAACAATTCTATTCTTGATGGAAAGTGTCATATAATAGATTTCATCATCCATAATGCAACTCCAATTATGTATATTAAATATGCAACCAGAAATGTAACAATAGCAGCAAAAACAAGTAAAAAGGATGCAAAATCGACCTTTTTTGCAATTTTAATATATTCTATATAACTTTTACAAACTTTCCAAAAGGGAAGAAGTATCTTAACAAAAAATAAATAAATTGCTTTTTCATTCGTATTTTACGGATATAGGAAGGGCCAATCCAATAATAACTCAGACCGGCCCTTCATGTATTCTACATTAATTATCTGTAATTCGGA